>Ga0207051_1054_pt2 | contig 13791 bp, 9 predicted proteins | sample Alteio_BWMinCont_61_FD_153292 | JGI IMG/M metagenome (GOLD analysis project Ga0207051, IMG submission 153292) | Enriched cells from forest soil in Barre Woods Harvard Forest LTER site, Petersham, Massachusetts, United States -... | ecosystem: Environmental > Terrestrial > Soil > Temperate forest >...
GTGAATGGAAAAGGACGAACGCGATATACCGGCAGATACCCGGCTCTTTGGGGTCAAGCCAGCTGCGCCGGCCGTGAAATAAGGCGGGCTTTAGGGGCTAAAGCCCCTGAGAGAGCAGCACTGAAATGTCAGAGCTAAAGCTCTGCCCCCCTACGAAGAGTCTCTCGCGTGGTTCCCTCGGGTGCCCCCCACGAAGAGGTCTCCCGTGGTTCCCTCGCGTCCCTTTCGAGAGCACGTAATTAGGCCACGACTTGATCCCCCGGAGGCGAGAGTGCGGGCTATTCGGGTTCGGCAGAGGAAAGCATGCCAGCGCCGGAGTCCGGCGCGCCACGCCAGGGCCACTCGCCGCGGCGGAAAGCGCGGAAGAAATACAGCGCGAGACCGGCGATGAGCAAAATGACTGCATAGCGGATTTCGCGCAGGAAATTCGGCCGCGAAATCAAAATGTAGACGAATCCGGCGATGGCGATGAGCGCTGGCAACGGATAAAGCCACATGCGGAAAGGCCGCGGCATTTCCGGCTGCCGCGCGCGCAAAATCAGCAGGCCCACCTGCTGCAACAGAAATTGCAGCAGGATGCGGATCACGACGAGAGCGGCGATCACGTCCACCAATCGCAAAAAGCAGAACGCCATGGACACCACTCCCAGCACAAGCAGCGACACATAAGGAAATTTGTGACGGGGGTGGAGGCGGCCGAAGACTTCGAAGTAATTTCCGTCGAGCGCGGCGGCGTAAGGGACGCGCGAATATCCCAGGAGCAAAGAGAAGATCGATCCGAAGGCGGTCCAAAGAATTAGAAGTGTGGCCAGTTTGCCGGCCCAGCCGCCATAGATCTGCTGCATGAAGACGGCAATCACCGAAGAACGGGCATTTTCGCTAATCTGACCCTGAAGCTGCTGCCAAGGAATCACGCCGAGCACGCTGACGTTCATCAACAAGTAGATGGCCGCAACCAAGCCGACGGAAATCAGGACGGCGCGGGGGACGTTGCGTTCGGGTTTTTCGACTTCGCCGGCGAGATAACAGATGTTGTAGTAGCCCCAGTAATCGTAGGAGGTGACGAGAAGAGCGGCGCCGAGGCCGGTGAAAAAGCTGGTTGAAAATGTGAATGCGCCCGGGGGAAAGTCGAACGCTTGCGCGGCGTGAAAATGCGTCACGCCCGCGGAGATCACCCAAGCCACCGTGACGAGAACACCTCCCCACAGCAATTTCGAGAGACGCCCGATGCTGGTGATGCGGCGATAGAGCAAGACGACTGCAAATGCGCATGTGGCCATGGCGAGCCAGGTGCCTGGCGTGACGACGATGTTCGCTTCCAAGCGGCCGAGCAGCGGAATCGCGAGGTGCAGATTGCGCTGCAGCCATATTCCACGCAGATTCGGCCAGAGATAGCCTGCATACGCCGCGAGCCCGATGCAGCCGGAAGCAATCGAGAGCGGCGCGCTAAAGGTCAATTGCCAGATGAAAAGAAACGACATCATGCGGCCCAGGCCTTTGGGGCCGTAGATTTGCTTCAGATATTCGTAGGGGCCGCCGGCGCGCGGCATGGACGCGCCGAGTTCGGCGACCACGAGGCCGTCACAGACGGCCAACGCGGCGCCAAGAATCCAACCTAGCAGCGCTTGGGGACCGTGCATCGCGGCGACGACCAGCGGTAACGTGATGAACGGGCCCACGCCGATCATGTCCAGCATATTCAGGGCGACGGCGCTGCCGAGGCCCATGCCGCGGATCAGGTTTTCGGGTGGGGTTTGGGATTGCTGCGGCGAACTGTGCGGCGATGCGTGCAGATCGGAGTGGGGCGGGCCGCCTTTAGTGGAAGAAGTCACAGCGTCGGGGGCTCACGCGCCGGCGCTGGCGGCGGTTTCGAGCACGCGGCGGTAGTAGGCTTCGTAATGCGGGATCACGTCCTCGGCGCAGAACCTGCGGCGCGCGTCTTCGCGGGCGCGCTTGCCGATTTCTCTACCACGGTCGGCACGAGAAAGAATTTCGATGGCGTAGCGGCCCGCAGAGGCGACGTCGCGCGGTTCCACGAGGTAACCGTCGACGCCGTGTTGCACAACGTCAGGCATGCCGCCCGCGTTTGTGCCGATCACGGGCACTTCGCAGGCCATGGCTTCCAGGGCAGCGAGGCCGAAGGACTCGAGGTCAGAAGGCAACAGAAAAAGATCGGCTACGCCGAGCTTTTCGTAGACGCGATCCTGCTTGCCGAGCAGAAAGACGTCTTTGGTAAGCCCCTTTTTCCGGATAGCATATTCAACAGTTCCACGGTCGGGACCGTCGCCCATAAGCACGAGCTTAGCAGGCATTTTGCGGCGGACGAGATCGAAAATCTCGACGACGTCCGGAACGCGCTTGACCGGGCGGAAATTCGACAAATGCATGAGAATCGGCTCGCCCTTGGGCGCCCATTCGGCGCGCAGAGCAGGGTCGTCTTTTCGGCTGTAAAGATCGCAATTGACGAAATTGGGGATGACTTCGATGGGGCGCTTGATGTCGAACTCGTCGATGGTTTTCTTTTTCAGATAGTTCGAGATGCAGGTCACACCATCGGATTGTTCGATGGAAAAGCGCGTGATCGGCAGGAAACTGCGGTCATTGCCAACCAAAGTGATGTCTGTGCCGTGGAGCGTGGTAATAAAGGGCAACCGGCGAGGCGCGGCCATGGAGCGCGCCAATATGGCGCTCACCGAATGCGGGATGGCGTAGTGCACGTGCAGCAAGTCCAGCCGGGCGGATTCCGCCACTTCAAGCATCTTCACGGAAAGCGTGAGCGTATAAGGCGCATGATCGAAAAGCGGGTAATTGGAAACTTCGACTTCGTGGAAAGTAATGCGTTCGCTTGGCATCAGCCGTACCGGCGGCGCATAGCTGATGAAATGGACGTCATGGCCCCGGGCCGCGAGCTCGATGCCTAGCTCTGTGGCGACGACGCCCGAGCCGCCGTAAGTGGGATAGCAGGTGATTCCGATTTTCATGTCGCTGCGGCTTCGCACGGTTCTGCGCCGAAGCCTTGCAAGGGGGTCATGTTATACCATTGAAGTCCCGGGATAAAATTTACTGCCCGCTTGGCCGTGGCAACCCGCACGCTCTACCTTATCTCTAACTAAACTATTTCCATTATGTAATTATTGGAGTTCAGGCTCCGATATCAAGGAGTCAGTGGACAAAGGAAAATGATCCGACCCAATCCAGCGATCCTGATTTTGTGTGCTGTCTTCGCGATTGCATCTGCCTCGTTATCCTTCGCTCAAACTAACGACAACACGGAAATATCGACACTCGAAAATGCCGATCAGCCGCCGGCGACCGCGCAGACCCAAACACCGCCGTCAAACAATTCCCAGGCGCCGTCGCTTGAAGACCTAGGGCTCACTCCGTCGCAGACGCAGAGCGACCCACAGCTTCAGGCGAGGCTCGACAAGCGCGCGCACATGCTGAAGATCCATCAACGGCTCGGCCTGATCACAGCGATTCCGATGATCGCCAGCGTTGCCACGGGGTTCGGCGCCGGGGGCAAGGGCACCAGCACGAGCGACCGTTGGGCGCATCTGGCCTTGGGCTCAGTTACGGGGGACCTATATTTCACCACCGCCTATTTCGCGATCTTTGCCCCCAGAATTCCCGGAACCCAAACGCGCGGGCCCATTCGCGTTCACAAAGCTCTGGCCTGGATTCATGGACCGGGGATGATTCTGACGCCCATTCTGGGTGCCATCGCCTTCGATCAAAAAAGCAAAGGGGAGAAGGTTCACGGGATTGCCAGCGCGCATGGGGCCGTCGCTATCGTGACAGCGGGCGCATTCGGGGCGGCGCTGTTATCCGTGTCGCTGAAATTCTGAAGACTAACTCCCAAGGAAGCGCCTAACCTAGATGAATGCAAAGTTTCCTATAGGCCTTTTATTCTTCGCCGCTCCCGCTTTCGCGCAAGCGGATCACCAATGGATTCTCCAGCAGAGCTCCCTCACGTATCACGTTTCTCACCCGTTGCATCAGAGCGATGGCGTGAGCCATGAGGCGCGCGGGAAGGGCGTGTGTCATCAGGGGCAATGCGATTTTCTGATCGCCGTGCCGGTGAAGTCGTTCGATTCAGGAGACAGCAACCGCGACCTGCACATGGTGCAGGCGGTGCGCGGCGCGCAATTCCCTCTCGTGACGGTGCGCACGCGATTGCCCGAGGATGCAGGTTCATCGGCGACGGTGCATGCAGATCTGGAGATTCAGTTCGCTGGACAAACGGCCGAGTACAAGCAGGTGCCGCTGCAACTGGCGAAAGATGGAGACAATTTCCGCATCACGGGGACGGTTCCCGCCACACTATCGGATTTCAAGATCGATCCTCCTTCGCTTTTGACCTTTCCCGTCAAGAATGAAATACCCGTGCGGGTCGAGATGACCTGGCACGCGGAGAAGTGATTCCGCCGATTGACTTCGCTTGAAGGCTCAACCACCGGTCGGGGACTAAACTTCTCGCTGGTGGTGGGATATGCTATGGGACGGAATCGAGTGGGAGACCCCTGCGGTTAAGCCATGGTGTATAAGTTCAGGTTATGGCCATAAGGCACACACTAAAACGTTTTCTACTGAGGCGTAGCCGGATCGTCGTAAGCGTGCTCGGCGTCGCCGCGCTGGCGCTCGTCGGACTGGTCATTTCGACTTCCGTGCGCGGGTCGATCTCCCTGCGCGAGCAGGGACCGGCTGCTGCAACTTCGACGGCGAATGATCCGAGCAGTGCGGCGGCGCCTTGGCAATGGCCTACGGCCGATGCGCGCCCGCTCCAAATCGATCGCGGCGCCGCGGGTCTGTGGCAGACGCTGCTGAAGCTGCATACGCGGGCAAGTCTTCTGATGCTGGTGGCGCATCCTGACGATGAAGACGGGGGCATGCTCATGTACGAATCGCGAGGGCAGGGCGCTCGCGCGAGTTTATTCACGCTGAACCGTGGAGAGGGCGGCCAGAACGTGATGTCCGACGACTTCTGGGATGCACTGGGCCTGGTGCGAACGGAAGAATTACTGGCGGCAGATCGCTATTACGATGTGCAGCAGTTCTGGGGCACAGTTGCGGATTTCGGATTCTCGAAAACGCGCGAGGAAGCGCTCGATCTGTGGGGGCACGACCGGCTGCTCGAGGATGCCGTCCGCGTGGTGCGCATGACCCGGCCATTGGTGATTGCTTCGGTTTTCGTCGGCGGGCCTACGGATGGTCACGGGCATCACGCCGCTGCCGGGCAGATCGCGCAGGAGGTATTCGCGGCGGCCGGCGACCCGAACATGTTTCCGGAGCAGATTCGCGCAGGGTTGAGGCCGTGGTCGCCCGTGAAGATGTATGCCCGCGTGCCGATCTTTCCCATCAGCGACAAAGGCATGTTTGATTCGGCGACGGGAAAGTATCTCCCTGTGCGTTTCTACGATTTCATTCACAAGACATGGTCCGATGGGCCGCTGAGCGCGAATCTGGAAATTCCCGAGGGCGATGGCGACCCTGTGCTGGGCGCGACCTTCACGCAAATCGCGCGGCAAGGGTGGTCACTGCAAAAATCGCAGAATGGCGGCGGCGGAATTCCGCTCGCCGCGCCGGTAGCGGCGCCGTATCACCGCTTCGGTTCTTCGATTCCGGCGGGGGATAAGGAGCAATCGTATTTTGACGGGGTTGATACTTCCGTCGCGGGAATCGGCGATATGGCCGGCGGCCAAGATGATGCTTTCTTGAAAGAAGGGCTCGGCCGCATCACTTCCGCCGTGGAGCGAGCTATGGCGGGATTTTCGGTGAGCGAGCCGGACAAAATCGCGCCGCTTCTGGCCGAAGGATTGAAAGAGACGAACGCGCTGATTGCGCAGGTCGCGGGAAGCAAGCTTTCCGACCAAGCAAAATACGATGTGGCGTTCGAGTTGAAGGCAAAGCAAGACGAGTTTCGAAAAGCCATCGTGCAGGCGCTGAATCTATCGCTCGAAGCGACGGTCGCTCCTGCGAAGGAGCCCAACCGCGGGAATCCTCTTTTCGCGCTGCCCGCCGAGACGATGAAATCGCTGGTGGCGGGCGAGCAGTTTGTTGTGCGAGTGCACGTGGATAATCCGGGCACCGCGGCGCTGCCGGTCAGCCGCGTGTGGCTGGAGAGTCCAGCGGGCGAAGCTTGGAACGTGAGTTCGGAATCCGCAGTTCCCGCAAATATTGAAGCGAGGCATGCTCTGGATCAGCGCTTCACTGTGAAGGCTCCTCAAGATGCCGCGCCGACGCGCCCTTATTTTTCGCGGCCGAACGAAGAGCTGCCGTATTACGACAAGGTCGACGAACGATACCGCAATTTGTCGTTTGGTCCTTACCCGCTGGCGGCATGGGTTGAATTCAACTATATGGGCGTGCCGCTGCGCATCGGGCAGGTGATCCAAACTGTACAGCAGCAGACCGGTCAAGGCATCGTGCTCAATCCGCTGGAGGTGACGCCGGCGGTTTCGGTGAGGATTTTCCCCGAGGCCGGCATCACGCCTCTGGGCTCGAAATCGTTCATGCTTTCAGCGCAAGTACACACCGAAGCGGAAGCGGGTGCGAAAGGGACGGTTAAGCTGGACCTGCCGGAAGGCTGGCACTCCGAGCCGGCTTCGGCGCCCTTTGCACTCGGGCGGGCGGGCCAGGAGCAGATCGTGCGGTTCGAGGTAATTGCCGATCGACTGGAGACCAAACCGTACACGGTGACGGCGGTCGCGGAATCGGCCGGGCGGCAATATCGGGAAGGGTTCATCACCGCGGGGTATCCCGGGTTGCGTCCTTATAACCTTTACGTTCCGGCGACCTATCGCACGTCAGGCGTGGACGTGAAAATTTCCCAAGGATTGCGTGTGGGATACGTGATGGGCACGGGCGACACCGTGCCAGAGTCGCTCGATGATATTGGCGTGCACGTGCAACTGCTGAACGCGCAGGACATCTCGAGCGGTGACCTGCAAAAATATGACGTTGTCCTTGTGGGTGTGCGCGCCTATACAGCCCGGCCGGAGCTTGCGACTAATAACAGCCGCCTGCTCGAATACGTACACAATGGCGGCGTGGCGATCGTGCAGTATCAATCTGTGCAGTACGACCACAATTTCGGCCCCTATCCATATACTTTGCCAAACGATGCCGAGCGCGTGGTGGACGAGCGCTCGCCGGTGACATTCGTGGATGCGAAAAGTCCGCTGCTCACCTGGCCCAACCAGATCAACCAATCGGACTTTGGGGGTTGGGTCGAGGAGCGCGGCCACAGCTTTATGAAGACGTGGGATCCGCAATATGTGGCGCCGCTCGAAACGCACGATCCGGATCAGGACCCGCAGAAGGGCGGCCTCGTATATGCGCGATATGGGCGGGGAGTTTACGTCTATGTGGCCTTCGCGCTTTATCGGCAATTGCCTGACGGTGTGCCGGGCGCCTACCGCCTGTTTGCCAATCTGTTGAGCTTGCCGCGCAATCCCGCATTCAAACAGACTGGCGGGACGAATAACAGCGCCCGCCGCTAAGCCACAGAGCCTCTGTGGACGATGAAACAAAATGCCCGGTAAGCGGGAAACGCAAATACGCAACCGAAGGCGAAGCGCTATCCACGGCGGCACATCAGATCTCCACCGCCAATGCACCGAAGCTTAAAGCTTATGTTTGCCAATGGTGCGACGCCTGGCATTTGACGAAAGACACAAGCAAAACCAGCAAGGGCCGCTAGTGATCAGATTACTGACAATTTAAGAGCCCCGCCGTTCGTCGTGTCGGCAATCGCCGCCAAAACTGAATCATCTCACCACGATCAATTACTAACGGCCCGGTAACGATTCGGCAAGTTCTCGTTTGGCTTTTAGTTGTGCCGGGGACAGTATGAACCCGAGAGCGTTATCAGCATGCAACGGCGAATCTTCTGGTGTGAGTTTTTGCTCCTGTGGGGCATTGCAGTCGTCGGCACGATGCTGGAGCTGCTTCTAACACGTTTTCCGGCCGAGGCACTCGCCAATCAACTCTATATTCCTTTTCACTTACAATCCGCCGTTGGGGTCTCGATTGCGCTTACAGCGCAGGTTGGTCTTCAGCTCGCAGTTGCCACTGGCGTTGGCTTATGGGCTGCCCATCAGGTTGGACTGGGCGCGCCCGTGCTGGAAGCCTGGCTTCAAAATAAGCCGATGCGCCAGTTGTTGCGGCATCTGGTGCTTCCGGTAGTCTTCACCGCACTTTTGGTTTCAGTTTTCTCGAATTTGCCGGATCTTTCGGCCTTTCACCCAAATAGACGACAACGAACAGCGGAACTCACAGCATTCTTGCAAACCCCAGAAGGGTTGAAGCTGCAAGAGCAAATCGGGAAATTAGAGCCGCCGCCGAGGCGTTTGACGTTCTTCTCGCAGACGCTCTTTTACACGGAGTCTGCAGTAGCCGGCGGAATTTATGACCAGCTATTCATGCTGTCTGTTTTTATCATACTGTTGCTACAGATTAGGAGGATGCGTGGGTCGGGTCCCGATACAAAGCTTCTCTGGGGCGCCATTCTTATCGTGAGTGCGATTCGCGCCATCAACCTCGTCGCGCGGCAATCCAGCCCATCGCAGATAGACCAGATTATGCTGGCAGCCTTCCCAACCCATCGAGATTCGCTTTCGCTTGTTGCCGTACGGGATCTCGTCAGAATCGTTCCGTCGGGAGGTGTCCTTGGGTGGCTGTACGTTCGTTACGGAATCGAAGCGGCAATCCTGGCTAGCTTTATGGGCGCCGTACTGGGGTATCTATTGTTGATTCATTTGTTCGTATATTTTGCTTGAAGGCGCTGACCGAGGGCGCAGTTTTCGCCACCTTATTGCATTGGGGATGGATGTGGTAGACTCCGCCGAGAACTGCGCGGGGCAAGACTAAGGTGACCACAAGCCTAGCTGCCAATTTCTTTGCTCCGAGCCAGAGTACAAGACGTAGCACTGCGACTAGGGAGGCCTAACCATGGCCACACATGATGGCGAATTAGCGGCGCGCGGCGCGAACGCTCGCAAGAAGCCCTTCTACAGAACCCTTTGGGGCCAGGTGCTCATCGGGGTAGCGATCGGCATCATTTTGGGTTATGTCCGGCCGCAAACAGCGATTGCCATGAAGCCGCTGGGTGACGCGTTCATTCGCGTCATCTCCATGATTATCACGCTGGTGATCTTTTGCACGATCGTCACTGGTATCGCCGGCATGGGCGACCTTAAAAAAGTCGGGCGAGTGGGCGGCAAGGCGCTGCTGTACTTTGAAGTCGTCTCGACAATTGCGCTACTGATGGGCCTGGTGGTGGGCAATCTGGTTCAGACCGGCGCGGGCTTCAATGCCGATCCCACCAAACTCAATGCCGCAGCCGTGACGAACTACGCGGGCGCGGCGAAAACTGCAACCGTCACGGACTTCCTGATGCACATCATTCCCACAACCGTGGTGGATGCTTTTGCTCGCGGAGACATCTTGGAAGTGGTTTTCGTTTCGGTCCTCTTTGGCCTGGCTATGTCTGTGATGGGCAAGCGCGTGAAGCCGCTGGTGGACACAATCGAGGGATTGACGCAGGCCGTTTTTGGCGTGGTGAATCTGGTGATGAAGGCGGCGCCGATCGGCGCCTTCGGGGCGATGGCCTACACCATCGGCGCCTATGGTCTCAAATCGCTTGGGCCATTGGCGAAGCTGGTCAGCGCCGTCTGGCTGACGTCAATTCTTTTTGTGCTGGTCGTGCTGGGCGCGATTTGCTGGGCATCGGGTTTCGGAATTATCCGGTTCCTTGCCTATATCAAGGAAGAGATCGTGCTTTGCCTGACGTTGAGCTCCTCCGAGCCGGCGCTGCCCACCTTGATGGAAAAGATGGAGAGCCTGGGATGTTCGAAGGCGTTGGTAGGACTGGTGGTGCCCACCGGTTATACGTTTAACACCGATGGGAGCAGCATCTACATGACATTGGCAGCGCTTTTTGTCGCGCAGGCCACCAATATTCACCTCACGCTCGGGCAACAATTGACGATTTTTGCCGTCGCCGTTCTAACGTCCAAGGGCGCTAGCGGCGTGCAGGGCGCGGCGTTCATTGCGCTAGTCGGCACGTTAATGGTGATTCCCACCATACCCGTTGCAGGGATGGCGTTGATTCTGGGCGTGGACCGCTTTATGAGCATGGCCCGGGCGACCACGAACATGATTGCTAACGGAGTAGCCACGGTAGTGCTGTCGCGTTGGGAACACGAGCTTGATCGCGCGACTCTGCGGCGCAACCTCGGAATGTCCTTCGCGGCGGCCACGGCGCCGTTGGAACCGGCGACGGCGCACAGGAAATCCGCCGTTTAAGATGCCCTCTTTAGGGTTGCCGCCTGGACGCAGCAGTACACTGTGCGAGATTGAACTGCGGGAACGCTCTTTGTGAAGCCCGAACCCGCGCTATTCACCTTTCATAAAATCCGAGAGCAAAGCGAGCAGGGCAAAGTCGAAGCCTGGCGCGCTTTGCTCGAGTTTTATGCCCCTGCATTTTTTCGGCTGCTCGAAATCGAAGGAGCAATGTCTGCGCGAGAGGCGTTGCCGGTTGTGAAAAAGATGCTGGGAGATCTCACGGGCAATGGCTTCGAGCGGCTGCGCGGGACTCCGCGGCAATCGGAACGCGAATTTCTGGGAGATCTTCGCGCGATACTTCTGGAAGCAGCGACTGATTATGTAAGCGCAAAAAATTCCGAGACTTTAGCGGCTGGCGCCTTCGAACCCGATAAAATCGCCAAGCTGCTCGACGGCCTTCCGCTGCTGCATAAGGAGATGCTCTTTTTCAGGCTTGCTGGTTATACCGAGAACACTGTCGAACGTATTATGCGCCTCTCGCCGAGCGTGGCCGAAAAAGCATTCGAGCGTCTGGCAGGGGAGTACCAGGCGGCTCGCCTAACCGAACGAGACCTGTGCCCCTGGCCCGCTGCCTGGCTCGCATTTCTAAAGCAGGCTCGAGGTCTCAAGACCGAAAATTGCACTCCCACACACGAGATGGTGCGCATTCACGATGGGCAAGTGAGTTGGTATGAGAAAGAGCCGGTGGAAAAGCACGTCTCCGGCTGTTTGCACTGCCTGGAAGCGTGGACGGGATTGCGCGAAGTCAGCTATTGGCGCCGCGCGGCCGATCCGCATTCTGCTGCCGAGATCAAAGAATTGCTGGAAGTGATTCCGATAGAAAACACCGCGAAGAAGAAATCATTGCTGCAGCGCCTTCGCTCTTAACGAGATTCGAATCTAGTGCGACTGATGCAGCGAGCCGTGCCTCCAGGCGTTTCGATGGAAGATCCAGTCGAAAATCGGCAGGAAGACGTTATAGCGACCCTCGAAGCCGCCATGATGCAACATATGGTGGCTTCTCGCCGCGCGAAGCCATCCCGGCAGCCATCCCCCAAGATGAAAGCGCCAGTGAATCTCTTCGTAGGCAATGAAATAGAGCGTGAAGCCGGCGAAAATTCCGGGCGCAAGGCCGGTATGCAAGAAAAACTCCAGGGCAAACACGGGAAGCGCGTTCAAAACGAAGACCAGGACGACCACCCAAGGCGACGTGGCGAAATTGACGTAGCGCGGCTCCTCCGCCGCTCCCGCCGTGTCATGATGAAGCCCGTGGCGTTGGACGAGAAATCCTTCGCCCCAATGCAGGAAAAACCGGTGCAAGACATACTCAAAAGCGTTTGCGTAAAGAACTCCCGCCAGAAATCCTGCGACGAGACGCAGCGGATCAAGCTCGCGCGAGTCAAAATGAACCCACTCGAGGACGACGGCAGCGAGGATCGAACCCGACAGAAGCGCCGTGATCGCGTTGCGGCGCTTGACGCGGTGCGCGCGGGCAATTTCAGCAGATCGGGCATCAAGCTGATCGGCCATTCGTAATCCTTGTGGGTCCTAGTGAGAACCTTTCTCAGATTAGCACTGATTCGAAAAGCAGATCCCTTGGACCCGAAAAGCAGCCCCGGAATGACATCGAGGAGCAAAGGCGCGACTCGATCGCTTTGCCCCTTGTCCGCGTGCTTGCTGCGTTGCCTTATTCTTCAGCGAGCAATCGCACACGCAGCCTCTCCTGGGTATCCGGGGTGAGTTTCACGCCGCCGAATGTGAGATAAAAAGTATCGAGAGCGCGCTGTCCCTCGGTATCGATCAAGGCTACTTCGATATTGCACCCAAAATTCGCCAGGGTTGAACTCAAGCGAAAGAGCAAGCCCGGCCCGTCTTGGGTGACGATCTCCATGAGGGTTGAATGCGGAGAACTACTATCGTCAAAGCGAATCTGCGTGGGCACGGTGACTTTCGGCTGCAGCTTCGATTGCGCTCCGGCCCTGCCGCGCAGCAGCCTTTCCCGAGGGGTGGCGCCAGTTAGCACATCTTCTATATTTTTCTGGAGGCGCGCCAATTCGGAGGGATTGAGTTCGAGAGTTTTATGCGGATCCGTGAAGTGGAACGTATCCACCACGACGCTGCTGGCATTGGCAAACGCTTCCGCCTTCCATATGTCCATCCCCCAACAAGCCAGTGTTCCGCTGACGCCCGCGAAAAGGAACGGGCGGTCCGCTGCTAACAAAGTGAGAGCGTAGATCTGGCCACGATGCTCGAGATGCAATTGAACGCTCTTTTCTTTTAGTTTTCGTGCCATCTGAAAATGCGAGGCAATCTCCTGGGGAGAATGGGCGAAGAGGTAACGGCGCGGCAGACCTTCGAGAAACGAGGCCAGCTCTTCGCGCGAGGCGACCGCGGAGAGCAGGGGGAAGATGCGGTCGATGAACTGCAAATCTCCTGCATCAGCGCGAAAGCGCTCTTCGTCCAGGCTGCGGGTCAGGTAATTTGCGGTCAGAACATAAAGCTGCCACAGCGATTCCGCCTTCCAGGGAGTGAGCGCCTCGGGATTCACCGCACGAATATCCGCATACGTGAAGAGACAAAGCAGCTTCAGCCATTCCGGCGTGCCTACCTGCTCGGCAAAAGCGCGGATCGTTCCGAGATCGAAGATATCGCGCCGCAGCAGGCTGGCGGACATGGCCAGATGGTCACGAATGAGAAAGCGGACGGTATCCGCCTGGTCGGGCTTCAAATCAAGGCGGCTGAAAACTTTTTCGATGGATTCCAGGCTGCCAGCGACGTGGTCTTCGCAGGGCATTCCCTTGCCCACATCGTGGAAGAGCAACGAAAGGAAAAGAAGTTCGGGTTCCTCCAACTCGGAAAAAAGAGTGGCGAAGGGGCGTTCCCAGTTTTGTTGCGCTTCCCGCAGGCCGTGAATATTTTCGATGGCCATGAAAGAATGCGCGTCCACCGTGTAATGATGGTAATAATCGCGGACCACCAGGGAATCGATGGCACCAAACTCGGGGAACAAACGCACGAGTAATCCTGCACTGTGCATGGCGCGTAACGCTTCGGAGGCATGGCGAGCCAGCAAGATTTCGCGAAGATTGCTCCACAATGAGGGGAGAGACGATCCTGAGTCGAAGATTGTTGGCAAGGCTTCGCGAATTTGGTCTTCGGCTTCCCGGCTCAGCTTGATTCCATGCTCGGCGACGTATCTGAAGACTTCCATAAGCCGGTGCGGATCGTGGAGGCGCGCCGGTTCGAGTACCGTGAGGCGCGCGCCCGCAACAGAAAATGCAGAATGCGAGCGGCGCGATTTCCATCCGCGGACGAGAGAGGTGTCTCGTGCCGGAACCGTTTCGTCGAGCAATTGCGTGCAGAGAGCATAAACGGCGCGGGCGTGGCGGAAATAGATGCGCATCCAGTCCGCGGGATCAATGGCTCGGCAATTTTCTATCCCAATGCCACGAGCGGCCGCGGCACCCT
>Ga0207051_1090_pt1 | contig 13747 bp, 8 predicted proteins | sample Alteio_BWMinCont_61_FD_153292 | JGI IMG/M metagenome (GOLD analysis project Ga0207051, IMG submission 153292) | Enriched cells from forest soil in Barre Woods Harvard Forest LTER site, Petersham, Massachusetts, United States -... | ecosystem: Environmental > Terrestrial > Soil > Temperate forest >...
AAGCGCTATCGGATGACTTCGCCAGCTTCGATCTGAAAATCTCGCTCGCTGCGATTGCCTCCGTCATCGCTCGCCCCGCACGTGACGGCAAGGTTTCGGATAAAAGAAGAAGAGGGCTAGTTACGAATGCAAGCTGATTTCAAGCTCTCCCACGTCGCTATGCGTGTGCTTTCAGACCTCACCAGCATTCATCTGTGCATGATTGCCGCTCTGGCCATCAGCGTTTTGCATCCTGGCCTGATTTCGACCCGAACCCAACTTCGGCCGGAGGATGCCGTTCACTATTACGTTTCGGTGTTCCTCCTGCTCTCGCTTCTATTTCCTGCAGTTTTTCTACTGAGCGGACTGTATAGCAACTCACCGACTGATGGAGTTCCGAGAGGGATATCCTTCTTCCGCGGCGTTGCACTTAGCCTCTTACTCTTCTCCATAGTTAGTTTTGCGCTATATCGCCGGCAGCAAGCGCCGCAAGGTTATATCCCGCTATTTTGCGGTCTGGCGATAATTTCGTTGTGGCTACCTCGGATTGTCAAAGACGCGTTGCGGCGAAAATCTGAAATGAAGGCGAGCGATATAGTGAGACGTCCAAACCATGATGGAACCGTGTTGATTTTAGGCGGCGCGGGCTATATCGGCTCTTGCCTCGTACGAAAGCTGCTCACTGCGGGCCGGAAAGTCCGCGTAATGGATAGCCTGATTTATGGTGATTATTCGCTGCATGACGTTCTGGGGCACCCCAACCTCGAAGTGCGCGTGGGCGACTGCCGAAAACTGCAGGATGTGGTCGCTGCAGTAAAAGATACCGATTCAGTTATTCACCTTGCGGCGATTGTGGGTGATCCCGCCTGTGAGGTGGACCGGCAGACATCCCGCGAAACAAACTATGCGGCCACGCGGATGCTCATCGAGGTGGCCAAGGGAAACGGCAACTGCCGGTTGATCTTTTCCTCAAGCTGCAGTGTCTACGGCGCAACCGACCTGCTCATGGATGAGTATTCGAATGTGTTACCGATCTCACTTTATGCACAGACAAAAGTGGATTCCGAAGAAGCGCTCCTCGACGCGCGATCCCCGGATTTCCACCCTGTCATCCTGCGGCTGGCGACGGTTTTTGGTCTTTCTTACCGCACCAGATTTGATTTGATCGTGAACCTTCTGACGGCGAAAGCCCATTCCGAAGGCATGATCACCATTTTCAATGGAACGCAGTGGCGCCCATTCATTCACGTACAAGACGTCGCCGATGGCATTTGCCAGGTGCTCTCCGCCCCAATCGATGTGGTTAGCGGCGAGACTTACAATCTCGGCGACTCACGGATGAATTTTACGCTGGGACAACTCGCTGAGAAGGTGTCAGCGGAGTTCCCTGCTACTCGCGTGGAGTACATTGAAAATTCAGATCGCAGAAATTATCGGGTTTCTTTCGAAAAGATTCGCAATCAGATCGGTTTCGAATGCCAGTGGACCCTCGAGGACGGCGTCCGCGAAATCAAGCGCGCTTTTGAAAGCAAATTCATCACCGATTACCGGGATGCTCGATACTCCAACCTGCAATTCCTGAAGCTCTGCGGCACGCCGGTGTGCAAAGACGAGCTGGACAGGCACTTGATGGCAGCCTTGGCTAACATACCTGCTCCTGCTCGGCAGTCATCGACCATTTGGACGCCTTCAACCGCGGCTGTCCGCCGATAGGAATTCAGGCGAGGTGAAGTTCTACGACTCCGACGAAGCCTCATCGTGCTCGAAACGATATGCAAGGTCGGCGTCGAGAAAACTCAGGACAGAAAACTCATCTGTCGGCAATTCGGCGCACCGTCCTCGCATGGCGTAGAAAGGAAGATTGCCGTACCGAAGAAACCCCTGCCTTCGAAGTAATGTGGCGAGATCACTTTCTTTGTGCGAGGCGATTGCGAATAGCGCGACAGATCCCTGGCTGTAGACGAACGAGACGATCGCGCCGATGAGCCTTTCCATTTGTTCGAAATCACGTGTCTCGCCGCGGAAAACAAAACGCCAGAATTTCGGCGAGAGTCGGGACCTCCAAATCAGTGCTGCGGTTCGCAGCGGCGACTCCGAAGATATCCAGCAACTCCAGCAACTGATGCCGGGACATCGCCCAAACTGCCATTCAAGAAATTCGGAATCATACAAGGGACGCCAATCCCCCTGAGGAGCGGCGTCGGCGAGCGCCATCACACGAGGTGAAAGCCCGGAGTCGATCGTAATCTCGCTTTTGCTCAGACCGCGAACCCAGCGCAGCGGGACTTGCTGCAGAGTTTGCCGCTGGTTCAGCAGGTCTCGAAGCTTTCCCTTCGGTAAACGCGCAAATATGCTGCCCAGCCGCAACGGCATTACGAAACTGACGCCTGCATCCGGGACTGTGTGATCGGCCAGACGAGGAAACAGCCGCCGGGTATTTTCATTTCCGCCTAGGTTGAAGATGCCATCGTAGAGTTCGCGCGCGCGCTTCACCAGCATAAGTCCCATGCCGCCCTGCCCTGGGTCGACGGACCAGTCGCAAGACCAGGCGCAATCGGCGCCAAGTTGGTCTTTCTCGAGACGAAACGGAATCAGGCCCAGAAAGCCCGCGACTTGATTGTCTCTCACCAACACGACGCCCCGTTCTTGGTGGCGATTGAAAGACGGATCGAAATATTTCCAATCGACGATCTTGGGCAGAATTTGGCGAGCGAGCAGATATTTCTTGACTGCGGCGGGATCTGCTTCGCTCATGACCATCAATCCCGAACGCATGTCAGCGGCAAGGATGCAGAAAAATGCTGGGCGTTTGAGGGCGCATGAACGCTAACGTCGCTTTTCGGCGGCCGGGCCGTTAGGAGCTTTTGAGCCTGAGGAGATGCGATCGATCTCCGCTCCTAGCTGATGCCGAACGGATTCAACAGCCTCAGGATCTTGTGACCAATGGGCCCAGTCCGCGGCGACAGTTTTGAGGAGAGCGAGCGCCCAATCGCCTCGATTAAGCTTTTTCAGGATTTCGACGTATTCAAAATCTTCCACGCTCTTGCGAATCCATTTCAGCCTGATTGATGGGACAAAGGCTTCGCTGCCCACTTCTGCGCCAGGGTAAACGAGCCAGCCTTCGCCCGGCGGCTCAGGCTTGCCGTTTTCGATATAAGTGATGTTGTTCCACGGATCTTTTGTTGGACCGACGACCCACGAGTTCACAGACCAGTAGAGCAATCCAGTAGCGCCCACGCTCTGGTTCAAGAAACCGTAGATGCGGTAATTGATCGGCCGAAAATCGATCTCCCATTTGGGCGAGAAATTATCCTGAACAATAGCTGTATAGGACCAAACGCGGTGGCCTTTTTTCAGGGCGGCGGCAACATCCGCGGCATTCGAAACGAACTGCTTTGGAAGCAGAACCCAGATATCCGCAACGGAATGGCCAGTACCTGAGCCGTCGTCAAGAAGCTCGGGCAGCGGGATCGCTGTCAAAAGGGTAATCAAACCGGCCTGCCGCGCGTTTCGCGCCCACTGCTTCAGAGTCGGGAAGATATTCGGACAGTCGGAAATTTCGTCGCCGAGATGGAGATATAGAGGCAGGTCCGGCTGATGCTTGGCCTTGAGCGACAACAGATCAGTAACCGAAGGCGCGGGCGGCTGTTTGCAATTGCCGTAAGTGGCATGCTGGAAGTATTCGACACGCGCAATCTTTAGACCAAGTTGCTCCATAAACTGCATCTCGTACCGCGGATCGATTGATACAGGCATGATTTTGTGCCGGAGCAGCACTTCCTGATTCTGTTTCTTATCTCCGTAGAAGACGCGCGGACTGCTGCTCGTATCGTTGTCAATATTGAACGCGGACAGAAGCGATGGACTGCGGGGCAGCTCAAAGTTCCACACATTGAGAATGAGCGACACTGTGGCCTTCCCCTGATCCGAAGTGACCGTGACTGTTCCGCTGTACTTGCCCGGCAGTGTTTCGCGTTCGACAAAGACATCGATCCAGACCGGCTGATTGCTCGATTGCGCCACATCAAATGGCGCTGCTCTTAGCGTTCGGCCCTTTGCGCTGAATGGAATCAGCGCATCAGGATACCAACCAGGGCCGAGCGGCCGGTTCGTGCCGCCGCGATCGGGGCTGCCGTGCGTGATCTCCACATAATGCTCGCGATAAAGCGTCAGACTGGCTTTAGTAATGCGACCGCGTTCGCCCTCCAAGTCGGAAATGGCAACGTTTACGTTCTTGAGTCCGCCCGTTGGAGCGTGCACAACCACCTGGAAAGATTCGTATTCGCCCCGGCCAGCCCAAAGCTCGATTTCTCGCCGATTGCCGGGAGCTTCGTCGCGTGCGACTCGCGTGAGAGCCGGCACGACCCAAACCGTCGGACCGGACTGTGCATGTGAAGCCGGTGTCTCCAAAGCTAGAAACACGGACAATCCGGCCAGAAGCCAGAAGCTTCGCCGTGTAGATCTGTTCATGACTGGTTCGCCTTTTAGAGCGGGCCGCGAAGTCTAACATAGCGAGATCACCTGAAAAGATCAGGGAGTTCCCGTACCTGACAAGGTAGCTGCGAGCATTTACCAAGGCTAACGAAATTGCTCAAGTACGTGACGACAGAGGAGAAACGGAATGGCCGCGAACGATGAGCTGCAAATTGAGATCTTCTCCACCACGCCGCAATCCAAGGATCGTCCGCGCGAAACGTATGTCCAGCAGATCATCGATGTAGCCCGCTGGAGCGAAGAGGCCGGATGTACAGCGATTTTGGTATATACCGATAACTCGCTGGTCGACGCCTGGCTCGTCTCCCAAATCATTATCCAGAACACCAAGAAACTCTGTCCTCTGGTCGCCGTGCAGCCCGTTTACATGCATCCCTACACGGTCGCAAAGATCGTCTCGACCTTCGGGCACCTTTATCAGCGACGCATCTACCTCAATCTCGTCGCCGGTGGGTTCAAAAACGACTTAACCGCATTGAATGACACTACGCCACACGACGAGCGCTACAACCGATTGATCGAATACACCACGATTATCAGAATGCTTTTGTCGAGTCCAGATCCGGTCACGTTCACGGGAAGGTATTACAAGGTGCAAGGTCTGCGCATGACGCCTCCGCTGGACCCGGAACTTTTTCCGGGGTTGCTGATCTCCGGCTCCTCGGAAGCGGGCCTTGCCGCGGCGAAGGCCATCGGCGCGACGCCCGTGCAATATCCAAAGCCTGCCAAGGAGTATGAATCCGCGCCGCTGAACTCGGATAAAGCCGGAATTCGGGTTGGCATCATCGCACGGCCAACCAGCGCGGAGGCGTGGAGCGTCGCCATCGAACGATTTCCCGGCGATCGCAAAGGGCAACTCGCCCATCAGCTCGCTATGCGCCTCTCGGATTCGGTTTGGCATAAGCAGCTGTCCGAAATGGGTCAGGCAAACGGCGACCTACAGGGCGTCTACTGGATGTGGCCTTTCGAAAACTACCAGACGTTTTGCCCCTATCTTGTGGGCAACTATGAGGAAGTCGCCGACGAACTCTCTCGGTACATCCGCAGCGGCTACCAGACCTTCATTTTGGACATTCCGCCGGCCCGCGAGGAACTGAACCATGTTCGTGCCGCCTTTGATCACGCCTCGCGCGCGGTGGCTCTATGAAACAACTGCTCCAAGACTGGGTGACCCGACAGGCCGAGTCTCGGCCTGATGCGCGTTGCATCGTCTTCGGAAACGAGAGCCTTACCTACGCGGCACTGGACCAGCAAAGCAATCAGCTTGCCCATCTACTGCGTCAAGGTGGCTGCCAGAAGGGCGACCGCGTCTGCATTTTGATGCCGAAATCTCCAGAAGCCATTCTGAGCATGATTGGCGCATTAAAGGCCGGTTGCATGCATGTGCCGATCGATTCGGCGAGCCCCGCAGCGCGGATCGGCCGCATCCTTGAATCCTGCGAGACGCGCTGGATATTAGCCGCCGGACCAGTGACCCCCCTACTCGACGAATTGCTGGCGGATGAACGGTTTCGCGGACGTATTTCCGTGGGATGGCTGGATTCTGAAAGGCCCCAAGCGAGCAATTTCCAACCCGCGTTCTATCGTGCCGATTTACAACACGCCCGGGCGAGTGCGCTTCCTCGGCAGTGTGACTCCGGCGATCCTGCGCACATTCTTTTCACATCCGGCTCGACCGGGACGCCCAAAGGCGTCGTAATTACGCATTCCAATGTGATTGCGTTTGTTACCTGGTCACTGGAACATTTCGGCATCGACCATACGGATCGTTTTTCCGGGCACACGCCTTTTCATTTCGATCTCTCCACGTTCGATATTTTCGGAACGTTTGCGGCGGGCGCGGAGCTCCACCTGGTGCCGCCAAGCGTAGCTCTGCTGCCACCGAAGCTGGTGGAGTTCATCCGCAATTCGCAGCTCACCCAATGGTTTTCCGTGCCTTCGGTGCTCAACTATGTGGCGAAATTCAACGCCCTGCGTCAGGGTGATTTTCCATCCCTACGGCGTGTTCTGTGGTGTGGAGAAGTTTTGCCCACTCCGGCGCTGGTTTACTGGATGAAACATCTCCCGCATGTGCGATTCACAAATCTCTACGGCCCCACGGAAGCTACCATCGCGAGTAGCTATTACGACGTCCAGGCGTGCCCGCAAAATCCACAGGAACAGATTCCCATCGGCCGTGCCTGCGCGGGCGAAGAACTGCTTGTTTTGAACGACGATTTGGAACCCGTGCCAGCGGGCCAGACCGGAAACTTGTTCATCGGAGGCACAGGCTTGAGCGCCGGTTATTGGCGCGACCCAGAGAAAACGGCCGCCGCATTCCTGGCGGATCCGCGCAATTCGGCTACGCCGGAGGGTTCAGAAACCTCAGACAGAAACGAGCGGCTCTATCGGACGGGAGATTTGGCCTGGCAGGACGAATCCGGCTGCGTTTATTTCATCGGGCGCGCCGATACTCAGATCAAATCTCGCGGTTATCGCATCGAGTTGGGTGAAATCGAGGCGGCCCTGAATTCCTGCGAAGCGCTGGAGGAGTGCGCGGTGATAGCCATCCAGGCCGAAAACTTCGGCGGATGGATGATTTGCTGCGCCTACGTGCCCCGCGACGGGGCCAACGTCACACAAGCCTCACTGCGCAGGCATCTGGAGAAGCTCGTGCCCGCCTATATGTTGCCGGTCCGCTGGATGCAATATCCAACGCTTCCGAAGAATGCCAATGGAAAAGTCGACCGGCCGAAACTCAAGGACTGTTTCTCTGCTGCTGAGCGACAGCCTACGAATTTCCAATCGGACTCCTCAACTTCCAGTCCATCTCCCAGCTCGAGTGAGCAATCGCCGGAACCGCGTGTGATTAGCTGACCTAACGCAGTCTGATTAAATCTGAAAATAACACTCAGTTTTCCCGCGATAAATCCGGAAAACGGGGAGCAAGGATAGCTGTGATCCTTTTCGTATGGAGCTTTGTCGTTTCTTTGGCCATGTCCATGGTCATGACATTCTGGGTGCAGAAAACCGCGGTCGCCCGCGGCTTGCTCGTTCCTCCAGCTTCTGACCGGCATCTACATACCAAACCATTGCCGCGAATTGGCGGCGTAGGCATCTACGCCTCTTTCTTGATAACCGTCATCGCCTTCGGTGCCATACCGAAATGGGGACAACAGATTTTCGCGCCTCGCACGCTGATCGGATTCCTGATCGCCACCAGTGCCATTTTCGCGATGGGCGTGCGCGATGATTTGAAATCCATATCGCCGAAATCGAAACTAATCTTCGAAGTATTCGCCTCCGCGTTCCTCTATTTCGTTGGCTTCGGACTTCACGACGTGAATCTTTCAGTCGCCGGTTTTCCGATCGGAAGGCCGGTCGGATTTGCGATCACGGTCCTATGGATTCTGCTGATTACGAATGCCTTTAACCTCATTGACGGGCTCGATGGACTGGCGGTGGGTACTGCCCTGCTTTCGTCCATTGTTGTGATCGCCACCTCCTTGGTGCGGCACAACGATCTAGCAACCATGCTTTCCTGCGCACTTTTTGGAACGCTCCTCGGATTCGTGCCCTTCAACTTCCAGCCTGCAAGCATCTTCATGGGCGATTCGGGCAGTCTGTTTATCGGTTTTGCTCTGGGAGCACTTTCGCTAAACGGCTGGACCGGACGACCGTCCGTCATGGGCGTAGTGGTGCCGATTCTCTGTTTCGGATTGCCCATCGTCGACGTCACCCTGGCCGTAGCCCGCCGCTTTCTCAGGCATCAGCCTCTCTTCCGGCCTGACGCGGATCATGTGCACCACAAGCTTCTGAAACGGGGCTTGACGCAGCAACATGCGGTGCTCCTCTTATACGGCGCAACGGCAGCCTTCGTCCTGGCCAGCATCCTCTTGATACGTGAAGAGAAAATGCTCGTTCCTGTGCTGATCGCAACCGTCCTTGGCATCGGTCTGGGCGTACAACAGCTGCGGTATCCGGAATTCTCCGGAGGCTGGCTCGGCCTGCGTCCGTATCTGCGGCGCCGTCAAATCGCTCGGGCGGAAGAATGCATCCGCCTGGCATCGCTTTCGCTTGAACGATGCGCTGATTTCAGATCCATCTGCCAAGTATTGAAACAGAATCTGCAACCTATCGGGATTGACGGCATTCGCCTGCAGGTACCTGGTTCTGGGACCGTGCCAACGCGATGGCCCCGGCCGCTGCGTCCTGATTCGGACGGCCAGTTACGTTTTTCCTGGTCGCGCCACCGCGGGAATAGCCGTATTGTTTGGCAATATTCTCTGCAAATCACGCCCGCACCCGAAAACGCCCTCGCCGCATCCGTTTTTAGAGTGACGCCCGGTAAGCATTCCAATCCCGACGCAGCGGTTTTCTCCGATGATTTCAAAATTACTCTTTCGACCGCTATCGAACGGGCCTCGAAGCGCATCGAAATTTTGCTTCCCGCTGAAAGCGATACGGAACGCCAGCTCCAGACGAACTCGCTGCCAGATTCGGCCTAGCTATTCCTATTGGATTCGCCGCTTGTGCTCACGGCGGTCTACCGAACGATCTAAACGCCGAAATCAACTGATCGTACGGTCCAGCTCACTCCCTCAGTTAACCCGCTAAACGAAGCCACTCTGCTCTGCTCCAGCTTGCCGGCACCCTTCACTCCCGCGCCGGCAAGCTGAGCCGGTTCCCCTAGTCTTTAAGCGCCTTTTCGGCCGCTCCGATTTACAGACTGCTCGGAGTCAGACCTCGCGCCAATCCGTATAAATCCGGACCTAGTTTGACCTAAAAGCGATACGCGGATAGCATTTGCGCGGGGAAATCCTCCACTGCTTCTGGCCGAATGCGTACCCACCCTGATCCGCCGCAAACGCGGTCTCCTAAGCCGCAGCGAGCTATTACGCCGCTCCTTCGCGACGCCGCTCCGCTCCTCATGCTCGGCTCTGCGCTGGCCTATACGAACCGCTGGCTTGCGCTGACAAACGACGAGGCGTCCGCTCTCAGCGCAGCCACTCAGAATGTCCCAGCCATCCTCGCCGCCGCGCGATCTGCCGTCGGCAACGCCCGCCCCCCACTATACGAACTCCTGCTGCACGTGTGGCTACGGATCACGGGTGGTGCATTCGATTGGCTGCGCGCACCCGCAATTGTTTGTTTTGTGCTTGGGTTATGGCTTCTGTCCCGCGTGGCGCGCCAATTAGGTGGAGAACAAAGTGGCAACGCCCTCGTGTGGTTAGGCGCGCTTTGGCCGTTGGGATTTCACGCCGGGCGCCTCGCCGGGCCCTATTCGTTCGGATTTCTGCTGATTGCAGCAGTCACCTGGCAGTACTTTCGCTGCATTCATTCCCGCCGCAGTTCCGATTGGGCCATCTTCTGCGTTTTATCTTTGATGTCGCTCTATACCAATGACTTCGCTTGGGCGCTGATTATCCTGCTCGGGATCGATTATTGGTGGCGAACCTCAGAAGGCAATCCTCAGGAACCCGAACCGCTCACCGGAGAAGGAAAGACCAAGGCAATCTTGGCAACCGCTGCCGTGCTGGCGATAGGCTTCGCACCACGCTGGCCGGTCTTCGTGCACGAAATACATTCGCACCTCGTTCTGCCTCCTTCAGCTCGGTTTCTCTTTCTGAACGCAGCCTACAATTTCTATATTTTCTTCGTGAGCCAGTCAGTGGCGCCGTGGTTCTGGAGGCTTAGTATTCCCGCTGCCATTGGCGTGGTTGCTCTGTTGATCTTTGTGTTCGCCGGTATCCGCGGCGTAGCCCGGCGCTTCTTTATCTACTCCACATTGTTGTTTGTCTCGATGGCGCTCACCGGAATCCCGCGAACCGAGCAGCTGCTTCTGTTGGGGCCATGGTTTTTGTTGCCAATGGCTATTGCGCTGGGGACCATAGAGAAATGGCAATGGCGCATCCCTATGGCCGTTGCACTCGCTACCGTCGCGGCGATTGGCTGGTTCGGAATACTGAATCGGCGATATTACGCCGACTCCCGATTCTTCGAGCCATGGAACACTGTCGTCCAGGATGCCGCGGACGCCCTCCGTAACGGCTCCGGCGTGATCAGCAACGACAACTCATTCTTTTTTTACCTCACCTATGCGCTCAAACCATCGCAACCCAATTCGTCCTGGCGCTTCATGGGCTCATTGCCCCGGCAAGTTCAATATCCTTCGGTGTGGGGCCCGCAGCAGTGGGAAGGAGCAGGTGGCCTCGAGCCGGCCACCGTGCTTTGGATTCGCGGTTCTTCGCCACCCGAGGAATTAGCTGAGATGAATCGTGTGGGTGAAAAACTTAGCGGAGAATGTGGCGACCGGATCACCCGCTATTTGACGCGCGATCCTGCTTATATGTGGAAGCAGCGTTTCGTCCCCAATTTTTCGGGACCGGCATGGCGCATTGAGATTCGACAATACTTCTGCGGGCGAAATGCGACCCCGCCATCCACCGGCGGCGCTGCACCTGGCGGCTCCCACTAGCAAATTACGCACGTTCGACATCGGCAAGTCTGGAATCGTGAATTGCGGAAAACCAGCGGAGAACAACGCTCAACTGCCGGGCTAATAGGCCCATCGCATCAAAACACCACCGGTCGTGTAGCCAGCTCCGACGGCGACGAGCACCACTAGATCGCCTTTCTTTAGCCGGCCTTGGCCAACCGCATCGCAAAGTCCCAAAGGAATCGTGCCTCCCGTGGTGTTTGCGAATCGATCGATATTCACCATTACCTTAGAATCGTCCAGACCAAGCCGCTCCTGCATGGCGCGAATGATGCGCAGATTTGCCTGATGGGGGACAACCAGCGCTAAGTCTTTATGGGAGTATCCATTCCTCTGCAGAAGCTCACACGCGATTTCGGACATTCGCCGGACTGCGTATTTGAAAACCTGCTTTCCGTCCTGATGCACATAATGCATCTTTTGATCGATTGTCTCGTGAGATGCCGGATGGCGCGAACCGCCGCCGGGCATATAGAGGTATTCACCGCCCGAACCATCAATCTCGTTATCAAAATCGAGAATGCCCTCACCGTCTGAGGCTGAAGGTTCCAGGAGCACCGCGCCGGCGCCATCGCCGAAAAGCACGCAGGTATTACGGTCCTGATAATCGATGATCGAACTCATTACATCGCTGCCGATGACCAGCGCTTTCTTGTGAGTGCCAGCCCCCACGAATTGGGCGCCAATGGTCAACGCATAGACAAATCCCGAACATGCTCCGGAAAGGTCGAAACCCCACGCATGCGTAGCTCCGATACGGGTCTGAACCAAACACGCGGTGGCGGGGAAGAACATGTCCGGCGTGACCGTAGCGACGATGATTAAATCAATTTCTTCAGCTTTGGTTTGGGTCTTTTCCAGAACCTGTTGAGCCGCGGCCGTGGCGAGGTGCGACGTGGCCATACCATTGTCCACGATGTGCCGCTCGCGTATGCCCACGCGCTGCTGAATCCATTCGTCGGTCGTGTCCACCATACGTCCCAAGTCCGCGTTCGTAAGCAGCTTCGGCGGCACATACCCCGCTACCCCGGTGATTTTTGCGGCCAGGCGTTTCCCCATCAGCTATCCCTCTGAAATTTAGAGCTCAACTGTTTCGCGACCTGCAAAGAGCGCGATTCTACGCAATCGTCAACTCGGTGACAAGCAAACCTGTACACACTCGGCGGAATTTCGGATTAATGAGCGCTTCGTTGGGCGGGAATATCGTTATGTTCCAAAGTCCGTTGGGGCAGGTGCTGAACAGCCTTAATGAAGACACGGACCAGTTCAGGATCAAATTGCGAACCGGCGCAACGTTCCAGTTCCTCAAAGGCCGCGGCCGGAGTCCGCGCCTTCTTGTAGATCCGGTCCGACGTAATCGTGTCGTAGGCGTCGGCAATAGCGATGATGCGCGAGCCTATCGGTATCTGATCCCCCACAAGGCCGGTAGGATAGCCCGAGCCGTCGAACATCTCGTGGTGATGGCAAACCATCTCTCGAATGTGGGAGATTGCTCGCAGCGGTTCAAGCATTCGATCGCCGAAAAGTACGTGCTCCTTCATCTTTTCCCACTCATCCGGATTCAAAGGACCGCGCTTTCCGAGAATTTGTTCGGGAATGCCGACTTTACCTATATCGTGAAGCAGCGCTCCCAGCCGAATTTCGCCGACCTCCTCTTCCTTAAGGCCCAAGGCGTCAGCCATGAGCGCCGCATATGCCGCGACTTTTTGCGAATGCCCTTGCGTGTAGTGATCTTTGGAGTCGATGGCCAGCGCTAGCGAGGTCACCGTGTCGATCAACGCAGGGGGCAGATTTCCAAACAACCCCTCCGCCTGGGCATACCCATCAGCACTTTGTAGCTCCAGGTCGGCTGGGCTAAGCGATGCGGCAAATTGATGCAGGCGCTCGCGAATCTCGCTGAATGCCTCGGGACCCGTAGAGAAAAGTCGCTTCAGGGTGACCCCAAGATAAGCCTCCAGGACTTCGCGCTTCCATTTTTTGTCTTCCGCCGCGTCACAATGATCCGCAGTCGACACGATATTGCCGCCATCATGCTTCGAGATATACATCGATGCGTCGGCCACCTGGATTAGCTCCTGGGGCGTCGAACCGTGTAGGGGAAAACTGGCAATTCCAAAGCTCGCGGTGATGGTTTTTTCGCGGAGTAACGGATCCTCACTGATTGCGGGCCGTAGCTTCTCGGCAATCTGGACCGCCTGCGAAGCATCGGTCTCGGGCATGAGAATAACAAATTCGTCTCCGCCGTAGCGGGCGACTACATCGGACCGCCGGCAGTTCTGTTCCAGAACCTGGCCAACGCGGTGCAGCACCAAATCGCCCTCGAGATGGCCATAGAAGTCGTTCACAAATTTGAAACGGTCCAAATCAATAAGAACGACCGAAAAGTGCCGGCTTGTCCGCGTCGCGCGTTTCCATTCGGCCGAGAGCGCTTCCATCAAAAAGCGGTGAGTTTTAACGCCCGTCAGACCATCGGTGATGGCCTGTTCCTGCGCCTTCTGCAAAGTCAGGGCGTTGTGCAGCGCCACCGAAATCAAATCGGCAAGTGTATGCAGCAGCCGAACATCTTCTTCGGAAAAGTCCGTTGGCTCGTTGGTTTCCACATAAAGAACACCATGAAGCTGATCCGCGTAAAAAACGGGCAGGGCCAGCACCGACGCTGATCCCTGCAAAACCGTGCCGGACATTTCCGCACCAGCGAGATTGCGTTCCACGCAAATTTGTCCGCTTCGAGCTACTTTGCCGACGATGCTTTCACCCAAGGGCAAGCGCCGCCCCAAAGCACCGCGTCGACGGCCG
>Ga0207051_1092_pt1 | contig 13576 bp, 4 predicted proteins | sample Alteio_BWMinCont_61_FD_153292 | JGI IMG/M metagenome (GOLD analysis project Ga0207051, IMG submission 153292) | Enriched cells from forest soil in Barre Woods Harvard Forest LTER site, Petersham, Massachusetts, United States -... | ecosystem: Environmental > Terrestrial > Soil > Temperate forest >...
CCTCATACCCCGGCTCGTGGGCAAGCGAGGAAGCGGCGCCCGCCTTCTCCTCGGCCACGAGTTCCAGGCCGGCCGTGAGTCGCGCTCTGAATTCCGACAGGGCCGCCATGTGCGCTCGGCCTAGAACACGCCAGGAAAGCCAGGGAGCGCCTACTCTTTGCCCGATCGGTTTCAGGCGTCCCGTACTGAGAGCGACAAGCGAAATCGGCCTACCCTGCGCTTCCAGAACATAATCTTCGGGAGAAGAATCGCCTTTCCGCTGCTGCAGGCTCTGGAGGACCGAAATCAGGAACTTGGGGATTCCGATGTTTCGTTTGCGGCCGCGTTTGGAATCGCCCAACCCGATCCGATTCCATCGCGTTCGCACGGCGATGCTCATGGCGGGGATGATCTCTCCGTCCACTTGCCATTGGGAGCGGCTCATGTTGACGTGCTTCCATTGAAGGTTGCAGATCTCGCGGATATTCATTCCGGTGGTAATCGCGATCAGAGCAATCTCGCGTTCCGGGTAGCTCATCATTTCCAGAATGGCCCGGGTTTGGCTGATGGTCAGGTTGGGCTCGGTTTTGCGCGTCACGGGCGGCAAATTCACCTGGCTGACAGGATTGGGAGCGTGGAAGCAGCCTTCCCGCTGTGCGTGAGAGATGATGGCAAAAGCCACGTTCCTAATGTGCTTGACGGTTTGCGGCGATACGAAGCACAGGGACTTCCCAAACCCCTGATAAACGATGTGCCATGCGATTGCTACTGGTTGAAGACGAGCTCGATATACAGCGCTTTCTCAAGCACGCGCTCTCCGAAGCCGGGTACCAGGTAGATGCGGCTGGAAATGCCCGGGCAGCGATGGAATTCGCCTCCGACAACATGTACGACATTCTTGTCGTCGATCTGGGTTTACCGGATCAGGACGGGATTGACTTGATCCTGTCGCTGCGCCAGGTGGGCGTGCGGGCGCCCGTGCTCATACTTTCCGCGCGACGCTCCGTCGATGAAAGGGTCAAGGGCCTGGAACAAGGCGGTGATGACTACCTGACCAAGCCGTTCGCGCTTGCGGAGCTGTTGGCGCGAATCAGGAACCTGTTGCGGCGCGAATCACCCTCCGAACATTCAAACACCAAGCTGCGCGTGCTCGATCTTGAATTGGACCTGATCCAGCGAGAGGTCACCCGTGCCGGCCAGCCGCTGCGGCTCACTACCCAGGAATTCGCGCTGCTCGAATTCCTCTGCCGCAACGCCGGCCGCGTGGTCACCCGTTCCATGATCCTGGAGCGCGTCTGGGGCATGCGCATCGAGCCCAAGACCAATGTGGTGGATGTCCACATGAGTCGATTGCGCGGAAAGGTGGACGGCGGCGGTCGCAAGCCCTTGATTGGTACCCTCAGAGGCATGGGCTATGTTCTCAGAAATGTCTAGGCCGGTTGTTCGAAGCGCAGCCTGGCGCATTTCCCTGTGGGGCACTCTCGCCTTTGCCATCGGATCTCTGGTCATCTTCGTTTTCCTCCAACGTTTCATTGCCTCCGACATTCAACGGCGAAACGACGCGTGGCTGTGGGGAGAAGTATCGCTCCTCGGCGACGTGGCCGAGCGTACGCCGCGAGACGCCCTCTACAGTCAAATCGTGGGAGAAATTGCCGAGGTCATCCGCACCGAAGTGCCCAGCAACAAGCGGTGGCTCAGCAATGCCAGCGATAAAGTCTTCTTTCTCCAGGAAGGAGACAACCGGAGTGTCAAACTCTGGGTCGGAGCCGGCGCGGGCGAAATGGTGCTGAACGCCCTCCAGAAGTACCGGATCTTCCCTGGCCAGCCCATCGACCTGTATGTCGACGAGAATCCGATCCCTTTCCGGGTCGTCTCCATTCGCATCGAAGACGGAAGCCGGATTTACCTTGGACTTTCTGAAGAAGATCAACTGCGGGTACTCAACCAACTGCGCTTCTATTTTGGTCTCTTGTGGCTGTTGATCGTGTTGTTTGGATTTGCGTTGATGTTCTCGATCTCGCGCGGGCTGCTGAAACATGTTCAGCGGATCACCGATGCCGCCTCTCGGATTGGCCGTTCCGATCTCACGACCCGCGTTCCCACGACGAATCGAACCGACGAGGTTGCCCACCTGGCGTTGACCCTGAACCGCATGCTTGACCGGATCGAGAGCTCGATGCATCAACTGCACACCATGACCGATTCGCTGGCCCATGATATCCGCAGCCCGATTACCGCGGCTCGGGGAAAGCTGGAGGCGTCCTTGACCGCATCCTCGGCCGAGGAACAGGCTGATTCCATCGCCGCTTCCATCGAAGTGCTGGACCGCCTGAGCCAGTTTCTTACCGACGCTCTGGATGTCGCCGAAGCGAATGCGGATGCGCTGCGATTAACGCGGACCGACGTGGATCTGGAAGAAGCCCTTGCCTCCATGATCGACCTCTATCATCCCAGCATGGCGGAAAAAGGACTGGCGGCGGAATTTCACCACCTGGGACCGGTGTGGATCAAGGCTGACGCCGCGCTCATCCACCGCATGTTGTCCAACCTTTTCGACAACGAAATCACTCATCTTCCTTCCGGATGTTTTGTGAACATCCGTCTGCAGGCGACAGATTCGGCAACGGTCATTATCGAAGATAATGGGCCTGGGTTTCCTCCCGAGATCGTCGAACATTTGTTCGTGCGGCACTCCAAAGGGAAGAACTCAAGCGGTCACGGCCTGGGACTCGCATTCGTGGATGCGGTCGTGCGGGCTCATGGTGGTTCTGTTGCCGCGTCCAATGGCGCCCGGGGAGGAGTCCGCATTACCATTGATCTCCCGCTGACGCCAAAAATGGAGCTCGTTGGAGTCCGTGCCCTGGATGCCCGGCAATAGAGCAGACCGCGAGTCTCGTCGGACAAAGCCGGCAGAGTCCGACCAGGATTCTATTTAATCCCTGCAAGAATCGGGTGAAATCTTCTCCTGGACCTCCTTTCTTACTATTGAGCCATTCGCGTTCTAAGATAGTTTCCGCCTATATCTGAATTTGCTCTCCCGCTAAGTCAATCTAAGTTGGGATAACTACCCTGTTGGTTAAGCCCGACTTAGCACTCTTATGGCTTGATAGGGCTTCTCGCCGGCTAAGAAGAGTTGCTTCTACATTACATTTACTCCATCTCCGTTACATTCGCTTAATCATTGCTCATTCGCAAGAATTCAGAAGGTCCTTGAGCGGCATCCTGCAGAGGCCTCGTGAGATTTCTGCGTCCGCGCCAAGCGAATTGGCAAGAGACGTCCAAAACAGAAATGGAGCGGGGAATCGTGAGGAGGATTGCATGGGCAGCCGAGCACTGCACGCGATTTCGGTAGTGTTGTCTTTAACTTGCTTTACCACCTGGGCAGGAGCCCAGTCCTTCCGGGTGCAATGCCCGACCAGTACCATCACTCACCCAAGCAGTCTGACCAACGTCAACGCAGAGCCGGCTTACACCGCCGCCACAGCGTTTACGACCAATGCCAGCGGATACCTGGCGCCCTCGGCCCATGTGAACGGGGCTATCAAATGCCAGCAGATCTCCGGCGGCGACGGCTACTCCACCATGGCCAACGGCACCCAGACCTTCATGTTCTCGTTTGGTCCCCTATCCGGGATTGCGGACATCGCCGCCGGCCTGCCGGGAACCGAATTTCCCAACGTCTTCAACACGGTCTATGGCGGCACACTCGTGCCCGGCGACCCCGCGACCACCGACGCGATCGATACGACGGTCACCTCTTACCCGTTCAAGTCCAACACCACGCCGGGCGCCGCCAATTCGGCGCCTTTTTCGTTTAACGGCGCCATCGGCCTGGCGCCCGATGCCGATTGCGTCTCCGGGAACAATTTTGCCAACGCCAATGGCGGGCCGCTGCCTTGCCCCAATCTGCCCGCGAATGGCCTCGATGGCCACGTCGACCCCCGCCAGATCATGGACGTCGGCGTGATGAACGGCAATATACCCGCTCCGCTGATGGCCATCGACGAAGACGACGAATTCTTCCTCACGCTCACCAACGTGGGCATGATCATGCGCCCCGACCTGTTCGAGCAGCACACGGTACACTTCCACGGTTATCCCAACGCTTCCTCGTTCTATGACGGCGTGCCCGATGCTTCGGTCGCTATCAACATCGGAGGCAGCTTCACCTACTACTACATTGCGCCCGATGCGGGAACGTACTTCTGGCATTGCCACATCACGCCGCCCGAGCACCTGCAGATGGGCATGGTGGGCCAGATCTACGTCCGGCCCCGTCAGAACCGTACACCCGCAGGTACCGGTCTTTATGCTTCGCTCTCGGTACAGCAAAACGATCTGCGCACCGCCTGCCGTCGCACCGGCGACGGAATTACGCCGGCAGTGACGACCGATCCTGACATCTTGTGCACCAACCCGCTGCCGGCCGCCACCAACACCGTGTCCCAGGCGAATGATGCGATTGGAACCTCCACCAACAACCCTGATTTCGGCCTGCCTCTCAAGTACGCCTACAACGACGGCGATGGCTCCACGGCTTATAACGTCGAGTACCCGATCCAGATCCACGGGTTCGATCCTAACTTCCACTTCGTGGGCATGACGTTCAACCCCGAAGCGTTCGCCGACATGAAAGACAAGTTCTTTCTGTTGAACGGGCGCAGCTATCCCGACACGGTGACCCCCGGCCCCCTGACCACAGTAAGCTCCGACGGGCGCAGCCACTTCTCGCAACCGCTGCCATCGATCATTAGCATCCCCGCCGGCGGCAGGGCTCTGCTGCGCATCTCCGATCTTTCCGTAACGGAGTACGCCACGCTGGCGTCGCTTGGAATTCCGATGCACGTGATCGGATATAACGCCAAGCTGCTGCGCGACCAGTCAGGCAACAACACCGACTACTTCACCAACTCCATCACCCTGGGAGGCGGCGAGTCCCTGGACGTGATTCTCGATGCGAGCAACACCGGCGTTTATCACGCCGGGCAGATCTTTTACCTGTTCACGCCCCAGCTCGATCACCTGTCGAACGACCAAGAGAACTTCGGCGGGTTGATGACCGAAATCCACATCAACTAGGAGAGCACTGATGAAGCCCATGATCACGAAACTCGCGCTTATGAAGACAAGACTGCTCCTGTCAGCGAAGGTTGCCTCGGCAACGAAGGTTGCCTCGGCAACGAAGGTTGCCGCGGCAACGATGGTTGCAGTGGCGTCGCTCGCGGCGACGGCTCATGCTGCTGCTCCTGGCATCACCAGTTCGCCGGGTGGCGCGAGCCGATTCAACCTGACTGCCCAGTCTGCGTTCCTCAACCAGCCCGACGGCGCTTCAGTTTACTCGTGGGGTTACGGCTGTGTTTCGGCTCCGCCATCCGGCTCGTTTGTGCCGGCGGGCATGCCCAGCGCGTTTTGCTCCACGATGCAGGTTCCCGGCCCCACGCTGGTGGTGACCGAGGGCCAGACCGTCACCGTTTCGCTCACCAACAATTTGCCCACGTCCGCGGGCAATACCTCCATGATCTTTGCCGGTCTCCGAGCGGCCGGATCGGGCGGCGTTCAGGGCCTGTTGGCCAGGGAAGCCGTTCCGGGCGGGTCGGTCACGTACACATTTATCGCCACCACGCCGGGAACGCATTCCTACTACAGCGGCACGCAGAGCGATCTGCAGGTCGAGATGGGCATGTACGGCGCGGTCATCGTTCTGCCCAAGACGGTTCCCGCCGCATGCACAACGGGGCTCCATGCTTCCAACAAATCTGTCGAATCGGCGCACGGGGAGGCAGACTGGCGTCTTGCGGCGGCGGCGTACGACCACGACAAGAGCTGCTATGACCGCGAATACCTCTTCCAGTTCTCGGAGATGGATCCGCACATCCACACCGCAGCTTTGAACCAGGTGAATGCCAAGGGAAACTGCACCGCGGGCGCAGTAGGCTGCACCCTGGAAGTTCCCACCGAGCCGTATCATCCCACCTACTACCTGATCAACGGGCGTTCCATGCCCGATGACATGGATCCCAACTACGACACGCCATACCCGCACCAGCCTTACAACGGCAACCCGCACATGCATCCCGGCGAACTTGTCCTCTTGCGCATTATCGGGCAGGGAAGGTGGCAGCATCCGTTCCACGAGCACGCCAACCACGTCCGCATCCTGGCGCGCGACGCCAACCTGATTCTCAGTTCGAGCAACGCCGAGGATCTTGCCGGCGCTCCGCTGTTCACCACCACAACCACGCCCGGCGAAACGATGGATGGCATCTTCTACTTCACCGGCAGAGGCCTGAACTGGGATATGTATGGCCACCATTCGGGCGACATCTCCGATGCCAATGCTTCGTTGCCGTGCTATCCCGACGCCAATGGCTACTACACCACCCAAAGCAGTCCCGCGGCCCCGGTCTCGGCGATCAACTACTACGAGTGGTGCCAGGACCACAACAAGCCGCTGGAAGTTGCTCCGGTCGGCGATGTCGGATCGGGCGGACCGGCAACTCTGCCCAACCCCCTGATCCTGTCTACCGGCCCCTGGTATGGCGGCAGCCCCTACCTCGGCGATGACGCCACCACCCGCGCGGTAGGCCCGAACACCAATATCCCTCCTTCCGGCACGCAGGCCAATCCAGCCGGTGAAAGAGGATTTGCGTTCATGTGGCACTCGCACAACGAGCGTGAGATCACCACCAACAATGTTTTCCCGGGCGGCATGCTCATGATGATGCTGGTCGATTCCCGCGAATTCGTGATTGATGAATCCCTGTAGTCAAGGAGAACAGAAGAAATGAATATCAACTCTCTGAAAGCAACCATTAAGACAGCAGTGCGGGGAGCGGCTGTTCTCCTTCTTGGCGCAGGAGCGGCCTCGGCGCAGCAGCAGATCAACCTGACTGCCGCGCCGGCAACGGCCACTCTTCCCGACGGGAATGCCGTCCCTATGTGGGGCTATACCTGCGGCGCTGTGGTTGCAGGTTCGACCGCGACGTGCCGGCCGTTGCACACGATCACGGCAGGCCAATGGTCTCCCGTGGTCATAACGATTCCCGCCGGCCAGGCACTCACCATCAACCTGACAAACAATCTCTCCTTCACTGCGGGTACGGGCACCAATACCGTTCCCACTTCGCTGATGATCGTGGGCCAGATCGGCGGCGGGTTAGGCGATCCTGCGCAGCGCACCACGACCACCAGCCCGAATCATTCCGGGCAGGGTGTTACCTGGCCGATTGCCAATACGGGTGCGACGTTTACACCCCCCACCCAGCCCAATCGCGTGCAGTCGTTCGGCACCGAGGTAGCGGCCGCCCATACCACCGCGCTCGCCTGGTCATCCTTGCGCCCAGGCACCTACCTGATTGAGTCGGGCACGCACCCCTCGATCCAGGGCCCCATGGGCCTCTACGGCATGCTGGTGGTCACCAGCGCGCCGGCCGCCGTGGGAAGCACTGGTACCGCGTACCCGGCATCGGGATCGATTGCCGCCGTGACCTACAGCGCCGAGGTTCCGTTACTGTTCAGCGAAATCGACCCGGTGCAGAACAACCTCGTGAACACTGCCGTCAGAACCGCGGGGTTCAGTGAAACCGCAGTCTGGTCTGGCAAGCCGGGCGCCTGCGGCGATCCGGCCGTGAACACCTGCTATCCGCCGGCTGTGAACTACACCCCGACCTACTACCTCGTGAACGGCCAGGCGTTTAACAAAACCAATGCATTCGCATCGGAATTCCTGGCATCGCTCGGCTCGTCGGCTTCCCCGATCCCGACCGGCAGCAGAGTGCTGGTTCGGATGGTGAATGCCGGTCTGCGCATGCATGTGCCCTCCATGCTCATCACCCAGACCACGGTGCCTGTCTCCGCAGCGGGAACACCGCAAACCGTGAATGGATTTTCGATCCTCGCTGAGGACGGCAATCCCAAGGCAGGCCTTCCTCACGTACAGAACGAAGTCTTCATGGCCGCCGGAAAGACCTTCGACGTGTCCATCAATGCTCCCGCCGCGGGAGCCCAATCCGCGATTCCGGTCTTTGATCGCGAATTGAGCCTTTCGGGCGACAAGAGCCAGCGCGACGCCGGCATGCTGGCCTATATAAGCATCAACGGCGAAACCATCGCCTCCTCGCCTGCGATCGCATCCGCGGTGGCACGAGCGGATACCTATGCCGGTCTCCTCGCCGGGCAACCGTTCGCGGTCTCCGATCCCTCCATCGGCGTTCTGGCCAACGACACCAACGTCTATGGCGCCGAAATTCTGACCCAGGCTGCCCACGGCACCGTGGCGCTCAATCCCGACGGCACCTTCACCTACACGCCGGCCACGGCCTCGACCGCCACTTCCGATTCCTTCACGTATGAAGGCAACGGCACACCGTCCATCACCGCAACGGTAACGCTCGGGCCCGCGACCGTGGAGGCTGCCTCCGGCATCACCTGCACTGCCCCAAGCTTCACTTCGAACCTGGCCACCTTCATTCGCATTCCCAATCCGGGCCTGTTGCAGAATTGCGTCGACGCGGCGGGCTTCAAGCTTTCGGTGGTCCCGGCGTCGATTGCGGCCCCAACCGGAATGACGGTGGTGGCGGATCCGGCGGGCGGCTTTACCGCGTCGGTCGGCGGTGCGGGCAGCTATTCGTTCACCTATCTGGTCAAGAACGCCCAGGGCACGCAGATCGCTGCTGCCGTCACCGCGTCTCTCACGTTCCCCACCGGCTCTGGCATTGCCGTCAACCTGATTGACGGAAAAACGCGCGCCGCGGCTTCCAGCAACGATTATCGCTGGATCATTGAAGAGGATCGATCCTTCTACATCAATCCCGCATGCACCACCAACGTGGGCACCGGCACGGTTGCGGCCGCTTGCGTGGGGACGCAGTTGCCCGGAGGTCAGGTTCCGATCCTGGGCACCAACTTCCACACCAGCGACATGCCTTTCGTAGCCCAGGGTTGCACCGGCCCGCTGTCCTGCGAATCCGGCCAGAAACTGCTCGGCCAACCGGCGGCCTGTGATGTAGGCAACGGCGTTTGCCGCACCACGGCGACGCAAAAGCAGGCGGTACTCCCGGGCGCCGTCCAGCTCGATCCCACCAAGCGATACTACATCTCCGTCCTCCCCGGCGATGCGGCGAACCCGTTCAACTCCGGGAACACGACCGCGACCTGCAGCACCTACACCACCAGCCAGGGCGCTAGCGCATCCTCCTGCGGTCATAGCATGGGCGGCGCGCCGATCATTCCGACCTGCACGAGCGGAACCTGCACGCTTCCGACCTCGGTCAACGTAATCGTCGAGCAGGATCCGTTCCCGCCGGCCAAGCTTTCGGTGAATGTTTTCGAAGACGACTTCCCGCTGAACGGGGAACAGGATTCCGGCGGCCAGGTGGCCGATACCCAGCTCGCAACCCAGGAGCCAGGCCTCGGCGGCTTCAACATCATCCTGTGGGACGATATGGGCGGCTCCGGCGACGCCACCGGCCAGATGACCTATGACATGTTCAATCAGCCGCTCGGCAACAGCCTCGATGGCACCATCGATCCTGTCACCGGCCAGAACGCCTGCCCCATCACCAACCAGGCCCAGGGCATCGTCGGCGTGATCGTCACCTGTCCGAACTTCGAGTCGGACGGCATTACCCAGTCTCCCCTCGGGGGCCAGGCCGTAGTCTCCAACCTGATGCCGGGCCGCTTCAGCGTGCAGGCCATTCCTGGCGCGGACCGCATTGCCCGCGGTGAAAATTGGCTGCAGACCAATACCCTGGACGGCCAGAAGGCCCACGACTCTTTCCTGAGAATCGGTGAGCCGGGCTATTTCCAGGAATTCGGTCCCGCCGGTTACCACGTGAACATTGGCTTCGCGAATCCCGCCGTCATCAACGGGCGCAAGGCGGCCGTCTGCGCGGGCACGGATGTGAATGTGACCAACGCCGGCGGCTGCCCTTACACCATCGTCGGCAAGATCACCACCGAGCGCATGAGCCGTACGCCGGACGAGCGGCTATACAGCAGCAATTCCCACGACCAGTTCTCGTGGACCCAGTGCTACCTCAGCTTCGGCGATCCCGACGGTGAGGATTTCGCCTTCTCCTACTGCAATGCCGACGGTACCTTCACGATTGCCGGCGTTCCTCCCGGCGACTGGCGCCTGACTACCTTCGATCAGTGGAACGATGTTCTCGTCGATGGTCTGTCCACTCCGATCGGCTTGACCCTCAACACCACCAGCAACAAATTGAACTGCCCCGGGCCGCAGACCAGCGCCACGGTTTGCGATATGGGCGACATCGCCAGCAGCCAGTGGCAGTCCAACGTCTACACCTACACGTTCATCGACCAGAACCGGGACGGCGTTCGCCAGGCAAACGAAAGTGGAATCCCGTTGATTCCCACCAACGTGCGGTATCGCGATGGAAGCCTTGCCAACGCCAACAATACCGACTTGACGGGAACCGCGCCCTTTAACGAAACGTTCCCGCTGTTCAACTGGTACATCGTGGAAACCGACAGTATCCGGTACAAGACCACCGGTATTCACACCGTTTACGACGCGGGCGGCCCGGCCGACGGCACTCTGACCACTTGCCAGGTCTCGGCGGCCATCCAGAATGCCAAAACCAACCCCACCGCGCCTTCGAATGGCACAGGCTATCCGGCCTGCGGCACTTCCGCGATCGGCGCTTACATGGCCAACACCATCGACGCCAATCCCCTGCCGGCAAATCTGTCCGTGCCGGGCGCGGTCTACTGCACCAACGCCGATTGCACCGGTTTCACCATTGGCGGCGCTGCCAAGCCCAGCGGAGCGAGCGTCTCCACCGGCCGCATCGATCCTCCGTGGGTAGTCTCCGAAGGCTGGCAGGGCTATTCCGGTCAAAGCAACTTCGTCGAATACGGCAAGGTCCCCTATGCTGCAAATGAAACCGGCGGCATCTTCGGCCATGTCGTCTATCACTCCACGCGTCCGTTCGACGATCCGTCGATGGATGTGCAACTCCAGTGGGAGCCCCTGGTCCCTCACGTCACCATGAACCTCTACAAGGAGGGTCTGGCGGCGGACGGGGTCACCACGACCTACACGCTCGTCGATCACACCTCCACCACGAGCTGGGATGATTGGGCGCAGGGCTTCCGTTCCGACGGCATCCCCAACATGAACTGCCCCGGCCAGAGCACCAGCGATCTGTTCTACTTCTCGCTCCTGAACCAGCCGAACTACCTCGACTGGTACAACAAGCAGCACGCGACATTTGGCGTTTTGAATACCGCCGCCACCGCCACTGCGCTGCCCAACAGCTCGCAGTTCAAGTGCTACGACGGTATGCACAACTGGAACCAGTTGCAGCCGGCCTTCTACGACGGCTACTATGCGTTCCCCAGCGTGCTCGGCCGCAATCCTTCCACCGGCAACACCACCGGCACCAACTGCACCATCTGCACCAGAAACAACGACACCGCTGACTTCTTCCGGTCCGGCAAGGAAGACATGCTGCCTCCGGGCAAGTATGTCGTCGAAGTGGTGCCGCCGGCAGGCTATGAAATCGTCAAAGAAGAGGACAAGAACATCCTCATCGGCGACAACTTCATCGCCCCGGTCACGCAGCAGTTCGGCGCCCTCGGCGACGTGTTCATCCTGCCCGACCAGGCCTCGGTGTCTTCATCGCAGCAGTATCCCGGCCCCGGCTATAACACCTACAACAACCAGAACTCCACTTCGAACCTGGGCACGACGCCCACAAACGAAGAAGTTCCCGCTTTCCCGGTTGAGCCGATCTGGCCGTGCGTGGGCGATCTCCGCACTGTCCCGGATTACATCAGCCTCTACCCGCAGTCCCTGGAAGTGTCGCCGTTCGCCGGCGCCACCCGCCCGCTCTGCGACCGCAAGGAAGTCACGCTCAACGCTGGAATGGGCGCAACCGCCAAGTTCTACATTTACACCTCAACTCACAAGGCGGCGAAGTTCACCGGTGTCATTACCGACGACTTCACTTCCGAATTCGATCCGTTCTCCCCGCAGTTCGGTGAGAAGTTCGCTCCGCCGAATATGCCCATCGGGGTCCGCGACTGGACCGGCGCGGAAATCAACCGCGTCTACTCCGACTGGTGGGGCGATTACGACGGCCTGACCTACTCCACCTGGGAAGTCAATCCGCCCAATCCGACCGGTTACTCGCCCACCATGATGGTCATGTGCATGAACGACAAGGGCCCCATCGCGCAGACCGTTGCCGGCGTAACAACCATGGTGACCGATCCGCTCTACAACCCGGCCTACAGCCAGTTCTGCTACGAACTGCCGTTCATGCCCGGCCAAACGGACTACCTCGACACGCCGGTCGTGCCGACATCGGCATTCTCGGCCGGGTATAACCATCCCGACTGCGCCTACCCCGATGCCACGCCCGCGATTGCCGGCGTGACCAGCCAGGACATCGCCGGACCGTGGGTGAGCGCCGCCGGCCACACCCTCACCATCACCGCACTGCCTGACCAGCAGGTGAACAACTTCGGCTATGTCGGCCCGTCCGGCAAATCCGCACCTTACAACGCCAAGACCGTCAATCGCCACTTCGGGTTTGGCGCCGCCGCCGGAACAGTGACCATCGGAGGGATTACCGCGACCGTGGGTTCGTGGTCCGATTCTTCGATCACCGTTACGGTTCCTGCCGTGAACACCGCCGCCGCGGGGAACCCGGCGAATGGCGTCCCGCAGTGCGCGGTCCAGCAGCAGTCAATCTACGGCGGCTCGACCGCATATTGCGGCCAGCTCGTCATCACCACCGCGGCCGGCAAGCAGTCGGTGGACACCGTCACCATCACCGTGGGAGGCAAGAAGCCGACGTTGCTGCCGGCCACAGCCGTGAACAGCCCTGGAACAACCACCGGTCCCGGCGCTGTCCAGCAGGCGATTGACGCCGCCAGCCCCGGCGACATGATCCTCCTGCCGGCGGGCACCTACAGCGAAATGCTGATCATGTGGAAGCCCGTCCGCCTGCAAGGCGTGGGCGCGGCGTCGGTCGTCATCGATGCCAACGCGCAGCCGGCCGGAAAACTGGATCCGTGGCGCCGCCAGGTGGCTTGCCTCTTCGGCATCGCCATCAACGGCCGCCCCATCTCGTCCACCAACCCATTCGACGATCCGTCGGATACGGCCAACAACGGCCTGCCGTTCGCCTGCTCCACGGCAATGAGCTTCGCCGTCGATCGCCTGCCCCTGGAAGCCACCGTGGGATGGGATGCGACCCTCAACGGCAACCTCGCCGAAATGCTTCAGGAGCCCACGCTCATGGGCGCATTTGAGGGCGCCGGCATCACCGTGCTCGGCAAGGGTGTGCAGTTCCCGACCGGTTCTCAACCGTTCGGAACCGACACCTACCCCGTCGGCACACGGCTGCTCAGCCCCTCGAACTGCCTCGTCAGCAACAAGAACCCCTATCCCAGCAACTTCCTGTGCAACCCGTCGAGCGTCGATGGCGTGGCCGTCACCGACAGCTCTCAGGGCGGCGGCGCTATCTATGTCCACGGCTATAACCACCTGCTTCAGGTCGCGAACAACCGCATCTACGGGAACACCGGCACGCTGACCGGCGGCATCAACGTGGGCCAGGGC
>Ga0207051_1081_pt2 | contig 13392 bp, 13 predicted proteins | sample Alteio_BWMinCont_61_FD_153292 | JGI IMG/M metagenome (GOLD analysis project Ga0207051, IMG submission 153292) | Enriched cells from forest soil in Barre Woods Harvard Forest LTER site, Petersham, Massachusetts, United States -... | ecosystem: Environmental > Terrestrial > Soil > Temperate forest >...
ACCGAGAAGCAAACGAAATTAGCCGAAGATCAGCGTCAACAGGCTGAACAGAGCCGCGCGAATGCCGACAATGCCTATCGGGAAGCAATGCATCTTTCTCCGGAACAGTTTATTCAACTGGAGACGATCAACATGCAGAGGCAGGTGTGCGGCGACAAAGGTAAGGCTAATTGCACGTTCATCCAGAACGGTACTACTCCGGTCTACAACTTAGGAAAGTGACCCCGAAGGGCAAACTGACAGATCATATCAGATGGTGTTGCATCGATCGGTTGAGCTCGCACCGTTTTTCGGGACCTAATTACATTTGTCCCAGGATTGATCGGTGTAGGATTACACGAGTTTCGGTAATTCAAAACGGTTGGAGGTTACTCAATGCAGATGAGGCGTAGCCGTTTCATGACAGGACTATATTTACGCGCGGCCCTCGTGGTCGCTGCCGCACTAATCTGGTGTTCAGGTCTTACACCGCTGTTTGCCGAACCAGCCACGAACGCCACCACGGCAACCTACGTTACGACTGCTGAAATTGACGCTGCCCTGCGGCAAATGCCACCGACCAGCACGACCTATGACAAACCGATCAAGACAGTTGACACGGGGGCGTACAAAATTACTATCGTTGTCCTCCGGCGGATACCGAGCAAGACCGCCGATAGCGCCCTTGTGCACGACAGGATCACGGAGGTCTATCAAGTACTCACGGGTGCTGGGGTGTTTGAGACCGGAGGCGCGCTGGTGGACGGGCAGCCTGTGGACCTCACTTCAGAAGCCGCTGGCCCCAGCGTCAGAGGCACCATTCAGGGTGGTGAGACTCGCCGGATGGGGCCGGGCGATGTAGTCGTGATTCCTCCGGGCGTGCCGCATAGGTTTAGCAAGCTCGAAGGAACCATTACCTATCTGGTGACCCGTATCGAGGCACCCCGTCCCTAATGCGGAATGGCTCTACCCTATACAGGCACAAATCCTTAATCGGAGGGATGAAACTATATTGAAAATGCGAAAGCCCATCTTGATAGGTTGTGCAGTTGTTGTGATCGGTGCGCTCTGGCACGCCAAATCAACTGCCCAGGAGAAATCATATCGCGGAGTTGTTACCGTTTTCGATCACGAGAAATTGGACGCCTCTTTTAACAAAGCACTCGCCAATGAAGGCAGCAACCTACTATGGAGCCACACATCCAGCGTAGGGACTTATAATGTGGATACGCACACTCGGGAATCTTTGAAGTCTGCCTGCAAACCCGAAGGGTGCAGCCACAAGGGCTTTACCGCCGTCGTGTATGTGGTGAGCGGGGCTGCAACCCTTGTCATCGGCGGCACGGCTAAAGCGACAGCGCCTGACAAGTTTGACGGCGAATTAATCCAAGGTGGGCAATCCCATCGCATAAGCAGAGGGGATGTCTATATTGTTCCTCCGGACACGATCCATTGGTACAGGGACGTCGAAACGCCGTTCCGCTATATAGAGGTGCCGGTCCCCTGATAGCTTCCGAACCAACAACGATGAGAATGACGTCACACTCTTGGCACGACCTACTAATAGTCCTGGCGATGGGCTTCTTAGCTCGACATTGCCAGCGAGGAGGAACCATATGAGACAACACCGCTCGGCAATCTTGTTCGTCATGGCGGTCCTCGTGATCGCAGCGACCGTTCCGGTGAAAGCCGATGTTCTCGACAAGGCCATGAACATCGGAGGAATCACGGTTCATTACAAGGTCGTGCTCCCAAAGAACTACGATCCGAGCAAAGCCTATCCCGGAGTTCTCGGATTTGGCGGCGGACCGCAGACGATGAACGTAGTCGATAACGTCATCGCGAGGAATTTCCAGGATGAGGCAGAGAAGCGCGGCTATATCGTCGTGGTCCCCGCCGCGCCGAACAATCAGTTGTTCTTTGAAGGTGGGGAGCGCATCTTCCCTGAGTTCTTGAAACGGATTCTGGCCGATTACAAAATCCGGGACAATAAGTTCCATATCGCCGGGCCATCGAATGGCGGCATTGCCTCATTTCACGTGGCCTCGTTGAATCCTGATTACTTTCTGTCGATCACGGCGTTCCCAGGCTATCTGTGGGAGGAAACTCCAGCTCACATCCAAGCGATCTCCAAAATGTGCATCAACATGTTCGTCGGGGAATTGGACCCAATGGGGTGGCAGCCGCTGATGCAGAAGCAAGCGGCGGAGTTTCGTGCCAAAGGCATCACTGCGACCTATACCGTTGAAAAAGGACAGCCCCACCGGTTGGACACCCTCGCAGGCCCGAACGCAAGCCGGCTTTTTGATCTGTTTGAGCAGGCTAGCCACGGTTGCGGCAAGTAAAACGGTTACTGCGCCGGCCTGAAGGAGCGGCTGGCGGAGCGTAATCACCCCAATCGAAGGACATGTGAATGCTAACGGCCTGAGAAATCCCTGCCGACGATGCTTACTTCTGTGCCGACTAGTCGTGTACGGAGGAAGGAGGTGCTCGGCAGCGGAACGATAGCATCGCGGAATTAGTTCATTCCCCCCCTCAAGAATGTGAAACCCGAGCACATGCAGACGGACAGACGGCGTAGATGTGACTCAAGAGCCACGCCTACCAGGAACAATATTGCGGTGACCATGTGTTTGGCAGCCAGGTAAAGGAACGGACCAGCGGCGGTTCCTTTGTTGGGCTGCACGAATGAAAGCGTCCGTATGTGGCATAGTAAGAGTAAAATCCTCGTTAAGTCACTTAGGTTTTGCCGCAAATGGCGCCGATTACGCGAATCAGTTGGAGGGAAGAATGGGAAGGGTTTTTGCGATCGCCTGCTTTGTGGCGCTGACACTCACCGCATGTCAGAGCAAGCAAAGCAGTGTTTCCCCGGCTACCCCGTCAGTAGCCGAAAGCACACCGCCCATGGTCTTGACGGGGCAAGTTCCTCTCGAAGGCGTGAAAGGGCGCTTCGACCATTTTGCCTCCGGCAAAGGAAAGGTGTTTGTTTCGGGGCTGGGCAACAACACGGTCGAAGTGATCGATCTCTTCCAGGGAACACGAAGTCATGAAATCACCGGCGTGCCCAATCCGCAGGGCGTGGCGTTTTCTCCGGAGGCCAACAAGCTTTTCGTCGCCAGCGAGAAGGGCAAGGTCTACATCTACGACGGCGATTCCTTCAAGCTGATCACAAGCTTGAATTTTGACGGAGGCGCGGACAACATGCGCTACGACGCGGCCACCAAGCGCGTCTACGTCGGCTGCGGCGATGACGAAAAGAGCTCAGCGATTGCCGCGGTGGACGCGATGACTAACAAGCGGCTCGATGAGGTGTACAAAATCGGCGGCGAACCGGAATCGTTTCAGCTGGAAAAATCCGGGCCGAACATTTATGTGAATATCCCGGATTTAAAACAAATCGCGGTCATCAACCGCACGACGAAGGAAATTACGCGATGGCCGTTGACCGTGGGGCAGAATTTCCCCATGGCTCTCGATGAGGCGGATCACAGGCTCTTCGTAGCCTCGCGAGAACCGGCCACGCTCTCGGTTTTTGACACGAGCACAGGACATGTGGTCGCGTCTCTGCCAGGCGTTCAGGACTCTGATGATTTGTATTACAGCGCCGAGCACAAGCGTATCTTCATGCCTGGTGGCGAAGGATTTATCTACGTCTTTCAACAGAATGACCCCGACCACTATTCGCAGCTCGCGAAGATTCCCACCGTTCTCGGTGGCCGCACGGCGGGTTACTTTGGAAGGCAAGGAAAAGGCTTCGACCGCTTTTATTTGGCCATCCCGGCCAGTAATAGCGCTGGTGCAGAGGTCAGGATTTATACGGTGCAGGACTAAGAATCGCGGGCCACGGTACTCAAATAAGTGGCGAAGGATCGACCATCAATAGCGGATCCAGGTTATGAACATCTCGGCGCCATTTATTAGGCGGCCCGTGGCTACGTCTCTGCTGAGCATGGGTTTGCTACTCTTCGGCGGATTGGCTTATCGCGGCCTTCCGATGGCTCGCTTGCCCGAGGTCGAATACCCGACCATCACGGTTTTCGCCAACCTCCCCGGCGCGAGTCCCGAGACAATGGCGACAGCGGTTGCTACTCCGCTGGAACGCATGTTTGGTCGCATCGCTGGCATTACGCAGATGACGTCCGTGAGCCAGCTTGGCAGCACGAACATTACGATGCAGTTCGATCTTGATCGCAACGTCGATGGTGCTGCGAGAGATGTACAGGCGGCCATCAACGCCGCGCGCGGTCAACTGCCTGCGAACCTTCCCACGAATCCAAACTGGCGGAAAGTAAATCCTGCGGACTCGGATTTTATGAACTTGGCGGTCACTTCGGATACAGCCACGAGGCCGGAACTCTATGACGTGGCCGAGTCGATTGTCACCCAAAAACTTTTGCAGATACCAGGCATGGGTCAAGTAAACATCGGCGGAAGCTCGCGGCCAGGCGTCAGAGTAGGCCTAAACCCACTACTATCGAGCAAGCTCGGCATCGGCTTGAGCGACGTGCGAGCGGCTCTGGCAGCGGCCAACTCCGATATGCCGAAGGGTGTTCTCTCGGACGGCAGTCGTATGCTGATACTCAACAGCAACGACCAACTTTTCCTTGCCAAGGAATATGCTCCGCTCGTGATTGCGTATCGAAACGGGGCACCGGTCAGACTCTCAGATGTCGCCACGGTTATCGACAGTCAGGAAAATGTCCGCAACGCTGGCTTCGTTGATGGGAAGCCCGCTGTAATACTCGATCTCTTCAAGCAGCCGCAGGCCAACGTCATCGAGACCGCAGATCGCGTCATGGCGCTTCTACCGATGCTGCGGGCATCGATTCCTCCGTCGATGCGTCTGGAGGTTACGGAGGATAGTACGAGGATGATCCGCGCCTCCGTTAAAGATGTCGAAATGACTCTCGTCATTTCCATCCTTCTGGTCATCCTGGTGGTTTTCTGTTTTCTCCGCAGTATTTGGGCTACTGCCATCCCCAGTGTCGTCGTACCGCTGTCTTTGGTCGGCACCTTCGGCGTGATGTACCTCTTGCACTACTCCATCGATAACCTCTCGTTGATGGCGCTCACGATTTCGACCGGCTTTGTTGTGGATGACGCAATCGTGGTAATCGAAAACATCTCTCGCTATCTTGAGCAGGGGCTTTCTCCTCTGGAAGCTGCCTTGCGGGGTTCACGTGAGATTGGATTTACGGTTCTTTCGATGAGCACCTCTTTGATGGCCGTGTTCATCCCCATTTTGCTGATGGGAGGCATCCTCGGCCGTATATTTCGGGAGTTCGCCGTCACGCTAAGCGCGGCGGTGGCTATCTCGATGGTCATCTCGCTGACAACTACGCCGGCAATGTGTGCGAAATTCCTCAAATCAGAAAAAGATCAGAAGCACGGCTGGCTTGGGCGAGCCAGCGAACGCGGGTTCAAAGCGATGTACGACGGTTATGCGAGCAGTCTCCGTTGGGTATTGCAACACCAACCGCTGGTGCTTGGCATCACGCTGGGAACCTTGTGCCTGGCGATTTATCTCTACGTGGTGATCCCCAAAGGGTTCTTCCCGCAACAGGACACGGGCCGCATAAATGGCAACGCTCGGGCCAGCGAAGACACTTCGTTCCAGACGATGCAGCAAAAACTGCTGGAGTATGTGGCCATCGTCAGGACCGATCCTGCTGTTGAAGCCGTGTCCGGATTTATCAATCGGGCGAATACGGCTGGCGTCAGTATCAGTTTGAAACCCCTTGCCGAGCGCAAGGTCGGCGTCTCCGAGGTCATCAATCGCCTGCGACCCAAGGTGGCTCGTGTTTCGGGAGCAACGTTTTTCATGCAACCGCAACAGGACGTTCAAATAGGCGGGCGTGCTGGCAACGCGCAATTCCAGTACACACTACAAGGCGACAATCTCCAGGACTTGCTTGGGTGGGCGCCCCTCGTACAACAAAAGCTGCGCACGATCCCGCAGCTCCAGGATGTGAATAGCGATTTGCAGAGTCGCGCATTGCAGGCCCGCTTAGTCATCGACCGCGACACGGCTGCCCGATTGAGTCTAAGTCCGCAGACGATCGATAACGCGTTGTACGACGCCTTTGGTCAGCGGCAGGTCTCCACAATGTATAAGGGGCTGAACCAATACCACGTGGTGATGGAGGTGGCGCAGCAATTCCAACAAACTCCGGATGCACTCAAGAATATCTATGTCCGTTCTACTACCGGTGAGGAAATTCCGCTCAGCGCATTCACCCACTACGAGCAGGCAATGACCTCGCTCGCGGTTGCGCACCAAGGGCAGTTCCCGGCGATAACCTTTACGTTTAACCTCGCCCCGAATGTGCCTCTGGGAGAGGCGGTTATCGCGGTTCAAAATGCGGTACGGTCGATGATCGTGCCAGCGACGATTCATCCAGGTTTTCAAGGCACGGCGCAAGTATTCCAGGATTCGCTAGCCACGGAGCCTTACCTGATTCTGGCGGCGCTGGTTACGGTCTACATTGTTCTGGGAGTGCTCTATGAAAATTACGTCCATCCGGTCACGATTCTTTCCACACTTCCCTCGGCAGGCGTGGGCGCGCTTTTGGCACTGCTGATTTTTCGGACTGAACTTAGCATCATCGCGCTCATCGGCATCATACTGTTGATCGGGATCGTGAAGAAGAACGCAATCCTGATGATCGATTTCGCCATCGATGCCGAGCGCAAGGAAGGAAATAGTCCGGAAAAATCCATCTATCAGGCCTGCCTGCTGCGCTTCAGACCTATCATGATGACTACCATGGCCGCGATGTTTGGCGGGCTTCCCATTGCCATCGGGGGAGGAAACGGCTCGGAGCTGCGTCGTCCGCTGGGCATCGCGATCGTTGGCGGTCTGATGGTGAGTCAGATGCTGACGCTCTACACCACTCCCGTCGTCTACCTCTATATGGATCGCTTCCGCGCCTGGGCCAGCGGCCGGAAGACCCTGCGTCCGCTGGAAGACCGCCCAGTGACAAACACCCCCAAAATTGGCTCGCAGGGTGCCCACGACGAAGCAATTCCGGCGAAATCGCTTTAATCCGGAAGCGTGACGGTGCTACCGACGACGCCCAACAGTGTGAGTTAGGAGGGTGGAAGAAGCTCAAAGAAGCGCCTAAGCTCACATTTGAACAAACTTTACAACCGCGCTCCGGCAACGATGGAGGAGATGATTAGCAGGCCCTTGGGAGGGGGGAACCTCGCCTCTCATGAGTGTCGTGCAGGGAACGCACTTCCGTATCAGCCACGATCCGAGAGAGCTTCGAGTTGCCGACTTCGAGCCTTGAGCAGCCTCAGATTGGAAACTAGATTTCTGACTCTTGCCAGATCGAGAATCAACTGGAACTCCGCCGCTTTTTTGTGGTCGAGAATGATCAAGTCCCCTCTGAAATCGATCCGAGAAGCGTCACCACGCAAGGCGATAGCGAGCGTCTCCATCCTGCGCCCTAATTCCACCGCTTCCGTCGTGCATTTTTGAATTTGTCGCTCTATGTCCGCAAGTTCGACAAAGCCTTCGGCCGCCCGTTCTGAGAGTTGAAGGTTTGAGGCGGCCATAGATTTGACACCCCTCACGCCGATTCGGTGCCGAACCTTACAGTAGATGTTCTATGGTCGCTATCAGGTAATCACTGTACCGAGGGCCTACAGCTGTGAGCGGCCTCCCCTCGGTCTGGCCTTGCCGCAGTCATCGACTACTAAGATTCCCTTGACGATACTTTCCGAATGTGTCAACGATTTCGATGAACGCTTTCCCAATAGGTCTTGAGCAGACGATTTGCCGTATAACCAGTCATATACACCAGGCTACTGAACGCGCGCAAGTCAAGGTGGCGAGCGACGTTTCGACTGGACGGTAAAATTCCACAAGACTCGGGGCGACACGGGCTGGCCGTGTGGCGAGGCGATGACCTGTCTTCCCGAACTTATTGGAATCGATATTGAATTCAACAGAAGTTTGTAGCCATGAATGAGCACAATTCTGCATATCACAATCAACAACCGTCGAACTCCTGCCCTGGCGGTCTACCAAGCGACGCGGAATGTGGCAGTTGCTGAACTACTAGGCTATGTGACCAGCACAGTACTTTGGTACTAAAGCTGCTAGAACCCATGGGAGTACTCGAAAGGAGACTTACCATGGTTTCGAACAATTCGAATCGGCCAGTTCATGGTCGGATACAAATAAGAAAGTTCTTGGCCAGTTGGGCAGCGCTCTTTTTGCTGCTCCTAGCGAGCGCCGCCTCCGCAAGCGCGACGACCTTTACCCTTACATACAACGATCTTAACGACACTCCGAACTTGACGTTGAACGGAGCACCAGTCTCGTGCACCACTCAGGTGGGGGAGCAGTGCGTAATACAGATTCCTACCACTGCGGCAGCCCATGTAACGGCGACGACCCTCCAAAACTTCACTCACTGGGCCGAGCCCGGCACGGGCGGTCTGCTTTGTGCTGACGGAAATCTGGGACCGTGCATCAGCGACGCCCTCAATTCTAATGCCAAAGCTGTTTTGGCGGCTGCCCAGTTGGCGGTGCCGCTGTATTTGCCCCTGCAATTCGTCTTTATGTCTGACCCCCCGGGTGCGACGGAGCCTGTTGGTCTGCCGGCGTGCTCGATTACTCCCGACAAGTGCCTTTTGGCCAATGGCAGTTTGAGGCTCGAGAACGGAGCGCCGGAGGGGGCTGGTACCGTCACGTTTTCCAATGGCGACATCCTTGACGTTAAAGTCGCCTCAGACGTATCGGACGTTCCGGAGCCCTCGAGCCTGGTCTTGTTCGGGTCTGGTCTTGTCATCGCAGGTGGATTCCTCAGGCGACGTCGGCGACTGCTGAACCCATTGGTGTAGCGTGCTCGGTTGGAGCGTCGCGCGACGGAAGCTTCGCGCATCATGCAATTTTTCGCGGAAGGTATTGACCCAAAGAAAGAAGGGGATCCTATGAATCTAAAGGCTAAGATTCTGGGATTTAGTGCGCTAGGCGTGTTTCTTGCGCTGCCGGCGGCGGCCGACGTCGTCAACGTTTACCAAATAGGGGCTACTTCCAACATATGCGGTCCCCATACTGCTCAGGACCCCTCAGGCGCCTGCATCAATGGGAGCGCTGCCCCGACGTGGGTCAATATCTTCTCCGGAAACCTGGGTGACCAAGCAACCCTTACGATCCTGCGGAGGGAATTGACAACGGCTCCGCTACGGGCAACCCGTCCGAGTTCGATCGGGTGCTTGTAAACGGGGCGTTCGTGGGTGACCTCACGCAACAGTCCTTCTATAGTCCGATTTTCAACCTGTCGAACTCGAACGCGGGCACCGGTTCCCTTGACCTTGATGGTGATAGCGGGGACCCATGTGTTACGGGCCTATCGTGCGGCGCTCAAGTAACTGATCTTAGCGTGTCGACTTTCGATGTGACAGCGTTCGTCGTTCCCGGTGCCAATACTATCCAAGTAGTGGTTGATCCGAGTAACTGGGACAACGAAATCGATACGTCGAGTCTGGCGGCTACGGCGACGACTGTTCCCGAGCCGGGGACGCTATCACTTCTCGGCACCGGAGTGTTTTTGGTCGGCCTGGCTTCGTTCCGACGCAGGCGTCAAAACGTCTCTTCGAACTTACTAGCGTCTATATGAGCTCCGGGACGCTCCGGCCTAAGTGTAGTGGGCGCACACGAGATGCCTTCCTTTCGTTATGGCGACTGTTCCTGGGGAAAGCGGTGGAGAGGATAAACTTTCGTGAAATAAGTGCGAAAGGTCAACTGTGGCCCTTTGGGGGCGGAGGGATCCTACATGAACAGAATGACCTCAGTAGCCATTAAGGTTTCGTTGGCTGCGCTGTGCATCCTGGTTTTCGGCTACACAAGCTGGGCAGACGACTTTATCTATGCAAACAATTACAATTTTGGTGGTCTCGATAACATTTGGCAAATCGACCTGACGACCGGAAACATCATCACAAACCAGTACTCCGTAGCGACCGGTAACGGACGTGGTGTCGTCGACGTGAACAACGTACTCTATATAACAACCGCAGACACCGGGCAGGTCTTTGCGTTCAATACCTCCACCAGTGTTCTGTCGACTGCCTTCACTGTATCGGGTGCCTCAGGCCTCGCGAGTATCACTATAATGGCACGAATTTCTGGATCGGAGACTATTCCGGCTCGAATAAGGCCTTTCTCTACAGCCCGAGCGGAACCCTCCTGCAAACCATAGCCCTGGCCAATTGCACGGGCTTCTGCGACGGCTTGACGTATATCCCGTTAAACGGCGGGGAGTTGATATCCAACAGAGCGGACGGTTTTGACCACAATAGTATTTACGACATCTACAGCGCGACCAACGGCGCTCTGCTTCAGTCCGCTTTCATCGATACGACAAGCCTCGTCACGTCGGGTTGCTCTCATACTACCGGCATAGCCTGGGACGGTACAGCGAAAGACTGCGCGCAGAAGCCGCCAGATCATCAGTGCCAATGCCACTTCTCACTTAGGTTAACTGTCGAGAACAGCAGATCGCAGTGTGGGATTGGCTTTGCGGAAACGACCATTTCGCAAAGCCTACGCTCTAATCTGCGGGCTTAGACAGCTTCTTTGACAGAGCGATTTTGATCTTTGAGTCGATCCGCCGAAATGATCTGCTTGGACTTAATCCACTCCGGCGCGAACTGACTCTCTTCGTCTGGGCGATTCATGACGAAGGTCGCAATCAAGCAATCTCGTTTTAACCACCAGATACTGAAACTGGAACTGCCCACGTCCCCGCGAGCAATCGTCTGAGTGGCTCCTTCAGAGTCACCCCACAGTTCGTACGACAAATCGAATATATCGGAGAAGAAATAGGGAACGTGTAGGAAAGGCTGCCGCTCCCCACCAATGATACGTGCCCAATGTTGCCCCTGAGAGACAGCGTTGTCCCAGTGTTCCACTCGTCGGCGCTTGTCAAAGATTTTATCGACGTAGTTGGCGACATCGCCAGCGGCAAAAATGCCCGCCTGGTTCGTTTCCAGATACTCGTTGACCACGATGCCATTCTCAACGGCAAGGCCACTCTTTGCGAATAGCTCGGTGACGGCACTGGCACCCACGCCAGCAACCACCATCTCGCACGAAATCTTGCGCCCGCTTGAGAGCGACACGTCCAACCGATCACCGCCTTGCAAAGAAACGACGCTTTCATTCTTGAGGAGCTTTACACCGCGCGAGAGATAGTAGCGCTCAAAAAACTCTGACATCGCCGGGGTGAATACGCGGCTCCATACCCGATCCTCTCGAATGATTAGCAAGGTCTCGATGTTCTTTTGCGAAAGCACCGAGGCCACCTCCATGCCGATGAACCCACCGCCAATCACGGCTGCTCCCTTGGAGTTCTTAGCTCTGTCGCGGATTTTGCGGGAATCACTCAGTGATCGAAGGTAGAAAACGTTGGGCAATTCGTTTCCGGGACAATCAAGCTTCCTGGCTCGCGCCCCCGTTGCGATCAGCAAAGTCTCGTACTCGAAAACCTCTCCGGAATCTGCGTGTAGCCGTTTCTTCCTTAGATCAATTTCGTCGATGATCGTCTGTAATTTGAGATCGATGTCTTGCGTCTCGTACCATTCAGGCTTATTGATCAATATTCCTTCTTCAGTATCCTTTCCAGAAAGGAAGCCCTTGGAAAGCGGCGGGCGCTCGTAGGGCAATGTGTCGTCAGCGGAAATAATCCTCAATTCGCCCGATCCCAAGCCGCGGATGGCTAATTCCTTTGCCGCGTAGCCTGCGACCATGCCGCCTCCCAGCATGATGTACTTGCTCGAGGTCATCGGCAAACCCTTCAGGCAGATTGTTTCAGAGTGCCTTTATAATCAGTGACAAATTGTTGGATTCCCTTTGTAGTGAGTTCATGGCGGATGTCGAAACCCTCCCACGGCCGATTCAAATCCAGTGACTGATAGGGAATCGCCCTCAGCTCATTGCCGACCTTATCTAACCCTTTGTACACGAAATCTGTTCCTGGCAATGAAAAAGATGCGGCCGCCCACTCTTCCCATACCTTAGAGGGCGCGGTCGCGAGTTCAGCCTGCAAGGCAAACGAGCCAAGCAAGTGGTTGAGATGGCGAATGCTTGCCGCCAAGACGTGCACGTGGCCATCTCCTGGTTCGTACATCTTTTTGATATTTCTGACCAGGTCCATGCCGTTCTCGCCGCGATCATCCAGTCTGCCAAGAAAAGGGGACACGTACACCGGCTCTTTCGATCCTTTCGTCGCGGCATATACGGCGGCGGCCTGCCCTTGCGAAAAACAAAGCGTCATGTTGACCCGGATTGCTTCCCTTACTGATATATGCGCGGCGCGCAGCCCTTCATGGGTGCACGGATACTTGACGTACGCGTTTGGGATCCAGGCAAACATTTCGCGGCCTTGCGCGAGCATCTGCTCGGCGGTTGTATCGAGGTCGGCGAAAACCTCAATAGACACGCCGGCATCGCCAACCAGCGGCGAGATGCCCTTCACAATCTTCTTGTATTCATCCATCTCTGCCCTAGAGCTGAACTTGTGCCCAGATGATACAAGGTTCCGCACTTCCGGATTTTTGGCAATGAGACTTGGATTAGTTGTCTGTCCGTCCACGTAGCCGACCAAGTTCTTTACGCTGAGCGTTTCCTCAGGATCGCCGCCATCAACCAAGACTCTCGTTTTTGACCTTCGCGTCGTCGGATTCATAAGGGTAGCCCTCCTCTTTTAGCTCAAGCCCCGACGATTCTGGCCAGTGCGCCTTTAACATTGGCGCGCGTTCACGTGGGTCTTGACCAAGACGCCCACAATAGACTCTTCAAGATGCGAAATGGAATCCGTACCTTACCTGATTGGGCTCCCACTTCCCGGAATCAGCAAAGCAACAACGTTCTGCGATAATTTCCACGCGGCAAACAAAGACTGTTTTCCTATGATTGAGGCTTTTCCGTCACCGCGAGTTTACACCGCTCCTGTTGGAATCCAACAAACTCGGATGCCCGCCCTCTTCGCTGATTAATTCGAGGTTGCGACCATCCGATAACACCGTGCCGCCAGTTTCAGCAGCGGCCCAGCTTTCGGTGAGGGGCTCAGTGTTGATGGAGGCTGTGGACCAACAGACCAGCAAGCGCCCCGAGAAGCACAAGCCAGGCAGAGTTTGGTCGGAACCGCAGCAACAGGAAAAGCGAGCCAGCGGCAAACAAGGCTGTTTTGGCATCTGTGATTGACGATCGGGCAAGTTGCCAAGTAACCACGGCCATCAATGCGAGTGAGGCGACAATCACACCATCGAGGAATGCTCCTGCGATCCTGCATTCCCGCACACGCGGCAAAATGGGGCCACTGACAGCTACGAAAAGAAAGGCTGGAAGAAAAATGCCAATTGTTGCAATAACCGCTCCAGGCACGCCATGTAGGAGAA
>Ga0207051_1093_pt1 | contig 13182 bp, 19 predicted proteins | sample Alteio_BWMinCont_61_FD_153292 | JGI IMG/M metagenome (GOLD analysis project Ga0207051, IMG submission 153292) | Enriched cells from forest soil in Barre Woods Harvard Forest LTER site, Petersham, Massachusetts, United States -... | ecosystem: Environmental > Terrestrial > Soil > Temperate forest >...
AGAAGTTTGAAACAGAACACAAGCAAAACCTCACGGGACTCCAAGAGGAGAAATCCTTACAAGAGGAAGAGTTAGCACTGATTGACGCGGAATTGACCGACCGGCGAAATAACGTGACGACATTTTCAGAGCAGAAAGGTCAACTGATCGCACAAATCAAGAACGTCGAAACCCAAGATAAGGAATTTGGCTCATTTCTGGTCGCTTTGGAACAGACGGCGCTGTCCAACTTGATGCAAGACCTTCGCGCACTCGAGACGCAACTTGCCAACGCTGAGGGTGAGTCACGCGAAAGAGCCAAGCGCAACGTCGATGCATTCACCGGTTTGGTCAAGCAGAAGGATCAAGTCGTTACGCGTTTTGATCGTCTTGTTGTAAGCGCGCTTCGCAAGTACTTCAATGATGATGCCATAAACACGCTTTTCTCCATTCTCAGTCGCGATCTTCTTCAAATGCCTATGGGTGCGGGTGGGGTTGCTGTCTCAGGGCAGCAAGCCTTGCTTGCCACTTTGAATGACCTGCTTGCCCGAACGAGCGATGGGGTTTATAGAGACGGCAGCGTGTCGTTCTCCCTTCCCAAAGGCACGGAGCCGTTATTGGGCCTCGAAAATGTGGAAACTGCTCGCGAGCAATTGGCCGACTACCAATCTACCCTTGAACGCTGGAATGCCGTGCTTGCCGCGATTGAACAGCGAGAGGTGCTGGAAGGGCAACGCCGAGCAAAACAAGCAGAAGTTCAGATAAAAACGAGAGAACTGTTCCGCTTCGACGAATACCAAAAAGCTAAAACAAACGAACTGCATCTCCGGTCCGAACTAGAAAAGATCGAAACCTCTATTGCCGCTGCGAATGAACGAATTGCGAAGCTCACCTCGCAACGTAAAATTGCCGAAAACGCGATGGCGGTGGCAGAACGTTCCATCCGCGAGCAGGAGAGTGAGTTCAACAGAGTGATTGGAAATCTGAATAGTTGCACTTTTCCTGATTTTTCAGCTAAGGCACAAGTAGCCGAAGGCATCCCGGACGATTTCGATCACGCTATAACGCTTTACCTTCGGCAGCAAGAAAAGCAAAACAAAATGTGCGACGAGATAGCCAATCTCTTGATGCACACTGAAGCGCTGTTCGGCGACGAATTCCGTGGAACCAACGACTTCGAAACAGTAAGCTCGCTCCAGGGCGAACTTGAGGCGCTTGGGGAGGAGGAAGAAGCACTCGCTCGTGACTGGAACGCCCATATCCACGTATTGAGGGGGACATTCGATCTCGTTCTGAAAAATCTCGATCACGTCCGCAGCGCGGCAGACACTATCAACCGGGCATTTTCAAAAGTGCAAATTTCGCACCTAAAAAACTTGAAGTTGGAGGTAGTCGAACAAACCGATTTGGTGGGTTGGATCAAGCGTCTGGCAGCTTTCGAGCCCGGCGGTCTCTTCGATTCCGATCCCCAACAAAAGTCCGATATATCAAATTTCCGCCGAAGACTTCAGGACAACCCGGTAATTCGATTTGCGAGCCTTTTCACTCTGGCCTTCACCGTCACGGGTACAGATGACCAGCGCCACACCTACCACGACTTCCGGCAGATCGAGTCCCACGGTACAACGATTGCTATCAAAGTCCTTTTCAACTTGCTGCTATTGAAAAATCAACTGCGGCGGGACGATTGTGCTGTGCCCTTTTTCCTGGATGAAATTCAGACACTTGACCCGGTGAACCGCGAAGCGATTGTCCACACGGCACGGCAACTAGGATTCATAGCTATCACCGCCGCTCCCGAAGCTGTCAGCGAAGTGGACACCCTCTACTTTCTTCAGCCCCAAAAGGGCAGAATTGTCTTGCGTCAACAACATCATATCGAGATCAAAGTTCGGCACGCTGCCGTATGAACGCGAAGGAACGCATCCTTGCGAATATGATGAACCTCCTCGTAGAGGGAGGCCTCCCCAAAACAACGTGCGGCGACTCGCTACTTCGAACCCTGCAGCCATTGCTTGATGCTGGCGTGGTCGTCGAACAGCGCTCTGGCAGCGGTCGTCGATTGGTCGTTCGCGACAACACGGCACTTCATCAGTTTATCAGGCACTTTTTCCCCGACACGCCGATTAACGACGGGATGAGTCGAACAGCCGGCGTTGCCCGCTTCCGCGACTCCAAGACGTTTACAAGTAACACCCCAGAGATCCTTTCCTTCCGGGCATGGTCCGAACAGGCACTACTGAAAGACGGGAAGCCAATCGGCGCAGCGCTGGCGTCATCCGAGCACGGCGTTTTCTCATTTCTACTTAGTAATCGTTACGAGGTGCGCGGGGGTTGCGCCGTGGTCGAAAATCCGGCGGTGTTCACTCAATTCGAACGACTACGGTTGCCTACTGATCTAGTTATTTGGTCTCATCGCGGACGCATCTCCCGCAACCTGATTGATTGGCTTGAGGCGAATGCCACGCCAGATTTTTCCCTGATTCACTTGCCCGACTACGACCCTGTTGGAATGGATGAATTCACGCGCCTGCGATCGCGCCTAGGTGCTCGTGTACAACTGCATTTTCCAGAAGACCTCCCCGAGCGGTTTAGTCGTTTTTCTAACCACGACATTCTAAAAAAGCCTAACAATCGGGCGCTGCTAGCCAGTCTCAGACGTACAAAGCTTCCTGAAGTCCGCCGCGTGGTCGCGCTTATCGACAGCAACAATGCTTGTTTGGAACAGGAAGCACTGTTGCTTTCAGCCCAGTTATACTCAAACCAGCACGCGCTGATCCGCTAAGGACGCCTTATGCCGTCTGGGGCCTTTCGCGGCGAACTCTAGCCGGCATTCATTCGAACAACGGTTGACCTGAAAACGATTCGAACATTCAGATCGTTCGAACAATCGCGCCTTGCCTAGGATACTAGGAAGGTACCGGTAAATTCCGTTGCTAACTAAGTGATAATATGCTATCCTCAGGCGAAACGTCACCAACGGGACGAGCTTTCGCCGTGCAAAGAAGTCCGCGCATGTTTTTCGCCAGAGCGCACTATTTCTCCCGGCTGATCTGGCCGCTCCCTGCCCCAAGCGCCCTTGCGCTGTCGTCCTTACTCAAGCGCCCTTTCGGGCTCGTTCCTTCTATCGTTAGCGAAGCTCGCCGTCGCGGAGCTTACGCCCCTGCCACGTCGGTCCAACCCGGCGGCTCCGTTGCTCGCGCCGGTCTCTCGGCTCCCGGAGATTCGGTTTCACGTGCAAGCGGGCTGCTTGCGCGCTAAATCCGAGACGCTCGGCGCGTGCACCAATCGCACGCGTAAGGCTAGCAGAATGAACACTCACCGATGAGTCCAAGTAGTCACGATATCAGTAGTTTACAAAACCACTAAAATGTTGTGTACATACGATCGCGAGTAGTCGGATGATCCTGTCCGGAGGCCTCCATGGAGATCACTCGTTCAGCTCACGTAATGACGCGGCATTCGAAGACGTGTCCGGATCGTGACAAAGGCCCGTCGTGGCCTCGGTGCAACTGCCGGAAGGCGTTGCTGATTTACGATGGGATCAAACGCAACAGTAAAGGCGTCCTGACAAATACGGTCCGGTCGGCCGGAACACGGTCGTGGCAGAAAGCTGAATTGAAGGCTAAGGAGTGGCTCGACCAGTTCGATCCTACCCAACAGGAATTGAAGCGGCTGAGAGTACAACGGGAGGCAGAATCCACCACGATTGAAAAGGCTGTGAATAGCTACGTGAAGGACATGGTCTTCCGTCTAGGCGATAACGGCACCGTTGCCCGTGCACGAACGCTACTTGGGAACGTCGACGACTCTGGCACGGTGAAAAGAAAAGGGAAACTATTCGAGTGGCTCGACAAGCAGTTGCCGCGGCCAGTTTACATATCAGAGATCACGCCTAAGCATTTGGATACCTGGCGCAACACCTGGAAGTTCCCTAGTGACCTCACGACCGCATCGTCCTGGACAACCGTGAAGACGTTTCTCAAATACTGCAAGTCGATGGGCTGGATCAACGCCAATCCAGCCGCGGAGATGAGACGGCCACAAACGAAGAAGGGAAACCGGACAGCCACTTTCACCGACGAGGAGTACGCCAGGATTCTGGATGCTGCTCACGGCAACCAACGCCTGGAGACGATGCTGGAGTTGCTGCGTTGGTCTGGCATGGCGTTGATCGATGCCGTTGAATTCCACACGAAGCTCCTGGACGATAAAGGCGTCCTCCGTTACAAACGAAAGAAGACTGGCACGATTGCCACGGTCAAACTTCCCGATCACGTCCTGGCCTTTTTGCGTAGCGTTCCCTTGGAGAAGTACAACACACCGGACCAGCCGTTCCTCCGGCCCAGCGTCGAGATTGATTCCTGCATTCAGGACTGGCGTGTAGCCCTTCAAGAGCTGTTTGCACTAGCAGGATGCTCCACGGTCAAGACGGACGTTCGCGAACGGCCGAGCCATCCTCATATGCTCCGTGACACCTGTGCCGTTTGGTATTTGCGGCACGGTATGAGCCTGTACGGTGTCGCAAAAATCTTAGGCCATTCCAATCCGACTATCACTGCTAGAGCATACTTGCCATTCGTGAAGGAATTGGAGAAGGCCCATATCGCCGAAAACGAAGAGGTCTTGGTCGCAGCCAGGCCCAAGACGAGTAGCAGGGTCCTTCGGATTAACCGGAAATAATTCTTGACTTCTAGTACCGGTACCATTTAGGATGCTACTCAAGCACTGGTGAGCAGCGGCTGGCCAGTGAGGCGAGTCAATCGACCGTCGGCCTTCCTGTAATAGGCTCCCGAAAACTCAATCGGGAGTATTCCGTGTCAGCATTCGAGAAGCACTTCACTGTCGACGAGTTGTCTGCCCTTTGGCATCTCGATCAAGCCACCATCCGTAAACTGTTCCGTGACGCGCCAGGTGTACTGCGCGTTGGCCACGGTGAGACTCGCAACAAACGTGGCCGTGTACATTTAAGAATTCCAGAGAGCGTTGCCACTCGTGTATATGCCGAACGCTGCCGCAAAATAGCCTAATGCCCGACAAGCCCATCACCGGCTTTGAATTATCCCAACTGGTTTGGAAGATTCCGCTTGCCGATCTGCCCGGGCGGCCAGAGCGCTCCATCTTGCGAGCCCTTGCCGATCACTATCCCAAGATCTGGCCCTCCGTTGAAAACTTGGGCGCTGCTCCTGGCTACTCCAGATCACATACAGCGGCAGCTCTGCGCAAGCTGGAAGCTTTGAAGTTGATAACTGTCAAATATCGTTTTCGCAAAAACGGCAGCAAGCAGTCGTCCGACTACTCGATCAACGTTTTTGCTGTTATGAAGCTGGCACTCAAAAACGTAGATGCATCTCCGAAAACTGGAGATGGTGCTCCAGAAATTGGAGGTGGTCCTCCGGAAATTGGATGACTTTAACAAACCATGTTAACAAACCATTCAACAAGCCAGCTTAACAAACCAACTGCTTTCTTTCCTTCGGCTAGGCTACGCCTGCCCTTGCGGCTACACCTGCTCCCTCGTCGTCGCCTGGGCGTCGGCTACGAAGAAACAAGAATTCTTAGGAGACGCCACAAAGGCGACAACAAGCGAGCAGATATAGTCGCAATAGCAAGCTCGTAGCCGAATCGCAGCCAGCGTTAAGGCATGTTGATACTGAAATGTCATCTGCGTCGATTTGTTGTATGGCTATCAAGGCAAGAAACCATGCGTAAGAGCGTACAGCAGCACTTCGTTGATGAACTGCAAAAGGGCGAGGGCGCCCGCAACCTGATCGTGATCTCCTTCAGCGTGATTAGCGATGAGGCCGCCATTGATACTTTCCAGCGCTGGCCGCATTGGGATGAGTTGAGAAAGATTTGGTGGCGCACCGTCAAAGAGTTTGGATCGCAGGAGTTTCAAGGAGCAGGCACGTGCGCCATGCTAATGGACTATGCGATGAAGCGTTTCCTGACCGCCCACGGTTTCAAACAAGGCGTTGGCAGAGGTAAGAGCACGTGGTCGGGCCCGAAGGAATTCTGGATTCCGCCAGTTTGGGAGAAGGCTATCCGCGATTTGAAGGCGATGGAGAGGCTTCAAAACGCTGGCTACAACGTATAACACCTAGGAGGGACTGTGAAGGGACCAAGTCAGAAAGTACCGGAGGGCTTTGTGCAACACAGTCCGTTTTATTACATCCGAGGTCATCTTGCGACTGAGATGAGTGCAAAGAAGCGCCGCATCATTTTGAATTATTGGGCGCGCCAGTTTGGCCTCACCATCGTCAAGTTGAAAGAGCAGTTGAAGGCAGCACAGTGATAGCCGAAATGTACCATCGCTGTTTTGCTATTGCAGTTTGTCGCTGCTTTCCAATCGGCGAAATTTACTACCGCTGGATTATGTGGAAAGCAGGATTGCCATTTTGCGCCGCCGCTCGCATGTCGTCCCGAAGCGATGGGAAGTGGTGGTTGCTTTGGAATGAGCCTGTAAATGAACAACACGTCGTCAAAGCCTGAGCAAAAGACAAACGCCGGGCTCAAGCTCTGCGCAACTTGTCGCAGGCATTTCTGCCCGCCTGGGCAAATCTTCTGCAGTCGCACGTGCAAGAAGAAAGACGATCTTCACCCGTAAGATCTCCTAACAGATCAAAGGCAATTTGTGACCGTACTCAATCCATCTTGGCGCAGCTACGTCAAATCGAATCACGATCCTCGAGCTTTCAAGGCGCCGGCCATCTTCAAGGAGCCTCTTGAATGGCATTTCGAAGACGGCGATCTGCCTGACATCAAGCCTCTTACGGATGCGCAAGGCGCCATCAAGACCTATGCCATCCCACTTCGCACGAAACGAGTCAGCAAGTACGCGCCGCAGCCGATGATCTACTGGCTTCGGCTGAAAGTGCGCTGGAGTAACGTCACGAAGGTCCAAACGACAAGGGTGCATGACGTCAAGATGCAATTTGCGAAAGAGCAGCATTCAGCTAACGGCGGAAGGTCTGCCGGAGCTTGGCACGCCGGGATGCCAGGAATTGAGGTGACATATGATGGATCCGTTGTGGCAGCAATACATAGACAGCAATCACTCGCCGGAGGCGGAAGCCTTCGTGCCAAAGGTGACTGTCTCGCTTCCTGATCGTGCGCCGATTCAGCGAGGCGACTTCAGGGGAATGATTTTCAAGACGATCACGCTGGACATGAAAGAGCAAATCGTCGGCAAGGATCCGAAAGTGCACGTTTCTTGGTGGCTTGCTCGTCAAGCACACTGGCGCAATTTTGAGAAGTGGAACAAGCGCTGGCTCTCAGAGGCGAGAGTAAAGCAAACGGAGGTGGCGGCATGATCGGCAAAACGAAATGGCAGGTTGGCTTCGAGTCGCCTGACAAGGAAGTCGGTTGGGTGCCCTACAGCGATTTTTACGACACTGAAGAGCAAGCCAAACACCAGCGCATGCGAATCTACCAGTTCACGCGCACCGCTGCGAATCTTTCCATTCGCGAGATCAAGGAGAATTAAACGTGACATTCGATTTGACAGATGGCAAGTCACTACAAGACCGGGCTGGAGCTTACGACATGACTCTAGTGAGAGTCGGCCATTACTTGTGGAGCGAGCTGCGCAAAGAACGTAAGAAGCCAACGCCTGACGCTCAATACTTGCAAGCGCTCGACAAGGCAATTGATAACGTCGCCGAGGTCAAGAGGGCCTTCCGCGCCGACCAGCAAGACGATGACAGCGACCAACCACACGTGCCAGGACTCATTCTAAACGCTGCCTAAAACAGCCATTCCTGACGATGACGCCCACAGGCCAATCGACGTAAACAGATACACAGAAGGAAACAGGCATAACAGACAGGACGTGCACTGCAAGGATGAGTACAAAACGTACGAGAGTCACGCTAGTCGCCGGGGTCGACGGGCATGCTCCTCAAACAGACCGTATGCCGGGGTCGTTTCACTTTTCACTTTTGCGAAGAAGCGCACGCTAACTTTTATTTTCATTGTCATTAAACTTTCGGCACTCAGTTTCTTATTTTACGTCACATGCTAGGGAGTATTTATGGGTAGACCGATCAAAAGCGAAGAGCAACACTGGCTGGACAACTCGAGGCCGCAGACTAAGGCTTCGGTCCAGTCGCACGTGCCAGGTGGCCGACCAAAGTTTCCATCCGACCTCGGCAACGATCCTAAGCTACGCCGCCTATTCAAAGATTTGTGCAGTTTGCTCCAGGAGCGACGTGTGCTTTCCAAAGGTGATCGTGACCTGATTCGCCTGTACTGCTTTGTCTACGATCGCCATCGTCGGAACGTAGCAATGCTCCGGACCGAAGGCGAAGTCGTTACCTACGTGCGCCTGGATTCGAACGGGCAACCACATGATCAAGTGAAGGAAAACATTCGCGTGAAGATATGCGTTGCCGCTGAAAAGCAAATGGCGAGCATCCTGTCCCAACTTGGTTTGACACCGACCGCAAAGGATCGTGCGCGCCCGACTGGTGGTTCTACAGAAAAGCCAGCGGCGAAGCCAGGCACAGTCGCATTCTTAATCGCCAATCCGCGGCCGGCGCCGCCGCCAACGATTGACCCTGTACTAGAAGCCGACGAAGGAGAAGACCAATGATCGCGATCGATGAAACACCTGAGTTTCTTTCGCCAAGCTTTTTGCAATGGGCGGTTCAGCATAATCTGCTCAGCGAAAGCGGAACTGCGATGGATGCCTATGTGCTCCATGGCGAGATCATCAAGCATCCGCTCGTGCCGTACGACCAAGACACGATGACCGTCCTCAATTCTCTCAGCGCCCGCGATCTGCTACGGCTAAAAGAAGACCTGGCGCATGTGATTCATTTCAGGAGCACCTTATGACTGGCACAGTTAGCTTCGTCAACGATGTCGCACGCTTTGGAGCCGTCAGCGCGGACCTGCCGCCGCACGCCGTTGAGGCTGCGGAGGAAGCCGGCGACCTGCGCTATTGGTTTAGCTATGTGACTCCTGGCGAATTTGCTCCAGGCGACACAGTGACGTTTGACATTCAAGACCCTATTCACCATCTCGCAGTCAACGTCGTCAAGGTCGTGCCGCTGATCCTGACACCGACGCCCTTCATCGCTGGCTCCATCTTGCCTGGCACACGGAAGTTCCCCGTCGGCGCGCTGTGAGTCAAAAGGTGTAACAGATACTGCTCCTATTGAAGCTAGTAGCAAACGAGGAGCAGTTAAATGGCAAAACGGAAATACACGATCAAGGGCTGGCGAGTTGCCCGACTTCACAAAGCGGGGCTGACCGTTCAAGAGATCGCTACCAAAATCGGTGCGTCATACATGGGTGTGCGGTTGAATTTGATTAGCCAGGGTTTGCTGAAGAAAGCACTTCCTCCGTCTCGATCCAAGTAAAGAAGCAATTCAAATCCGAAACGGGCGGTTCCTTACCGCCACATCAAAAGGAGCAATCATGTTTATCAAAGTTGGTGATAAGCCTGCGGCGCACGTGCCTCGTGAAACTGGCCAGGCACTTGTCGCTGCTGGCATCGCAGTCGAAGTCGACCTCCAGAAGGAAACTCTTCAGCAGCGGATCCAACGCCTCAGTCCTGCGCAGGATCGCCCCGTGCCTCAGCCGCACTGGCAAGTCATCCTGGCGAAGCGCGTGGACGATTTTCAGTTGCCGCCGTACGTCTACTTCCATTGCTCATCCTGTCATCACAAGCAAGTCATCCGCGGCAAGTCGACGCCAACTGGGATTCCTATCGAGCCGCCGACGCTTAAAAATTGCGTCATCGTCCACTGCGGCGGATTTAGAGAGCATCCGCCTGCGGAGGTCTTAGAGAAGATGGACAAGCTGCGAGTGCTCTGGTTTAAGACGCATCGCAAGCAGCAGTCTCCTACGCCTCCTAATCAAGGGCTGTACGACCTGGCTCGTGATCGAGCAGCGTACGCGTATCAAGTGAGCATTGGCGCAATCGTGCCGCAGTCACGACCTGAAAAGTCATAACAGGGCTGGAGCCTGTTGAGGTGTTTTGTATGTCAGACTTCGAGCGACGGACAGCAAAATCATTTGTGCAGATGCGAGGCAAGCAGCTCGTCGGCTTAGCTGCTCGCTACAGCTCTCAAGCTGATCTTCCAGGATTTACCGAGACGATTGCGCCGGGAGCTTTTGACGGCATCCTGGCAACCGAGCCGGATTGCGTCTGTCTTTTTAATCATGATCCTTCGATGGTGCTCGGACGTACTTCGGCTGGCACGTTGCATCTCGCTGCCTCGCACCGTGGCCTCGAGTTTAGTTGCGAGCTACCGGATACTTCATTCGCAAATGACATCCACGAAAGTATCAAAAGATCAGACGTTTCTGGCTGTAGCTTCGCCTTCAACGTCGGAGACAAGGACCAGCGTTGGGAAGAGCGTAATGGCAAAGTCTTTCGCACCATAACAGGCTTCTCGGCGCTTCAAGACGTTTCTGCTGTGACCTTCCCTGCCTACAAAGACACCGAGCTTGATGCACGAGCGGCCCTTAATGAGATTTCTGCCGAGACGAGATCGAGGCTTGAAAGCTTCGTCGGTAATTCAAAATCGCTGGCTGATCTTGCTGAAGCGCGGCAGGAGTGCATCGACGTGCTGCACGTTAATCTCGAGTGGGATAAGGACCAGAATCGCCGCCCTATCGAAGACATTCTTGAGCTTAAGAACTTCGCTCGCCATATCACTGAGCTTCGTGGTGCTGGCTGGACGATTGAGATAGCCCGCGATGAAGATGGCTGGCCTGTCATCGTTGGCGGCGATACGCCACGCCGCGGTGAGAGTGGAGTCGTTTGGCTTCGGCGCCGGCGCCTTCTCGAGCTGCTGCTCGATTAGCGATGGACACTGAATACTTAGAGCGCATGAAACGAGACATTGAAGCTGATGCGCAAGACACGGAGTCGGCTCGTTTGTCGCGGCATAAGATTGTGCCGCCACCCGAAACACGTTGGACTCCACTCGGCGCCGTACCTTCAAGACCGGATGCCTTATTTGATGGCGAGATTTAGTAGCTGAATTTACGGCAGCGCTGGCCGACAATAGCGCAAAAACGAAAGGTACTACCCATGTCTAACAAAATAGATCGCAAGGGCCTGGAGCTCGTCATGCAGGAATGCAACGAGCTTGCAGGCAAGAATCCACAGACGAGGGCGGAGCAAACGCGTTATGCGTTTCTTCTGTCCGCGGCCGCCACACTTCGAGCCGGAGGCATTACGCTGGCCGAAATTGATAAGGAATCGCACAACGAGCGGATGCGCCAGCACGGGCTTCCTGAAGAGACTGAAACTCGCGACGGTGAATATCTGAGCGAGAAGCAAATGAAACGGGCGACGACCTTCCGGTCATTCCTGAATGCCCCCGAGCGCCGCGACATGATTGAAGGCGTTATGACGCCTCACATCGCCGGAGGCAACTACACTTCTCTCGGCTTCTTCGTGCCGACTGACTTCTTCCCGAAAGTGTTTGCAGCGATGAAACAGCACGATTGCCTGTTTGATCCTGACATCGTCACTTTCATTGCAAGCACTAACGGGCGGCCAATGACGATCCCGCTGTACGGTGACACTGAAAACGTCGCCAGCATCGTTGCAGAAGCTGCGACGCAAACCTCAACCGACATCTTTCAAACTGACCAAGCGGTCATCGGCGCGTGGGGCTATAAAACACCGAGATTCGTTTGCTCAATGGAAGCGTTTCAAGACCTTGAAGGCTCGATCACGGTTGAAAGCCTCTTCCGCAAATTCTCCGCGGACAGACTTGCGCGCGGCATCGGCCAGCATCTCGTCAATGGCAATGGCGTCGGCCAGCCATTCGGCTTGCTTCCTTCACTAATCGCGGCCGGAGTCGTACCGATCTCGGCACAAGGCTCCAGCGGTAACGATGGATTATCAGGTAACACAGCAGCCAATTCACTCGGTAGCATTGACTTTGCCAATGCATTCGCGGCGCTCGATGCTGCATACATTGGCAGTCCCAAGTGCCGCTGGCTGATGAATATCAAAACATTCGCCACGCTGCTCAACTTGTCTGACAAAGATGGGCGGCCGATCAAACTGATCAAGTATGAAAACGGCTCGCCGACGATCTACGGAATCAAGATCGGCATCTGCCCTTCAATGGACAGTATCAGTCCGTCAAAACAGCCGGTCGTGCTTATGGACCTCAATTACTGGGCGACGCGAGTCGTGACTGACGACAATGCGGGCATCGCAATTTATCACGAGGCCCCAGGATTGGTTGAGAATGGCAACGTAGGCTTGCGCACTTTCGTCCGAGCAGACGGCCGTCTGCTTTGGTCGGATGTTAACTCGCCGGCGCCTGCCGTCATTATTCAAAACCACTCGTAAGGAGAAGTCACATGGCTAAGACTCAACCGCCTGCTCCGAAGACTCCAAAGGGTCCATATCCAATGTATCCCTGGGTCAAAGGCTCAGGCAAGTAAAGCAACCAAAACAGAGGGCCCTGGATTTGCTGCAAGGCGCAGTCGATCCAGGGCCTTTCTGTTTCTACACGCGTACGTAACACGGTAGAAGCATTCTGCATACACAACTGCATTATCCGTTCCTCCAATTTGCTCGAGGCTGACGGTAAGGCCCTTGGTGGAGCCATCACGATCAGTGGCAAACATCGCCTCGGCGGCCTCGAGCAAAAGAAATCCCCAAGGAGCTTGCATGTCGACTGCTGAAGTTCTGCCCCACTTCGATTCGTTTCAATTCCAAACACAATTTGAGCACAAGCGAGCGGTCACGAAGGAATCGCATATCGCGCATGCCGACTACGAAAGGATGCACGCGATCCGCCGCAAGCTCCATCGGTCGAGACCAGCTCCTGATTGGGCTTTGAATGATGAGCTTCTTCTTGAGGTCGTCGTCAGCTATGTTGAGCGCCGTGAGTACATCAACGGTGCTGGCAAGCCTATGGTCGAGCGACTGGCCCAGATCAAGAAATCCATTGCACGGCGTACGGCAGAAAAGCGGAGCGACCTTGACAATCGCCTGGCATTAAACTTCGGAGGATTGATGCCCGATAAAGAAGTGCAGAATGCCGATACGCAGCTCGTGATGTACAGTCGCGATCTCGTCGCAATTGCCAATGCCGTCGCCTATTACGCTTACCGACTTGGTTGGCCATCAGTTCAGATTGCCGAGGAGCTTGGCCTGCTGGCGCCGCACATTCGCATCATGCTATACCGGCTTAACAAGACGTGGAACTGGATTCAGCG
>Ga0207051_1076_pt1 | contig 13145 bp, 15 predicted proteins | sample Alteio_BWMinCont_61_FD_153292 | JGI IMG/M metagenome (GOLD analysis project Ga0207051, IMG submission 153292) | Enriched cells from forest soil in Barre Woods Harvard Forest LTER site, Petersham, Massachusetts, United States -... | ecosystem: Environmental > Terrestrial > Soil > Temperate forest >...
TAGGAAATCAAGCTGCGCCTATTATTAAAGTTAAAACCAATTTATGATAAATACAATTTATAAATATTTTCTATTCATTTTCGTAATTTTATTATTATGCGGGATAGCTGTTGTTGGATTCTGCGTGACGGATCAGAAGACACTTGGCATGATAGGTGGCGTTTTAGTATGTTTATTGTCCACGATAGGACTTTTTTTTATAGTTTATAATGGTTTGCGTACAGGTATGCTTCCTGTTATTAGTTATGGATTAGGATTAGGAGGATTGCCAATCTCCCGTAATAGCAATCCATATTGGTTTTGGTTTATTATTATTTCTTTTATTGGCCTAGGATTATTTTTTAGTTTGCTTTTATTGTTTATTATTTTTGTAAAGTAAGAATAGATTTGTTTTTAAGCATATTAGAAAATAAATAGTTATTATGTGTGAGGACCACAAAATTAATATTGTGACGGGTGGATCGGAATTGATATTGCTAAGGATGAACTTGTTATTTTTTGCGACTGATCGTTTTTAGCCAAAGCAGCTCATGCTTCGAGGGAATCCCGAGCCGACGGGCGAGGGATGTCTGAACTGTTCGAACCTTGAAGTTCCAGAGAACTTCAAGGTGAGTTGTTCAGACACCGAAGAAGCATGAGACCTTTGGCGTTAAGAAAACGATGACAGGAGCAAAAAATAACAAGTTCATCCTTAGCAAACATGACTGGATCCCCGACAGAAGCATTCGGGGATGACAAGTATTAGGATGGAATGATAATGAGAATCATTTTTTTGATTAGCCTAATCATTTTAGTAGGATGCAACCAAAAGCATTCAGATAAGCCAAATACTTTAAGTAATCAGCAAAGTCATCAGTTTTCGGGACCTGTTTTGCCTTGGTATTATTGGATGGTGTTTTCGCAAAGTTCACAAAGCTCATCTAAAGCAGTAAAAGGAGAGGCTCAAGAAGAACCAGCAGTCGAAGAATCATTGAAAAGCGAAAGTGAATCGTCCATTGTGAGTGAGACCGAAAGCAAAGGAAGTTCTTCTTCATCGACAAGTGAAGAATAGCCCACGAAATAGGTTGCTATGAAAAATGCTTGGAACACGCTATTTTTGGAAGAACGGCCGTCGATCGGGTTGTCATTTTTCCGCATTTTTGTGGCCCTGACCGTCGGACTGCATATGTTTCCGTCATTCTTTCATTTGGACGACAATTATCTTTCCACAGCATTTAAAACTTTTAATACCAATTTTTTCCCCTTGCCGTTTATCGAATGGGTACAAAAAAGCCCTGACGCTTTAGTCATTTTTTTTGTCTGGTCCTTTTGCCTTACCTGGTTTTGCTTTCTCATCGGCTTGTTTTCACAGATCAGCTGTATTTTAATGACAGGATGCTGTTATTATTTTTACGCGCTTAATGATTTTCATATTGGCACCTTGTCCTGGGACATTTTGCTGGTGACTTTGTTTTTAATGTGCGTGACTTCGTATCATGGAGATTACTTTTCCGTTGATGCTTTGCGCCGCGGGGACATTGATGCCTGGCGGTGTCGACGCCCGTTTTTTATCCAGCGGCTATTGCAGCTGCAGTCGGCATCCACGTTTTTTTTCACCGGCCTTTATAAGATCACAGGCGAAGGCAATTGGATCACAGGTAATCCCATTTATTATTTGATGAATTATCCTTCAGAAGGGGTGACCAAACATTTTCTTTTGAAGGAATGGATGTCCGTGCATCCGCATTTTTGCTACCTGACCGGCCTAATGATCGTGGCGACGGAACTTTCCATGCCGATTTGGCTTTTTATCCCCCGTACCCGCCGGGCAGCGATTGTTTTAGGGTTATGCTGGCATGTTTTACTGGTCCTGACCCTGGATGTGCCAACGATCTTTTTCTTTTTGTTCCCCGCACAGTTGATGCTGTTTATCCATCCGCAAAAAATAATAGACTGGATTGAAAGCAAACGCCGCATCAATGCCGGCAGCCCCCGGCCGAAAATAATCTATGACGGAGAATGCGGTTTCTGCCGTTCAAGTGTAAGGATATTGCAAGTGATGGATCTATGGGGGAAGCTTGAATATATTCCGGGACCCAAGGGCATGAGTGAAATGAAACTTTATTTTTCAGACGATAAAATTTATGGAGGGTTTTTTGCCTTCCGCAGGCTCGTGTGGGTATTGCCCATGCTTTATCCAATGATAGCATTCGTTTATTTTCCAGGAGCAGGGATCCTGGGGCCTTTGGCCTACCAATGGATTGCCCGCAACCGTTATTTGTTCCCGGTATTCCATACTTGTGCCAGCGGACAATGTCATTTATGATCTCCACCCGTCAAATCCCCAGGGTCATCTGGATCCACACCATTTTGATCATCGCTATCGGGCTTTTGAGCCTTTACAGCGCTTCTTTTAATAACAATGTGGTGGGAGTTTCGGTGTTTTACGACCAGCTTTTTTGCGCTGTCTTAGGGATTTTGCTGATGTTTTTATTAGCTCGTGGGGATTACCGGAAATTCTTTGATGTGGCGTATATAGTTTACGGCATCAGTGTGGTTTTTTTGATTTTAGTACTTGTAATGGGACGGCAAGCCCTGGGTGCCACACGCTGGTTTTCGGTCGCTGGTTTCAGCTTTCAGCCTTCCGAATTCTCTAAGCTCGCCATCATCTTTTTTTTAGGCCGTTATTTTTCACAACGGCGTCCAAAACTGTTCTTTGATTTTTCCAGCTCCTGGCGCGACATTTGGGGTGATTTGATCTGGCCTTTGATATTGGTGGTTATTTCGATGGCCCTCATTTTTAAACAGCCGGATTTGGGGACCGCTATATTAGTGATGGGCATTTTTCTGGTCATGCTTTATGCCAGCGGTATTGCCCTCAAGTTTTTTGTGGGTTTGCTCGGGTTTTTGGGGCTCTTGATGCCATTGGCTTGGGCATTTTTAAAACCGTATCAAAAAGACCGTTTGCTGGTTTTTCTTAATCCCAGCCACGACCCTTTGGGCGCGGGGTATACCATTACCCAGTCAAAGATCGCTGTAGGCTCCGGCCAGCTTTTAGGCAAGGGGTGGCTTTCCGGCACACAAAACCAGTTAAATTTTTTACCCGAGAGGCACACGGATTTCATTTTTTCCGTCATCGGTGAGGAATGGGGCCTTTTGGGAGGTATTGTTTTGGTCTATTGTTACGGCATCATCATTTATTGCGGTTTTAAAATTGCCCGGCACAATAAAGACCCTTTCGGGCAGTTGGTGGCCGTCGGCATCGTCAGTATTTTGGCCATGCAGGTGGTGATCAATATCGGCATGGTCATGGGGCTTTTGCCGGTGGTGGGGATTACCTTGCCATTAATCAGTTATGGCCGTACTTCTTTTATGGTTTTTGCCCTATTGCTGGGATTTTTATTGAATTTGAGCAAGAAGCGGACTATTTTTTAAAACCACCTCTGGACAATATCTTGTGTAATAGGTATAGTAAATAATATGCAACATTTCCGTAAAGTCGTGAATAAGCAGTTAGGCGAAATCTTGGTCGAACGCGGAGTCCTTTCGCGTGCCAAATTGGAAGAAGTTCTGGTTTTCCAAAAAGGAAAAGGCATTCTTTTGGGTGAAGCTTTAGTCCAGATGAAATTGGGCACCGAAGAGGACGTGGTGCAGGCCTTGACTTGTCAATACGGTTTTCCCTATCTGCCTTTGGCCAATTATGAAATTGCCCCTGATGTTGTAGCGACTGTTCCTCGAACTGTATGCAAGCAGCATTGTTTGGTCCCTATTGATAAAATAGGCCGTAGTTTGACCCTGGCCATGGCCAATCCTTTGGATGTCCTGGCCCTGGAAGATGTCGAGAAGGCCACCGGCTGTTCAGTGCAAGCATTTGTCAGTACAGCGACGGAAATTAACAGTGCCATCAATCGTTATTACGAAGCGCGCTGATGTTGCCCACTCAAGGAACCCTCAAAGAAATTCTCCTGCGTGACCATATCGTAGCTCCCGAAGACCTCAACCGGGCCATTGCAGAGCAGGAACACTCCGGCGGGGAGTTAAGCAGGGTGCTGCTAAGGCTTAAACTGGTCACCGAAGACCAGTTAAGCGTCGTCTTAAGCGAAGCCTTGCAATTACCCCTGATCAATTTGAGTTTATTCAGGATTGATCCCTCCCTGTTAAAATTAATCCCTAAAGAAACAGCTGAAAAATATTTATTGATCCCCATCTCCAGGCTCAATGATCAGCTGACCATTGCTATGGTTGATCCTCTGGACATGTTGACCATCGACAATATCAAGGCCATGACATCCATGTCGGTCAGTGTTGTTTTGGCCAGGCCCAAAGAAATGCGTGCCGCCATTGAGCGCGGTTACGCGCAAAATAATTCGTCGGATCTTGAGGAGATTTTTCAGGGCATTAAAGACACCAAAGAGGCGGAAAGCCTTGAGTTAGTCAAAGATAATGCTCCCAAGAGGTTTGTTGAGAACCTCAGCGAAGAGGCGCCGATCATTACGTTGGCCAATACGATCATCCAGCAGGCGGTGGTGGCCAAGGCCAGCGATGTGTTCATCGAGCCTATGGAAACCTGCCTGCGCATCCGTTATCGCATCGACGGTTATATCAGGGAAATCGACCGCATGTCCAAAAACCTGCATTTTCCCCTGATATCCCGTATCAAGGTCATTTCAAGCCTGGATATTGCCGAGCACCGTCTTCCGCAAGACGGGAGATTCCGGATCATGACTAATCAAAACAAAGAGGTGGATTTCCGCGTCAATGTACTGCCTACCGCCATGGGAGAAAAAATTGTTTTGCGCGTTTTGGACAAGAACCAGGAAATAGCGGACATTGATAAGCTGGGGTTTGAACCCGGTTCCCTGGAAAAATTAAAAGAGTGCTGCCAAAAGCCCCACGGCATGATTTTGGCCTGCGGCCCTACAGGCAGCGGCAAGACCACGACTTTGTATGCGATCCTTAAATATATCGATTCCCCGGGAAGGAACATTGTGACCGTGGAAGATCCGGTGGAATTTCAAATGAAAGGGTTTAACCAGGTCAACATACGCACGGAATTCGGTTTGTCCTTTTCAGCGGCCTTGCGTTCCATTTTACGCCAAGATCCGGACGTGATCCTCATCGGCGAGATCCGGGACTCGGAAACACTGGATATCGCGGTCAAGGCGGCATTGACCGGGCATCTGGTGGTCTCCTCCCTGCACACCACGACGGGCCCTGGCTCCATCACCCGCATGGTCAATATGGGTGTTGAACCGTTTTTGATCACTTCCTCGGTGGTGGCTATTGTGGCCCAGCGCCTGGTTAGGCGGGTATGTATGAAGTGCCGTGAGCTTTACACGGCCACTGATGAGATGATTAAAGAATTTCACCTCAAAGAATTATTGCCGAACCATAACGGGCAGTTTTACAAACCCCGCGGGTGCGCTCAATGTTTGAAAACCGGCTATAAGGGGCGGGTAGGAATCACGGAATTACTGGTATTGACCAATAAAATTAAAGAATTGATATTAGTTTCAAGTTCAGAGGCAGACATTAAAAATGCGGCACGGTCCCAAGGCATGGTAACGATGCGCGAGGACGCAGTCATCAAAGCCTCCCAGGGGTTGACGACTTTGGAAGAAGTGATCCGTTTGACGGCACCTGATTAATAATATTTATGGATACAACACAAGAACGGATTATAAAAACGCTTAAAAGCCTGCCGAATATCGACCCGGCGGACATTGACGCGTTGATGGCAGCCCAGCAGGATAAAAAAATAAGCTTGGTCAAAGCCTTGCTAAAACAGGGGATTATCTCCGAGCGGGACCTGCTGGTCCTCTTGATGCGCGAGCTGCACATACCTTCCATTGACCTGACCAAATACCGTTTCGATGAACGCCTTAAAAGCATTCTTCCGGAAAAGAGCGCGCGTCAGTATATGGTGATGCCGATATCTTTGCTAGGGAGCACCTTGACAGTGGCAATCGCTGATCCGTTAAATGTATTTATCATGGATGATTTGCGTAATGTGACAGGCAAGGAAATTGAGATCGTACTCGCCTCTGAAAGCCAGATATTAGGGGTCATTGATCACTTTTACAGCTTACCCTCTGTGGCCATGGTCCATGGAAGTCTGGATGCCGAGACCAAGGGCTATGAAATTTTACAGAACAAGGACAGCCAGCAAGACAGCCCCCAAGAGCCGGAGAAGACACACTTTGTGGAGGAAGCTCCGGTTATCCGCATTGTTAACCTGATCATCAAGGAAGCGCTGGCTCAGCGGGCATCCGACATCCACATAGAACCTCTGGAGCAAGGGATGCGTGTGCGGTTTCGTATCGACGGAATATTGCAGGACATTTTGACCATCCCCAAGGAAAGTAAAAATGCGGTGGGGGTGCGCATTAAACTGATGTCGAATTTGGACATCACCAATACCCAAACCCCCCAGGACGGGCGTTTCAAAATGAAGGTGGGCCAGCAGGAAGTGGATTTCCGCGTGTCAATGCTCCCGACGACATTTGGCCAGAAAATAGTCATGCGCGTGCTTAATAAAAGCAATATTTCGGTGGGCCTGTCTAAATTAGGTTTTTCAAAAAATGCGCAGGTACTCCTGGAAGATTCTATTTATAAGCCTTACGGGATGATCCTGGTGACCGGCCCTACCGGCAGCGGTAAAACCACGACGCTATATTCTTTAATCAACAAGTTAAATACACCTGAGAAAAATATAATAACCATTGAAGACCCGGTGGAATACCTGGTGGACGGCCTGACTCAAATTGAAGTCAGATCAGAAATTGGGCTTAATTTTGCCGCGGGCCTGCGCGCAATTTTACGCCAGTCGCCGGATGTGGTGATGGTGGGTGAAATCCGGGACGCGGAGACAGCGGACATTGCGATCAAAGCGTCACTCACGGGACAGCTGGTCCTTTCGACCTTGCATACGAATAGCGCGTCAGGTGCTGTGACCCGTCTGGTGGATATGGGCCTTGAGCCTTTTTTGGTGGCTTCCAGCCTTGTATTAGTCTGTGCACAGCGGCTGTGCCGCCGGATTTGCGACTCATGCAAAAAACCTGTGGAAATAAAGCCGGAAATTTTGAAAAAAATCCAGCATCGGATCAAGCCGGGAATTGTTTTATATGAAGGCAAGGGCTGTGAGCGTTGCCGCGGTACCGGGTATAAAGGCCGCGTAGGTGTCACAGAAGTCCTGCAAATCGATGACAACATCCGTGACATGCTCTTAAAAAGAAAAACGTCCATAGACATAACCCGCTATGCCCAGAAAAATCAGGGTATGAAATTGCTTTTTGACGATGTTGTTGATAAAATGAACGCGGGGGAGACCACATTGACAGAAGTTTTTCGCGTGGCTTGTGAAGATGAAGAATAAAACAGGAAATACACATGGACGCCTATAAAGTTTTGCTGGGAGAAATTTTAATTCAACGCAAAAAGATCACCCGTGAACAGCTGGAAAGTGCCCTGCAAGCGCAGAAGCAAAAGGGCGGTTTTATAGGTGAAATTCTTGTTAACTTTGGACTTCTTGACGAACGGGACATTGTGGTGGCGTTAGTCATACAGTACGGCCTGCCGTATATTGCCGTCAATAAATACACCATTGACCCTCAGATTGTAAGTTTGATCCCCAAAGAAGTGGCCCAGAAAGAAAAAGTGATTGCACTGGACCGCATCGGCGAAATTTTAAGTGTGGTGATGGCCAGTCCTTTGACCGATGATAAGAAAAAATATTTGGAAACATTGACCAAATGCCAAATTGCGACTTTTATTTCTACTAAAGCGGAAATTGAAGAGGCCATTGCGCGTAATTATTAAGAGGAACATGAACCATGCCTACGTATAAATACACTGCACGCGATCAGGAAGGCAAAGGTGTCACAGGACGGATTTCCGCGGAAAATGAAACAGTGATCGTGGCTGAGCTGCGCAAACGCAATTTGATTATTTTAAGCATTTCTGAAGAAAAAGAATCGGTTTTTAAGAAATCCTCCAAGCCCCGGGGCGGGAAAAAAGTCAAACCGGAAGACCTGGTCATTTTTACCCGCCAGTTTGCCACGATGGTGGATGCCGGCATACCCATTTTACAATCTTTGGAAGCGCTGAGTGAACAAACCGCTAACCTCAGGTTCAAAGCGGCGCTCGAAACTATCCGTGAGGACATACAAACTGGCAGCAGCCTTTCCAGCGCTTTTGCCAAGCATCCGAAAATATTTGACCAATTGTATGTGAACATGATCCGGGTAGGTGAGAGCGGCGGGATGCTTACCGCCATCCTTGAGCGCGTGGCCATGTATTTGGAAAAAAGCGAGCGGCTCCGTCAAAAAGTGCAGGGGGCCATGATTTATCCGTCGGTGGTCGTGAGCATGGCGATGTTGATCACCGTTGGATTGCTCGTCAAGGTCGTCCCTACCTTTGCCCAGATTTATTCATCCCTGGGCCAGCAATTACCGGTGATGACCCAGATGCTGATTGGTTTCAGTGATACACTTTCACATAATCTTATATTCTTAGTGGCCGGCGGTTTCGTTGTTGTATTTCTTTTTAACAAATATAAAAAGACACCCTCCGGCCATATTCGGGTGGACACCTTTCTTTTAAAGCTGCCGATATTCGGAGATTTGATTTGTAAAGTTTCTGTCAGCCGTTTTTGCCGGACCTTCGCTACTTTAAACCAAAGCGGTGTGCCTATTTTGGAATCATTGGATATTGTCGGAAAGACCTGCGGCAACAGGGTGATAGAACTTTTAGTCGATGACATCAAGGCCAGTGTCAAGGAAGGCGAGAGCATTGCCGTGCCATTGTCTAAAAGCACCATTTTCCCGCTGATGGTCACCCGCATGATCGCCATCGGCGAGAAGTCCGGGCAACTGGAGAAAATGCTGTCCAAAGTCGCTGAATTTTACGACGAACAGGTGGATTCGGCGGTTGAGGGCCTGACCAAATTGATCGAGCCTTTGATTATCGGTTTTTTAGGGATCGTGGTTGGATTTATCGTGATCGCTTTATTTTTGCCGATTTTAAATATGGCATCAAACATTCATTAGTTAGGGCGCGGCCAAATGTTACGATTATTCTTTATTGTTATTTTAGGGACGGGGTTCTTTGCCGGCCCAGGATTCGCCCAGGACGATTATGCCGGGACCACCTCTGCCTTTCAGGATGTTCTGTCTAATTTAAAAGAAAGTGTCACCAAGTTGGCAACAGACAATGATCAATTGGCGGCCCGTGATACGGCCATAAAACAGCAGGTTTTACAGTTGCAGGCGCAGTTGGGGCAGTTAGAAGCCCAGGGCGTCCTTTTAGAAAGGAAAGCGGCCCGATGGCGGGACAATAATCCAGGCCGCGCCCAGCCATTTGAGGCGCCGCCACCGGACACCCGGGCCGGGGAAAGCCGCCAAAAAGAAAAATTAAAATTGATGAAAATGATTTATGACAGCCAGCAGCGGCAAGAAATGCTGCAAGAAAGGCCTTCAGCCAACGGAGAGGCCCAGTGGGATGATACCCAACAGCGTCAACTGGAATCGGAGTTAAAGGTTTTAGAAAAAAATTATGTCCAGCTGAAAGATTTAATGGACCAATTGGGCAAAAAATCCCAAAGCGTCCAGTTGACAGTCAGTCAGCGAATTGAAGGGGAAAAGTTACAGGGCAGCATCGATGATTTAAACCGCCAGGGCGTGGGGTTAAAGTCTGATTTAGATGATCTTCGTTCTCAAATGGTAGACTTGGACAAACGCAAATCCCAGCTGGAGGTAATGATCAAGAAGTTGCCTTAAAAAATCCATAAAAAATAGGGATATTGTTTACTCCGCTTCCGTGAATCTGATAACATATGTCAAAGGTCCGGGGAGTACAAGTCAAAGGAAAGCATGGATTATAAGAAATTATTTGATCAATATTTGTCATTGCTCAGCAAATTTATGCCTAAGCCTGCCGCAGCCCCGGTCATCGGCATTGATATCGGGACCTCTTCGATTAAAGCGGTGGAATTAGGCCTGTCTGCCGGGGCGGTTGAAATCCGCCGTTGGGCCATTGAACCCCTGGTGGGCAATGACACTAAAAGCGCTTTAAAAAAAATCGGCGAACGCCTGGACTTTAAAGACCAGAGCCTGGTTTCCTCGATTTTTGGCAAGGGGACATTGATCCGCTATGTAGATTTGCCCCGCATGCCGCTGGAAGACCTGCGTAAATCATATATTTATGACCTGGATAAATATTTTCCTTTTGATGCCAAAAGTATTTACACGGATTGTTGTATTTTAGACCCCGAGAATAAAGACAAGAAGATGCTGGTTTTGCTGGCGGCTGTCAAACGGGAAATGGTGGAAGACCGTTTAAAATTGTTTAAAGATGCCGGGTTTGAGTTAAACCGCGTGACCATCAACTCGATCGCGATCGCCAATGCTTTTGACCGCCTGGGGCCGGAGGTTACAGCATCGGGGAAAGCCAAGGCAGTATTGGACATCGGCGGATCATCGTCTTGCCTGATGATTTTTAAAGATTCCACTCCGCGCTTTGCCAGGGACATATTCGTCGGCAGCCAGGAAATGACGAAAAAAATTGCCAATGCCCTGGGGGTTGATGAGGGGCAAGCCGAGGCCATTAAGCGCCAACCTGGCGAAAAATTGGCCCAAGTCATTGAAGCTTGTGACATGCTGATCAATAATTTGATCACTGAAATCCGTTTGTCGATGGATTATTATATGACTGAAAAAAATATCCAGGTCGATGAACTTTTTTTAGGGGGAGGGGGCTCATTATTAAATGGCATTGAAGGCGTGTTTGAAAAAAGTTTAGGGTTGCCGGTCAAGATTTGGGACCCTTTGCTGAAGGTGCGTTTAAATGCCCCGGCAGCAGGCGAGGACATTAAAAGTTATGCCGCGCAGTTTGGCGTGGCCATAGGCTTGGGGCTGTAAATCATGATAGATATTAATTTAATTCCAGCAGTTTTGAGAAAAAACGGCCAAGGGGCTTCAAGTTCCTTGACGATCAATCTCCCCAAAGAAATCCTTTTAGGAGTGGGGGCAGGATTGATTTTGCTTGTACTGACAGTCCATCTTATTTTAGGTGCCATATGGTTTGCAGGTTTGGGACGTTTATCAGTTTACAGGGCAAGTTGGCAGAAGGTATTGCCCGATAAAACCGTACTGGATTCCATCAAAAGTGAGTCTATGGATTTAAAAAGGAAGATCAGCATGATTTCTGATATGACAGTTAAAAAATCGGTGTCATGGGCCCCAAAATTCAATGCTATCAGCGACGCTTTGCCCAGAGGGCTTTGGATCAGGAAGATGACTTTAGATAAAACCAGCCTGGTTGTGGAAGGCAGCGTCGTTTCAAAGACCCAGAGTGAAATTAATAATGTGGGAGGGTTTTTATCTGCCTTAAAACAAAATGATTATTTTATGAAAGATTTTACTTCGCTGGAAGTCAATTCCATCCAGCGGAGCAAGAACAATACTGTAGAGGTCACTGATTTTACCGTCATGGCTAAAGTAAAATGAAAATAGACTTATCCAAAACCCTTGAATCCTTCAATAATTTAAACGACCAGTCTCGTTATGCCGTATTGGGTGGAGTGGTTGTCATGATTATATTAATAGACGCATTTCTTTTGGTATTGCCTCAAATCGGCAGCATTGCCGATATCAATGACCAGATAAAAAGAATGTCCGAAGATACTCAACAAGTCTTGATAGACCGGCAGCGGACAAACGAGCTTAAAAAAAATCTCCAGGATGCGCGTGGTCAATTGAGCTTATTAAGCCAGAAAGTCCGCCCCATCCAGGAAGTCCCCATAATTCTCAGCACCATTTCCAGTATTGCCAATCAATACGGCGTTAAAATTGACCAATTGGAACCTGAAAAAGGCTCGCAGGAAGCTTTAACAACATCTGCGGATGGCAAGTATTACGCTTTACCCATTGAGATTAAGGCCCATGGCGGGTATCATATGTTTGGGCGGTTCTTGAACAAACTGGAAAATGAAAATATATTTTTTATTTTAAAAGATTTTATCATCCAAAACGACGAGAAGGACGCTAACACGCATTTATTTTCCCTGACCATTAAAATTATTCTGGTGGACAGGGCTTCGCCTGGTAAAAGTCTATGAAATTACTGATTTTTTTGTCAATATTTTTATCTGCGAATTCGCTTTATGCCCAGGAAAATTTTGTGTATGATGATCATGGAAAACGTGATCCCTTTGTGCCTTTAGTGTCTTCGATCGGATTGGTGATTACCTATGACCAGGATTTGTCAGTGAATGATTTGGACCTGGAAGGGATTGTGGCGGACCCGTCAGGGAATAATGTCGCGCTCATTAACAACAAAATTATCAAGATCAACGATCAAGTCGGCCCTTATGTAGTCAATGCCATCGCCCTTGATCATGTTGAATTTTTAAAAGGTACCGATAAATTTATATTAAAGCTGAAAAAGGGAGCGATGTAATGTTAAAGTTTATGTCCAGATCAGCCATTTTGATGCTGGCCATGGCTTTTATGCCGATAGTCTGGGCTGATGCGCCAACCAGTCCGGGTGTAACAACACCCGCTGAGGTGATTCCGGCCAATTTAACTGCAGAAGCGGCGCATGTTAGTTTGGATTTCCAGGATGCAGACATCAGGAATGTTTTGAAAGTGCTGGCTTTTAAAAGCGGGGTGAATATTGTGGCAGCACCCGATGTGACCGGGGTCGTTAATATTGAACTAAAAGATGTGCCTTGGCAGAAGGCCCTGGATGTGATCCTCTCCACCTATGGGTATGGGTTTGTCCGCAAGGACAACATTATTTCGGTGATGACTATTGAAAATTTGAAAAAGTACCGTGAGGATTCCCTGGCCCTGGAAGCCCAGGAACCTTTAATTTCCAGGACATTCCCCCTCTCCTTTGCCAAGGCCCAGGACGCGATGAAGGTTATTGATAAATTGATTAGTAAACGGGGGTTTATTAATTTTGATGATCGCACCAACGCGCTTATTATCCGGGACCTGGAAGGTAATTTGGAGTTGATAACCGGTGTTATCAAGTCTATTGACACCATCACTCCGGAAGTGATGATCGAAACCAAGGTCATTGAAACAGATTTAAATAATACTGATACTTTGGGAATGTCCTGGAAATTAAAGGTTCCTGGGCTTCCAGGGCCAGGGAATCCTCAC
>Ga0207051_1095_pt1 | contig 13049 bp, 15 predicted proteins | sample Alteio_BWMinCont_61_FD_153292 | JGI IMG/M metagenome (GOLD analysis project Ga0207051, IMG submission 153292) | Enriched cells from forest soil in Barre Woods Harvard Forest LTER site, Petersham, Massachusetts, United States -... | ecosystem: Environmental > Terrestrial > Soil > Temperate forest >...
AGCGGAATTTCAGGAGCGCGCGCGGAAATCGTTTGGCTGGATTTGGGGGGTCGTTTTTGGCTTGGCCGCAACTGGTGTCTACGCTTTGTACACGAACTTCATCGAGCCCGCGCAGCTGCGGTTGGAGCAGGCTGGTTTTGGTGGAACGAGTCTTCTCAGCTTATTGGTTTTTCAAGGCGCCTTCTGGAAAGGATGGCAATCCGTGATCACACTTCTCGAGGTGCTGGCGATGCTGACCGTGGCGGGATTCGGCTTGGTGGTATTCCGTAAACGCTTACGGCGCGGCTCGGCATTGGCGCTGGTGCTGGCGGGATTGTGTGCGGCTCTGGCCTTGCCTTCTCCATCTGGCGCCACGGAGTTTCGCAAGGGGACGACGGTCGAGGTAAGGCAGGATGAATCTATCAAAGGCGACGTCTATCTTTCCGGTGAGCGAATTCGCATCGAGGGCACGGTGGACGGCGACGTCTATGCAGCGGGCAAGGAGATCGATATAGACGGGCACGTCACCGGAGACGTGATCAGCGGGTGCCAATCCATGCGGATTCGCGGGCATGTGGACGGCAACCTTCGCTCGGCGGGGAACAACGGGACCATTTCCGGAAGTGTCGGAAGAAGCGTCACTTGGTTTGGCGATTCTGTGACTATCGATTCCACTGGGAAAGTCGGCGGAAGCCTCACCATGTTCGGCGGCATTTTGGCTGTCGACGGCCACCTCGGTCGCGACATTCTTTTCTTTGGAAATGAAGCGAACGTGAACGGCACCGTTGAAGGTGGCATCCGGGAAAAAGGCAATTCGCTGATCATCGCTTCCACCGGCCAGGTCGGCGGGCGCATTCAGTACGAAGGCGAGAATGAAGCTAGCGTTTCTGCCGGGGCGAAACTGGCCTCGCCGGTGGAATTTACCAAGAGGCAGCGTAAGTCGGAGTACTCCACAGGGCATTACTATGTGTGGCGGATCATTTGGACGGCAGCCTTCATACTCCTTGGACTTGTGTTGTTTTTGCTCCTGCCGAAATTTGCCTCAGAGACCGTTGCCGCCGGCGAGCGCGTTGGAGCTCCCATAGGGCTGGGTGTTCTGATATTTTTCGGTGTGCCGATCGCAGCCATCCTTGCATGCATCACAGTCGTCGGCCTCCCGCTTGGACTGCTCTCTCTGGGGCTGTGGTTCCTGGCGGTCAATTGCGCGGAGCTTGTGGTAGGTACGGTGGTTGGCAATTGGATTTTCGGAAGAACTGCCGACGTCTGGGGCCAGATTGGAAGAATGGCGGCAGGTTTTGCGATCGTTCGCATCGTGTACACACCGATAGCGCCGCTGCATGTGATTGGAATTCTGGTCGGACTGGGAATCTGGATGTGGGGCATGGGCGCGATCGCCCTGGCGCTCTATGGCCGGCTACAGCCGAAGATTTCTCCCAGTTCGATGGGAGTGCCGGTCGCGGCGGCTTCGTAGCCACAAATTTCTTTGCCGCTGGTCTGTTCGGAGTGGCCTCGGTGACGCGAGGTTCGGCTTGAATCGAGGCTCGTGGCTTTATCTTGGTGGAATCGACCCCTCCCCCCTCCGGTTTTCCTGTAAATGCGGATTCTAAAGGGCTTTAAGCCCTGTGTTTTGTAACTGCTGATTCTAAACGGCTTATTGGCGCGTTTTTGTAAATGCAGATTCTGAAGGAGTTAGGACCAATCCAAGCAAACGGCTGTGTAGCAGGATTGAAGCGGTTGGGCCCTATGCAAAGAAGTACTATGCAGTATTACTCAAATAGAAGAATAGCAGAAAGTATAGAAATGTCGATGCCAGCATTTTCCGACAGTCCCAATTTCTGATGAACAGAGTTTGGCAAAAGAAGAACGGGCCGGAGCATCTGCGATGCTCCGGCCCGTTGCCTTTTGCGGAGGCGGGTAAACACTTGGAAACGGTTAGTGTTGGCGAACCTTTGCGGCAAAGAAGGCCGGGTTAAGAGTATTGCCAGGGTTTTGAAAGTACAGGGCACGCATGGCTACAGGACTATTCACTGTCAAACTTGCAGTGTCGCCTGGGAAGCCCTCAAGATTTGTGATTCCATCGGCTCCCTGTGAGCCGGTTGTGAAAGTCTGGACCACGAAGGTGATGCCTTGGGTAAATCCAAAATGCCCGGGAAGCGCATTGATCGTGAACGTCCCGGAGGCTGCGATGGCGGTGTTCGCGGTAAAGCGCGTCCAGCGCAAAGTAGCGGTACTAACAGTTGAAGAGGCCGGGGTCGTCCCGCTGGCAGCGGTGAAGAGCGTGACATGGACAGCCACGGTCTGTCCGAGATGAATGGCAGTCGTGTCGGTGGCATTAGCGAAGCTCCCGTAGCTGCTGGCGCAACAGTTAGCCACAAGCAAGCCCTTAGTATCGACTGAAAACGGAGTAGGGCTATTCGCTACGTTTACGGTGAACTTAGAGCCGACACTCAAGCTGCCGATCAACGAATTTGTAGCTGCCGGAATGAGGTTGGTAATGATCATACTAAACTGTGTGAGATTGGTTGGATTTGTAGAGGAGGCGACAGAGTAGACCGTTCCTTCGACTGTATCCACGATTGGGTTAGGGAGGAGGGGTTCGATTTCACGAATAGTGAAAGTGCCATCGGTATTGAGAATCGCGTCCATGCTCGCCGCTTGGCCGTTGGAAACACAACTCGTAAGTACCGTGGTTCCCGAAGGGCACAGCGTGTTGGTTGGATCTGGGTCGTAATTCGTGCTTGCATTGGTCAAGGCAGCTGTCGCTTGAGCGTTCATGAGCGACGCGGATGGCGTGACTGTGACTCCTGCATTGGTGGCGTTGCTGACGACGCCGGTAATGTCCTCGATGAGAGCGAGCTGGCCGGTGGCGAGGTTGGAATTCGCGCGGGGAAGAGCGAAAGTGGTGGTAACCGGGAGGGCGACGGTATTGCCGAAGTTCAGGGTCAGTGTGGAGCCGCTGAGAGTAAGGCAATTCGCGAGATTGACGTCAATGCCGAGCCCCGCGTTGCCAGTGATGGCCTGCGACGTGGTGATTGTGGACGTAAAGGGTCCGACAAACGAAGCAACGCAGACGGTGCCATTTAGGCATGGTTGGCTGAGGTTGGAGATCGTCAGACCAGTGCCATTAAAAAAGGCAAGCGTAGCACCGGAGAAGGTAACAGCGACCGAAGTCAAGGTGCCCGTCGGGACTGAGGGCACCGTAGCGACAAAGCCGGTATCGGATTGCAGGCGAACTAAGTCGTAGGAGTATCCGCTGCCATTGTTGATGTTAAAAGTCGTCGCGGTCCCAGTTGAGGGAGTCAGGGTGATGGCAGTCGGGACAACCTTAAAACTTATGAGCCCCAAGGTCGCAGGGGGAGTGTCGGAGACGAGGACTAAACTCACGTTGGCAGTGCCGCCGCAACTACCGCTACAGCCGTTGCCCTTGGGCAGGCCGCTGCACGAGCCCAAGAAGACGCATGCCACTAGAATCAGGAAAGGAAAGGCTTTATAGGATTTCATCAGACACCCCAGCAGTTCAGACTTAGTTCCCCACGCCAGGAACCCCATCCCTATTCCATGGCAGCATTTAATGTAACGCCGGGCAACAAACAAGTGGGATACGAACTGCTCCGCGATGCCCAACTATTAAACCGTCCGTGCGGGCACTTGCTGGGTGCCTGTCGGGCAGGTGAACGGGCGGACCCAGGGGATATGTTATGGTTACGAATCCACTGGATGCGAAATGAGGCTGTAAAGGGCTAGGACAATGGCTGCGGGCTTCCGTGAGTACGCAGGAAAGGATGGGCGCTCTGCCCAGAAAAGCTGCTAAATCGGTAGGAGAAGGGTCGGAATTGAGGCGAGCCCCGGCGCCGCAGAATGATGCGGAGGTGTATCTCGATGAGACGCCGGAAGTCGATGGAATTCCGACGGCGGAGCAGGAAGAAGATGCGGCGACCGCTGCTGTACTAGAAAAGCCCACGATGCGGGACGTGTTCGGGCCGGGGGGATTTCTGGAACGGTGCATGATTGGCGGGTACGAGCACCGGCGCGGGCAATTGGAAATGGCCGAGATGGTGCACGACGCGTTTGAGAAGCATCACCACGCGATTCTTGAGGCGGGGACGGGGACGGGGAAGACGCTGGCGTATCTGGTGCCGGCGATTTGCAGCGGGCGGCGAGTGGTGATTTCGACCGCGACGAAATCGCTGCAAGAGCAGCTTTATCAGAAGGATATTCCGTTTTTGCAGAAACACTTTGCGCCGAATTTGAAGGTGGCGGTGATGAAGGGCGGTCGAATTTTTTGTGCGTGGCGAAGATGAATGCGATGGCGGACCAGGCGCTGCTCAAGGGGATGGATGAGCTAGATGCCTTTCAGCAGATCAAGCAGTGGGCGAAATTGACGGAGACGGGAGACCGCGCGGAGCTGACATTTTTGCCGGATGATTCGGACTTGTGGACGCGGCTGGACGCGCGGCGGGATACGTGTTCGGGGCAAAAGTGTCCTTCGTTCAATCCGTGTTTCGTGACGGGAATGCACCAGCGGGCGAAGGACGCGGACCTGATTATTGTGAACCACCATCTTTTTTTTGCGGACCTGTCGCTGAAGCAAGATGATTTTGGGAGCATTTTGCCGGAGTACTCGGCGGTGGTGTTTGATGAAGCGCACGAGATGGAGGATGTCGCCAGCGATTATTTCGGCCGGCAGATTTCGAACTTCCGGTTTGAGGAGTTGGCGCGAGACGCGGACCAGACTTTGCGGCTTTTGCATTTGGGTACGCCATCGCTTTTGCGCCGAACACAGCGCATTCGCGAGAGAAGCCGGACATTTTTCGAGACATTTCCGCCGCGCGATGGACGGTTTCCGTTTTCGCGGAACGAGCGAGAGGCGTTCCTGGAGCAAAATCGCGAGGCTTACGACGACTTGGCGTCCGCGCTGAAGGGATTTGAGACGGAATGCGCGGCGATGACGCAGAAGCCGGAAGAGATTCTGCGAATTGCGCGACGCAGTTTTGAATTGCGGCAGGAGTTGACGTTTTTGTTCGAGTCGAACGAGCGGAATTTTGTGTATTGGTATGAGCGGCGGAACAAAGGCGTTTTTCTAGCGGCGACGCCGATCGATGTCAGCCAGATTTTGCGCGAGCGGCTGTTTGAGCAGTTCGATACGGTGGTTCTGACTTCGGCGACGTTGACGGTCGGAAACCGGTTTGAGTTTATCCGACATCGATTGGGGCTGGATCATGCGAAGGAGCGGGGGTTGCCGCCGGAGTTTGATTACGAGAAACAGGCGATGCTGTATTTGCCGCAAAACATGCCGGATGTGCGGAATCCGGCGTTCACAGCGAAGGCTGCAGATGAAATTGTGAATTTGCTGGAGACCAGCCAGGGGCGGGCATTTTGTTTGTTTACCAGCTACTCGCAGATGAATGAACTTTTCGAACGGGTTAGGACACGGGTGCCATTTCCGTTGCTTTTGCAGGGGACTTCGCCGCGGTCGGTCTTGCTGGAGCGATTCAAGAACACGCCGGGGGCGGTGCTTTTTGCCACGGCTAGCTTTTGGCAGGGCGTGGACGTGCCAGGGGAGCAGCTTTCTTGCGTGATTGTGGATCGGTTGCCGTTTGCCGTGCCCAGCGATCCGATCGTGGCGGCGCGGGTGGCGGCTTTGCAAGAGGACGGGCGGAATCCGTTTGCGGAATTTCAGGTGCCGCAGGCGGTTTTGGCATTGAAGCAGGGGTTTGGGCGGTTGATTCGGACGAAGACGGATCGAGGAGTTTTGGCGCTGTTGGATAGCAGGATTCAGCGGATGGCGTATGGTAAAATTTTTCTGGAGTCGCTGCCGAAGTACAAAATGACCTCGGACTTGGCGGAGGTTTCGCGGTTTCTTGGGAAAAAGGATAGGAAAAAGATTTAACGCAGAGGGGCGCAGAGACACAGAGGACACAAAGAAGAGAAGATAGGGGAATATGTTTCAAGTCAGCGTGGAAGAGACATTTTCGGCAGGGCATGCGCTTCGGGGATACAAGGGGAAGTGCGAGAACGTGCATGGGCACAACTACAGGGTACGCGTTACCTTGGAGGGGCCGCAGTTGGATTCGATCGGTTTGCTGGTGGATTTTACGCGGTTGAAACAGATTGTTCGGGAGATTATGGGGAGGTTGGATCACCAGTTTGTGAATGATCTGGAGCCGTTCAAGACGGTGAATCCTTCCGCGGAAAATATGGCGAAGTATTTTTATGACGAGGTGACGCGCGGGTTGAAGAATTTGCCGCCGGGAGCGAAGATAACGGATGTGATTTTATGGGAGACGGATACTAGCCGGGCGCAGTACAGACCGAGAGATTGAGAAGAAGAAAAGAAGTAACGAAATAACGAGGCAAAGACGGAAAAGGGAACGCGCGGCTAGAGAGCGGTGAAACGATGAATCGTGGTTTTTACATCATTCTGATTCCGGCAGCGCTGGTGGCGATTGGATATGTCGTGGTGTTTCGCTACATTGGAGTTTCGCCTGCTTATTGGAGATTGATTCTGCCCGTGCTGCTCTTTGCGGGGGCCATGTGGTGGTTGAGTCGGAGAACGGGGCGCAAAACGGGTTCGGGCGCGCAGTAGGATGTGGGTGAGATTGGCGCGGTTGAAAAAGCCGCAGCTGGTCTGCCGCACTCCAAAGTCATGTTCATAACAGAAATATTCAAATCGATTCAAGGAGAAGGCACGCGCGCGGGGTTGCCGTGTGTTTTTGTGAGGTTGACGGGGTGCAACTTGCGTTGCACTTGGTGCGATACGGCGTACGCGTTTCACGGCGGGACGAAGATGAGTGTCGAGGATGTGTTGGCGCGCGTGGATGAGCTTGCGGGGCGCGGTGGCGGGGTATCGGGTGGGCAGGCGAGCGTGCCGCTGGTGGAATTGACGGGCGGGGAGCCGCTTTTGCAGGAAGAGGTATATCCGCTGGCGGAGAAGCTGATTGCTGCCGGGTATACAGTGATGATTGAGACTAGCGGCGAGCGGTATACCGGGCGGCTGCCGGGGGAAGTGATCAAGATAGTGGATGTGAAGTGTCCGGACTCGGGCGAGGCGGACACGTTTGAGATGCGGAATCTGGAAGTACTGGACGCAAAGGATGAAGTGAAGTTTGTGATTTCGACGCGGCGGGATTATGAATTTGCGCGGGATTTCACGGCGCGGCATCGTTTGGCGGAGCGCGTGAAGCAAGTTTTGTTTTCGCCGGTGTTTGATGACCCGGCGGGGAAGTGGCAAGGATTAGAAGCGCGCACGCTGGTGGAATGGATATTGGCGGATGGCTTGCCGGTGCGGCTGGGATTGCAGCTGCACAAGTTCGTGTGGGACCCGGCGACCAAGGGAGTTTAGAAGTTCCTCGTGGTCACTCGCAAAAGATGCGGACTTTTTCGCTTCCCTTTTCCACGTGGATATTCAACTCGCGCATTGCGTGGTCCAGATCATTGATGTCCATTGTGGCGAAGGAGCCCGCGTTGATGCCGTATTCGGCGAGGCGTTCGTTCACGTGCTTCGGCATTATGGCGAGAAGGCCTCTCCCTGAACGCACAAAGGAAAGAGGTATCCGCACATTGACCTCCTTATGGCCGGGTTGATCCACGACGATGCGGAGATATTTTGGTCTCGCGGTTCCCGTCGCGGCTGAGGCTGGCGGCGTTTCTGTGCCGGGTGTTTCGTTCGAAGCGTTGTTGCTCAGCTTATCGAGCAGCTTTTCCGCTTCGTCGGCGGTGATTTTTCCTGCTGCCAGCATCTCCAATACTTTCTTCCTCACTTCAGACATTGTGACGGTCTCCTTTCGGATTGTTCAGCTTAGTTTCTCAAGAGCTTCTTCCACGCTCAGTTCTCCACGGGACAACTGTTCCAAGACATAGAGATTCGGTGAAGGGCTTTCAAAGTTTTTATCGAGGGCTGCGGCGATAGCGTTGAGACGGTTTTTGACGGTGGGATAGCTGATGCCGAAAATACTCTCCATTTTTTTGAGCGAGCCGTGATGGCGGACGAAGGCGATAACGAAGGTTTGATCGTCCTGGTTGAGCTTACCGAGAGGGGAGACTTCGAACTCTCCATCGAGAGTGAGTTTGCACGTTGGGCAAGCCAGACGGATTACGTTCAGCGGTGCTTTGCAGTCGGGGCAGAGGGCTTTGGAGATATCCATACGAGTATCCAGGAACATCATGATTGTGCATAGGAAAATAAATGAAGTCAAGAGTCAAATTAAGTTTATTGAATATATTGGCTATAAACTGCTGGTTTCCTGGTTTTCCCCTAGACGTGGTCTGTGCCCAATCTTGGAGATAGACTTGAGGTGAACTCCCGGAAAACCTTGTTTTGTTAGTCGAGCTATAATGAATTGGGATGACGACGAATTCGCAAAACTCGAAAGCTGTGGTCCTTCTGAGCGGAGGCATGGATTCGTGCGTTTGCGCGGCGATTGCGCGGGAGCGGCACGGCGCGGAGAACATCGCGCTGCTGCACGCGGGTTATGGGCAGCGGACCCAAGAACGCGAACGTCGAGCGTTTGAGGGAATTGCGGATTTTTATGGCGTGGGCCAAAACCAGCGCTTGATTGTGCGACTTGATCATTTTCGAGCGATTGGCGGGTCGGCGCTTACGGATACGAAAATCGCTGTGCCGGAAAATGAATTGGGGGTGACGGGGCCGCATGGGAGCGCGATTCCGGTGACGTACGTGCCCTTTCGCAATGCGCATTTTCTTGCGGTGGCGGTGAGCTGGGCGGAGGCGATTGGGGCGGGAGCGGTTTACATTGGGGCGGTGGCGGAGGATAGTTCAGGCTATCCGGACTGCCGCGCGGAGTATTACCAGGTTTTTCAGGAGTTGGTGCGAGTGGGGACGCGGCCGGAGACGCAGATCGAAATTGCGACACCGGTGATCACGCTGAAGAAAAGTGAGATTATCCGGCGCGGGATCGAGTTGGGCGCGCCGCTGCATTTGACGTGGTCGTGTTACCAGAATGAAGACAGGGCGTGCGGGGCGTGCGATAGTTGCTTGCTCAGATTGAAGGCGTTTGCGGAGGCGGGAGTGCCGGATCCTATACCGTACCGGGTGGCGGTCTCCGCCCACTCGTAGGGAACTCGTAGGACTTGGAAAAAGTTGGGGAGACAGACAGGAATGTCTGTCCACTTGGAAAAGAGCTAGGATTAAGGATAATAGGGCACATCCCGCCAGCCAGGCCGGGCAGGGTACGCCTCGGCAAAGGAGAAAAAGCATGAAGAGACTTGGGAAGTCGATGTTGCTTGCGGTATTGCTAGCTGGCGTGTTGGTGACGATTCTCACACCGAACGCGGCTGCGCAGACCGGATCGATCGTCGGCACGATTTTGGATTCCAATGGGAAGCCATGGTTTGGACTGACTATCGAGTCCGTGAGCGAGCAAGGCACGAAGGCGGAAGCGAAAACGGACGGGGAAGGCCGGTTTGTGTTACGCAATCTTCGCCCGGGGGTGTACACGTTGACGATTACGGTATTTCCGCCGCCGAACGAAAAGCAACCTCCCTTCCGCCTGGGACAGTTGAAGGCCACGAGCGGCGAAGAAACCAAAATGCCGGACATGAACTTCAAAGAGTATATTGCGAAGCAGGGCACGGAAGCGGCGGAGAAAAACAAGAAGGAGTCCGAGGATAAAGCAAAATTCGAGGGCATGAAGGCCCACTATACCGCGGGGTCCGCGTTTCTCGACCAGGAGCGCAAGGCAAAGGACGACTTGGCGAAAGCAACTCCGGATCAGCGGGATGCGATGAAACAGAATCTTAAGGATCTGTCCGACAAGGCGTCCGCAGAATTCCAGGCCGCGCAAAAGACAGCTTCGGAAAAGGATCCCAACCAGAACTTGCTATGGGCGAAGCTGGGCGAATCGTATGACCTTGCGGGCCGAAATGAAGAAGCGGCGCAGGCGTACCAGCAGGCCATCAACGCCAAGCCTGACGACCCCGGCTACTACAACAATCTCGGCAACGTACTGGCGCGGGCGGGGAAGATTGACGAAGCGCGCGCGGCGTATACGAAGAGCGCTGAGCTGGATCCGACGAAAGCGGCGACGGCGTGGCGCAACTTCGGAATCAGCTTGTACAACGCGAATCGGGGAGCCGATGCCATTGAGCCTCTACAGAAATCTGCGGAGCTTGATCCGAAGAGCGCGCAGACCTGGTACCTGCTGGGGGCCTGCCTTATTTACAAAATGACGGTCAAAAAAGTCGGGGACAAGGACGTGCCTGAGTTTGCACCGGGGACGATCGAGGCCTATCAGAAGGCCATTGAACTCGACCCCAACGGGCCCTTCGGCCAGCAGGCCAAGGAAGGACTCGCGCAATTGCAGCAAATGGCTCCGGGTATCGACATCAGAGTGAGCGCGAAGAAAAAGAAGTCCTGAACGATCTCGCGTTTTGATTTACCGGCCGGTTCCGTATTGCGGGGCCGGCCTTTTTTATTGGATTGCTCACGCGAGATTTCCAGCGGTGCGGAAATTGTTTGGCATTTATTCGGGGACACGGTGCTAGCGATGCATCATCGTTCCGGTAGTTTTGGTACGGCGAAGCGCCCAGGCGAAGACGGCCATCGAGAGGGGCAGGAGTACCGCGGCAAAAAGAAACAAGACCAGAAGCGGCTGCAGAACAGCATGCAAGCCCGCACCGCCTAGCAGCGCGGCGCGCATGGCCTCGAGTGCATACGTGACGGGATTCAGCTTTGCCACGAGTTGCAGCCAATCGGGAAGAACACTGACCGGAAAGAGCATGCCGCCGGCGACACTCGAAACGCCCAGCAGAAACCACTTTGCGGGATTGCCGCGCTTAAAGAGCAGAACGTAGCTTGCGGAGAGAATTCCCAGACCGGAAAAGGCCAGCAAGGTGGCGAGTAGCACGGCTGCGACGGCAGCCCAGTTTGCATCGTGAAGCGGAAAGCCGAAGAGCAAGGCGCCCCACGCGAGGTAGACTGCGATGCGGAACGTCGTGGAAACAAATGGATAGATGGCCGATCCGGCCAGAATAACGGGGAGAGAAGTCTGGGTCACGAGAAGATGCTCAAGCGTGCCAGAATCGCGCGCTTCGGCGAGGCTTTGGTCGAACGTGTCCATGGCCGCATTTAGATAGTCGAGAAAGACGAAGCCGATCAGAGAAAAAGCAAAATAGCTGCCGCCTTGCGGGAGGGACGAGGAAAGCTGCGGGCTATCGACAAACCTGGCGACATAGAAAAACATGGCGACGCCGAAGAGCGCTTCGGCGGCTTCCAGCACGAAGACGGTGCGGTAGGTACGCGCGATGGAGAGGTCGCGCCAGAAGAAGACCCATAACTCGCGCAGGGTGCGAGTCATCCCGGTGCGTCCTCCAGAGTGACGGGCGGTGTGCGGCCAGTGAGGCGCATGAAAGCACCTTCGAGTGTCGCGGCGCCGGTAGTTCGTTTGAGGGTGGCCAGGGTATCGCAGGCGAGCAAGCGTCCTGCGTCGATCACCGCGATGCGATCGGCGAGCAACTCGACCTCGGGCAAAGTGTGGGAAGCGAAGAGCAGGGAAGTATCGCCTTGGCGAAGAACCTCGGACTTCAGGAAACGGCGAAATTCGGAGGCGGCGATAGCGTCCAGACTGCGCGTGGGCTCATCTAACAAAAGAACGCGCGGCTCGTGGAGAAGGGCGCGAGCAAGGCTCAGGCGCTGCACCGTTCCGGACGAGAGCGTACGCACCTGGCGGTCGAGAGCTTCTTCCAAATGGAAATGTTGCGCGAGAAGAGCGGTGCGCTGTGCGGCGGAGCATTTCGAAAGATGATTAAGGCTACCGAAGAAGCGCAGATTTTCACGGCCCGTAAGCCGGGCGTAGAAGCCAATGTCGCTGCCGGCATGATAGCCGATCTGGCGGCGAACGGCGCGCGGCTGGAGAACGGCATCGTGCCCGGCGATTTGCGCGCGGCCGCTGGTGGGGAGAAGCAGCGTGGCGAGAATGCGGAGGAGCGTGGATTTGCCCGCGCCGTTTGCGCCGAGCAACGCCAGCGCTTCGCCGGGACGCACTTCGAAGGAAAGCCCGGCGAGAGCAACGACGCTGGGCTTTTCGAATGGCTGGAGTAAGGCACGGAAGCCGCTACGGGCGGGAGGAAAAAACTTCTCTAGAGCTGCAACGCTTATCGCGGCTTCAGGCACGACGAAACTTATAGCGTGTCTGCGGCTCGAAGACAATCGGCTCGCGAAGAAAGGCAAATGGCGGCCAACCGGGGCTTTTTAGTCCGCATAGCGAAGCGCGCGATTCCCCGGTAGAATGTAGGCGGGCGATTTCAGGAAGAACGAAAGAAGCTGTTCCCACGGAGAGCTGAGGAGCCGGGCTGATGGTGTCATTCGCGGATCGTGCTGAAGTGTTGCCGCACGTGCTTGTGCGTTTCCTGGACAAGGAATCGGTGCTTTTGAATTTGGAGACGGAACGCTACTTTGGCTTGGACGAAACCGGGACGCGTATGTGGCAGGTAGTGACCACCGCGCCGAACATTGACGCTGCCTATCAGGAACTCCAGAACGAATTCGACGTTGAGTCCGAATTGCTTCGATTGCACTTCACGGAACTCCTGGGACGGCTCGTCGACAACGGGTTGCTCCAAATTCAGCCAGCAGATGTGGGAACGGCTTCGCCGGTTTAGCGCGCTGGAGCGCAGGGCTCGCGGGATTTTCCTGCGCGCGGCGGCTTTGCTTCCGCTGATCTCTTTAAGTTTGCGGCTGCGTGGGTTTCGCAAGACGCAGTCATTCTTTCAACGGTTTCTTTCCGCCCCCAACAACGAAGCAGATTCTCTCGTGTCCGACCGAGCCGACTTAACCGTGAGTATGGTGCGCGCGGCGGTGCGGCACAGTGTTGGCCATCCCACTTGCCTCGAAGAATCCCTTGCGCTGTGGTGGCTATTGGCCCGGCAGGGCATCGCTACTGAGCTGCGCATAGGCGTCCGCAAGCACAGTGAAAAATTCGAGGCGCACGCCTGGGTGGAGCGGGCTGGGACGGCGTTGAACGAGCCGGAATCGCTCCACAAACACTACGCGGCGTTTGACGCGGCGCTCTCGTCCACGCCGCCGGGGCCGCAATGAGCGGTTTTGCAGGTAT
>Ga0207051_1096_pt1 | contig 12894 bp, 10 predicted proteins | sample Alteio_BWMinCont_61_FD_153292 | JGI IMG/M metagenome (GOLD analysis project Ga0207051, IMG submission 153292) | Enriched cells from forest soil in Barre Woods Harvard Forest LTER site, Petersham, Massachusetts, United States -... | ecosystem: Environmental > Terrestrial > Soil > Temperate forest >...
ATAACCACTGCCTGAAAAAAGACCACCGCCGCCCCCGAACAACAAAGCATGCCCAAACGATTTTCGTATGCCCAGAGGGGTCATCAACCAAAAGAAATAATACAAAAGTAATGAAAATATAACGGCTCCTACGAGTAACATCCCACAAAAATCAAAATTCATAAAAAATACCCACCCAAAAACAATAATGGACGGCAGGGTGATTAAAATTGACAGCCTACTGCCAAAAATAGCCACAATAGCAAAATAACCTATGATTGGCGCAATCGGGACCGGGTTGGATTGCTCATGGACAGGACCTTCTGTCGATAACACGACCGAATCACCCAAGGACTCATGGGCATCGTCAGCAATGGCGCGGGCAACAGCCACAGTACCATAATATAAAGCTTCAGAGTATTTCCCTTCTTTTAAAATGGGGGCCAGATATTTCATACCTATCCGATGGCAAAGGGCATCTGTGAGAACCCTTTCAACACCATATCCCGTATGGATTCTCCAGCGCCTTTCTTTAACCACCAAAAGAATCAAAACTCCGTTATCTTTTCCTTTTTTACCGATCTTCCATTTATCAAATAGCAACTGGGCGTATTCACTCTCGGTATACGGAGCAATCGATTGAACAGCCACAACTGCTATTTCTGCGGACGTTTTGGAATCTAAATCGGAAATTAAAGCATTTATTTTGGATTTGTATTCGGGAGAAATGACCCCTGCGAAATCATTGACCCAACCGATGGAATCCGGCAAATTATCCAGTGCAATACAGGTTAACGGAGAGAATAAAAATATTGTTAGGTATAACGAAGTGAACCTCATGATTCAAAGATATCATTTGAACCAGATAAAAACAAGAGCCCTTTGCAACTTCAAAAGAAAGGAACCTGGTCCGTTCTCATAATTATAGTTATATTAACCAAATTTATGCCAACTTGCCCTGTCACCATTTTGGGGACTGTCCCTTTTAATTTTAATTTCAATTAACAAACTCATTTTTTTGATAACATGAGTTTATAAGTATCTTTAAAAGCTGACGCCAGACTATTGATCTGGTCATTCATATTTTGAGTATCTCTCTTAAAACGAAGCTCCAAATCCCGTATTTCACTATCTGAATTATTTCCGGTCTTATTAAATAGAGTGATTACGTCATTTAATCTAATTTCCTGTATTTTAATTGTTTTTTCCAAAGCACGCACTTTTACCTGTTCCGTTTCTCGATTCGTCACAATTAACATAATGGCTAATAAGCTAATTAAAATTGCCCCCGTAGTACTGACAACGGGAATGATCATCGAAACAGACTTGGGCCAATCTTGAGTTGCGTTTGCACGATAAACTTTACCCGCCACCTTGGTATCTTGATAATCCTGTCTTGATTCTTGAGTTTTACTTAATACATTTAATATTTTGCTCATGTTTGTTCTTTTTGGCTAATCACTCATTTGGCTTCTTAACTGATTTTGTAATGTTATTTTAAGGATAGGCCGAAACTGAATCAATTGTACTGTGGTATAGCTAATGATTACAAGGCGGGGAATTATACCTAGGTACAATTGTTCCATTCTTGAAACATTAGTAAAATATTTTTCTATTGTCAGAGAATCGAAGCTTAATGTGTTCTGAAGAAGGATTAGAAAAAGCTTAATTCTAAAAAGGTAAAACCAAGTGCGCGCTCCCATTATTTATCCTATCGACCCGCAATATTTACTTCGCAAAAAGAAATCTATTCGCCGCGATTTATTGCAAAGACCTGGTCTTTTGGACAAGAGAATTGCCATTCTTGGCGGATCTACGACTTCTGAAGTCAAGGACATGTTAGAGCTGTTTTTGCTTTGGGATGGTATCAGACCGGTCTTTTATGAGTCTCTGTACAATAAATATTACGAAGATATTTTATTCCCTAATCCTGATCTGGATAAATTTTCTCCAGAGATCATCTACATTCATACAAGTAGTGTCAATATATGCCGGTTTCCTTTGATACACGAGAACGAGGCTGATATTAAAACGCTATTGTCCTCAGAGTTGATACGTTTTCAGGCAATATGGGACCGTGTCGCCGAACACTACCGCTGCCCGGTCATTCAAAACAATTTCGAATGGCCTTATTCCCGCGCACTCGGAAATCTGGATAATTACGATGTTCATGGCCGTACCTGCTTTATCTCAGAATTAAATCTTAGTTTTGCCACAGAGGCCAGGCGACGTCAGAATCTTTACTTGAACGATATTAATTATCTCTCCGCTTGGTTTGGCCTAGAACGCTGGTACGATAAACTTTACTGGTATTCCTATAAGTATGCGATGAACCTGGAAGCGATCCCTTTTCTGGCTAATAGTGTGGCATCGATTATTAAAGCCATCTTGGGCAGGTCAAGGAAGTGCCTGGTGCTTGATCTCGACAATACCCTTTGGGGCGGAATCATCGGTGATGACGGGCTCAATTACATTCGAATCGGTATTGGGAGCTCCGAAGCAGAAGCCTACAGTGAGTTTCAGAAGTATATCAGGGAACTAAAGGAACGGGGAATCATCCTGGCAGTCTGCTCAAAGAATGATGAGACCAACGCCCTGGAAGGCTTGCTTCATCCCGGCAGCATCTTGAAGGCGGAAGATTTCTCTGCCTTTATGGCTAACTGGGACCCCAAGTCAGAAAATATTTGCAAAATTGCCCAATCCCTTAATATAGGCATCGATAGTCTTGTTTTTATTGACGATAATCCGGCAGAACAGGAAATTGTTTTTTCGCACCTCCCAGAGGTTGCTGTCCCTGAAATGGGAAACAACATTCTCGCCTATATCAATATCCTCGATAAGAGCGGCCTTTTTGAGACTATTTCGGTTTCCCCAGATGACCATCAACGTGCATCTTTTTATTCTGATAATGTTGTTCGCCAACGCCTTGAGAAACAATTTGATGATTATAACGATTTCCTTCGCTCCCTGCAGATGAAGGCTGAGGTCAAACCTTTTTCCTTGATATACCTGGAGAGGATTACCCAGATCATCAATAAGTGCAATCAGTTCAATGTCACCACCCGTCGATATACCATGACTGAAATTGAGAATATTCGCAGCCGTGAGAACTTTATTACACTGTACGGTCGCCTTGTTGACAAGTTTGGAGACAATGGCTTGATCTCCATAGTGATTGGCGAGATCCGTGGAAATGAACTTCACATTGAACTGTGGGTCATGAGTTGCCGGGTGCTCAAGCGAGGGATGGAAGATGCCATGTTTGACCAACTCGCAGCGACGGCACAGACGCAGAGTATTACCACGATTTATGGTTATTATTATCCCACAAACAAAAACGGTATGACCAGCGGCTTGTTTGAGCAAATGGGTTTCGTTAATGTGGAGCGGAGTGATACGGGTGCCACCAAATGGAGATTTGACATACCGAAAGTGTACAACAAAAGAAATTGTTGCATTGAAGTGACCCCATGACCCATGACGAAATTAAGAATAAAGTGACTAAAATATTCCGGGATATTCTCGATGATGAGACTATTGTGTTGCATGATAATACGACCGCCAATGACATTGAAGGCTGGGACTCACTTTCTCACATCAGCATCCTCTACGCCATTGAAAAGGATTTTAATATTAAATTCATTCTAATTGAAGTCAAACAATTAAAAAAAGCAGGCGACCTCTTCGATCTCATCAAATCCAAAACTCCCTAAAATTGCATTGAAAAACTTTCGCTATGGCTTTTAATACGTTTTCCTATTTATTATTCTTGCCGGTTATTTTCCTGTTGTTTTTGATTTGTACTGATCGTCTTCGGTGGCTTTTATTGCTTGTCACCAGCTTTATTTTTTACGCTTTCCTTCTAAAACCATTGCTGCTTTTTGTTCTTTTGGCTGTGATTGTTATTTCATTTTTCTTTGGAATGCACATTGAGAAGGCGATAACGTCTGCCGAGCGCAAAAAATTCCTTTGGTTTGGAATATCGGGAAACCTGTTCCTTCTGGTACTCATGAAATACCTTCCTTTTACGTCTTCCCGCATCATTGCTATCGGAGTATCATTTTATGTTTTTCAGGCCATCTCCTATTTGGCTGATATTTATTTGAACATGGCGAAGGCAGAAACTCATTTCGGATATTTCGCATTGTATCTCTCCTTTTTTCCAAAATTACTGCAAGGGCCAATCGAGCGGGCCGGTAATCTCTTACCGCAATTGAAGGCCAAATATGCATTTGACTATGCCAACTTCCGTTTTGGCCTATTGCTGTTTGCCTGGGGATTATTTAAAAAAGTCGTCATCGCAGATCGTCTGGGCGTTTACGTAGATATTGTTTATAACAATGTCCATGCTTTCACCGGATTACCTTTACTTCTATCGACCTGGGCCTACGCCTTTCAGATGTACATGGATTTCTCCGGTTATACAGATATGGCACTGGGAAGTGCGCGCCTTTTTAATATAAATCTGACACAAAACTTCAACAATCCTTATATGGCCACGTCGGTCGCTGATTTTTGGCGGCGCTGGCACATCTCATTGTCCCGCTGGATTTTTGACTACGTATTTGAACCTCTACAGATGACATTCAGAAGCTATGGGAAATGGGGCACAACATGCTCTTTATTGGCTACTTTTCTGGTCTGCGGGATCTGGCATGGTGCAAGCTGGTGCTTTGTTTTCTGGGGCCTTATATATGGCATATATTTATCATGTTCAGTCTTTTATAGGCCTTTCCAGAAAAAGCTCTACGCGGCTTTAGGGATAGAAAAAGCTAGGTTTTTAAAATATTGGAGAATTTTTGTAACATTTAATTTGATAAGTTTTGCATTTGTGTTTTTTAGATCCAATACTCTGGGGGATGCATTCTATTTAATCACCCATATGTTCACCGGCAAAAAGAATCTCCAACCTGCATTCGCCTTTTCCCAAGGAAAATACGAGTTAGGTTTCCTTTTCATGGCTGCTCTTATTTATGTGTGCATCTGCGTACTGAGAAAAAATTACGATTTTCTTTCGTTCTTGAAATTATCTCCTTTTAAAAAATGCCTTGCCGTCTATTCATTTATGACAATCATATTGATTCTCGGGAAATTCCATCATACAAACTTTATGTATTTCAAATTTTAAAGGAAAGACATGAATTTAATGAGAAACACATGCCGATTGGTCTTTTTAATCATAGGGTTTGCCATTTTCTATTTCACCGTCGTTTTTATCCTCAGCTCCATCCAGTTTAAAGGGTTGACTTTATTGCAAATATTAACTGCTGATAAAATTGGACCCGGCGGTTGGGGACACTCCCTGCTAAGATTTCGTGAACTTCAGAATATCAAAAATGTAGATATCTTATTCGTTGGTTCCTCCAAGGCCTACAGGGGATATGATCCCCGGGTATTTCAAACAAAAAATTATGCGGCATTTAACATGGGTTCAACCTCTCAGACGCCAATGAACACCTATTTTTTGTTGAAACAATATTTGCCAAAAATCAAACCAAAGGTGATCGTCTTTGATCTTGATATCACAGACATGGCCATGGATGGCTATGAAGGTATTCTAGATCTATTGGCGAACATACCCATTTCATGGGAACTACTGGAGATGTCAGTTGCCACAGGTAACCCTCACGCAGTGACCAATTTCCTAGGAAAGCTCATTCGCGACCAAAAATGGCCGTTAGCAAGTTTTGATCAGCAAAATATGAAAAATGATAAATACATTTCCGGTGGCTATGTTGAAACGACGATAGATAGTGAATGGGTGGCTGACGACAATATAGCTAAAATCAAAATCTTGAACAACCAATTGGACTACTGTTCAAAGATCCTTGAATTAGCGAAAACTTTTAATATACCCATTGTAGAAGTGATCCAACCAATGAATGACATCCTTTTGAGGTCCATTCCAAATTATAAAACAATTGCTGATCATTTAAAAAATTCTGCTATGAAACGCAGTGTAATTTTTATAGATTTTAACAACACGATGCATCTTGATCCTTTTGTCGATTATATGGACGAATTTCATTTAAACCAAAAAGGCGTCCTTAAATATAATACAGTATTACTGGATAGATTAATGGCGAACAAGGTCCTTTTGCCGCGTGCCGTTGGTCCGATAGGGACCCATTGAGAAGCAAAGAATTAAGCTTCGTCTAAAATTGGTAGTGGATTTGGTGATTAATTAAGTTGGGTTAATAAAATAATGAAAAAAAATTCTTCTGATCGATTTCTTGAATTAGACGTATTACGTGGATTGGCAGCTCTGGGAGTTTTGAGCTATCACTATACTACCCGTTATACAGAACTATTTTCACCGGCAAGTCCACCTTTATTTAAGTTCCCTTTGGGAATGTACGGTGTACAACTATTTTTTATGATTAGTGGTTTCGTCATTTTTATGACCTTGGGCAAAACCAAGCGTCCCCTGGATTTTATTGTTTCCCGATTCTCAAGGCTATACCCTTGTTATTGGGTCGCGATAATCTTGACCTTTACGGTTATCAGGATTTTACATTTGCCCGGCAGAGAGGCCTCACTGACTGATGCCGGCATCAATTTCTCCATGCTCCAAGATTGGTGGAGTGTCAGGTCTGTCGATGGCGTATATTGGACACTCCCCATCGAGCTTTCATTTTATATACTGATGTTTGTATTTTTTTTAACGAAGAATCTAAAGTATATTGAAATTTGGGGATTGGCGTGGCTAATTTTCATGGTTTGGAGCAGTCGGCTTTTATGGATCGTCCACTGGCACGCTCCTGGTTGGCTAAAAATTTCTGAGTTATTGAATTATGGACACCTGTTTTTCGCTGGGATTCTTTTTTATAATTTAAAGACCCAGGGAAACGCGTGGTATCGCCATGCTGGTTTGGTCTTGTGTTTGGTAGTTCAATATATGATACGAGTCGACAATATTGGGCCAATGGTTGTAGGGGTATTCTTTTTGATTTTCTATCTTTTTGTTCTGGGGAAACTGTCATGGATAGTAAATAAGCCGATGATTTATTTGGGGACTATTTCATACAGCGGTTATCTTATACATCAAAACATAGGGTATATCATCATCAGATATTTATACACTGTTCATGCCAATGCATATTTAAGGTTTATTGTTCCTGCCCTTTGCGCGATACTTATCGCGACAGCAATAACCTATGGGGTGGAGAGACCGGCAATAGTTTACATAAGGCAAAAATATAAGACCTGGAATCAAAATAAATTAGTTAAAGATTAGCCCTCCGGGCAGAGAAATTTATTAAGTTGGCCCACTAATTACCGACTGAAATCAAAAATTTATTCAAATTTAAGGATTTAGTGCCTATGCCAGCATAGGTTTGTCGGGACAGCGTCAGCACCTGTTGGATGCGCTGCCCTCTTAAATAATCTTGTTTATTAAAGTGTATTATGATATATTATCAAAAATTAGAAAATTCTAACAATCTTTATTTTCATGTATATATCAAAACACTCACAATCTCAACTAAGCGTTATCGTTGTCTCAGACTATGAGGCGAACGAGGAGAAAACCTGGAAAGATGAACGGCGCATCCTTCATTCTCTTGCCAATCAGGATTTGGATGATCCGTTTGATGTCATTCTGCTCGAAAATGACAACGCCAAAGATTCCGTTCCCCAGGACCTTTACAATATATACCCTCGCTTTAAAATCATTTTTACGAACGAATCAAAATCCGCAAAACTGAAAGATGAAGGCGTCAAACACGTTAAAACTGAATATGTTGCCGTATTTGAAGCTGATTGTCTCCCGAACCGGGAATGGTTACGGGTGCTCTATGATACACTTCGCCAACATAAGGATTTCTCCATTGCCAGCGGACGTACAACCTACGGACATGAAACAATGTATAAGCGTTGCCTCGGTCTTCTTGACCGTTCATTTGATAACCTTGGCCACGCGGGAGAAACATGCCATGTCTCAAATAACGGAGCCATCTACCGAACTTCTGTATTAAAGGAATTTCCCTACCCTGATGCCATTACCCCCTTTTCCTCATCCAGGATGCGGATGAAAACGATGATCGCCAACGGCCATAAATTTTATTTTGAACCGAAAGCTGCCGTTCACCACGCGATCGGAGGATTAAATTTCATCCGGGATTTCCGGCGTAACACCGGATACGCAGACATGATGGAACATACTAAAAAACAATTTTACAAAATACCAAAATTATTGTGGGAACGTTTCAAAATTGAATGTTCGGACTGCCTGCGTTTGGGGCCCAATTATCTCAAATGGTATGATTGGCTCCTGTTGATGTTATTGCTCTTTATTGCACCTTTCTTTGAAATCCCTGGAATGCTGGACGTAATCAGAAAAAAGAACAGCATCCCTTTATCATCCTACCGGTAAAAAACCTTCTAACAAATTTTAATGCAAAGGGTTAAGTAATCAATAGCCCCAGACGGATTTACTTTGAACCAAATCCACAAAGTCATCGAATCTATGTTCAAATTTTAGGATTTAGTGCCTATGCAGGCAGATATATCGGAAGTTGCAAAAAGAATAAAGACTCCCTAACAGCATTGAATTCGTCTCCGATAATTGGGTATTCTTTGCTTGTACAGAGCAATAAAGGTTGGGATAATAAATTTCGGATTTTCCGAAGAGATTTTCGAGTCGCAAAAATATGACTAAACTTGTAAAGAACTACATTATTGCATTCACCATTATTTTAATAGGCATATTCCTTCTGGCACATATCCGCCCCTGGGACGACTGGAGCGGTGACTATGCCCAATATATCCGGCACGCCATAAATATTGCAAATGGCATCAGTTATGGCCAATTAGGATATATCTTCAACCCACAGACACCCGCTTGGCCCCAAACTTATCCCCCTGTTTTCCCATTTCTGTTGGCCCCAGTTTATAAAATATTTGGAATGAATACATTGTTGATGAAGGTGGAAATAAATATTTTCTTCTTGGTCTTTTTATTGATATTTGTCTCCCTAATTCGTCAGAGACTTTCTTTTCCTTCTCTACTTGCGCTGCTGCTGGTTCTCTCGCTCAATCCTTTCATCGCATACTTCAAGGACAGTATTTTGTCTGATATACCGTTTCTTTTATTTACCTATTTGACAATGTTACTCATTCATCGTTTCTATGAACGTAATAAATCAGCAACAGTATTTTCTGGACTATTCTTGGGTGTAAGCATGTATTTGTCTTATGGAACAAGAAGCATCGGTATAGTATTGCTTCCCGCCCTATTGGCCTATGAATTTATTAACCAGAGACGTATTTCTTCCCGTACTTTTATAGCCATTGGAATATTTCTGCTCTTGGCCGTCATTCAAGAAGCATTCTTCCATAATGATAGAGCTTATCTTCATGTGGCTCAGCATTTCGACATTCATTCTTTACCCCAAACTTTCAGAAATGATCTTCATGCCCTTTTTTCCATTTGGGGTAATAGCAGGCATCACATTCTTCAGCTACTGCTAACTTATTCAATGTTATTTTTGGCTCTCAGTGGATTTATGGTTCAGGTCACAAGACGGATTTCGATCATAGAAATCTTTTTTGCTATTTATTGGCCGTCTGTATTAATTTTGCCTACGACAATGTATATGTCCACCGGTGAAGGGTTGCGCTATTTTCTTCCCGTCTTGCCACTCTATATGTTCTACATATTTTGCGGAGCTGAGTTTTGGATTATGAAACCCGTCGGCACTTTCTTTTCTTTTTTGCGGGCTACCGGTTTTATCGGCCTTTTTTGCTTAGTAGTTTTAAGTTATGGACTATTTTATCGCCATTGGGATTACCGCGTCATCGATGAAGGGCCGAATACAAAAGAAAGCAGAGAATTCTTTGATTTTGTCCGCAACAATACCACATCGGATGCTATTTTCATTTTCCGAAAACCCCCTATCCTGGCTCTATATACTGGACGAAAGGCTTCAAATTGCGTTTATTCCAGTAACTTAGAGGATCTTTGGAAATATATTCATGAGATTAATGCCCAGTACTTTGTTTATACTGAGACTCTTCCTGACAAAAAGTATTTGAGTTCATTTATAGCACAATATCAAAGTCATTTAAAAAGAGTGTTTATGAATAAGGATTTTCAGGTTTTTAAGATAGTTGAATAAAATTTCTTTGGAAGCCCCCCCTGCTTCAATAATTAAAACCATCAACGGTTCAAAATTAAAAAATGGTACCCTATGCAGCTTTCTACGTCGCAAAGGGTTAAGTAATCAATAACCCCAACCGGATTTACTTTGTACCCTACTGAGACAGGATCTCAGGATAAAAATTCGTCAATATGAGATAAAAAGTTATATTCTTGTTGTATGCTGAAGACGTGTGTTGTATCTTAATAAGCAAACCGCCAAAGATAAGAATTTTCAAATCTTTAACAGCATATGGCTATGATGGGACATAAAAAATTTCAATACTTGGCTGTAGCCATTGGATTCTCCCTTTGGGGGTTATACCTGCGTACCAAATTGCTGGCGGGCCGGGGATGGTGGGTGGATGAAATTGCCCAATTCACTGAGGCCTCCGGCACACTCAAACCGTTTTGGAAGCGATTGTCCAACGGCGAGATGTCTTGTTTTCCAGGTGATTACCTTTTGACCTTTCCTTTTATCAAGGCCTTTGGGGACAATAAGTGGTTGACCGCCATTCCTCACATGGTAGCCACGGCCATTGGGTTTTACTTCCTGTACCTGATCTGCCTGCGCTACTTAAAAACCGTCTGGGCCACGGCCTTGGCCTTCCTGATCTACTCGGCAAATTCGGAGCTTATTTATCACTCCTTTGAACTGCGCCCCTACGCTGTGCTGGCCACTTTTAGCTTGATGGTCTTTTACTGCACGGAAACCATCGTTTGCGCCGAATACAATCCTAGTCCAATCCAAAAATTTTTCATAGGTGCCCTGTTTTTTCTGACCATTCTCTATCAAGCCTATGGTATTTTTATCGTTGGCTTCTGCACCCTTTATTCCATTTTGAATGAGAGATCTGTCACCCCTTGGAAGTCCATCATAAAAAGAATCGCCAAGTTGTACATCATCGTCGGGGTCCTGTCCATGCCCATATGGTTCTGGTGGGCCAGCTATAATGTTGAAAACGATTTTACCCACCAGACTTTTGATTTTATCCCTAATCCCATGGTCGATGTCAAAGGGTTCTTTAAATCCGTGGTGGGAAACTTGATTTCCCCTAAGCCCCTGCGCTTACTATTGGCAGGTCCTGTATTGGCATTACTGCTTCCCCAGCCTTCACGCCTGAAATATATCGGTTTTTTTCTTCTCTTGGTTGTTCTGCCTATAACATTGCTCCTTGTTTTTGACCTCTCCAGGCATTACTGGTTTATCCAAAGGCAATTTATATGGGTGATTTCATTGTTTGCTTTTTTTGTCGCTTGGGGATGGGAGTCTGCGGTAGGATTTGCCATGAAAAGGCGATAAGGATACAATAAAAGCACCTCTTACTATTTTATGCCCGATAACATTTAAGCCGGGTGAATTTCAACTGGAAACAATCGCGCACGGTAAGAATTCCCACTTCCATACAGAGCACTATTGAGTTGTGAACTCACCATTAAAACTATGAAAAAACCGCATAGAAATAGGGATATGCGAAGGAAAACAGCATAAACACAATCCTTTGGATTTCGCAATAAAACCTGGCAAATCATGTTTTTCCATATTTTTGCAGGTCAAAATAAGCCAAATTTTTGTAACCCAAATTGTAACCCACGACTTAGTAAATACGGTAAAAACAGGGTAAGAATGGGGAAATGGCAAAAAAGAACGCTACCTGTGTTTTACGACGGGTAGCGACGGTGAATTGTATTGGTAGCCCCAGACGGATTTACTTTGAACCAAATACTACAGGAAATCGAGAATATATTCAAGTTTAAGGACTTGGTGCCGATACCGGCAGGTACCTGTTAAGGCTAATAGCTGTAAATACTCCCCAGCCTGATTGGAATCCTGATCTTCAGTGACTTTATTTAATGGGGTGGGGTCAATCACTACTGACCATTGTTTTAATTTCCCTTGTAGCGGGCCGCCTCTCGCCAGGCACTGGCAGCCTGAGACTCAGTTCGCCCCTTTACTTCAAACCGCTCCCCCATGTATTCTCCAACAGCTATCCACACGCTTTTTGACTTTCGATACACCGTGATTTTATGCGGTTTGTCCCACACATTAACAGTCTGTTCCATAAACTGCCCCCTTTAAATTACCTTCGCCAACAACAACGCTGCTTGTTCGTTCATATCACTTTAAATTCTTTTTTTAGAATCATACTCTGGAGTTTATAAAACGTTCGAGGTTTTGGTCAACCATGCTTCGTGCTGGTTCAAAGAAATCAAACATAATCGCCAGTCCACAAACGGCATCGAAGACAATATCCTTATAATACGGGATCAGTTCCTCTGCCTTTCTGACAATATTTATATCAATCAAATCTTCAACGCAAACCCGTTCATACGAAAGCTCCGCGGATGTCCAGGGTGACATGATCAATTTTCTTCCAGCTATTCCATCATAGCGTATTGAAATAGAAACATCCTCACTGTTTAAACCCAGCGCTTTGCATAAATTTGAACAGTACAATACGGCCTCAGCAATCCTCCATATTTGGATGTCTAAAAAAAGGTATTGATTAGGAGGGGTCTTCTCATTGGTGTCTTCTTTCAGATTTCTTATAAAATAAAAATCCCCCGTCTTTTTTAATTTCCAATAATCAAAACCTTCCCTGCTATCTAAGGCAATCGTTGCAGTAATGCCATCTGTAATTGGCATTGGTTTGTACTCTGGGCGCGTCATTGTCACACCAATGGGCCAGCCTGTATTACGGCACTCAGCTTTTTCTGCCATCGCCAAAAGAGTTTTATAGTCCAGATCTAGACCGCTCCGCGGTATAGTTAAAGTC
>Ga0207051_1097_pt1 | contig 12864 bp, 18 predicted proteins | sample Alteio_BWMinCont_61_FD_153292 | JGI IMG/M metagenome (GOLD analysis project Ga0207051, IMG submission 153292) | Enriched cells from forest soil in Barre Woods Harvard Forest LTER site, Petersham, Massachusetts, United States -... | ecosystem: Environmental > Terrestrial > Soil > Temperate forest >...
TCAGCTCTATCGGGCGGTTGCCGTGTTCTTTCGCGGCGGTCCATTCGGCTTCATCCAATTGATCGTAGAGGCGTTGCCAATCCGCCGTTAATTTCTTGTGTGTGGCGATCCTTGCAAAGATCGGATCGGGGCTGCTGGTTGCGGCTGGCGTCGTCAATGCAACGCTGCCAGCGGTGGCAAGGGCGCAAAGCGCGCCCCGCCGTGAGAGTTTGCCAGCGGTCATGCCGACACCAAATCAGTTAGCGCAGCCGTGACGTTTTCGATTAGGAAATAGTGCCATGATCGCGCCTTCGTGCCGTCATCTGAAACAAGATCACTGGGCCAGCCCTCGCCGTCAGTGTCCGCAAGGAGGGCATATTGCAGTAAGGCCACAACGCCAGCTTGCGTCGTTGGGATAATGCTAACCAAAACGCAGGCAGCATCCATTTCGAGGTCGGAAGTCCGCATTACTTCGCGTTCGCATTTGATCCAACGCGGGTCATCTGTCTCAAAGATTTTATCTTCCTTGATGTGGACGCAAGACCGGCGTCTGTCGCGGGGCAACTCGTTTTCAAGGTCCGAATGGCGATAGACGTTGGCGACCCAAATTGCCCGGGCGGCCTTGTGAGCCTCGATTGCTGCGAAAATCGGATCAGGCGGCTCGGTCGCACCGGCAGCGGCCGGTAGCGCCATAGGGCTTGCGCCGGTGGCGGTTAAGGCGGCGGCAGCAACGGCCGCGGTGCCGAGAATTTTTCGACGAGTTACAGACGTGTTTGTGGGTGGCGTGTTAAACACGCAATCAGCCTGGGTCATTTGGATTTGCGTCCTTTTTGGCTCGGGTTAGAGCCGGGGCGGAAGTCGACGCTTCCCCTCGGCTTGCTAATTTGATATATGCGAAATACACGAAAGTCAATTAGACATATGCGAAATGATTGGTAGACCCGAAACTCACCCCGTAAAGAAGGTCATCGGCTTCTCTGAAGACATGATCGATGCTGTCGAAAGCTGGCGAGCGAAACAAAAGCCAGTTCCTAACCTGTCCGAGGCGATCCGCCGCCTGGTAGAGCTGGGGCTGAAGGCGAAAACGCCAAAGTGATAAGGGCCTGAACACAGATAGCATCGGGGCTTGGAATGATCCTCGATATCCTCACGGTGCTGTTTTTTATTTCGAGCTTCTTGCTGCTTTGGTGGATGATTGCAAAACGGCGGCGCGATGTGCTTCACGGTCCTTACGTGACTAAAGAAAAGGACAGGGATTTGAGTGAGGACTAAGATGAAGCAAGCCAAGCGGCCGGCTGAAGGCGAAAGGGAAATAGCCCTGGACCCGCGATTTGTCTCGCTATCCCCGGCCGACAAGCGCAGCCTTTGCTGAGGGGCATCGAGAGGATGTCGGTCGTGAACGGCAATATATTCAACAGCAAAGGCGTCCATGTCGGCATAGTCATGGACGACGCAGTCTTCAGCCTTAAAGGTCAAAAGCTTTACGATCTTAAGGGTTCGAACATTTACAAGTTGAATGGCGACCTAGTTGGTCATTTGCCGGATGCGCGCGGCGAGATGAAGCGCTTGGACAAAGCGACCGACAAGCTGTTCCCGGAAGGTTAGGCGCGGTCCACCTGATTTGCCGAATTGCCAAGCCCTCACGGGCGGCTTTCGCGCGCGCCCACCACGCCCGACGCGCGGGAATCCCCTACTTGTTCGGGGTGATATCTCTCACCGCCGGCCCTCGTACCGGAGCTTCAGGAGCTTTGGGCGCTTCAATTTTGGTCTGCTTTGGTGGCTGATTTTTGGTTCCAAGAGGTCCGTAGAAAAACGCAAAGGCGATGACCAAAAGTCCGATGATTCCGGCCAGTAGTCCTGCTATGTTTTCCTTATTCATCATTTCTCAATTGGGGGTAAAGGGCGCCGAATATTCGGACGCAGTATATAAACTCACAGTCTCCCCATTCCTGCAATCCCGCCACTCAAGGCCGCGCCGTAGCGCCGCCCATGCGATATTTCGCTCGGGGCTGCCAGAGGCCCCGCCGCCGTTCCGACGCATCCGCGGGCCGCACCGCGCGGCAACAATCAAATGTTCCAGTGTTACGTTTTGGACAGACAGGTCGAGGCGATGTCCGGATTTCTTTCAGTTGGCCGTCCATATTAAAGGTTCGAGCCTGGAAGGCTGCGCGGCCCTGCGTTTCTCTCGGGATTCACTGGGCCGCGCTCATGCCAGAGAGCCTCACAGGAACGAATCCGGCCGCGCCGGACTTTTCTTCAAGTCATTTTATGGAGTGGCGTTGTGTCCTGGGATCGTCCGTTTCCTCAGCCGGTACCGTTGCCAAGACGGCGGGCGGCAAGAACGCTACGAGATGCCGGGAATTATATTAGGGACCTCCCTGAATCGGAACGCGATACGCCGGAGTGGCGACTGGCTGTTCAGATGCTGATCGATGCCGCCGACGATCGGGGACCAATGCTGTTCGCTAAAATGGGCATGGAAAGAGCGCTCAACCGTAAAGCCGCAGACGTCATCAATCCCGATCCAACGATAGCGTCCCTGGAGAGCGCCAGGAGAAAACTGCCATCGGCGAGACGACGTCATTAAGGGTTGGGCGCGAGAGTTCGACGACCCGATCCCGCTGCCGCGCGGTCGGCAGCTCGTCACGCTGCAAGACGCTGGGAATTACATCACCAAGCTTCCCAAGGCAGAACATGAGGCCGCGCGGAATGGCAGGCGGCGATGGAGGCACTGATCCTGGTCCTCGTCAGCGTAATCCTCGAATTTGCGAAGCTTAACGGCTTCCCGTGCGGCCAATTTTTTGGCGCAATCTCTCAACGCCGACGTCAAGCTCGGCCTGTGCCACTCTTTCGCGCAGCGAAATTACCTCTGACATTTTTCGACGAAGCGTTTCGTGTGAGATCAAACGTCGATACGGCTTCGACTTTCGAATCTTTTTCGAGCTACGCATTTCGTACCTGCGCGATTGGTGATCGGCACCGCGAAGTAAAAATACTTGCCAATTTAAGTTAAGGTCAGTGATTCGTGACCACATAAGGGCTTCCGAAGGGCGAGCACATGACGGCGGAATGGCAGGCCGCAATGCAAGCCCTAATCCTGGTCGCCATCCTTGGAGGCCCGACGATGTTCGCGCGCATCGGCATGCTGAGGGCGCTCAATCGTCACGTCGAGCGGGTGTTTGATCCATCACGCAAGGATCATCATTGGGGAAAGAGGAAGCTGGCGCGGGATCGATGATCGCGGCTCGACGAGTCGCCACTTCGCACCATCGATGTCAATCGAAAAAAGCATGGTGACGCGTGGCAACTTCGGGTTGATCGCGGTCAGGTTAAGGTAATAAGATTCCGTGCGGGAAAAACACGATTCGAACGGAGAATGATTGTGACAAACTTATTTTTAGCAGTGGGCTTACTGAATGCGGCACTTCTATTATTTCTCGTTGTGCTTGTGCTCGGTCCTCTAGTCGAGGTGCTGCGTGATCCTCAGAACAAGTCATTTTTTGACGGGCGACCTTAGGTGGCGACTGATTCGTGGCGAAAACCCGCGCCTAGTTTAAAGTTAGCAGTGTCCTAACTCCAAATGCGGCGGAGCCAATTGGACAATCGCTGGAGCTTTGCGGCGAACACAGACTTCCCGCAGTCGGCGCACAAATAGAACGTCGGATCACCCGGCAATAGCGGCTCGACGAACGGACTGGGGCATTCCTTACCGCATCGAGAGCAATGAACTGTGCCGGTCACGTTCGATCTCCGGTCAAAGGCCGCCTCAGTTGGCGGCCTTTAAAGTACGGCCCCCGACGGTGCGCCCCTATCAATGACGGCTCGCACCTGCACGTGCGTCCAGACCCCACCCCGAGCTGTTGGCATGCGGCGCTCATTCAACTTAGCAGCAATAACGGCGTTGCTTTTGGTGCCAGCGGCCTGAATTTCGCGAATGACCGGCAGGACGTTAGCGGCGAATTTCCTGGCAGCGTCCTGGATGACGATGTTGCCCAATATACCGGCCTCCCTAATCTTGGGACTGCCAAGTTTCTTTCCCCGTGCCTTCGCCGCCTGTAGGGCGCTCCGCGTGCGCTCTGAAATCATTTCCCGCTCATGCTGTGCAACCGCTGCCAGGATGTGAACAGTCAGCTTGTTGGCATGCGGGTTATCGACCGCCAGGAACTCAACGCCGGAATCCATCAACGTGGCGATAAACGCCAGATTGCGGGAAAGCCGATCCAGCTTGGCAATGACCAGGCGGGCCTTTTGACGCCGGCAAACCTCCAAGGCCTTCACCAGTTCGGGCCGGTCGGCATGCTTGCCGCTTTCAATTTCCGTAAACTCCCCGATCAGCTCCCATTCGCCGCCGTTCAGATAATTCCTGACGGCCGACTGCTGGGCCTCGAGCCCAAGACCGCTGCGGCCCTGTCGATCCGTCGAGACGCGGTAATAGGCAACGAACCGACGAGGGCTTTTCTTGGGGGACATGGTCGTTTCTCCGTTCAGAATTTAGTCCTAAATGTTGCCCGCGCGGTGCCTAGCGGCCTTTCCTGATGGGGGGCCGAAGCCCCGCGCGCTGGCCTTTGTTCTCATGCTTGCGGTTATGCACAGCCTATCAACAGGCCAACGGCAACAGACCGTCGACGAAAGGAGAACGTAGGCGCAGGATTTCGGCGGCTCGGCACACAGCCCCCCGCCGAACGTGTGCCGAGCCTAGCCAGTGCGCTGATCAAGTGTCGCAACGGCTGGAATCAACTATGGCAACAATGGGGCCTTTTGAGAACGGGCGCCGCTGCAACACTTTAGAATTATCTCTCAACAGACCACCGGGCCACGTGCCCGCGATCCTGGCGCCTTCAAATCCGTACTAGTTCGGATAAATGCCGATTAATCCTATCTGGCACCGCATTGATTGATGTTCTAGCTGCGGCTGGTTTTCTTTGACCGCAAGAAAAAAGCCGCCTGGGCGCTACGCCAAACGGCTTTCTCATGCGACTGCCGGCCCGGCACTGCTCCGGTTCTGCCGCATCTGTGCCTAATGTTAATGCAACTTGGTTAACGCGAAGTGCCGCCTCTTTTTACGAACCTTTCACCAGAAGCCAATGTCGTTCGTTCGATTTAGAATTTTAATCACCATCCAGCCGTAGCGTTCACGTCCGAACCGCGCTGGAAGCAATGAGATGGGTGCCGGACGCGCCACTATCGAAAGCGAACACTGTCGCGCGATTTGCGACGAGATTGGCGACAGGCTCCGTGAGATCCTAAGTCGGGATGCTCCGGAGCCGTCGGCGCATTTGCTTCAACTTCTTTCGCGCCTCGAACAGAAAGCTCCGTCGGTCGTTCCAACGCTAGAAGACATGCAGCGGTATCGAGTTGAGCACGTTCCTGAAGATGTAATCTGAAACTGTCAGGGCGATCGAGCAATCACCTGATAAAGGCTGAGCGAGCCTACGACCAAGGGCACTAGCCCCGTGAACGTCCAAGCCATTGGCAATCCAGCAGTGACGGTGCCCACGACAATCCAAACACCAAAGGCAATTATTCCTGCCGATATTAGAAAGGAGAGCGCTGTATCCATGTTTGGTCCACCACACTCATTTCCCACGCTCGCCCGAACCCTCTGCTGACCGGTCGGCGAAGGCGCTACCCGGAGTGGCCGCGTTCCCCTTACCGGCTAGAGGGGACCTTCTCTGTCGGGAATATGCCCTCATATATCGCGCGGGCCTCCTGAATAAGTCGAGCCCGCTCGAGGTCACGCTTCGGGATCAATTGAACAACTTCGCCGATTCGCTCTCCAAGGCACTGACCGCCCGACACCCCGATTGCGGCGGTCATGCTTTGCCGTGCAGCTCATAGTGACCCGGCGCGCATTTGTAGCGCTGGAGAGCCCAGTTGGCATGGTAGATTGGATGCTCGGACATCCATTTAGCAATGCCGATCTGGCCATGGATCGTGCAGCTTTGAAAGGTGATGCTGCTTAGGTTGCTGTTGGTAACGATTTCTTCGACACAGCCTCCTGAGCCACCCGGCAACACATGACAGAGAACGGCAACAAGCGTCACGAACATTAGGGTTTCCTATCTCCGGCAGATACCACATGCAAAGCTGATGCCAGCCGGGCCGCCAAAGGATGATCTCGGAAAATGGCTGACTATTACCAGCTGATCGCTAAAGCTGTCGCTGGCCTAGATCCCAAGGCGCCTAGCGAAAGCAGACGGGCTCTTTATGAGCGAGCACGCGCTGCGCTATTAGCCGAGATGCGCACCATAAACCCCCCATTTACCGAAGCCGAAATTACGCGCGAGCGACTGGCGTTGGAGGAAGCCGTGCGCCGAGTCGAAGGGGAAACCTCGCAACGCGAACGCGAGGCTCGTATCCCCTCATTCAGCAATTTGGTGACTGATACCGAAGACCAAGGCAGAACGGCGGCCGTGCCAATGATCGTAACTGGCGGCGCAACCGGCAGACTGACCCGGATTTGGCGCGTACGGCGCTAATAATGAAGCGCACCAGACGCAAGTTCGGGCAGGAATTTTCTCAATGCTCCGTACAATAACGCCTGGTCCCTTAAGCCGCTATTGAAGCAAACTGAAACTGAAGGTCCTCACGGTGATTGAGGACCGATTCGACGCCCAACACAAATCCAATCGCAATGTCGCAGCGCTCTACTCGTGTCTGATATTTGCCATCGAACAACCAGATGTCGATGCCGCCGGTAGAATCCACCCCGGCCCCACCTAATCGAATGATTCCGACGTCTTTGCCCGTATCCTCGTCCCGAACCCGCAATGACCTGAAGTCGTCAGAATGTTCGAATTTCAAACGCATACACTTCCTCCAGCCCTAATTTGGAAAGGCCGGATGGAACCGGGACAACAAGGCCTAAATACGATCAGGATTTTGACACTGAGCGGAATCCTGACCGTGATGTTTTTTTGCCACTCTCCAGATGGGAGGATCCTCTACCCGACAGCCGCCGCAATCTCCCTCACCTCCCTCACCTCCCTCACCAGCTCGGCCATCTGGCGCCTCTCGTTGATCCAAGCCGCCGAATAGCGCCCATGCTTCAACGCGTTCTGGTTACCCTTAGGCGCGCCCGGGGACGGCGGAAGCTGGCGCGGGACCGATAGCAACCTATTTTTCAAATTTCGCAGCACCCCGACAAAGTATTCCAGGCAGTATAAATTTGATATTGGTCGCACCATTACTTTTACGCCCCAAGTATGTGCGACAAAATGACTCAATATTATTATTGTAGTTACTATGGACGCGGGATGCATTACAGCTTAGATTTTGATCATCCCGAACCCGTTGATTCGAAACCAACGGGCTCAACCGCCCTCAGTTCCGGATCGAGGGCTGCTTGGTGAAAGTCACTCCCGACTAGGTCGCAAGGGCAAAAGCGGCGCCTGTGACGGAAAAAGGTTCCGTCAAAAAATCACTCGACGCTGGCAATCGAGAAACGAACCTCCCCACGAAAGACTGCCGTTGGCGCTTGCCGGCGGAGCGCGGCAACTCCGTGCTTTGACCTGCACGCGTCCACACAACACCGTTTGGTGGACCATGAAATATGAACGACGGGCTTATGACGCGATCTTGCAGGTAAGGACGCCTAAATCCTTCGCGAATGCTTTGGATCAGGCGGCGGATTCTCACATGATGTCGCGCAGCGATTTCATTCGCGCGACGCTTGCCGATCGTCTCAAAGCGGATGGCGTTGACTTTAGCCATCTGGTCGGGGCGGCGTAATGGCTGAAGTAGACACTTCCTTCTACCGGGATAATCAACTTCAAAGCCCGTTTGATTTTCAGAACAAGCTTCTTGAAAACCAGATGAAGCAGCAGGAGGTGCAGGCTAATAGCATCAAGCTTGCAACTGAGCGTTTCGGCCTCGTCAACAGAGCCGCGGCAGGTTTACTGAGTGACCCCGATCTTGGACAGAAAGACATATCGCCAAAGCTGTGGGACGTGCTTGGTCGCCTGACCAAGGGCGATACCATGACGGCGCAACACGCCGTGCAGTTCATGCAAGAACTACCCCGCGATCCCATGATGCAGCGGCAGGCGATCAAGAACGTCCACGCTCAAACCCTGGATGCCTGGCAACGAGGCCAGGCGTTCTTAGGTCAGACGCAACAGATCAATACGGGTGGCGGAACGCAATTGGTGGGCGCGCCCGCTTATGGTGGACCTGTGCAGGATCGCGGATATATCTCGAATACACTACCGCCGACCGAACGTGTCCCGCAGGGCGATCCGAACCTACCGAATTACGGCGCTAAAAACTTTGTCGGGCAGCCGGGCCGTCCCACCATTGAACAGCCGCAGGCCCCTCAGGGACTCTCAGGACAGCCCCAAGGCGCACCCCCGCAACTGCGCAGGCCAATGCCGCAGCGCTCGCCTGGCGCCTCCGCAGCGCCACCGCAGGCCGCTCCTGTTATGTCTGATCTGCCCGGTGGTAGCGAAACCGCTTTCAAAGGCGCGGCTGATGCCCTCGTCGCTGCGCGCGATGCCGCCGCGACCTATGGCCAGCGCGTCAACCCGTTGCGTCAGGCCATCCCGATCCTGGAGAAGATGAAAGAAACCGAGATTGGTCCGACTTCTCCTGAGTTTAATAATTTTAAGAGCATGTTGCAAACACTTGGCGCTGGTACGATTCTCGGTATTGATCCCAACAAGATCAAGAACATGAACGAGATTACGAAATACTTTGCGCAATATACTTCGCAGGCCGCCGCCACGCTGGGTCCGAAAACCAATGATGGCCTTGCAACTGCCGTCACCTCTAATCCGAATGTCCACATGGACAAGCTTTCTGCGACCGATCTTTCCAAGATGGCGCTTGGCATTGAGCGCGCGCGGCAGGCTGGCGTACTCGAATTTGAAGCTGCCTTGCGCCGCAAGGAAGTGGTGCCCGGACAGTTCGGAACGTTCATGGCGCATTGGGGCACGGAAGCCGATCCGCGCGGGTTTGTTTATGACCTATTGGACGGCAAGGCCCAAAAGAAAATGCTTGAGGGCCTGAGCGACGTTCAAAAGGACCGCATCCGAAACGCGATCACGATTGGCAAGAAATACGGCCTCGTTGGGGATGTCCGTGCCCAGTGAGATCAAATATCTAACGCCGGCTGATCGGGACTATAGCATCCGCACCATGCTGGGTGAGGCTGCGGACCAACCTGATAACGGAAAGGCGGCGGTTGCTCACGTCATCATGAATCGCGCGCGCGACGGCGGTTTTGGTGGCACGTCACCTGCGGACGTGGTGTTAGCGCCGGATCAATTTGAACCATGGCAGACCCGCCGCCGCGAATTACTCGGATATTCACCGGACTCGCCGGACTACCGGAAAGCCGGACAGATTTTTGATGACGTGGTCGGAGGGAAAATTCCCGATCCAACCGGCGGGGCAATTCATTTCCTCAATGAAGATATCGTTCGCCAGCGCCGCGGCGGCTTACTGCCTGATTGGGCGAAAGGCGCAAGTACGCGCATTGGTGGCCATACCTTTTACGGTGGAAAGACCCAAACGGCGGCTGCAACATCTGATGGCGGCCAAGACCCGCTAGCGGAATTTGCGAATGGGCAGGAAGTCCACGACTACTTGCGAACCGCTAAGGACACCAAATCAACGACGGCGGCGCCAGATAGAAGGGTGCGCGATGTGTTCGATGAGTTTGCCAATCCTGATCCGGTGGTTGCCGGGGCGCCTAAGCCGCCTATCAGCGGATTTGACCAAAATACGCCAGAAGTTGCCGCTTTGCAGGCGCGACCTTCTGCGGTACCTGCCGGCGGCGGCTTTCGGAAAGATATTGGCGAGATTGGGCGCGGAATTGTTGAAACGCCGGAAGCGCCGATCAGAAAGACCAGAGAGAACTTCGGCGGCGGTATGGCGCTCGCGGAATCCGGAGTGCAGGATCTTCGCAACGGCAATGTGCTGCCTAACTTCCCGTCATCCGATCCACGAAGTTGGGAGGGCGGCGGATTGCTTAAAACAATCGGCGGGGCCCTTGCTATGCCGGCTTCGCCCTTTGCTGCCGCTAGCAATCGGCTCATTGGCGAGCCTATTACCGAACTCACAGGCAACCCTGGCGCGGGTGAACGGGCGGAAGTGCTTGCCGGCGGGGCCGGCACGAATAGGCTACTTGGGACGGCTGTTAAAGCGCTACCAGCTAACCGCGCTATTTCGGATGTCGCGGAAGCGATCGGCCCCGAGCGCATGGGGGAAGTTGCGCGACGCTTGCGGGAAAATCCCCGTCTTTCTCCGATGGACGTTGATCCGGATTTGCGCTTGCGGGCCCAAGGCCTTGCTCTGCAAACAGAGGGCACGGCGCGAAGCACGCTTGTACAGGCCGCAGAGCGACGCGCCGCGGGACGGCAGGATGCGCTCAAGGGCGCGGCCGACGAATTGCTAGGGCCAACCCCGGACGTTGAAGCGCTGAAGTCAGGGCTGCGTCAGCAAGCCCGCACGAAAGGCCGCGAATTGTTTGGCGATGATTTCAAACCAGGCACGGTCTTTGCCGATGCTAAGCCGGTTGATGTTACCGCGGCGATCGATCTTATCGACAAGAGGTTGAAGCCAACGGCTGGCGGCGCGGAATCTGCTTTGCCGAAAGGTTCAATCGCTGAACGTCTTGCAGAAATTCGCTCGCAGTTGACGGACGACAAGGAGCTATTGACCGACCCCAAGCGGCTGCACGTCATTCAGTCCGATCTTGGCAAGGAAATTAACGACCTGAGCAAGAGCACTTCCGGTGCTGAAAAGCGTCTTATCGGGCCACTGAGCGATGTTCAGAACAAAATCGTTGATGCGATCGACGCAGCGACGGGCGGCAAATATAAGCCCGCACGCCAAGCCTACAAAAGCGAAATGCAGGTTCAGGAAGCTTTCGACAAGGGCCGCGATATCTTCCGCAACCGCCCCTCTGTTGATGAGGACTTGCCAGAGTACTGGCGCAAATACGTCAAGGACGCGTCACCAGAAGAACTTGACGCGGTTCGCAAGGGCGCCCGTGTTGCGCTTGACTATCAGGTCAGGTCCATTCGCGCGTCATCCGCCCGCGGCACCAACGCGCCGGAGATTCCATTCAATCGCGAAAAGGTTGAAGCGATCCTCGGCAAAAAAGAAGCCGACAAATGGGCGCGCACCGTGCGCGACGAGGCCGATATAGCCAACACCAATCAAAAGTTGTTCGGCAATTCGGAGACAAAGGCGCGTGACGTCGGCTACGCCGCGGTGCAGCCCCGTGAAGTTCGGCCGGCTTCGTTTAGTCAGTACCTCCCGCCGATCCTTGCAGAGGGGGCCGGCATGGCGGCGGGCTTCCCGGAGTTTGGCCATGCTGGTGCAGCCGCGCTTGGCGCTCATGCACTGTTGAGTCGAACCATTCAGGGCATTGGCCGCCGGGCAGATATCGCGCGCAATAATAGGATGGCGGAAATTCTCTCAGCTACCGGAGATCAGGTTCCGCTCAACCGGCTCCTGGACACGATCGCGCCTAAGGCGATCCGCGAGGGCAATAAACTCTTCCGTGCGTCGTCGGCGGCGCGTGAATGATAGCCATCGGAAATAGAATTGAAGACGGCGCGCGGCGGTGCTGAGTGCAATCCAGATAAAGGGGCGATATCCGCGCCGAAATAGCCACCGAATTGCGATGAACCAAACGACACCACCCAAAGCGCAGAGAAGTAAAGCAGTCATGATTGACAACGAGCCTCCGCAGAGCGCCGAAACACCACTAAGCGAATTTCCCTCCTTTGTGAAGGATATCCGCGCGGCCGGCTCGCCCCTCCCTGCCCTCCATTACTGGCGGCCGGAGCGCACGGGCGATGCAGCGGAGGATTATGAGTGTGGCCGCCGGCACTTCCGGGAAGCGGTTGAAGTCTCCCGGCGGCCAAACTCGCCAATGTTTTTGGCCTTCGTCCTGGTGGCCATGTTTCAAAACCTGGGCGAGATGGAATCCGGCTTCATCGATGGGCTGCTGGAGGCCGCACAAGTCGGGACCGTTCCCCCAAGGCTGACAGACGAGGAAATAGCCGCGACTGATGCCGACCAGGAACGTCTACGAGTCATTGAAGGCGAAATGGCCAACGCGATCGCCACGAAATCATGGCTCCCTGATTTTCTGCGGCTGACGGTATTGCGGCTTCTGAGCGGCGCCGAGGGCGAGCATATCGGCGGGGCAATGACGATGATCGCCAGGATGGCGCTTAACGGTTCCAGGAACTAAACAATGCTGATGCAGAAAAAAGAATATGAAGCGATGGTGTCGCGGGTCCGCAAGCACTATGGACCCAGCGTCGAAATCGGCGGGTTTAATTCTCACGATATTTTAGTGCTGCAAAAACGCGCAGCCCAGGCCGAACAGGATCAAGCAAGCGAGCGCGAAAGGCGGCCTATCAACGAAGCTGGGACACGCCTGCGCAACACCCGACAGCGAGCCCATAAGGCCTGGCAGACGATCTCGGACGGACAAACCACGCTAGCCAAAAACCGCAGGCTGCACGCCATCAACGGCGTTGACCCGGAATTGCTTGTCCCTATCGCAATGCCACGCTGGGATACCGGCAAACACCTCGCGACCGTAGCAGAGTACGACGCGGCGAATGTAGAGGCGGCAGAGCTGGCAACCGAGCTAGAGGCCCGCGCCAGCAAGATGGTCAGTTATGTAGGCGAGTGGGGACGCTCCAGCATTGAACAGCAAAACCGTTCCATGATCCTGGCGCTCGCGGATCGTCTCGATCGGCTGGAGGCGAAGTAATGCTGAGCAATTCACCAGCCCCTAAAGTACGGGGATCTGCGGGAAACCGCGGCAAGGGACGGAAGAAGGGCGTGCCCAATAAAACCACCGCCCTCCTTAAGGACGCCCTCCTGCAGGCAGCCAAGCAGGCCGGCGGCCCTGATGGT
>Ga0207051_1100_pt1 | contig 12699 bp, 12 predicted proteins | sample Alteio_BWMinCont_61_FD_153292 | JGI IMG/M metagenome (GOLD analysis project Ga0207051, IMG submission 153292) | Enriched cells from forest soil in Barre Woods Harvard Forest LTER site, Petersham, Massachusetts, United States -... | ecosystem: Environmental > Terrestrial > Soil > Temperate forest >...
GCCGTGGTCGTCAGTGATCGAGTCGACGACGCCATCGTCAACGTGGATGGTGGCGCTGTCCTGCGCGTGATAGGACTGCGGGCCGGGAAAAACGATGATGCCGCCGTCGCTCTCCTGGTAGGTGCCCATGGGCGCATCTTTTTGCGTGCCGTGGAGGTTGTAACCGGCCTGGCGAAGTTCTTCAGCGATGAGGCGCACGGTGAGCTTCTGGCCGGGGCGGACTTCGCGCGGCTCGGCGTAGATCTTGGCGGTGTTTTTGAACAGCGGCTGCTTGAGGCGCTCGTCGACAATGTGCTGGTACTTTACGTAGAAATAGCCGCCCACGGTGAGGACCAGGGCCGCTACGGCGGCAACGAGGATCAGGCCGATACGAATGACGAGCGAAGCCCAACTGTGGGAGCGGGTGGGCATTCGGAATTTGATTTTTAGGGCCATAAAAGCAGCTATCAGCTATCACCATCAGCCATCAGCTTATTTCACTTGTGATGCCCGGCAGTTCGCCATCAGCCGGCTGAACGCTGATAGCTGATGGCTGAGAGCTACGCCGTCGCTTCCTCCAGTAGGGTTTCTTCCGCGACGCGGGCTTTGAGCTGGGCGAGCGCGTCGGCGAGAGCCACGTCGATGCTCTGGCCGGTGGCGCGGGTAACGAGTTCCACCTGGCCTTGCGCGGCCTTCTTGCCTACATTGATGCGGAATGGAATGCCGACCAGATCCGCGTCCTTGAATTTGACGCCGGCGCGCTCGTCGCGGTCATCCAGGAGCACGTCCATTCCGCCGGCCTCGAGCTCGGCGGCCAGCGTCTCGCCGGTGGCCTTGAGAGCCGGGTCGGCCATGTTGGTGACCGTGACCACCACCGTAAACGGCGCGATGGAGGCAGGGAGCCAGAAGCCGTTGGCGTCGTTGGACTGCTCGACGGCGGCGGTGAGGATGCGCTCGATGCCGATGCCGTAGCTGCCCATGATGGGGGTGAGTTCCTTGCCGTTGGGGTCGTCGACGCGCAGGCCCATCGATTCTGAATACTTGTAGCCGAGCTTGAAGATGTGGCCCACCTCAACGGCTTTGCCGACGACCAGCTTGCCCCCACATGAATCGACGGGGCACGACTCGCCTTCGTTCACGCTGCGGATGTCGGCGGAGAGGGTCCACTTGAAGTCGCGCCCGGGGACCACGTTGCGCAGGTGGTAGTCGAGCTTGTTGGCGCCGCAGACCATGTTAATGCGGCCTTCGAGCGACTTGTCGACGATGACGGTAAGGCCGTCGGCGAGAGGCGTGTCATTGTGCGACAGGCCAATCGGACCGAGGTAGCCGGCGGGGCCGTTGAAGAACTGCTCGAGCTCGGCGGCCTGCATGGTGCGGAGTTCTGCGGCGCCCAGAGCGCCGAGCAGCTTGGTTTCGTTCACCTGGTGGTCGCCGCGCAGGAAGGTTGCCACGCCGTGCCATGAGTCCGGTTGGCCTTTGGCGCCCCGCTTGAGAGCCATGTAGGCGACGCACTTGATGTCGGAGGCCGGGGAGATCTTGAAGAAGGCAGCGACGTCGGCGATGGCGGCGCAGCCCGGGGTGTGGACGAGTTCTGGCGCGCCGTCGCCGGTGGGCGGCATTTCCTCGACCGGATCGAGGAGCGAGGTGGCCTTCTCGACGTTGGCAGCGTACTTGCATCTGGGGCAGCTGGCGATCAGGTCTTCGCCGGCGTCGGTGTAGACCATGAACTCCTGCGACTGGGAGCCACCCATGGCGCCGGAGTCGGCTTCGACGGCAACGAATTTCAGGCCGCAGCGGGTGAAGATGGTGCGGTAGACACCGTCGTGCCGGTCGAAGCTCTTGTCGAGGCCGGCCGGATCGATGTCGAACGAGTAGCTGTCCTTCATGATGAACTGGCGCACGCGGAGCAGACCGCCCTTGGGACGCGGCTCGTCGCGGAACTTGGTCTGGATCTGGTACCAGATCTGCGGCAACTGCTTGTAGCTGCGCAGCTCGCTGCGGGCAATGGTGGTCATGATCTCTTCGTGGGTCATGCCCAGGCAGAGCTCGGCGCCCTTGCGGTCCTTGAGGCGGAACATGTTGTCGCCCATGCCGGTCCAGCGGCCGCTCTCGACCCACGGCTCCTTGGGCAGGATGCCGGGCAGGAGGAACTCCTGTCCGATCTTGTCCATCTCTTCGCGGACGATCGTGGTCACCTTGTTGAGCGACCGCTGGCCGAGGAAGAGGTAGTTGTAAATTCCGGCGCCGAGCTGGCGGATGTAGCCGGCACGGATCAGGAACTTGTGGCTGGCCACTTCGGCGTCTGCCGGGGCCTCGCGAAGGGTGGGAATGAACAGTTTGGACCAGCGATGCATAGAGATAGCTTGACGTGCTTTCCCGTCCACAACCCGGACGCAAAGGGATGAAGAGACGTTTACCATTCTAAATCTTGGTGCTTGCTGGGTCGTGTTTTCCCGCATGCTCGAGGAAATGCAAGCGATGGGCCAACGGACGGCTCACTGAAAACAAAGAAGCTATTTTCCGGGCGGGATCGATCCGACGTGTCAGCTGTGACACGTGGTGTGGAAGCCATGACACGGGGTGCCCACATCTCGATTTTGAGATGGGGGAAAGGCACCTTAGCGGTCCATCCCGGAAACCTTGATGATGAAGCTCTCGAAGAGTCGCCAGGGCAGGAGGCGGCGCAGCATCAGGCCGAGGTGGGCGTCTTTGCCGATGAGGTAGCGCAGGCGGGGATGGGGATTGTCGAGGATCCGGGAGATGGTGTCGACAACCACCTGCGGATCGGCGCGATGGACCTTGTGCTCTATGAAATCGAGCCAGCGGGACGCACGCTTTGCGTTGGGCGAGGCGGGGTCGAGGAGGCCGGCGGCGGGCCGGGCATTGCGGTGCCAGATATCGGTGTCGAAGGAGCCGGGCTCGACGAGTACCACCTGGATACCCAGCGGCTTCATTTCGAAGCGCAGCGCCTCGGTCCAGCCTTCAAGGGCGAATTTCGAAGCCGAATAGCTGCCCAGGCCGGGGAAAGCCATGCGTCCCGAGACGGACGAGATCATGAGGATGTGGCCGAAGCCCTGTCGGCGGAGCAGGGGCAAAAACGCGCGGGTGACGGACGCGGCCCCGAAGAAGTTGGTATCGAGCTGGTGGCGGAGCTCGGCGTCGGTGGTGTCCTCGGCAAAGCCGGGGAGCGCGAACCCGGCATTGTTGATGAGGGCGTGAAGGGGGCGATCGGCGAGGGAAGCTGCGAACGAGGCGATCTGGTCAGGGCTGGTGACGTCGAGGGGGTGGAATTCGACGCGATCGAAAACGCCGGCGCCGCGGGCGGCGGTTTCGAGGCGGTCGCGTCGCGCGAGGTCGCGCATGGTGGCGAGCACGCGCCAGCCCCGGCGGGCGAGCGTGACGGTGGTAAGGAGGCCGAAGCCGCTGGAAGCGCCGGTAATGAGGACGGTGCGATTAGAATTCATACCGTCGCTTCAATTCCATTTTCCAATCGGGTGTTCAAGTGGACGCCAGGTATTCCCGGGGAGAAGACGGATGGCAGATCTCGACACCGCACGGCAAGCGAAACGTATAGGGCGATGGCTGATGAAGTGGGGCTCGATCCTTTTCGCATGTGGCGCAGGCGTCATTCTGTTGGGATTTGCCGCCGCTCGGTACGCATCATACAGCTACACATCCTGGCAGCACCTTGCCGTTTTGGGAGGAGTGGCCGTTCTCCTTTACCTTGGCTTCCTTCCCATGCTGGTAGGCGCCGTTTTGTGGATCACCGGCCGGGTGAGTGAGAAAAAGTTGAATTCACAAATCAAGTCTCGAAAGGAAGTCTGTCTGACCACCCCCTAAATCAACTCCACACCCCACAAGTCATGCAGATGCACCACGCCTTCCACGCGATTGTCACCATCGACCACGATCAGCGAGGTAATCTTGCGCTCTTCGAGAACAGACAAGGCGCGGGCGGCGAGTTCATTGGAGGTGATGGTTCTCGGGGCCGGGTTCATGGCCTCGCCGGCGGTGCGGGTGAGCGCGGCCCCGCCTTCGCGCTCGAGCAACCGCCGCAGGTCGCCATCGCTGATCACGCCGCAGAGGCGACCGTCTTGCTGCACGGTGGTCATGCCCAGCTTCTTCGAAGACATCTCATAGATCACATCACTCATGGGCGTCGAGAGAGCCACGGCGGGAACCTCTTCCCCGGTGTGCATCAGGTCGCGGACCTTGGCCAGTTGCTTGCCCAGCTTGCCGCCGGGATGCAGTTCCGCGAAGTCCTCAGCGCGGAAGCCCTTGCGCAGGCTGACTGCAACGGCGAGGGCGTCGCCGAGGGCGAGCATCGCGGTGGTAGACGCGGTGGGGGCGAGATTCAGGCTGCAGGCTTCGCGTTCCACGCTGCAATCGAGGCAGACGTCGCTGGCCTGGGCGAGCGTTGAGACGAGATTGCAGCAGAAGCTGATGAGGGCATCGCCTTTGCGTTTGAGGGTGGCCAGCAGGCGGAGAATCTCTTCGGTTTCACCGCTGGCCGAGAGAGCGATGACCACGTCGCCGGGCATCAGCACGCCCAGGTCGCCATGAACCGCTTCGGCGGGATGCAGGAACAGGGCCGGCGACCCCGTGGAACTGAGGGTGGCAGCAATCTTCTGGGCGACGATGCCGCTTTTGCCCATGCCCGTGACGACGATGCGGCCGTTCGATTCGCCGCAGCGCAGGATGAATTCAACCGCGCGGTTGAAGCCGGCCTCCATCGGACCTTCAAGCCGGCAGGCCAAGGTCTCCAGGGCGGCCGCCTCGGTACGCACCAACGCCGCCGGCTGCAGGCAGTCGCGATGCGACGGGTCTTCTTCGCTGATGGGATTCATCGGTTCTGATGGTAACAGGGGTCAGGGATCAGGGGTCAGGGATCAGGGGTCAGGGATGCCGGGCGCGATGCCAGCCGTTTTATAACGCGGGCGGGCCTCGTAAAATCAAATGCAGGAGAGGTCGGACGAGAGTGAAACGCAACACGGTGGTCCTGGGCTTGGTTTTGGTGATCCTGGCGGTCTTCGCCTGGGCGGGCTGGGCCAATTATGAATACCGCAAGCAGGCTGCCGAGAAACGGCTGGCGAGTGCCGCGACTGCCGAGCTGGTGCCCAGCGCCGGGGATCCGCAGGCGACGCTCACGCCCATGGTCGGCAAACCGGCTCCCCCGTTCTCGCTCGAGAATCTGGCGGGAAAGAAGGTCTCCCTTGACGATTACAAGGGCAAGGCGGTGCTGATTAATTTCTGGGCCACCTGGTGCGGGCCATGCAAGGTGGAAACGCCCTGGCTGGTGGAGTTGCGCAACCAATATGCGCCTAAGGGGTTCGAGATCCTGGGGATCTCGGCCGAGGGCGACGACCTGGCGCCCGGGGATAAGGAAGGATGGGCGCACGACAAGGCCGCCATCGGCGACTTCGTGCAGCGAATGCACATGCCGTACCCGGTGCTGATCGACGGGGACTCGCTCGCCAAGCCCTACGGCGGGCTGGATGCCATGCCGACGTCGTTCTTCGTGGACCGGACCGGCAAGGTGGTGGCGGCGACCATGGGGATCACTTCGAAGAGCGATATCGAAGCGAATATTCAAAAGGCGCTCCAAAGCGGCTCGTAGGGATTTGGGATTAGAGAATGGGAAGCGTGCGCACCATGGGAACTGTTTTGGCGTTGATGCTCGTTGGTCTGACGGGCCTTGGGCAGGTTCAGGAAACCGAGAAGGCGGGGCGGACCAGCGCCAAGGCGGAGGCCGTGCAGTATCTCTATCCTGAACAGCTGAGTGTGCCCGCGGGAAAGTCAACGGCGGTCGCTTTGCACTTCCGCATCAAGCAGGGTTTGCATATCAACGCGCACCAGCCGAAGGACGAGTACCTCATACCCACCGTGCTGTCGATTCCGGATTCGTCGGGCGTGCGGCTGGAGTCAGCCAGCTATCCGGCGGGAACGGAATTCGTGCTGCCCGTCGATCCTTCCACGAAGCTGATCGTCTACACCGGCGAGTTCGCGATCGAGGCACGGATCGTGGCCCGGCCGGGCGACCACATGGTGGAAGCGAAGCTCCGCTACCAGGCGTGCGACAACGACGCCTGCCTGCCGCCGAAAACCATCACGGTGCCGATCGACGTGGTGGGGAAATAGCTGCCGGCTTTCAGCTTTCCGCTACAAGGGCTTCGCGAGTTCGGCTTCGATGGCGGTGATCAGTGCCGGGTCGGCCGGTTTGGTGTCGGGGGCAAAGCGGGCGACGACTTCTCCGGAGCGACTTACCAGGAACTTCTCAAAATTCCAGAGCAATTCCGGCTCGCCGTTCGGAGAGATGCCGTATTTTTTGAGATCCTCGGCGAATGGAACCGGGCCGGTGCTGATGGCCTTCGGCTGCAAGTGGATCAGCAGAGAATAGAGCGGGTGCTTGTGCGCGCCCACCACCGTGATCTTGTCGTACATCGGAAAATCCACGCCGAAATTGGTGGTGCAGAACGACTGGATCTCCTCGCTCGTGCCGGGCTCCTGGCCGGCGAAGTCGTTGGCGGGAAAGCCGGCAACGACGAAACCCTGATCGCGGTACTTGCGGTAGAGGGCTTCGAGGCCTTCGTACTGCGGAGTCAGGCCGCATTTTGAGGCTACGTTGACGACCAGGACGACTTTGCCTTTATGCTCGGCCAGCGAGGCGGGCATGCCGGTGATCTTGCGGACTGGGAAATCGTAGATGGATGAGGTCATTTTGTTCTCCTGAAGTTCAGGCGCGCGGCCAGACGATAAAGACGATCCGATGAGTTCGCGGGTTGTTGGCGCATAGGCGAGGTTGGCGGTTCGGGGTTTCTGTTCAGCGAGTCAACGGCGCTTTGCGCGAAGCGAGTCGGCAAGTCGGCGATCAGGCAGTCAACAATTGCTTCGCGATTTTGATGTACAGGTCGATGGCTTCGAAGAGCTCTTTTTTCGATAGTTTTTCGTACGGTGTGTGGGCGACGTGGATATTGCCGGGGCCCAGAAGGAGGGGCTCGCCCCAGTTGGTGAGCTTGGGAATGTCGGTGGTGAACTTGGCGACCATGGTGGGCAGTCCCGGGACGGCGCGGAGGCGGACAAAGGGAATCTCGAGGGTGAAATCGACGTCGGCCAGCCCTGCGGCGGCTTCGAGGATGGCGGCGCGGATGGGAGCAGAGTCGCCCACGAGGCGCACCAGCACTTGGGCTTCGGCGGTGTCGGCGATGACGTTGGGGGCGCGGCCGCCGTGAATCAGGCCGATGTTCAGGGTGGATGGACCGACGTCTTCGGTAACCGGCAACTCCATTTCCAGCAGGCGGGCCAGGACGCGCACCAGTTTGTGGATGGCGCTGTCGCCGAGTTCGGGGTAGGCCGAGTGGGCCATCTTTCCGGTGGCGCGAAACACCGTGCGCAGCGCGCCTTTGGAGGCCACAGCGAGGCGATTGTCGGTAGGCTCGCCATTGACCAGGAAACGGCTGCCCTTGGGAGATTCGTTGGCCAGCATGGCGCCGGCCGAATCGCGCTCTTCTCCTGAAACGAACAACAGGGCAATCCGATGGCCGGCGGTCCGCAGGACCTCGGCGGCCGCGCACTGGGCGGCGATGATGCCCTTGGCGTCCGACACGCCACGGCCGTACATGAAATCGTCGTCTTCGCGGAAGGGAAGGTGCGGCGGAACCGTATCGATGTGAGTGGAAAAGACCAGATCGGGAGTTTCTGCTTCCCTTCCCGCATAGACGTTCCACCGCTCCCCGCCGGTGGAGCTTTCGAGAGGCTGGGGAACGGGCGTTTTTTCCACATTCCATCCTCTGCCCGCCAGGAAGGCTGCGAGAAAATTTCCTGCCGCTCCTTCGTGATAGGTGGTGGATTCTATGTCCACCAGTTCACGCGTAAGTTGAATGGGATCCAGGGGCGGGAGATCGGCCATATGGTGCCAGCATAACGTATCAGCTTTCAGCGGTCGGCCTTGAGCGTCAGTCGAGCCGGCCGCTCGCTGAGACGTGAATAGCTAGGTCAATTTCAGCCAGAGGGGTAAAATACATGGTGGAATGATCACCGCGACAACCAGGTCTTCCCTATCTGCCCCCCGGGCCCGGCGTGTGCGCAGTATTGAGCTGCACGGACCGGCAGGGCGGCTGGAGGCGGTGCTAAATGAAGGCTCTCCTGACGCTGCATGCGCCGCCGTGGTTTGCCATCCTCATCCGCTGGGCGGCGGCTCACTCCACAACAAGGTGGTCTACCACGCCAGCCGGAGCGAGGGCGAGCACGACGGGGCGGCCGAAGCCGGGGACGTGCTGGCAGCGCTGACCTGGCTTGAAAACGAATACAAATTGCCGCTGGTGGCAGCGGGATTCAGTTTTGGCGCGGCGATGGTTCTTGCAGCTTGTTGCGGAAGTGGATCCATCCCATGTCCCAAAAGCCAGACCTGGGGCACCCAGAGTCTGAGTGGGGCGCCGCAGAATTTGCGGGCGGTGGCGGCGCTGGGTCTGCCGGTGCGGTCGGGGATTGAGGCGCCCAGGTACGACTATGGGTACCTGGCCCATTGCCGGATTCCCAAGCTTTTCCTGAGTGGCGACAACGATCGGTTCGCCAAAAAATCGGAACTTATAGAGATAGTTGCTGCGGCGGCGGAGCCAAAGCGCGTGGCGCTGGTTCCGGGCGCCGATCATTTTTTTACCGGCCAGCTGGAGTTCATGCAATCGTACCTCTCCGGCTGGTTGAAGGAGCAAGTCTATGACCCCGGTCAGCGACCTTCTGTTTGACACCCTGCACACCACGGCCACCGGGATTTTTACCGGCGCGCTGGCGGCGTGCAACATCGAGTCGGCATTCGATCGGCGCATCAAGTTCGAAGGCAATGTGTTGCGGCGCCAGTTGCCAGACGGAAGCGGCCCCGAGGCGATCGATCTTTCGGCGTATCGGCGGATCTTCGTGGTGGCTCTGGGGAAGGCTGCCGAGCCCATGCTGGAGGTATTGCTCCGGAAGATGAAGCGGCGCAAAGGGGTTCGCGGAATATGTTGCACCAACCAGCAATCCAGGACGCGCAACTGGCGGTTTCGGTATTTTGAGGCGGGACATCCGCTGCCGAACGAAGAATCGTTCGCGGCCGCGCGGACCGCATTGGCGCTCCTGAGAAAAGCCCGCAAGGACACGCTGGCGATCTTCCTGATTTCGGGAGGCGGCTCGGCCCTGTTCGATCTGCCACTGGATCCGGCAATCGGGCTCGAGGACACGATCCTATTCCACCAGGCGCTGCTGGCCTCGGGCGCGCCGATCGGAGAGATCAACACCCTGCGCAAGCATTTTTCCGCGGTGAAGGGTGGACGACTGGCGATGGCCGCCCCGGAAGCGCAGAAAGTCTCATTTTTGCTGCCGGACGTGCCGTTGCGCTCGCTGGATGCGCTGTCGTCGGGACCGACGTCGCCCGATCATTCTACGGTGGAAGAAGTGCGCGCGATCATCAGCAAGTATGGTCTCGGGCCCCGGCTGCCGGCCAAGGTGAAAGCTTTCTTTGAGCGCGCGGATTTGCCCGAATCGCCGGGGAACAAGAGCTGGCGGCCGCCCTTTTTGCCGAAGAAAGTTGCGGACGCGGTGCTGGCGCGCAAGGTGACCGCAGCGGCGAGCATGTCAGGCGAGGACCGGGCCTTCCGTGACTCCGTATTTGAGATTCTGCTTTCCAGCCACGACATGGTGGAGAACGCCCGTTCGCTGGCGCAGAAGGCGGGGTATTTTGTGGCGGTGGACAATAGCTGCGACGACTGGGATTACGCGGAGGCCGCACGCTATCTGCTTGAGCGGTTCCATTCGCTGCGCGAGGCGCATCCGCGGCTGTGCCTTATCTCCGGCGGAGAGGTGACCGTGACAATGAACCGGACGCCGGGAGCCGGGGGCCGCAATCAGCAGTTTGCTCTGGCTTGCGCCATGGAGCTGGCGAAGCATCGTGGCGAGCCCCTGACGGTGCTGAGTGCGGGCACGGACGGGATAGACGGCAATACAAGATCGGCGGGCGCCATCGCGGATCCGACGACAGTAGGGCGCGCGCGGGCCTTCGGGTATGACCCCGAGAGGTCACTGGCTTGCTTCGATGCGTGTCCCCTGTTTACGGCGCTTGGAGATTCGGTAGTGACTGGGCCCACCGGTCATAATTTGCGGGATTTACGGCTGCTGATCGCGAACGGGTAAGAGACGGGGAACAGGCAACAGGGAATAGAGCTACGAACTGATCCCTGATCCATGTTCTTTGTTTCCTGTTCCCTGTTCCCTGCTTTAGGATGTGTTCGTGGCGCGAAGACCATCCCGCAAGGCGGCCGGCAAAGCGCCGGATATTCGCACCGTCGCCGCCCTGGCGAAGGTTTCGATTGCGACTGTTTCGCGCACCATCAATGGATCGCCCGCGGTCAGCGACCGGCTGATGAAACGGGTGTGGCAGGCCATCGAGCAGCTGAATTACTTCCCGAATACGCATGCACGGAGCCTGGTTTCGGGCCGCAGCCGGATTCTTGGCATCATTGTTGAAAACATTACCAACCCCTTCTTCCCGGAGTTGATACAGAACTTCGAGGAAGTGGCGGTCGCGCATGGGTACGAGATCCTGGTCAGCTCGTCCAACAGCGACCCGGCCGTCCTCACCACCTGTGTGCGGCGGATGCTGGAGCGCAAGGTCGAGGGCGTGGCGGTGATGACGTTCGGCGAGGAAGAGCCAGTGCTGGACCAGCTGACTCACCGCGACATTCCCATGGTGCTGGCGGAGTTCAAGCTGGACGATCCCAAGACCAGCACCATTCTGCTGGACTACACGACCGGGATGCGTGCGGGCGTAAATCATCTTATGGGGCTGGGTCACCGCAAGATCGGGTTTCTGGCGGGTCCGCACAAGCTGCATTCGGCCATCACCCGGGAAAACGACTTTCGGGCGGCGATGAGCGAGGCGGGCCTCCGGCAGGAGCCGGCATGGTGCATCGAGTGCGACCACACCCTGCGCGGCGGTGTGGCGGGCTTCGAGAAGTTATGGGCGCTCCCCGAGCGGCCAACGGCAGTGCTGTGCTCCAACGACATGACGGCCATCGGCGTGCTTCGGGCGGCTTTCATGGGAGGGTTGCGGGTGCCGCAGGATTTGTCGGTGGTGGGGCTGGACGATATCGACTTCGCCGAATTCACGCTGCCGCCGCTGACTACCATCCGGTTATCACGGGCGGACCTGGCGCGGGCGGCGTTCGACGCTCTGCGGGCGCAAACCGAAGCAAGCCCGAAGATGCAGCGTGAGTTCCTGGTGTCGACCAGCCTGGTGGTGCGGGGATCAACCGGAGCGCCGGCGGAGTGAAAACAGGGGTCAGGGGTCAGGGGTCAGGAGTTAGGTCAGGTCAAACCGATTCCGCGGAGAGCTGAGGGCGGATAGAGGAAGGCTCGTTCCCGGCGCGCATCGAGGCGACTTCGTCGTGGGTTGCTTCGGCGGCGGAACGGCGGTTGGGATAGACGTGCGCCTCGCCGAAGGTGACGTGCGCGGAGAATCCCCTGGTTCCCAGAACTTTCCAGAGGTGGGGCAGGAAGAGCGTGTCGTCGAACCAGCAAAGATCGCGCTCGTTGCCGTCTTCGAGTACGTAGCGCACAGCGGCAGCGGCAACGGGCGCGGCGGCCGCGGCGGCGGGCTCATAGAGCGAGGAGTGAAACCGCAGGACCTGGGAGCCGTCGCTGCTGGTTCCTTCCGGAAAAAGCAGCACAGGGACGGGCAGATTCAGGCGGTCGGCGATCTGGCGGACAACTTCCGCGGTGCTGGCGCGACTGCGGCGATCAATGAAAATAGTTCCCCCGGTGCGAGCAGCTTTGCCGAAATAGGGCCAGCGGGCGATCTCAGCCTTGGAGACAAAGAAGCACGGCATCACGGCGCTGAGAATCACAATATCGAGATAACTGAGGTGGTTGGAAACTACCAGGCCGTGGGTGGGAATCGGGCCGTCGGCGGTGGGACGGATCCCGAAGGCGCGGAGGACGCGGCAGGCCGCGCCATGCAGCCAGCCGGCTCGCTCGACGAGCGTGAGGGGGCCCCGGATGCGGAGAGTCCAGTAAGAAAGGATGCAACCGGCCAGGGCGAAGGCCAGCGCCACAGCGCGCCGGAGGGCACGCAGTTTCACTGCGTCAAGGGCGCGAGGAAGCGGCTGCGCGCGGCATGCGACAGCAGCTTGAGATCGAGCAGGGTCAAAAAATCGATGGTGCCGAATTCGCGATCCCAGGCCGGCGGCGCGGCAATCCGCGCCCCGATGGCGAGATAGGTCTTGAGAAGCTTGGGAACCTTGACGGAGACGGGCTGGGAAGCGGCCGGATCGCAATATTCGGCGGAACTCGATTCTGCCATGCAGGACGAGGGCTGTGCCTCGGCCGACGGCGGCTCGATGGGACATGCGTAGGCGGTGGTCGGCATAGTCTCGAACTCGGGCGGAACGCGGAACTGGTCGAGCTGGCGGTAAAGCTGCCAGCCTTCCGCGGGCACCCTGGAAGTGAGCGACGAGCAACCAATGAGATAGCGCAGGCCCATGTCGGTAGCATACTGCGCGATGCCGCGCCACAGAAGGGTGAGCACCTCGGGGGTGCGATGTTCGCGATCGATGGAAGCCCGCCCCAGTTCGAGCACGCCGGGACGCAGCGGCTCGTAGGGCCCGAGGTTGAATTCCTGCTCGGAGTAGTAGCCATGGTTCCGGGCGGCGGTGGCGCCTGTCTGCATGCGGTAGGTGCCCACAATGCGCCGCA
>Ga0207051_1099_pt1 | contig 12552 bp, 7 predicted proteins | sample Alteio_BWMinCont_61_FD_153292 | JGI IMG/M metagenome (GOLD analysis project Ga0207051, IMG submission 153292) | Enriched cells from forest soil in Barre Woods Harvard Forest LTER site, Petersham, Massachusetts, United States -... | ecosystem: Environmental > Terrestrial > Soil > Temperate forest >...
ATGAGTTTTTGCGTCACCCCAGCCGTCACGCCGCCTGCGGTTTCCGTAAAAATGCCTTCCGTTTCCGCCAGCAGTTTGATGGCTGCGACAATTTCGGGATCAGAGACGTCTTCCGCCCAACCGCCGCTCTCGCGCATTAGCTTGATCGCAAACGGCCCGTCGGCGGGATTGCCAATGGCCAGCGACCGCGCGATAGTGTTGGGTTTTTGTGGTTCAAAGCGCGCGAGGTTGCGCTTCACGCCATCGGAAATCGGAGAGCATCCGGTGGCCTGCGCACCAAAGAATTTTACGGGCTTTGCTTCCACCCAGCCCAGCGTCACCAGTTCCTTAAACGCCTTGGCAATTTTCGTGATCAGCGAACCGCCCGCCATCGGCACGACCACGTTGTCCGGCAACCGCCACCCGAGTTGCTCAGCGATTTCGTAACCGTGCGTCTTCGAGCCTTCCGAATAGTAGGGACGCAAATTCACGTTCACCAAGCCCCACTTAAATCGGTCGGCAATTTGCGCGCACAGGCGGTTCACGTGGTCGTAGTTCCCGTTGATGCGCACAATCCGCGCACCATAAACGGCGGTGTTCAGGACCTTCGCAGGCTCGAGATCGGCAGGGATAAATACGCAGGCATCAAATCCCTGCTGTGCCGACTGCGCCGCAACGGCATTCGCCAAATTGCCAGTGGAGGAGCACCCCACAGTTTGAAATCCGAATCTTCGCGCGGCCACCAACGCCGTGCCAACCACGCGGTCCTTAAATGACAGAGAAGGGAAGCACACCGCGTCGTTCTTAAAATAAAGATCGCCGATCCCCCAGTGCGAAGCGAGCTTTCGCGACGCAACCAGAGGCGTTCCTCCAACGGCACTGGCGGGCGTAAAATCTTCGGGCAGCGGCAACAGTTCCGCATAACGCCACATATTGAAGGTCCGGCCAGCCAGGTTCTCGCGGCGGACTTTCTTCTTCAGAGAATCGTAATCGTAGGAGATTTCCAGAGGAGAGAAGCAATCTTCACAGAAGGACGTCGGGACATTGCCCCAGGTTTTGCCACACTCCCGACATCATCGAACTCGCGCAGTTCATATAGGTCGGACATCGCTTTACCTTTCATCATGCGCTGACCATTCCAGTCGCAGGCGCACAAGCGTCGGCTTCAGCAAATCACATGGGATTCGATTAGGGCAGCAGGGAGGTAAAACGAAAAACCCTCCGTGCCAAAGTGCTCGGAGGGTCTCAGAAATTCTTCTGGGATACTCTACAGCTCTTTAGCAGTTTTTTACGTGGAGCAAGTTGCCCTAAATCGCCACGTGTCGCCGCAACCGCAGCTTCTCCATTTATCCTAGATACGAGGGTATTTGTCAAGCACAACAATATGGTGGACCCTTCATGTAACGCGATCAGAGAGAGCTTGCGCTCCGCCGCGACGGTCAACTCGAGCAAATGTCCATACCAAAAAAGCGCCGGCAGGAGATTCCTACCGGCGCCAAGTTACATACATGAGGTGGCTAGACCACTTTAGCGGCGGTCGTGATCGCCGCCGTCATGATCTCCATCGTGATGATGATCGAAGTCAAACAGATCGAACAAGTCGCCGATGGCCGGCATGTTGCGCGGCACGTAGGAGTGGTCCCCATGTTGATCGGGATTGGGCAGGTTATCGCGGCTCCGGTCGCTGAGCGTGCTATCGAGCATCCAGTTCCGTTCGACGAACTTCACGAAAGAGGAGTGCTCGGCGTAGACGTGGCTGATGTGGCCGCCAGTAGAGAAAGGCGAAACGGCAATCATCGGAATGCGCGGGCCCGTCCCGAAGAAATCTACCGGCTGGATAAAGCCGGAGTCGTAGAAGCCGCCGCCCTCGTCCACCGTGACGAAGATCGCGGTCTCGGCCCATTGCTTGGGGTTGCTCTGCGCGAGTTCGATGATGTTCCTGGCAAAGGCCTCGAAGAGTCCCCACTTAGACGAAGCGGGGTGGCCGTCCATAACGCCGTCCGGCTTCACATAGGAGACCGCCGGGAGCGTGCCGTTTTGGAGATCGGTGAAGAGATCGGTCACGTCCCGCATGTGATCTGCAACCATGCTCGGATAGACCGACTCATACTCGAACGGGTTGCAGATATTGCAATAGAGCCCGTCCAATGGGCCGCCCGTTCCGCTCGCATTGAAGGCGCCGCTGTAATATTTCCAGGGAATATTGTGGGCGCTCAACACATCGCCGATGCTCTGCTGCGTCGTGGGCGGAACCACAAGACCCGTCTGCACCGTTCCTTTTGGCGTGAATGCCGGGTTGACGTTGACGGCCTGCCAATACTCCCCAGGTCCGCATTTTGTCTCCACGGCATAAGGCAATGCACTCAGATAATTTGTGATCGCTGCAATGCCGGGCTGGGTGGTGTCGTTGCAGTTGAACCATTGCGCCCGCTGGGTATAGAGGTTGAGCGTCCCAGCCACTGGATCGGGATTATAGATATTCTTCCCCGCAGGCGTTGCGGGATTGCCCTTACCGTCGCTGAAGAAAACCTGATCGGCAAAGCCGAGCGGTTGGCTGTCCGGACCGGTTCCGCCTAGCACCGGCTGGTGATAATTGTCGCTCATCGTGTAGCTGTCGGCGAGGGACTTAAAGAGAGGCGCGTCGCCGTTCTGCATATTGAAGAACTCCATAGTTTGCCCGGTGTCATGCGGCGTGCCGCCCACTGGCGTGCTGTAGGTGGTGTCGATCGCCGACTGGAGATCATGTAGACAACCGGTGGGGTTGTCTTTCGATACGTGCTCCGCGTCGATGGCGCAATCCACTTGCTGGACCATTTGGAAGTACTGATGGACGGTGTCGCCGGCGTAGGCGTCGAACGGCAAATTCGGGCCAGTCAACTGGAACGGGCCGGGTAGGAGGTTGGTGACGTTGGGAATGCGAGTATCCGGCCCCTCGCTGACGGATAGACCGGTGCCTCCGGTCCCCATGAGGAATTGATCCTGAGGGGCCAAGCCCGGGTCGCCGCCCAGGGTCAGGAGAATCGCAGCGGGCGGATTTTGCACGCCGTTGAGATCGGGCGCTGGCAGCGTGGAGTAGAGTTCCTTGTTTGCAAGATCCGCGCTGCTGAAAAATTTGCCACCGTTGGGAGCAGAGGTGATCTTGAACTGGTGCGCCTTGGCGAAATTCGGGCCTGGCGTACCATCGGCGTTGATGATGCCTTCAGACAAAAGATTCAACACATGCTCTCTCTTCTCTTTTGGCACATAAGTAGCGAAAAGGTGATCGAAACTGCGATTCTCGCCGACAATGATGATGACGTGCTTGATCGGGCTGGCAGTTTTGATCGAATCGCTATCATTGTCCCGATCGTGATCGCCATCGGCTCGAACCGGTGCGCTAAAGCCAAAAACCGATATTGCGAACACAAGTAGACAAGCCGTTGCTTTCTCTTTCCATTTTCTTTTGTCAGATGGATACATATTTTCCTCCAAGTTTAAGTCGAGATCGAACCCGGGCCTTGGAGGATTAACCGGCAAACGTCACACGCGCATTAACGTGGAATATCAATTGAGCGAATCTCTCTTGTGGCACCGCGGGAAAACGAGGAGCCTGCTTCTGCGTTTCGACCGGACCGCTGGCTCAACGGTGCTCTGTGCGCGCAATCCTTTGGCGATCGCAATTTCAGAACTCCAGGCGCAATTGAAATGCGATCATGCGGGGCGTGCTATCACCGCCCAAACCAACGCCGAGTAAGCCAGTCGGCGGAGAAGTCGTGGAAGTAATCGCGCCAAACCCACTCTGGGTAGCAGGATTTCCTGGAATGCCCGCTAGCACCATGCTCGGAAGCGCGAAATTCGCATGGTTGAATACATTGAAGAACTGGACGTCGAAGCGCATCTTCACACGCTCGGTCAACGGAAACCACTTCGTGAGGTAAAAGTCACTCCATGTGAAATCGGGGCCGCGCAGCGCGTTCCGGCCGAGATTCCCGAATTGACAGTGCTGGGGGCTGTCGCCACCCAAGCAAGCGCCGGTGCTCGGGTCAACGGTCGAGACAAAAGCATTGGGATTGAGCCACTGAACCGTGCCCGGTTGAGTCACACCGGGAATGGGATTGTGTTCATAGAGGGGTACGCCGGGAACAACGCTCGCGAATTGCGGCCCACTGCCGTTCACAATACCACTTCCAGATGAATACGGCGTGCTCAGCACGGAGAACGGAATCCCACTGTGCCAAAATACAGTACCCGACACCTGCCAGCCGTTCAGCGCGTAACCAAGAGGCCGGTTTCGGACCTTCAACGGCAATTGATAGACATATTGAGCGTTGAGATTGTTCCGGATGTCGTAGTCGCAGGGGCCGTAGTCCCGCGCCAAGTTTCCTGGGAGAGGGGAGAGGATTCCGTCCGCTGAGAAGGATAGGAATCCGCCGTTAGAGACGGTGTCCATGCAGCGGCTCCAGGTATAGTTCAGTTGTCCCATAAAGCCGTTTCCAAAACGCTTCATCGCTGTCATTTGCAATCCGTGGTAGTGACTGTTTGCGCCAGTAGAAAATTGCGTCACTGTCCCAAATCGCGGATCAGGAGCTTGTCCGTATGGGAACGGCGCGAAACATCCGTCGCATACCGTCTGATAACCGTTGACCTGCGTAAAATAGGGCTGGTTCACCGCCCGAGTGCCGACGTATTGGGCACGGATGTTTCCTGTCGTTCCCAACTGATGTTCCAAGCCAAGGCTCCACTCCATAAAGTACGGCGCGTGAAGTTCTCCGTCGGGCATCGCTGTGATGGCGACCGGAGGAAGACAATTGGAAGGATTCGCTTGTGCAGACGCGCAGGAGAGCTGGCCCTGCGAGAAACCTGAAGTAAACGCCTGATTGGCGGCCACGGTTGCGTCAACCGCACTGTTAGGCATTCCCGGAGCGATGGCTGTGCCACCAACGGTTCCCTGAAGTCCGCCCTGGAAGGTCTTATTGTAGGGCGGATTGAAGCCAATGGTATCGGCGATGGTGCCAGGCAAAATATCGCTGAAGAGCCCGAAACCTGCACGCAGCACAGTCTTGGGTTCAAACTGCCAGGCGATGGCGGTTCGGGGTTGCTGGATAGCGAGGGGCGTCGAGGAAAACACGTTGCCGAGACCGGTCTGAATGGCGGCGTTCAAAGGTTGGTTCACGTCGTGCGAGATGGAATTAAAAGAGCCCTTCAGGCGAGCGATATTCTGATGCGGATTCAACGGATTGGAATTCCATGTATCTCGTATCCCGAAGGTCCACGTCAGCTTCCTCGTCACCTTCCAAGTGTCCTGCGCGTAGAGGTCGAGATTGAGGAAGTTGAAGGGTTCGTTCGCTGAAGTGGGGAAAGTCGTTGCAGCCGTCGATGCGACTCCGTAAATGTATTGCGGCAGGGTGTTGTAAGTCACTTTCGGAACCTTTCCCTGTCCAAAATCATAGTCATTCAGCCGCAGGATTCGCGTATTTGTCCCGAAACGAAGTTCGTGCGCGCCGTGACTCCAAGCCAGATTGTCGTTGATAAAGAACCGGGAGGCGCGTCGTCCCTGTACCCAGGTATTATCCAACCCTCCCACCGGGGTGAATGCATTCGGCCCCGTGCCGTCCAGCACGATGGGAAACGCGGAGAGCGTCTTCTGAAAATCGTCAGGCCCGAATATGCTCCCGTACCACGAAAATGCCGGGTTGAAATAGTTCACCAAATTCTGCGAAAAGACGCGGGTATATCCTGCTGCAAGGGAGTACAGCGGTTGGGGAGAGAACGAGTCGAACACGGAATTGATCGGATCGGTAAAGGCAACCTGTAACCCGGTATCGGCCTGAAAGCGAAACCAGGTCGTGTTTTTCTCGTTGATGTTGTAATCGATTCGCACCGTCTGGACCTGTTCATGATCAACGCTTGATCGGGAGACGCTTTGGCGATTGGCGCAGCCGTCCCCATCATTGGCAATGGCGGGCGAACCTCCACCAGCATCGAACGGACAGCCGAGCACGGCGACAGGCGCTCCGCTGGTGTTTCCATATAATGAAAACATCTTCTGATAGAAAGGCACTGACTGCGGTGACGGCTGATAGACAACGACCGGCTGCCCATTGACGACCTCCGTCAAGCCCAAGGGAAGTCGCTGCAAAACGTAATTCTGAAATGCCGGAGTTGGCACGGTAGTGGCCGTGACGATGGGCAGCGCGATGCGAACCCACTCGCTATCGAAGAAGAAAAACAGCTGGTCGTGGACAATCGGCCCACCTGCACTGCCCCCGAAGTGGTTTACCGTCGAGCGCGGCTTGTGCTTTCCTGCGGCATTCGTGAAATAGTCGGCTGCGTTGAACTTGGCGCCATTCCACAACTCATAGAGGTTCCCGTGAAACTGGTTCGAACCGGACTTTGTGACGTAGTTGACCTGGGACGCTCCGTACCGCCCCTGATCGACGGCATAAGAGAGCGTATTGACCGTTACTTCGGATACCGAATTCAATCCGAGGACGAGGTTAGTCGAGAGGCCGCTGTTGAGATTGGTTAGCGGGTCATTTGATTCCAGTCCATCGACGATGTAACCGTTCGAGACTGCGGGCAGGCCATTGAACTCTACGTTGCCAAACCCATTGGTGCCGCCAATGAAATCATTGCTGCTGCCTGCCGTATTGATGACCGCGCCTGCCGCAAACTGAAGTGGATAGGTTAAGTCACCCCCTGGATTGGGAAGGTCTTCCAGAGCGTGTGCATTTAGAGTCGTGGACGTATTCGCATTCTCCGGTCGAGGATTGGAGTTTGACTGCTTATCTCAACGGTCTGGTTTGACTGCGCAATCTTGAGTCTAAAATCAACAGTTTGCTTCTGGCCCAGGGCAGCGGATACGGCGTCATTCTGCCGTGATTCGAAGCCTTCTGCTTCCACCTTGACGGAGTACGCACCGGGTTTCAGCTGCGGAAAATTGAATCGGCCCGCGTCATCGGTACTCGCGCTTCGCCTCAGTCCAGTCCCATTGTTCGTAACCGTCACCGTGGCGCTAGGCACCGCTGCGCCACTTGCATCAGTCACCCGGCCGATGATCGCGCTGGTAGTTTCACCCTGGGAGAAGGTTGCTTTAGGCAAGAGAAAATGAAACAACCCGGCAAAAATAAATATCGACAGAGTTGCACGCAGCGTGGCTGCAAGTTGAGTCCTGTTCATCCGGACCGTTCGCATAATTAACCTTACTTAAGATAAGTTATTAACGCAAGTAAATACAATGCGGAGAACTGGAATCTAATGGATTGGCAAGCTTCGATAGGGCCAATCTACGATTGAGGTCGGATGACGACGCGGGCGGAAGTAATCCCCATTTCCGTTCTACGCACTAATTGGAAACTTACCCACTCCCGGCACAAACAATAGTATGGAGTAGGGCGGGCCGCCGCTTACCGTCAGACCCCTTGACAACATAATTGGGGGTTTCTGCGTCTAATCAGCTGAGAGGATATGACGTAAGCCGCCACGACTCGTCCTTTGGGCCCCGTCCTCTGGGACAGTGATGACCCCGGCGCATCGAATTTTCCGGGGCAACTGTCCTTTACCTGCGGTGTTATACTTACTATGGGGATCGGTGGGCGGTCAGTGTGAACGCTTTCGCGATACTGCTGACTTGGGATCGTGGATTTGTGCGGCCTGGAAAGATAGGAGCAGCGACATGGGTGAGCAAGTCAAAGAGCTTTTCAATTGGGCGCGGCGCCGCAAAATCATGGCGTCGTTTTTTGTAGCATTTACGCTCGTCGTCGGAATCATGATCGGCTCGGTGATTTCGGGCCGCGTTTCCGCCATGAAGTCTTTCAGCGGGACAGATGCGGCACACCTTACCGTGCCCGACCCCATTCCTTCGGCAAGTTCCTTTTCCGGCATCGTGAATCGCGTCGAACCGGCGGTCGTCAATATTGCCACCACCCAAGTTCTCGAGAAAAAGCCCAACGCCAAGCTGCGTCGGCAGAAGCCCTCTAACCCCAACGCCAATCCCGACGAAGAGAACGACCCGATGCAGGATTTCTTCGACCGCTTCTTCGACGGCCGGCAGGATGGGCCTCCTCAAGCGGAGCGCAGCCTCGGCTCCGGCGTTATTGTTGACAAGCGCGGCTACATTCTCACCAACAACCATGTCATCGAAAACGCCACAAAAATTCAAGTTCAGCTCAACAACGACACCACGCGATACACCGCCAAGGTTGTCGGCGCTGATGACGACACGGATTTGGCTGTAATCAAAATCGAAGTAAACAAAGAACTTCCCACCGCTAAACTCGGCAACTCGGACGGCGTGCAAGTCGGCGACTGGGTTCTCGCGATTGGTAGTCCTTTCGGCCTGCAGGCTACCGTTACCGCTGGCATCATCAGCGCGAAAGACCGCGGTGGCCTCGGCCTCGCCAAGCAATTCCAGCGCTTCCTGCAAACCGACGCAGCAATCAATCCCGGCAACTCCGGCGGCCCGCTGGTTGATTTGGCGGGACAAGTCATCGGCATCAATACAGCCATCATCACCGGGAGCCGCGGCTATGAAGGCGTCGGCTTCGCGCTTCCATCGAACACCGCGATCACCGTTTATAACCAGCTCATATCCAACGGCCGCGTGACGCGCGGTTCGATCGGTGTAAGGTTTGAGGAAGATCTCGGCACAAATCCAATCACACTCAAGTCCCTCGGCGCTCCGAATGGCGTGGTGATTGAAGATATCGAACCCGGGAGCCCTGCGGAAAAGGCTGGGCTCAAGGGTGGCGACGTCATTACCAGCGTCAACGGCCAGACCATCAAGACCGGCAATGACCTTGTGAATCCCATCGCCCAAGCACCCATCGGCGCCAAGATGAAGCTCACCTATGTTCGCGACCGCACTCAGAAAGAAGCGACGGTAACCGTTGAGGACCGTACGCACGTTTTCCCGACCACCGCGGGCCGACTGGGTGATCAGCCTGGCGAGTCCGCACCGATTGAATTCGGTCTCCACGTTGACAACCTGACCCACGATCGCGCACAGCGCTTCGGCGTGGAAGGCAAAAAGGGCGTCATCGTGACCGATGTCGATCCTGCCAGCTTTGCTTCTGATGATCTAAACTTCGGTCGCGGCGATGTGATCACGGAAATCAACCATGACGCGATTACTTCTTTGGATGACTACCGCGCAGCAGTTGCTAGGCTGAAGCCCGGTGTCAACGTGGTCTTTAAGGTTCTGCGCCGCCAGGACGACCGCATTCTTACCGTCTTCCTGTCCGGTGTCGTTCCGGCGGACAGCGAGAAGCAATAAAACCGGGGAGACGCTTGCGTCTCCCGAAGCGCAAAAGCGAAAACCAATGCGAGTGCCAAAAGCGACCCATCTGGCCCTGACGCTGCTCGTTGCAGCTGGTATGGGTGTAACTGGCGCCGTTGCGAAGGGGCAGGGCACCAATTCCTCAAAGCCTAAGTCCGGCTCCAAGACGCACCACACAAGATCCACAAAAAAGACAACCCGCCAGGTGCGAGGGCAAAAGGCCCCCGCACCCGAGCGGATTTCCGAAATCCAGGCCGCCCTGGCCAAAGACGGTTCCTTCGATGGCAAACCCAGTGGCAAGTGGGATGCCTCGACCGTCGACGCCATGAAGAAGTTTCAAGAGGCGCACGGCCTGAATCCCTCCGGGAAGCTTGATGCAAAGACCCTTCAAAAGCTGGGTCTCGGTTCCCAAACCGCTGGCCTTGCCCCGCCTATGCCGCCTGTTAGTTCCTCCTCGCTCGCTCCGAGCCCCTCGCCAGCGGTTCGCCGCCAGCACTAAACTTCGTTTGCTTTTTGCGTACCATCCGGATTGATGGCTATGGCCGAGGCATGCCTATAAATGGGCGTGATGTTAGCGCTAGACAACGTGACAAGAGAGAGGCAAGTCATTGAAAAATAAAGGGGATAAAGACCCAGCTCTTGAGATACCGAGCATGGGCTGACCACAGAACAATTTACTCGATACCTAGGCGAGATCTCCACAAAGCCTCGGTGATAGGAGGGCGAGCCAGCACGCCAAGGTGAAGCGGGACTGGCTCGCGCGATCAAGGAGAAACATCCGTTGCTGGAGAGACTGGCGATCCTCGAATAATATTCCTGCATCAGGCAAATCACACAAAAAGAAGGGTTTAAATGGCAAGGAGCGGAACATTACGTTCCGCTCCTCGAACTGTGTATTCAACCCTCGGGTTGAATACGGGGCAAATTTCGCTTGGTTACGTGTATTCAACCATGCGGTTGAATACGTTCCTAGCTTTCGATCTGCGCTTGGAGTATCTCTCCCGGCAAGGCAATCATGGTCGACCGAACCGTCGCTGGCTTTGCAGCGCCATTTGTTGGCATTGGCGCGGATTCAGTCCTGATGTGTACGCCAGGCTTTGGCTTTGCCGCGGCCGGGTCGGCATTCAGACGTTCTATCCGAATACCGAGTGTCCGTTCCAACTGGAACAACTCGGAACGCTGTTCGCGCGAAAAGAGAGTGGTGGCGACGCCGTGTCCGCCAGCACGTCCGGTTCGCCCTACACGATGGATGAAATTCTCCGCCACATCCGGCAAATCGTAATTGATGACGTGGACGATGTCCTGAACGTGAATTCCGCGGGAAGCTAGGTCGGTCGCCACTAGGACTCGATAACGTCCTTGTTGGAAGCCCGCAAGTGCAGCCGTTCGTTGCGATTGCGAGCGGTCTCCATGAATCATGGCAGCGGAGAAGCCGTCGCGGTTCAGGCTCTTGGTAATGCGCTCGGTGCCGCGCTTGGTGCGAGAGAACACCAGGCAACGACCAGTTTCTTTGGCAAGCAAACGCTGCAGCATTTCCAGTTTTCGGTCAACTGAAACTTCGAATGCCTGCATGCGCACGTTTTCGGAAGGCTTAAGAATAGAACCAAACGCAAGACGCGCCGGGTTTCGCAAATAGTCTTTTACGAGGTGAGCGACGGATGCTTCCATTGTCGCGGAAAAACACATGGTTTGCCGTTCTTTCGGCAGGATTGCGGCGATGCGCTTGATGGCTGGGAGAAATCCCATATCCAGCATGCGATCCGCTTCGTCCAGGATCAGAATGCGCAGCGAATTGAAATTAAAGAGCTTGCGGTCGAGATAATCTTCCAAGCGTCCGGGAGTTGCTACGACTAGCCGCGCTCCCTTACGAATGGCATTAAGTTGCGCGCCTTCCGCCAATCCGCCCACCACCAGCCCTGCAGGCACAAGTTGTGTGCCGCGCAAGGCATTGAATTGCGCCACGACCTGCATGGCTAATTCGCGTGTAGGCACAAGCACTAGCGCCGCGATTCCGGGCGTTTTGCTCTTGAGTAGTTGCTCGATTACGGGGATCAGGAACGCCAGCGTCTTGCCGGTTCCGGTTTGCGCGGTTGCGAGCACGTCCTTGCCCTCGAGCGCTTGCGGAATAGCCGCAGCTTGCACGGGGGTCGGCGCCGAAAATCGCGCGTGTGCCAATCTCTCCTTCATGTAGGCGGAGATTGGTAATTCTGTGAAACTTTGCATTCGTATTGCTTTCTTGCTGGCTGGAGCGATAGCGGCGCGCACACTTTGCCGGTGCAAGCGCGGCAATTCGCATTGCCAGTCTTGTTTTAGATTACGCTGAAAACGTACGGAGAAAACTGCAGGCGGGTAATCTCAGATCAACAACTCAACTTGAGGGACCGCACAACACAACCGAGGTATTAAGCGCAAAGGTAGTGTATCACGTCCTTGGAGGAAGTGCGAACTTAATCGGTTATGCGGCGGTGGCCAGTTTCCAACGAGCAGACTATTCAGGCGGCGCAAAACGCTTTCTCCTATAATTACGCAATCCATTTGCTGGCAGTTGGGGAGCTGCACTTAATGAAGGCAAACAAGAAGAGAGGCCGATCCGCAAGGCCAGCCTCCCAGCCGACATCGGCCCCGCCAGCTTTGACAATAAAGGCGCCCCCGTTCTCCAAGCTGCCAACAACCAGACTCAGTGCGGCCGCAGCTGCGGCGCTTCTGTTCATTCTCGCCATCTCCGCCTACGCCAATAGCATCCGCAACGGTTTCGTTTGGGACGACCATGAACAGGTAGTGATGAATTCTAGCCTGCGCCCAGGCGCCCCATTCTTGGATTTGGTCGCTCCGAACATTTGGGGCTTCATGCGCTCAGGAGCTCGCGAACACAGCAATTATTATCGGCCGCTGCAGATGGTTACGTACCGTCTAACTGCCGATGCTTTCGGTTTTGATGCCAGTGCCTTCCATGAAGTGAACGTCGCCTTCCACGTACTTGTCGTCCTTCTTGCGTTTGCTCTGTTCCATGCGCTGACTGGCCGTATAGGACGGGCTTTCGCATCTGCAGCTTTGTTTGCCGTGCATCCGATTCATTCCGAGGCGGTGGATTGGATCGCGGCGCTGCCTGACATCGGCTGCACAGCGTTTTTTTTGCTCGCATTTCTGTTTTTTGTTGCCGCGCGGGGTCAGAAATCACAGGAGCAGCCAATCAAACCATCGCGACGCATCCACGGTCTTTTGCTTGCGGCGTCGTTTGCGGCATTCGCGGCCGCGCTGAGTCTGGTTGTTGGCAGCTTGGAGAACGGGGGCGCCTTTATTGTCAAAGCTGGCGGGGC
>Ga0207051_1103_pt1 | contig 12452 bp, 4 predicted proteins | sample Alteio_BWMinCont_61_FD_153292 | JGI IMG/M metagenome (GOLD analysis project Ga0207051, IMG submission 153292) | Enriched cells from forest soil in Barre Woods Harvard Forest LTER site, Petersham, Massachusetts, United States -... | ecosystem: Environmental > Terrestrial > Soil > Temperate forest >...
ATTACCTTGCACTTTGTCGGCCGCGAGAAGCCTGATGTCATGGTTTACCAGCGGCAGTAGGTGTTGGTCCGGGTCGGACTGAATGGCGATCTTCGCTTAGACTGGACGTTAGCTTGTCGCCCTAAACCGCGGGTGCCACGGGTCTCGATTTTTGAAGCCTGGCAGAGCGCAAAACGCGCACGACCGATGAGTCCCGATTCCGTCCATGAGTTTAGTCTCGCTTGATGAGACGGTGAAAAACACTGCAAGACAACGGTGCTTTGGTTGAAGTCATACATCGGGACGAAAACACTTTGGCGGACTTCGCCGCGGCTGGTGGCGTTATGAATCCGGCGATTTCCGCGCCAGGCAAGGGCTGGACGTGTGCAAGGCAGAAGCATCGTGAACGAGCGCATCTCGTCGTTCTGACAGTAAGAACGTAAACAGCCTTAACTAGCCGCAGGACGTGATCGTGGCCGGAGATCAAACAGGATAGAACCTGGGAAGTCGGCCAGTATTTACAAATCCAGAAAGCACCGTCCTGATTCAGCGGCCCTCTCGATACCGGGTAAAAAGCGGCAGAATGGCTGAATGGCTCGCCAAGCCCGGCAAGATGGCCGCCACGGTGCGCCCATCGCAGCGCGCGAGATTCCGCCAGGCCCTCAGCACTGCTGTTCCAAAAAGCCTGCAACAGGTTTGAAACCGATCCATCGGGAAAACGAGGGCGAAGCCTCGTCAGTAGCTTTTCGGATCGAATCTCATCCACATCTCACACAGTGCATCGATTTTCGGAATGGTTTAGTTTTTCGTTCCTGTTTCCCCCAGAATGACCTCTTCTTTCGCGTCCGAATTTGGGTTCGATTAGGGTGCTGAAGCCCTAATTTAGGTGCTTTTGTGCGCTTTCTGAGCCATCAGTGCGCTTTAGATTCAATGGGTTACGAATTCGAGTCTATTTGACACGGAAGAGGTCGCTGGTTCGAATCCAGTCGTGCCTACCATATTTTTCAACACCTTTCAGTAAGTTCGATGGACACTTCAGCGTATTCCGGGAACACGCCTGTGAAAAGTCTTGCCAATCAATGCGGAGGCCTTGGTGGCTCACGCGTCGGTCTCACCAAGGCCAGCCCGGTATCTCTCATCTGTCTTGTTGCGACAACACATTCTCAAGCGTCACCGCGAAGAATGCGTGACCGAACAAGGTTGGATGGAACGTATCCCAGAAGAAGGTGTGGTCGGGATCGCCGCAAAGCGCAGGTGGCGTCGTGGTAGTGACCAGGCAGGGATCCGTGACGTCGATGAAGCCGAAATGCGTGGGATCCGCCTGGACCGCGTTCATCAGGCTGAAGACATCCATGCGCAGTATATGGACTCCCGGAATCTGTTCTTCGGGTGCGAGCCGTTCATCGAGACCTTTATTGGCCGCGATGCTGGCCGCCGAAGCAAATGCGACTTTCCCCGCCGCTACAGGCAGAAGGCCCACGTTGAACAGGTCGGGAATGACGAAGTTCCGGGCGCCCGCTTTGCGCAGCGTCGCCTCGCTGTCGGCAAGATTCTTGGCGATCTTGGAGCCCAGTACTTCCGGCGAGCCCGTCGTTGTATCCACAATGTCGTTACCGCCTCCCTCGATGACGTAGAGCGCATTGGGGTCAGCCTTGCCGCCGTGCTGAAGCAAATACTGTCCCACCTGCGTGGGCACGCTGGGAATTTGACCCGCTCCCAGCGGCTGATCCGCAGTGGCCCATGCTCCGCCAAAGGCGTAGTCGGTGCCGTGGAGAATCGACGGAGTGAGCGGCACATGGAGGAAACCAGCGACGTGGTCGAGCCAGATAGGGCCGTCGGAGAATCGACCCATGTAGTAGGGTGCCGGCGGATAACCGGAAACCGCAAAGAGGTTGCCCACATCGCAGTAGCTGTCGCCAAACACGTAGAGTGCGTCATAGGTCGGTGTTGCTGCCTGTGCGGCCATTGATGTCAGGCCAAGGAGGGAGGCTGACGTCAGAATCCAAAGGTTCTTGTGCATAATGTCCTTCCATTCGTTTGCTTCACCGGTTAGGGATTTCAGCTTTCGCAATTCGCAAAGGCCGAAGGGGAGAACCGTGCAAGGAATGAGGATCTTCAGGGTTCGCCGGATCATTTCAGCTGGCCCCTAAGTCACCTCCTGGTTCGATTGGTTTGAGTTTGCAGGAGGTTTGTACGGCTGGAACGCGGAGTTAGTCAGGCAATCGTGGAGCTACAGTCGGGATTTGCAGACAATTGGACCTCGATCCGCTACCCTTCGATGAACAGCACCCGGAGCGGATGGGTGAGCCGATTGCCTTGGATAACAACATCGGAAGGCGTTCACCCGCGGTGGCGAGCAGATGGGAAGGAGCTGTACTATCTGGCTCCCGACGGAACTCTCATGGCCGGCGAAGTTGGCGCGAGATCCTCTCTTCGAGTGGGATGTAACGAAGGACGGCCGGCGCTCGAGGAGGGAGCGTGGTTCGTCGAATCCGTAACTAAGTACTGGTAAACAGGCACATGTCCAGGTTTGTCGTTATGGGCTGTTTGCCCGTGGTGTTTTTGAAGGTATATGTTGTGACACGGCCGGAATCGGAGAGGTCCGGGTGACACTGGAACGACTCCTGCCCGAGCACGTTACCGGCCTATCGTGGGTACGCGACCCCTTACGGAACAAATGGATTCTGCGCTAGTGCCGGAGGGCTTTTCACGACACCCTTCGAAGGTGCGGGAGGATCTTGCAGCGGCTCCGACGGCACCTCGGCGGTCCCTGGCGTAACTAACCCGGGTAGACGGGCCCTTCTCGGTCCAACGGCACATGCAAAGGCTGGAAGATGCCGGCCTGGCAGAGACGGGGTCCACCTTAATGGCACCGTCTTCAAGCCAGCTGGGCAGAAGGAACCGCTGCCGGTCATCTTCAGGCTCACGCCTTACACGCCGACCGATCTCAACAAGACGGCCCTGCGCGACCGGGATTTCCGTTGCAAACACGCTCTTAAGGAGGCGTCGCAGCAATCTGCGGTTGGAAGCTTCCGGCCCGCGCGCGCTGTTTGCGCAAAATTTCCTCGCGTTGTGCGTTTACGAGATTCTTGGTCTGCCCACCTTCGCGCTGGGACTCTGCGTGAAGCCCCAAGTGCGCATAGACCTGGCTCAACTGGTAATGGGCCGGCACGAACTGAGGATTCAGCTCGATAGCATGCTCGAACGCCCTTCGGGCGTCCGGCCAATCCTGTTTTGATGCGTAGATCTTCCCGAGCTCAAACGATGGATCAGGAGACCTGGATTCCAACTGCGCCGCACGTTCAAGCCCGACGATAGCTTCGTCCTCGCGGCCCAATCGGCTGGCTAAGAGGCCGAAGTAGTATTCCAGGAGATAGCGGCCCGGGCTCTTGGAACGCGCTGCTTCAAGAATGCGAAAGGCTTCGGTGTCGTTGCCCTGACGTGCATAGGTCTGTGCCAAGCCAACATACCCGGCATCGAGTTCCGGATTGTCAGCAAGCGCCGCATTGAAGGCATCGCGGGCGGCGGCATAGTCACCCTTGATCATTTCAACAGCGCCCAGCCTCAACTTCACGGGTGAACTTGAGGCAGTTTCGGTTGTTGCAGACTGAATGAACTGGATCGCCTCATCATAGCGATCCATGTCCATGAGCAGACGTGTGTAGTCCAGCGTTCGATCCGGGTTGGAGGGATCGGCTATTGCAGCAGAACGATAGGCCTCAAGGGCTTCAAGCATCTTTTCCTGCATTTCGAATGCTGATCCGAGGAACATAAGTGCGTCTGCATTTGAGGGTCGTTCGTTGTGGAGCGTGGACAGGAGTTTGGAAGCCTCGGCGAACTCTCCATCGTAGAGCAGCGCGAGCGCGAGGTTGTAGCGGCTCTCCCAGGTTGGATCGAGCAAAGCAATCCGTTGGAAGCAACCTACCGCCTGCCTATAGAATGCGTTCCGGCTGAGAAGCACTGCAATTACGTACTCCCGCACTGGGGTGAGCTGATTGGCAGCTTCCATGTTCTTGATGCGGCTGGAAGCCTCATCCCCGCGACCCAGGCGGATTTCGGCTTCAATCAAACCAACTCCAGCATCCGGATCATTATCGATCAGATTCCCCGCATGAGAAGCCTGCTCGAGCGCTTCGGCATCATGATCCGTAGCAATTGCAAGCAGGAACAAGTAGTAGTGGGCAAACGGATCGTTGGGATTCAGCCGTGACGCTTCCCGCAACTCCGGTTCCGCGGGACCATATTGTTTTGCAGTGAGCAGATTGAAGCCAAGGTTCCGATGCGGCCCCGCTTGCGCGGGGTCAAGCCGAATTGCATTGCGATAGTGGATTGCGGCCTTGTCGGAGTGATGGAGCTGAGTCTCTGTGATCCCGAGCAGGTTCTCGATCGTGGCATCCCGGGGAGCGAGTCGATGCGCCTCTTCCAACCTGGGCAGAGCCTGGTCGAAATGCCCTTCTCGGATCATTCTCACCCCATCGTCCAATGCCCCATTCTGCGCGGCGAGCGAACAGGCAGATGCGAAGAGCGGGACGGCAAGTGCGAGGATCCGATTCCGGGTCATCACTTTGCCCCGTCGTCTGCATGATCGTCGGTGGATGTGTTGGCCGATCTCTCGGTCTTGATGGCGCGCACCTGAGCAAACAGCTTAGCGGCTTCGGCGGTCTTACCCTCAGCACGCATGACTTGCGCAAGCTGATAGTGCGCACCGCCGTCATGATCATGCGCGAGATCGCGTTTCAGAATCGCTTCAGCTCGGGCATAGTTCTTCTGCGTTGCATAGGCTTGGCCCAGTTGCTGGTACGCGGGCCAGAGGTCGGGCTTGCTGCGAATTGCCAACTCGAGATGCGGAATTGCCTCTGCCGTACGATCCTTCGCGACCAGAACGGCACCCAGTTCCCCATTGGCCTCGGGATGTCCCGGATCGATCTCCAATTGACGCGTCAATTCGGCGAATGCATGATCTGCATCGCCATGTTTCCAGTAAAGATGGCCGAGCCAAAAGTGTACGTCGGGAAGGTTCGGACGGGCTGCGGCCACGGCAAGATATTCGGCGAGGCCCTTCTCGTCCTCCTCACGGTCGACATAAAGCTGGCCGAGCAACTGATGCACGTGGTAGGAATCAGGAGCGACTGCGAGCAAGCGGCCAATCTGCGCCATGGAGACTCGACGACGCACGCCAACCAACTCATAGCGCGCGGTAAGATCGCCGGGGTGAAGTGCCAACCAGCGACGAAGTGCTGCCTCGGCCGCGTCATAGCGGCGCTGATGCATCGCATCCATCGCCTGGGCGAAAGCACTCTCATTCGGTTTCACGATTTGCGGAACCGTGGCAAGCCGCTGGTAGGCTCGGGCCGCGGCGGTGTCATCTCCCGATAGTGCATATAAGCCCGCCAGCGCAACATCTCTTGCGATGCCTGACGGTTGCATCGCCTCCAGGTTTTCCTCTGCTCTATTACAGAGCGCGCGAAGGTCGGCGCTCGCCTCGTCGGCGGAGATTCGGCCTTCCACAGGAAGCCCCAGCGCGTAGAGTGCTTCGCTTTCGTCAGATTTGACAGCCTGCTCAACACTGGATAGTCCCTCCGGCAGTTGTCCCGAGAGAATCAGCAACTCGCCACTTTTCGCCAGCACGGTTGCCGAATTTGGAGACAGCGCACCCGCCTGCTCAAGCTGCCCCAGCGCGGCCGACAGTTGAGCTTGATTGAGAAAGACCCCAGCGAGATCGAGGTGCGCATCAACCGAGTTCGGATCGCGCTGAATGGCGCGGCGCAGATGGCCCTCGGCCTTGGTCCAATCATGGTCAGCGGCATACGTGCTCGCGTAGATTCGATCCGAGAGGGCGGTTCCAGCGGAGTCTTCCAGTAGTTGCTCCGATTGTTGCTTGGCGGCTTTTCCATATGCTTCACCGAGGGAGAAGAGCAAATCAGGATCATCTGGAAACTGCGCAGCGGCTTTTCGCAATTGAAGCAGGGCCGCATCTATTTGTCCTGCGTTCCAGAGGGCTGTTCCCAACCAACTCTCGGCCTGTTTGTCCTGTGGGTCGTTCCGGACTGCCTCGCGCAAGAGCGGGACTGCCTGCGCGGGATGGTTCAGCCGAACTTCATCGATCCCCAGCCAGAGGCTAACACCGCGCATGCCGGGCCTCAGCTTGCCGGCGGTCGACAGCGCCCGCGCGGAATCGTCGAATTTTGACTGGGCGTAATAGACCAGACCAAGATTGACGAATGCCTCGGGCAATCCAGGCGCAAGCTTCAACACAGCCAGGTATTCATCGACGGCATCATCAAGCCGATCCTGCTGCTGTGCCTGCTGAGCAGCGAGAAAGTGTTCCTGAACTTTATCCTGGATTTGCGAACTCACAACCTGAGCGGTGCCGCCTAACGAGAGCACACACGCAATCACAATAAGTGCGGGAAAAGCCAGAAAACGCCGGCAGCGGATACGAAACATGGATTGATCGAAGTGTATTCTCACGTCACTGAATCCCATTGCGCGATCCTGTTCGGCGTTTTTTCTCTAATCATCCGATCGTCCTGCAAGCGCGCAAAAGTACAACACTCCCGGACCTCGCTGAAGAGGCCCGGGAGTCATGGGTTGTTTGCAAACGCCAGACGTCACAAGGCAGGTTCGCGCGATGGCATCAGAAGGTGACACGCAGGGATCCCTGGATGTTTCTTGGGCCATAAGCGAGACCCGAAGCGTTCCCGAAGTTTGAATTGGTATTGACAAGCGGATTACAGGTTTGCGTCGACGAAGTGCTGCAAGTAACTGACGTGTCAAAGCCGGTGAAGCGGTGCCTGTTGAACAGGTCGAAAAACTCCACGCGGAAGTCGGTGTGGACCTGGTCGGTGAACATGGGAATGGCCTTGGTGACGTTGAAGTCCTCGCTCGTGTTGAACAGTTCGCGGATGCCAAGGGCGCGTGGCGCGTCGCCAAAGGTGAAGTTCGGGGCTGGACTAAAGGCAGCCTGGTTCAGGAGGCGGCTCTGTCCCCAGACATACTTGCCGTGCAGCGCGCCAGCGCTCTGGCCGGAGACGATGTCCGGGCGGCTGGATGAGCCGGTTGCGCCCTCGCCGCCGGCGAAGATGCCCGAGGTCCAGCCCGGCGAAGTTACGCTAAGAGGGGTGCCGCTTTGGTACTTCTGGACGGCGGCAATCTTCCAGCCGCCGGCCAGCACGTTGACGACTCCGCCCTGATTGGCGAACTTCTGGCCCATTCCGAAGGGCAGATCGTAAGTCCAGGCCAGGACGACGCGCTGCGGGATGTCGAGTTGGCTGAGGGCCTTCTCGACCTTCAGATTGTAGGTGTTCAGCGCGCCGGAAGTGCCGTTGCCTTCCCAGGCGGCCTCGGTTGGATACTCTGAGTCGGCATTGGTGATGTTCTTTGACCAACTGTAGCTGGCCAATACGGTCAGTCCGCTGTTGGTTCTCTTGGTTACCTGAACCTGCATGGCGTTATAAGTGTAATCGCCAAAGGGATCGTCCATGGTCGCTGAATCCACCGTGACGGTTCCATACTGCGGGAAGGGACGCAGGGCCTGAGAGACTGTGCCGTTGAACCCGGCAAAGGGAGCCGCAACCACGCTCTGGCCCGCACAAGCTGGGTTGCCGACCTGCGACGCGATGTTCACCTGCAAGCACGCATCGCGAGCCATATTACTGGGATTGCCCTGATTAGGGTCATGCAGGAAAGCCTGCAAATGGTCGCCATGAGCGCCGACGTAGGCCACGTCAACAATGGTCTGCATGGGCAGTTGGCGCTGCACATCGAGGGTCCAGTTTTGGATGGTGCCGGGGCGGTCGACCTTTGACTCGAGGAAGAGCGCGTTTCCCTGCCCGTTCATAACTGTGGGGTCAATGAAGGGTGGCAGCTTGCCGGGATAGGCGGCGATCTGCGAGAGCACAACGACCGGGGTCTGGCCGCTGGCCGCGGTTGGGTACGTGAAGCTGGAGAAGAAGCCCTGGCTATCGTTCTCAGCGAAGCCTCCGACGCGCTGAGTGGAGAAGTAAATGCCGTAGCCGGCGCGGATGACGGTGTTGGGATCGACCGAATAGGCCAGGCCAACACGGGGACCGAATGCCTTCTTGAAGATCGACTGTGGGGAGCTACCGCCGAGGCGTCCCGTGCCGCTGCCTTCGAAGACGTAAGCGCCCGGAAGGCCGCCCGCCCCCGGGTTCGGCAGGGTTGGGTTTACATAGGACATGCGATCGCGCGCTTCGGTAACTGGGATTGGCATGTCGTAGCGCAGGCCTAGATTGACAGTGAGTTTGTTGTTGACCTTCCAGTCGTCGGCGGCAAAGACGGCAACATACTTGGCGCGCCATCCGTTGATCTGGGGAATGTCAATATACGCATTGGAGGCGGCGCCGAGGTAGAAGCTGGCGAAGCCAAAGCCTGAGTTGGTGTCGGTCGGAGTGCTGGTGGGACCCTGGGTGAAGTTGAACTGGCCGGCGCTGCCGGTCAGGATGCCGAGGTTGAATTGCGCCGCGCGAAATTCGCCGCCGAAACGGAAGCTGTGACGGCCCTTCTGCCACGAAACCGCGTCGTCATATTGAAATACGTTGTCGTCGAAGACGCTATCTCCATCGCTGGGGCTGTTGATGCCATTGCCAGGGTAGTTGTAAGTGAATTTAGGGAAAACCGAGTTCCCCACACCCTTGAGCCCGAATTTGGATGCCCAGTTGCCGCCAAATCCGCCCTCGCCCGAGGTTTCAAGGCGATGGCGGCGAGTGTATCCGGCGTTGAAGTGGTTGAGCATGGTGGGCGTGACGATGAAGTCATAGCCCAGGCGCAGATATTTGTTGCCCTGAATGTTGCCGCCCGTATAAAGCGCCCCGAGGCTTTGTGTGCTGATGTAAGGCATGTTGCCGGTGAAGTAACTGGCGGAGATCTTGTTCCGAGCGTTGATGTTCTCGTCGATGCGGACGTTCCACATGTCGGCTTGCTCATGGTTGGAACTGACGTCGTTGATGTTGAAGTAAGGGCTGGTGGCGCTGGAGGGGGCGGAGGGCATGACCTTGGAAGCTGCGGCAAAGACCGGATCCGGGGATTCGGTGATTTTGTTGTTGGGATAAGCCTGGCAAGGCTGTCCCTGGTTGGCGCCAGTGCAGGTCGAGAAATCATAAAGGATATGGGCCTGAAAGGTCTGGCCGCCGACGGTCACCGGGTTTAGAAGGGACGAGAAGTCACCGCCGAGCATGGCCTGAGTAGGTGCCGACAGAAGCGAGGTGCCTCCGTTCACTTGTCGGAAGCCCTCGTAATTGAAGAAGAAGAAGGTCTTGTCTTTGCCGTTGTATAGCCAGGGAACGCGGACCGGCCCGCCGACGCTGGCGCCGAAGTCGTTCTGGGTATCGAGAGGCTTGGTTGTTGAGTGCGGCCCGAAGATGGCGTTCTGGTAGTCGTTGAGCCAGCTGTCTGCATCCAGGACGCGGTTCTTGAGCAGGTCGTAAGCCGAGCCGTGAAAGTTGTTGGTTCCTTGCTTAGAAGCGAGATTGACCACCCCTCCGCTGGCGCTTCCAAACTGGGCGTCAAAGGTGTTGGTCATGACCTTGAACTCGGAGACGGCCTCGACGCTGAAGGCATATGTGACCTGCATGTTGGCCGAGGCGAGCTCAGTGGTGGCGCCGTCGAGCAGGATGTCTCCCCCGCCCTGCTGGCCGCCACTGAGCTTGAAGGCTCCCGCGGGCGGCGAAGAGGGGTTGTTGGACATGGTGCCTGCGAACCCGGGCGAGAGCGCTGCAAACTGGAGCGGGTTACGTATCTCACCGCCGAACGGCAGCGGAAGTGATTCCAGTACCTCAGGCGTCATCGTGAAGCCGGCATCGGAGGATTCGGATTCCAGGTGCGAGGCGTCGCTGGTCACGGTCACTGTGGTCTCAGCGGAGCCGACCTTCAACTGAGCTGTGACGGTGGAAACGCTGGCGACCTGCACGACGATGCCGGCCTGCTTAAATTTCTCAAAACCGGCAGCGTTGACTTCCAGGGTGTACGTTCCCGGCTGAAGCTCGGGAAACGTAAACAGCCCCTCGGAGCTCGACGTGCCGACGTACGCACTGCCGGTGTTGGCCTCGGTTAGATTGAGGGATGCTCCTGAAACTATAGAGCCGGTGGAGTCCTTCACTGTTCCGGTCAAGGTTCCTCGGCCCGATTGGGCGATGACGGGGATTCCGACCCACAGACTGAGCACAACCAACAGCCACGCCGCCATTCGCCCGTACGTTTGCGCTTTGGAATTTCTGTGAATCATATCCTGTCTCCTATTCATTGTTTTCTTGTTCATTGTTTTCAGGCCTCGAAATGAGTCCGGTGAAGCATGCGTCGGTGCAGGTGGTGCCGCTGCGGCAAGCCCGCGAAGATCCGGCCAGCTACGCCTTCCACACTCGGATGTAGATCCCGCGGCCCGAGGACAGGATTCTCGCCGAAACGCTGCGTCAGGTCGCTCATTATGAGCCTTTCGGGGATTGTTGGAGGGGATGAGATCTTCTCGGGGTTGGTACGAAACAAGCCGGGTCGGGAAGCCGAAGATAACGCTGGATGAATTGCCTGCCGTTAAAAAGGGACTCAATGCGAAAATCATTGAGAACGTGAACTACATGTGATTCGCATAAAATGGCACCAAAACAATTTGGTTCCGATCGTTGGAAGCAGGATGGTCGGCAGGAAGCCACCTTGGGGACCTCCACTCAGGTAGTTCAAACCGGCAATCTCTCTGATGTTCAATGACCCGTGACGAAGTTGGCTGTCTCCGGTTGACCTTCCTCCTGTGTCCACGTTGTGCTACCATGCGCCGAGCAGGGATGCTTCCTGGTTGGATGCGGGGAGCAAACACGATCTGGCTGCCGGGCTGTTCCTCGCCGATGCCAGCGACCGGCAAAAGCTCCAGGAAGCGCTTCGCTTTTCTGGCTCCCCGCCCGTCTACTTCGAGGCTCTCATCCGAAGCTGGGCCGTCTCAGGCGCTCCAAATGCGCCCTCTATCATCGCCACGCGCGTGATTCACCCCTGCGTCGCCGCGCAGTTCCTTACTAGGAGCCACTGGCGCGTACGCTGGCAAGAACGTCATCAGCGCGCAGCGGGTTCTGAACAAATGAAATCGACAGAACCATAAGATAGGTAAGGAACAAGAAGCTCCATGGACCAACGGCATACCGGGACTGAGAGGCACAGTGCAGTGCTAGAATTCCGGACAAGATGAGCAATCGAACCGCAGTTTCCTTGGTGCTGCTCTTCTCTGCCTTCACTCTCTGCGCACAATCTCCCTCAGCTTCCTTCCCCAGTCCGCTCGCGCAACCCTCTGTGCCGCATTTTAGAGATGTTTCGGCGGAGGTCGGACTTCGCACTCTTCCTAAAACAAATCTCGACCGGCACTACGTCATCGAAACCATGAGCGGAGGTGGAGTTGCCTTTCTCGATTGCAATAACAGCGGCAAATTGGATATCGCGGTCGTGAACGATTCCACTATCGACCGCTACCTTGCTGGCGACGATCCCATGATTACGCTCTACCGGCAGGATGACAACGGCAAGGCTCTGCACTTCACTGACGTCACCGCGGCCGCAGGGTTGACAACCAAGGGCTGGGCCACCGGAATTGCGGTCGCCGATTATGACAACGACGGCCTTCCCGACATCTATGTCACCGGCTATGGCCACAATGTTCTCTATCACAATGTAGGCGGCTGCAAGTTCACCGACGTCACGGCAAAGGCGGGCGTTGCCGGGGGAGGCTTTAGCGCCGGAGCGGCCTGGGCCGACTATGACCGTGACGGATTCGTCGATCTTTACGTTGCCCGCTATGTCTCCACCGATCCCCGCCATCTTCCCGACCCTCAACGCGCGGTTTACAAAAACGTACTCACCGAACTTCCCGGTAAGATGCCTGGCGAAACCAACCTCCTGTACCACAATCGGGGCGACGGAACCTTTGAAGAAGTTGCCGCGAAAGCCGGCGTCCAGAACCCTAAAAAGGCTCACGGGATGGGCATCTGCTGGGGAGATTTCGACGGCGATGGCTGGCCCGATCTCTATGTCACCAACGATGGATCCAACAATTTTCTGTTTCACAACAAGAGAGTCGGAACCTTTTTGGATATCGGCCTCGATTCAGGCACCGCCTACGGGGAGATGGGCCAAACCTACGGCAACATGGCATGCGATCTTGCCGACCTCGACCACAACGGCGAGTTCGATCTGTTCGTGACTCGTTTTGCCGGCCAGCCGGCCAGCCTCTACATCAACGATGGCCACAACGAGTTTCACGATGCTTCCGATCGCGCTGGAATCGCCGCTCCCACTTCTCCGCTTGTCAAGTGGGGAGCGAACTTCGCAGACTTCGACAATAGCGGCTGGCACGATCTTCTCATGGCCTCGGGTAACTTCTCGACCTTACTCGATGGCGCGCCCGGAGAACCGCCTTTTGTCGAGCCGATCGAGCTTTTCCTCAATCAGACAAACGGCACATTCCGTGAAGTTGCCGCCGA
>Ga0207051_1104_pt1 | contig 12436 bp, 12 predicted proteins | sample Alteio_BWMinCont_61_FD_153292 | JGI IMG/M metagenome (GOLD analysis project Ga0207051, IMG submission 153292) | Enriched cells from forest soil in Barre Woods Harvard Forest LTER site, Petersham, Massachusetts, United States -... | ecosystem: Environmental > Terrestrial > Soil > Temperate forest >...
CCTTCGCCACCACGTCGGCGGACCGGTATGACTTCGGAGCCGCAATAAAGCACCAGATTGGACCTTGGCTGTTTGCGGCCGCCCTGGACGCCGGGTACGACGCGCTCAGCACCACGCGTTACATCAACTTCGCCGGTGCGGCAGCGGCGACCAGCACGCCGAGCGTATGGCGGCTGGATTCGCGCTTCCGCGCTGCTTATGTCGCCGAATTCGGAAGCGCTTATGTCAAGCCGTCGCTCGACCTTGACGTTATCTATACCGCGCTGCCCGGATTCAGCGAGGCGGGCGCCGGTCCGCTAGGTCTCAATGTCGCCTCGGCCAACAAAGTGGCTTTTGCGGCTTCGCCCATGGTCGAGTTGGGACAGACCTATTTTCTCGCCAACGGTCCGGCGCTACGGCCGTTTCTTCAGGGCGGCGCAACCTTGCTGTCCAACAATACGTGGAGCCTGAACTCGACTTTCGAGGGCGCACCCGCTGGTGTTGCACCGTTCACGACGCTAACCTCACTTCCACAGACGCTGTGGAAGGTCTCGGCCGGCATCGACATTTTCGGGGTGGCACGGATTCCGGGGCTGGATTTGCGCCTTGAGTATCAAGGGCGGTTTGGACCGGGCTACAACGACCAGACCGGCCTGGTGAAGCTGAGCCGGCAGTTCTGACTACACTCAGCCGGCATTAGTTGCGCCGGATTTCGCATCTCTGCCTCCTGTTTGCATTGCGCACCGAGCTGTCAAAGCGTGCACAATCGTCGTGTCCTTCAGACGGCGCTGGTCAAATGTCTGGCCGTCGCTGATTAAGTGGAAGGTACCGCGGTCGACTCTGCGACTTCCGCTGTTGGCACAAAACGGACATGCCGATGCAGTCGCCGGATGTCCGCTGTTGAAAGATGAACGGACCTAGCTTGGATACGGTGCAAGCAGGACAATCCGAGTTTCGCGGGGAGGCGTTCGACAAGGGGCGCAGTTGATGCATCACCACGATAGGTCTGTGAAAAGGTGACACCTCGTCACCGTCACGGTAATCGCGCGTCCGGTGAGTTGAGTTCGGTTGAGACGTGTGGACGGGCCTACCTTGGCATCTTGCAGGAAACTGCAAGCAGCCTGTCCCCTTGTAGCGGCTCCGGCGGGACGTGAGGCGCCTGTTCTGCACGCCGGGGAGCTGGTCGCGCAGCTCGATCGACACGCGCAGCATGATCTACGTCCACAATCAGCGTGCCGAGAGGCCGATCCCGAGAGATGGGCTAAATGGCGTGAAGAATACTATCCACTCGCAGGGGGCGGACTCACTGCAACGCTATCGACGTGGCTAGCCGATTTCGCCTTTGGGCTGCTTCGTCCACAAGTCGGTGACCTGCGTTCAGCGACGGTTATCGCCACCTCTCGCGCATACGCGCCGCAATGTCGATACGAGGACCTTGATTCACGACAGTCCGTGCAGGTTCCGCAGATATAGGCCAGCTGGCGCGCTCAAACAGTGGCAGAAGCGTTTCAGGAATGAAGCGCGTACGCGACGCATAGAGGTGACGATCTCCCTGGACACTCTGGCCGTGAACGAAAAAGCGCTGCGGAACCATAAGATGCAGGTCGTCTTTCGCCCGCGTCATTGCGACATAAAGCAGGCGACGCTCCTCCTCCACTTCCTCGGTAGTGCCCGTGCCGAGATCGGACGGGATGCAACCGTCGACTGTATTAAGGACAAAGACCGATTTCCACTCCTGGCCCTTTGCCGAATGGATCGTGGACAAGATCAGGTAGTCCTCATCCAGCAGAGGGACGCCGGCCTGGTCGCTGGTAGCTCCAGGCGGATCGAGCGTAAGCTCGGTCAAAAAGCGCTCGCGAGAAGGATAGCCGCTCGCAATCCCTTCAAGCTGAATGAGATCGGCGCGCCGGATTTCAGCGTCTTCACGGATGCGCTCGAGATGGGGTTGATACCAGACGCGAGCTAACTCGAGATCCGCGGGCCATCCGGCATTGCGGATGTTTCCGACCGTCTCGACGAAGGAGGACCAATCGGCGCTGGTGCGAGGTGGGGCGGGGAAGTCGCGCAGCGCTCCAGCGGGGTCAGCGGATTCTGCCATGGCATCGAGCACACGCTTCGCTGTCGCGGGTCCTACGCCGGGTAGTAGGTTGAGGAGCCGAAAGCCTGCGACGCGATCGCGCGGGTTCTCTACGAAGCGTAGGACCGAGACGATGTCCTTTACATGGGCCGTGTCCAGGAACTTCAAGCCCCCAAATTTCACAAATGGTATGTTGCGGCGAGTCAGTTCGACTTCGAGCACGCCGCTGTGCGATGATGAGCGGAATAGAACGGCCTGATGTTTCAGCAGCAAACCTTTCTCGCGATTTGCTAGGACCTGTTCGACCACGTAACGGGCCTCGTCTGCCTCGTCTCGAAGGGTGACCAGCTGCGGCTTTTGCGACGACAACCGCTCGGTCCAAAGGTTTTTTGTGAAACGCTCCCTGGCAAGGCCGATCACGGCATTGGCCGCCGCCAAGATAGGCTGGGTTGACCGGTAATTGCGGTCCAGCGTGACAATCTCCGCGCGCGGCGAGAATTGATCAGGAAAGTCAAGAATATTGCGGACGGTCGCCGCTCGGAACGAGTAGATCGACTGCGCGTCGTCGCCGACAACGGTTAGGCCCGCACCGCCGGGTTTAAGCGCCAGCAGGATCGAAGATTGCAGGCGGTTCGTATCTTGGTACTCGTCTACTAGTACATGATCGAAGCGCCCGGCGAGGTCTTGCGCGATGCCGGTATCCGACATCATCTGCGCCCAGTACAAGAGAAGATCGTCATAATCGAGCACATTTTGAGCTTGCTTCGCCTCGACATAGGCCGTGAAAAGCTGCTTCAGCTCCTTTGTCCAGCTCGCGCACCATGGGAAGAAACGATCCACCACCTGCTCAAGCGGCGCTTCCGCGTTGAGGCAACGGGAATAGATCGCAACGCAAGTGCCTTTGGCGGGGAAGCGACGTTCGGTCTTCGAAAATCCTTGCTCATGACGAACGAGGTTCATCAGATCAGCGGAGTCCTCGCGGTCGTGTATGGTAAAGGCAGGATCTAGTCCTATCCGTTCGGCATATTCGCGCAATAGGCGGGCGCCGATGGCATGGAAAGTCCCGGCCCACACGAGGGTATCGCTCATGTTAGATAAATTGCCGCTGAGCTTGCCCACAATTCGCGTAACTCGACGGGTCATCTCAGCGGCAGCCCGTCGCGAGAAGGTCATCAAAAGGACGCGGCCGGGGTCGGCGCCGTTGACGATGAGGTGCGCGACGCGGTGGGCAAGCGTGTTGGTTTTTCCGGATCCGGCACCGGCGATGACGAGAAGCGGCGGCCCGACGGTGCTGCCCTGGCTCAGGCCATGTTCAACAGCACGACGCTGCTCGGCATTGAGTCCATCAAGATATGTCGCGGCCGTCGGCACGGTTGACTCCCCGGCGAAGCATGGTTGATTCTTCGCCGAAGGACAACGCTCCGTTTTTGCCTTAACGCTCCGTGAAGAGCAGCGATTTGCACTGCGCGCAGTCGGACCCTTGCTCATAAAATGATCTCACTTTTCTACCTTGCGACCCTGCAGACCCGCTGAGCTTCTTGAAGCGAGGCGCCCGGCGAGCTGCTGGGGCGGTTTGATCGCGCGGCCTAGAGGATTGCGAAACGATCACGGTTCACGAGGAAAAAGAGCTGCTGGCAAACTCGAATGTCGCTGTGGCGTGAGCAACAGTGAGAACATCGAGTGCCTTGTTCAACTCTTCGGATTCTTCACCTCGGTCTCTCATCCAAACAGCCACAACGCGTGCGAGTGCGCTGTCGCGTTTGCGATAGAGGTCATCGAGTGAATCGCGACTGGCATGTTTCTCCCTGTTTGAATTTACCATTACTCGTACTCCAAGCCGCGTGTTTGAGTTGGGCAGCAAGCGGCGGCTCAACGCTTGCTAATGATTTATTTGCGTTACGAAGCCGAAGGGTCATCAGGCTGATATAAATCCTGACGAATCAGATCGCGCAGTAGGAGGTCATCGTCACATTCTTTGCAGTGAATTCGCCGCGAAATGATTTCGCGTGCGGTCTCGGGCAGATCGCGAACATGCACCCAGCTGTCGGCACCGAGTGTGCGCACAAATTCTTCGCGACCAACCTGCTGAAGTTCTTCGGGGACATCGAGGCCATCGTTATATGGATCGAACATGCACGCATACCGCCATGTGATTTCCGCCGTCTCCGGATCGATCAGCTTGCCGGCAGCAATGCGCATCGCCACCAGTGCACGATGCTCGTTATCGTTAAATTTCATGTCACGTTCTCCTAACTGCATGTTGAAGGCTTGCTGCTGTGCGTTTTACAATCGGGATGCGGTTCCCAGTGCACACCTAACGATGACTGGTAACCGCAGCTTTCCTTTCGTGTATCTCGCTCGACCTGACTTCATTCTTCTGGAGTGCGGTGAAGAACATCTCAGGTCGTCCCAGCTGATCGTTAAGCCTTCGCTTCTTGCGCGGTGATTGGCGAAGGCGATGGCTTGGATAAGAAGTGTCGGACACGCCTTGGTCCATTTCAGCCCTCCAATTGGATCGTTGGTCTGAAACCAGTAGGCAAGGTGCAAACTCTCGATCAGCGTTTCTGTAACGAGTGGCGTTGATCCGAAGCTGTGAAGCAGGATCTCACTGTTCCTGTCAGATCCCATCGACTTTCCGGGTTGCCACCTTGAAATCAGCCAAAAGCCATCGTTTGTCCGACGCACGCGCAGGCGCGCTTTGCCGAACGCGCGCTGATAGACGTCATCGCTGCGCCGGGTCCAGCCGAGCACTGACTCTTTGCATGCCGTCCTGAGAAGCAGAGCTGGACCTGCGACGATGACGCCCCATGCCAAGGGAGCAAACCAGTAGGGCAAATCAAGCTGCTCTCGGCCGATCGCCCGACTGAAGTATGGATTCAGATTCCTGCAGAATGAGATCCAATGCTTTCGGTCCACTACTGGATGACCTTCAAACAACATCGTCATCTCCCCGGGTGGCAAGGTTCGACCGCGGAGAGGGGGTACCTTGTTGGGGTTTTACCTTTTTGGAGGTCGGAAGCGACCGCATAGGCCGCGCCCAGCCGCGCGAGACCGTGCTTCGATGGCCGCCAGGCATCAACCGGCGCGACTGGATCGGGATGAAGTTCATTTGCCGCATGATCAGCGCCACGCGTCGCCCGTTTTTGGTATTGTGGGGGGCACCGACGAGGTCAAGCAGGGCGACCGTGCTCATGGCTTCCACGCCCCTGAGAGCGTCCTCCAGGGTCTTCCGCCACGGGTCAGGAGGCGGAGCATCCAACTGTTTGGCAGCCTCCAGCATTCTAGAAATAAAGGACATTGGCACCTCCTCCCGATAAGGCCCTCGACTTCGCGGTGGTCAATCTGTGACGCTTCTTGCCGGTAATGGATTCGATTGGCTCTGCTACAGCGTAGCCAAGTACGGCAGCGAGCGACCTTGTGGCTGGGTATTGGCAGGGGCGTGGCCAATGCGGCTGGGAGGGCGGCAGGCGATCAATCGTCCCCCTAAAGGGGGGACAATTGATCACCACCACTGCCGCGGGGAATTGGTCAATCAATTGCCCGGGGATTGACCAATTCACCACAGCGCTAAGCAGCAGTTTTCGTGTCGACTGCATTGAAGCCTCCCTGAGAGACGCGCGAGTGATCGACCAGAAGCCCTCGTCCCTTGCGAAACCGGCCGGGGTCTTCGGCTAGGTCCTTCATATCGCGCGATATCAACGCACCTTCCTTCTGCAGCTGCTTGAGTGCCGCCTTGACCATTGCTTCGAGGTCACCAGGAGACCATTGTCGTGGCGCGGTAGCTGCCTCTGCTCCGGCGATGGCGTCTGCAAGAATTGCGCGCGCGTTTCCGTTGCCGGCGGAGCTGGGACTATACGGAAAGAATTTGCCGTCGATCGGCTTACCCCGATGGACAAGGTCTAGGATGGCGCTCCGTATTTTCTCATCGGCCGTCGAGCCGATCATGCTGTTCTGGATGGGCAGTTGCACGCGCATGACGGCCTGGACGTTGTCGCCCGACGGATAGATTGGTGGTTCCGCATTCGGTAGCTCGATACTGTGCAGGCGATAGAGTGGAGCATCGCTGCTTCGAGGAGTTAGATTTGATTTCGCGTCTATCAATTTGATATAGCGAGGTCGCTCTGACGGGAGGATCCCCCATGTTTTGGCTTCCTCATCGGACACCCATACAGGCATGATCGCACGCCGCGCCAGGTTGACGATCGAGGCTGCGCCACTGATGGCGTCTGCGGTGCCGGCCTCCGCGTTCTTACGAGTGTGGTGTACGATCAAAATCGCACAGTCAAATTCCGCTGCTAACCCCTTCAATGCTCGCATCACCAGCGACATGCTCGGGTTGTCGTTCATATTGCCACTTGCGCACAGTGCAACGAGCGGATCGAGCACAAGGACATCTGGTGATAGCGATTGGAGAGCTGCCCGAAGCTGTGCGAAACCGTTTGTATCTAGCTGCGAGTGACCTTTTTCGTTGGTTCGTAAGAAGGACAAACCTTGCACGTTAGGATCGTCGGTGCCGGCGACGTAAAGACGGTCTAATTCTTGTGCGCCAACGCCATGGGCCAAGCAAAATGCCCACACACGCCGGCGGATCTCCTCGCCACTATCTTCGGCGTTGATCAGCAGAACTCTCAGATCAGTGCCGCGGATTTTTTCACCGAGGAGTTCCTTACCTACCGCGACCGAAACGCCCATGCCAATGGCGAGAGAGGACTTACCAAATCCCCCAGGAGATCCGAGGACCGTGATCTCTCCGCGCACTAAATCGAAACTATACAAGGTGCGACGGTGTCGGATGCTCGAGAATGTCACCCTCATCGATGCTGGTGACCACGCCGTCGGCGTCGTGGCGGTCGCACTAGGATTTACCGTGGCGGTGACAACGGGCCGGATGTTGAGCGGTGACTTGCCCGCGGCGAGAAACGGACATGTGGCGCATGATTTGCAGCCTGCACCGTGAATAGTCGTACAACGCGGGTAGCCAACGCCGCGATCACGGTCGGCAAGCTTCCGCTCGTACATCGCCTGAGTATCGTCGTAATTGTAGGTGGGGTGGCTCTTTGAAACTTCATGGGCAAACTCATTGCCGTTCTCCATGAAGGCGGTGCACAGCACGGACAAATTCCACTTCGGGTTATCGTAGTCCTTGCCACCGTTTTTGAGCGCCTCGCCAAGGAAAGCGCAACTCGCGAAGATTGGGAACGGATCAACAAGTCTGGGGCCGCTGCTGATCCCTGCGGAGACCGCCCCATCAGTGGGATCTAGCGTGGCAAACGCTGGATCCGGCGCGTCAAAAACGGCACCAGGTTCGATGGGATCTACGACAGACGCGGGCGCCGCCGCTGCCGTCTGTCGCCGGACCTGAGCGGTACTGAAATTTTTCAGAAACGATAGGTCGGTACTAAAGTCATAAAGTTTTCCAAGCCCCGATTTGCCGAGGACTTTCACAGGCCTCGCCGGATTGTACTTATGGTTCAGTGTTCCAGGGACACGGAGAAGACGAGCAGGATCTGTTGTCAGGCCGGCGTCACAGAGGACACCCCTCTGCAATAGCAACGCCTTAAGACCATCCGCGTAAGCGCGCCACTCCGGCTCGGTAAGTGGTGCGTCAGAAATCCAATACACGTGAAGACCGCCACCGCTGTCTACCCATGCTGTGGGCAAAGGCATCCCGGTGTCAGCACAAAACTGTTTTACGGCATTGATCGCGTCGATCTTCGTCGCATAGTGCTTAGGGTCGTTGGACTTCACATCAATATCGACCCAAAGCGCCTTAAGGAGCAGAGAGTTGCGCGCAAGTCTGATTGCCTTGGGCGTGCCACCCTTGGTCGTAGTGCTGTCTTTTTGGAGAGATGTGCAGAACCATACGTCGTAATAGTTTGCTGCTGTCTCCACCCACTTGGCTCGGTTGAGAAAGTCATTGATGTTCTTGTGCGGCCAGCCGACTATGAAATCCTTTCCCCCATTTTTGTTGGGGTCAGGATTCCTCAAATGGGAGTGTAGGTTGATCCAGCCTGGATCCTGAGCGCCGGGCCAGGGCAGGGCGAGTTCAAGGAACTCGCGATTTCGGTCGGTAGCACCGGTGGCGTTATTAGAGCTGCTCATGCGTCTTCCTCTCCCGCGCACGCAGCCACGCCTGCAAACTCGATCGCCGGTAAAAAATACGACGGCCAATCCGCGTAATTGGAGGACCTTCGCCCAATATTTCCCATCGATCGAGCGTCCGCCTTGTGACGTTCAATTCGTTCGCCGTCTGCTGGTGAGTGCAATAGTCTGAGAGAAGGGGATCAAAAGCCGACATGGGGCCTCGCGCACTGTTCTGTGCGCATTTGCGGCAACTCGCGGACAAAAATCTCGGCTAGAAAATCAAGGAAAAATCTAAAGTTAATGCACCAATTTAGCGTTCAAACGGCGATTTCGCCCCATTGCTCTGGGCCACGCGAGGTGCCTCCTTCCGCGCCCGCTTAATCAAACCAATTACTGAATCGGGGGCGATGGTTCGGCCAACAGCATCAAGGAATGCGGTGACGAACGAGGCAAAAGGACCATCCCCCGCTCCTGGTATTCTGCTGGTTGCGAGGCGGTAGAGCTCGGCGAGACGAATGATGTAGCCTGAGGGTATCGTTGAGCTGTTCTTTGGTCGGCCGCCCTTCTTTTTAGCATTTGCACCTGCCCGTGACGCAGCTATCTCCAGCATTCGGAGATGCGCGGCGGCTTCGTTCAGCTCGTTTAAAATTTGGGAAGCGGCGCCTGAGGTTGTATGCGATGTCTGATTGCTACGGGCTTGGAAGATCGCTCTCATCAAGTCGACCACCACATCGTTTTGGCTTAACAGCGTCCGCGCGCGCTTCAATCTCTGCTCAAGCGCTGCTAGCTTTTTCATTCTAAGGTCGTTTGGAGGTGTGTTTTCATCCATCTCCTGGTCCCAAAAGTAAAATTCCGCCGTTCTCATTAAACCCTGCCAAGGACCTTCCGCATCGAAGCTGGCTTTCCGGGCGTCACGCTTGCGCCCGTTAGCTAGGACTTCTAACAATGTTTGCTTATGGCTCTCAAATCCGGCTAAGCGGCTCCTTATAAGTGGGCGCGGATCACTCATGACGAGATACCGCCATTTTCACTTTCGTGCCGATGACGGCGAGTTGACGATGTTGGCTATTAAGTCGGCCAGCTTTTCCAGCGCGTCCCGCTTCTCGTCTGCATAGGAATGCCGGTCGTAAATCCCCTCCACTCCGGCGATGACGTGTCCCAGGACGCGCTCCGAAATGTCTGGGCGCACGCCAGCGCGTGCCATCAAGGTTTTTGCGGTGCGCCGCAGATCATGGAGGGTCCAGTTCGGTAGCGGCTCGATCTCAGCCCCCTTGTTGGCACGCTTCCGCATGTCAATCAGGATGGCCTTATCCAGCCTGACCTTGCTCTTGCCAAAGCCGGAGAATGGCGTCTTGATCCGGGATGGAAATACATAGTCGCAGCCATCTATCCGTGGCTGGGCTTCAATGACCGTGTGCGCTGCATTCGATAGCGGTACATGGTTCGACCGCTTCGTCTTGTACCGCTCAGCGGGGATTGTCCAAATTCCGTCAGCACCGATCTCCGTCCAAGCCATGTTTGCGACTTCATCACGTCGCTGTGCCGTAAGTAGAAGCGTTTTGAGCAGGGCACCGAACGTTCCGGCTTCGCTAAGCAATGGCCATAGAATGCGAAGTTCATCGTCCGAAAGTACCCGAGAGCGTGCTCGCTCCTTCGGATTGGCTCTCGCTCCCACGCGCACAAATGCTGCATTGAGGTTGAACTCATCATCCCGCTCGGCATACCAGCTTAGCGCCTTGCGCAGGTAGGCTCGAACTCTGTCGGCTTGGACCGGGCCAGCCTCGTCTTCGACCTTGTCCAGCATCTCCGCTACGTGAGAGCGGCGAAGCTCGTAGACGCCGAGCTTTCCGATACGTGGCTTCACCAACCGGTCAAATGCACTCTGGATTTGATCCGCGCTCCGAAGCGGTCTTTCCTTGTTCCGTACGTATCGGGTCATGAAGTCATCAACGACGCTCGAAACGGACTTCGTCGTCGGGATTGGTGCTCGGTCCTTAAGCGGGTCTTCGCCACGGTCAACACGCTGGCGCAGATTGCGAGCCTCTCGAACAGCCTTCAGTGCCGACCAATCCGGCCAAGCGCCGATTGTGAAACGGTGCTCACGTCCGCGTAGGCGGTAATTGAGGATGAAAGCGCGAGCGCCAGACGCTGTAACGCGAACCCCGAAGCCGCGCGGAGCTTTCGCGCCTTGGACCGTGGCACCAGCGAAATACGTGACGGAATTACCCTTGGCCGGAGCCCGCAGCCGCTTAATCGTCTCCTCGCTAAGGCTTCCAGCTTTCATGCTTGTGTCCGCACTGTGTCCGCACTATCAATTCACCTCAATGTCTCTTAGTGTGTGCTCGTTGTCGCATGGCGTCAACAAAAACGCTTGATATAATTAACACTTTGATGCGGACACGCGGAAGTGGAGGGAAACCCAGACGCTTAGCAAGCAGGGGTACACGTGACTGAAAATCGCAGTGTCGGTGGTTCGATCCCGCCCCTGGGCACCATTGCCCCCTCCGCAGTCTTCCGCCACCCTCCACTAATGTGCTAGAAAGGCCTGAAATTGGCGGACTTTTCGTCCGTTGGTTTTCGCAGCCTTCCGCTGGCAACCGGCGCATTTGTTGGTATGACCGCTGGTAGTGAAGCGGGCGGCTGTTGGTAGATTGACCCCAAGGGGATCGAACCGATGCCGATTACGGACACCATCTGCCGTACCGGCAAATCGCGCGAAAAGCAGTACAAGGTAAGCGACGGCGGCGGCCTCCGAGCAAGAATTGTCGGAGTTCTGTCGAGCACGCCTGGCCTCTTACAAGGTTCCGCGTATTTGGCGGTTCGTCGACCAATTTCCGCAGACCGCATCTAGCAGGATTCAGAAGTACGTTCTTCGCGAACTTTACCTCGCAGAGATGGCCCCCTGATGAATGCGGCCCAGTGCGCCGTTGATCGGTCTGATGGTTTACGACAAGAACACGGGGTTCTCCGCCACGCCGCTACTCAACACGCTTCGCAAGGACCATCCGCGGTCACTGCGTGCCTTGGCCGTGGTCCAGGGAGGCCGCGGCCATTGGGCGCCGTGGGGCCAGTTCATGTGAAGTCATCAGGACCGGCAAGCCCCAGGCAAACGCGACGCTTGGCTCCAGCATGTGGGAGTACTATGCGACGCCCGCTGGCGCCGAGGAGGCGGTCGCCTTTCAGCCAGGCCGTGGGAGTGCCGACCGGTGCGTTTATGCTTGAGGCCGCGCCGCTCATCGACACTAGATCGGTCGGTTTTCGCCGTCGACGTTGGGGGGCGAGAGGCTCCTTGAGGAGCCAGTTGCGCACTGATAAACAAATACGCAAAACGGAGTTAGCTGCGGACGCAGCCATTGAAAAACTGGCCAAAATTCCAACCGCGCGACGTGCGCTAATCTCGATCACAGCTTGGTTTGCGGCAATCGAGAAGATTGTATGCTTCGCCGCGCCTCGCTCAATATGATCGTCACTGACCTCAAACCTCAGGGAATATAATAAAACGGATTGGGGACCTTCCAGGTCCGTTCCGCGTAACCGACGAAATTTATCTATCGTGAAGTAGAGGCGCCGTCTCAGATGCTGATCACTTGCGAGATTTGGCGGATGACGCGATCGAATAGTGGACCGGCTAATGCCGGCTCTTGGCACGTTTGAGACATGCCGGAGCACGATGAAAATGGCAGAACCTATCTTGCCGCACGGCTTCAGCCCCCTAGCGTGAGATACCAGCCCTTGCCGGTTGCGGTTTCTGGCCGCCGGATCGTTCGCGGGAACCGGCGCTTCCGCTGAGATTCCAGAATTTTCCAAGTTTCATGGCGGGAATTGCTGCCGCGCCCTGTTTCGCTGCATCGCAACACGAAAAATGAGACTGACGTTCAAGCAAACGGCATCCCAACAGCCTGTCGACGCGCACTATTCGCTTTCCGCGGAAAGCGCGGACTTCGGGAATGTTGCGCAACCGGTGCAAGTCTCCGCGCACCGAATGTCGACAAAAAGCAAATGGGAGGAATCTCTATGTTGAAGGGCAGTTTCTGTCTTGCCGCGCTGGCAAGCCTGTTTATGTCGGGCGCCGCTTTCGCTCAGGAGAAAATCAAAGTTGGCGTAACGGCGACCTTGGAGGGGACGTATACCGTGCTCGGCGAGGACGGCATCCGCGGCCATCAGACCGCGTTGAACAAACTCGGCAAGAACGTCGGCGACAAGCAAATCGAATTCGTCATCGCCTCCACCGACGCGACGCCGGACTCCGCCGTGCGGGCGGTTCGCAAACTGATCGAGCAAGACAAAGTGCAGATT
>Ga0207051_1105_pt1 | contig 12412 bp, 15 predicted proteins | sample Alteio_BWMinCont_61_FD_153292 | JGI IMG/M metagenome (GOLD analysis project Ga0207051, IMG submission 153292) | Enriched cells from forest soil in Barre Woods Harvard Forest LTER site, Petersham, Massachusetts, United States -... | ecosystem: Environmental > Terrestrial > Soil > Temperate forest >...
GCGATCGTTTTTTCCGGACGTGCCGGTTCCGGTTCTGACCGCCGCGTGCGCCCGGTACAAAACTCTGGACATTTGGGGGAGCGATCCGGTGCTGCCGCGTGCCGGTTACGATCGCTTGCTGTCGAGCCTTGTCTCGGGCGGGTTCGTGCATCCGGGCACGCCGTACTCGGTCGCGGTGGACAACAGTATCGCCACTTCAGTGCTCGCTGGCTGAGCCTGACGGTTGGCGACACGCTGGGTCTGGCGGTTGGCGACACGCAAAATAACCGCGTCATCCCCCGGTTCGTCCGGGGGACCTGTCCCAGCACCGAGCATTTATGGGTGGCATGAACGCTTCCCCGGACAAGCCGGGGAAGGGTCATGACGTCGAGAGGGCAGTACCCCAATCGATTCGATTATTTTAGCGCGTCGTCTTTAGGCTATGCTCGGGCGTGATGTCCGAGTCGCACCTTGTTCGCCCGGTTTTCGACGATGTCCCGCCCGCGCGGCGGCGCAACCTCGCGGCTGTCGCGGCGAAGGACACGGCGCCGGAACTGGTGGTGCGGCGGGTGCTGTATCGGATGGGCTACCGGTTCCGGCTGCATCGGCGCGATTTGCCGGGGACGCCGGATATCGTGCTGTCCGGGCGGCGGAAGATCATCGAGGTTCGCGGCTGTTTCTGGCATCGCCATCCCGATCCGGCGTGCCGCAACGCGGTGCTGCCGCGGGTGAGGGCGGCCTGGTGGGCGGCGAAGCTGGCGCGCAACGTGGAACGCGATGAGCGCAACCTTGCTTCGTTGCGCGATGCCGGTTGGTCCGTGCTGGTGCTGTGGGAATGCGAGACGAAGGACACGGCGGCGTTGGGCGCCCGGTTGCGATCGTTTTTGCAATGAACGATCTGGCGTTGGCCCGGCTGGCGCGCGGGGAACCGCCTCGGGTGCTGGACCTGTTCTCCGGCGCGGGCGGGTTGTCGTTGGGGTTTCAGCGCGCCGGGTTCCAGATCGACGGCGCGGTGGAGATCGATCCGCTCGCGGCTCGAACACATGCACGGAATTTTCATCCCGGTGCACCGGGCGTGGCGCGGGATATCACTCGGACTGAACCGGATGAACTGGGTCTTGATGCCGTCGATGTGTTGGTCGGCGGACCGCCATGCCAGGCTTACGCGCGGGTCGGGCGGGCAAAATTGCGTGAGGTGGCGGATCATCCATCGGCGTTCAAGGTCGATCCGCGGGGGAATTTGTATTTGCGCTACCTCGCCTGGGTCGCGGCGTTGCGGCCGCTGGCGCTGCTGGTCGAGAATGTTCCGGATATCTTGCATTACGGGCATCACAATGTGGTCGAGGAAATGGTCGATGCGCTGGATGGCCTCGGCTATGTCGCGCGATATTCTCTGATCAACAGCGCGTTTCACGGTTGCCCACAGATGCGGGACCGGGTGTTTTTGATCGCCTACCGGAAGGAACTCGGGGTGACGGCGCGGTTTCCCCGGGCCACGCGCTTCATGCGATTGCCACGAGGGTACGCCGGCACGCGTGCCGTCGCGCTGCGGCATGTCGATCGTTCCGGAGCCGCTGGGTATGTCCCGGCCGATCCGGGCGATGAACGTTTGCCTGGTCCGGTCACCGCGCGTGAGGCGATCGGCGATCTGCCGCCCATCCTGGGCGAGTCGGTGAAGCGCGGGCCGCGTCGATTCGCCGAATTTTCTCCCTACGCGGCAGATGCGGATCATTCCGTGTACGCGACGATGATGCGGTGCTGGCCGGGGTTTGAAGCGGGTGAAGGGGTGTTTGACCACACTATCCGCGCCCTGCCGCGTGACGTGCCGATCTTTCGCGCGATGCGGCAAGGCGCCGAATATCCTGAGGCGTATGAGACAGCAAGTGCATTGGCGGCGGCGGAGGCTGCTCGGCGTGGGCTTCAGCATGGGACCGAGAAGTATCGCGATTTGTTCGTGCGGATGGTGCCGCCTTACGACGTCGGCAAGTTCCCAAACCGGTGGTGGAAGCTGGAACCGGATCAGCCCGTGCGCACCTTGATGGCGCATATCGGCAAGGATACTTACAGTCACATCCATTGGGATTCAGTTCAGGGGCGCACGATTTCGGTGCGCGAGGCGGCGCGGCTGCAAGGATTTCCGGATGGGTTCGTGTTCGAGGGCACAATGAACCCGGCGTTCCGCCAAATCGGTAACGCCGTGCCGCCGCTGATGGCCGCGGCGATCGCGAGAGTCATGCTGGAAACGTTGCGGGAGGCGGCGGTAAGATTGGTTGCACCGCTGGCCGCCTAGTACCTCGGCAAAGTGATTATGACCGGTTCCGCATGCTCAGGCCGTGACTCGGTGAGGCGGCGATCACGTAACGTCTCGATCCGCGTCGCGAGCCTCGTGGCGCCGCCGGACAAGGAAGGTTTAAACGCAGATGCAAGAAGATTCACGCTGAACACGCAGATGGTTCGGTGAGGTTTACAGGCCGTTGACCACGCGTTTGATCTTCGGACGCGGATTGCCGAAGTTAAGTAGCAGGCAGAGCCGTAGCCCGGTCGCTTTGAGATAATTGGTGCATTGCATCCGATGCGCGCCGTCCAGCTCTCTGACGGTCTTCCGCGGAGCGATGCCCCCATGGCGCCTCCGCGGGTGCTTGCTCCGGCCCGGCTGCACATGACCTAACTCGCGTGCTTATGAACAAACGCCTTGATCATTTCCAACGCGCGCAGAGACCCCGGCGACGTGGGCGCGGCCGAGATAAACGCGTGCGGCAGACCGGGGAAGATCTCCTTGACGACCGAACCGCCAGCCTTCGCATAAGCCGACGCGAAATTGTCCGCCATGTCCGGCGTCAGGTTGTCGTCGGCGGTGCCTTGCATGATCAGCATCGGTGGCTTCTCGACCGCTTCGCCGCGTCGCAGGATCAATGTCGGGCTGGCTTCCGCCATGTCGGCTTCCGAAGGCCAGAACTTGTCATGCGCGATCACGAACCGTTCCTGCCCGGCGGCTTTCTTCACCTGGTAGCGCTGCAACGGATCGGCGACCGGCCAGCAACCGATGGCGAAGCGCAATGACGCATCGACCGATGAACCGGTCAACGGCAGCTTCGCGTACCGAGGATCGTTAGGCCGCAGCGCGCTCAACAGCAGCATGTGGCCGCCGGAGGACGAACCCAGACCGCCGACCAGATCCGCGCGGCCGCCGAACTTTTCCGCGTTGGTCTTCAACCACCGAATGCCGAGGTTCACGTCGGCGATCGTGTCCGGGTAGCGCGCGACCGGCGGCATGCGGAAATCGATCGACATGACAACGATCCCGTCGGCCGCGAGCGACTCCGCGATCGCGACGTTGTTGAACCGGTCGCCGCCGGTCCAGGCGCCGCCGTGAACTTCGAGGACGGCGGGGAAGGGGCCGGGGCCGATGGGTTGATACAGGCGCGCCAGCAAGGGCTGACCGTTCGGGCGTTGATATTCGACGTCGTCGGCGCGGAAATCCATGGCGTGGTGTCCTCCTCGGCGGATCGTAGTGCCGCTGAGTGGGTCGCGGCAAACCGGACTTCGGTCAGTCCGGCCAGAAGTCCGGGTTCGTGGCTTCGTCGAAAGTGAAGGGGCATGCAACGGGGAATGTGGCACGGGCGAGATGTGTCTCACGTTCGGCGTCAATGCGGGCATCTTCATATGCGTCCGCCATTGCCTCACCCAACTGCGATTTCAGGCTCGGGTTCTGCGCGAGATGCTTACTGATGCGCAGGCGTTGCTGCTCGATCGTCAGAGCCCAGGAACGGCCGCTCAAGCCCTGTTGATAGCGCCACTTCAGCAAATGAACCAGCAACACCGTCAGGCGGCTGATCAGTTCACGTCGTTCGCGTTTGCCCATGCTTTCGATTTCTTCCACGATGTTTTCGACATCGGCTTCGGACCATCGGCCGGCGCGCAACAGCGCTGCCTGCTCATTCGCCCAGGCGTAGAAGTCGGTATCGTAAAGGGTCGCGTTTTTCGACGGCATGATCCGGTTACCCTACGCCAACCGCCCGGTTCCGTCACCCGATTTCCGAAACCGATTTCCGCTGGGGCCGCCAGGTTGCTATAACCCTCGCATGGACTTCGCCCTCACCGAGCCGCAGCAACAGATCCGCGATCAGATCCTCCGGATTTGCACGCGGTTCGACGACACCTATTGGCTGGAGCGCGACCGCGACGCTGTCTTCCCGCACGCGTTTTTCAACGCCATGGCCGAGGGCAACTGGCTCGGCATCGCCATGCCGGAAGCCTATGGCGGTGCCGGGCTGGGCATCGCGGAGGCGGCGGTGATGATGCAGGCGATCGCCGAGTCAGGCGCCGCGATGAGCGGGGCGAGCGCCATCCACATCAACATCTTCGGCCTCAATCCGGTGGTCGTCAGTGGCACCGAGGCGCAGAAAGCCCGCATGCTGCCGCCGCTGATCGAGGGCAAGGACAAGGCCTGCTTCGGCGTGACGGAACCCAATGCCGGGCTCAACACCACCGCCCTGACGACACGCGCGGAAAAACATGGCGATCGTTACCGGATCAACGGCACGAAAATCTGGACTTCCACGGCGCAGGTCGCCAACAAAATCCTGCTGCTGGCGCGCACCACGCCGCTGGATAAGGTGAAGCGCAAAACGCAAGGCCTGACCTTGTTCTATACAGACCTCGACAAAACCCACGCCGAGGTGCGCCTGATCCACAAAATGGGTCGTCACGCGGTCGACAGCAACATGGTCTTCTTCGAGGACATGGAAATCCCCGAAGAAGACCGCATCGGTGCGGAAGGGGAGGGGTTCCGCGCCATCCTACACGGTTTGAACCCGGAACGAGTCCTCGTCGCGTCTGAAGCCGTCGGCATTGGCCGCGCCGCCCTGGCCCGGGCGTCTCGTTACGCGCGCGAACGGATCGTGTTCGGCCGCCCCATCGGCCAAAATCAATCAATCCAGCACCCCCTCGCCCGCAACTGGGCCGAACTGGAAGCCGCCAATCTGATGACATTCAAGGCGGCGTGGCTCTACGACACCGGGCAGGAATGCGGCGCCGAGGCGAACGCCGCCAAATATCTCGCTGCCGAAGCGGGATATAAAGCCGCCGAGCAGGCGGTGATGACCCTCGGCGGCATGGGCTACGCGCAGGAATACCACGTCGAACGGCTGTTCCGCGAAAGCCTGATCCCGCGCATCGCGCCGGTCAGCCGCGAACTGATCCTGAGTTATCTGGCCGAGCGCGTGCTCGATCAGCCAAAGTCATACTGAAGCAAGCAAGGAGACGGAACATGACAGTGCTACGGTCATCCAATCGCCAGACCAAGGTGCAGCCGCCGGCCAATTTTACCGGTGTCGTATTCTCGGACGAGATCGTGCAGGGCACGGCGCCGTCGCGGATGCGCGCGTCGGTGGTGTCGTTCACGCCGGGCGGCCGCACCGCGTGGCATGCGCACCCCGTGGGGCAAACTTTGTATTGCCTGTCCGGCGCCGGACGGGTGCAGTTCGAGGGCCAGCAGGTGCAGGAAATCCGCGCCGGCGACACGGTGATCATTCCGCCGAACACGCGGCATTGGCATGGCGCGGCGCCGGATAAATTGTTCGCACACCTCGCGATGTCGGAACAAACCGACAAAGGCGAGGGCACCGCGTGGTTCGAACACGTTTCGGACGCGGATTATAACGCGGCGCCGGCGCCGGTGAACTGATCGCACTCGGCATGGCGCGATAACCCCGCGCCATGCCGTTCACACGAAACAACAGGACACGCACCCGAGCGGAATGTTTCGCGAAGGACCTGAAAAGGCTGCGTCACGCCCGCGCTGACCTCCGCTACATGCCGTACAGAAGCAGGTCGGCCGCGCCGCCAACCTGCGACAACAGGTCCATGCCCGTCAGGTTGCCGCTGACCAATGTCAGTCCCAGTTCCCGCGCCGTCACGAAAAGCGCCGCATCCAAAAACAACGCGCGCCGCCGGTCCTGTGCGAAGCCCTGCATTCGCGCCAGAGAGCCGGCCAGCATGCCGGCCTTCGCCCAACCCGACGGGCTAAGGTCAACGAACTCATCGGGCGTGAGGCGGTCCAGGACAGCACCGATCGCGGACTGGTTCCGCGCCGTGCCGGGATGTGAAGGATCGAGACGCCCGAAGCCGAATGACAACTCCCCCACACAAAGCGCGGAATGGCGGATCATGTGGTTCGCGAGCAGCGCCTGGATCGCGTCCGGAAAGCCGTCCTGCTTCATGCCATCGATGTAGACAGTGGTATCGAGCAGGAGCATGGCGCCGGCGGGCCCCGCACCAGGGTCCATCGGCAAGGCGGATCGGGGCCGGTAGGACAGGGTACGGACGGTGGAAGGAACCGCGCTCCGAGCAGCCTGACCAAGGCTGGGATCAAAGACCAATATCGAAATCGTCTGTCAGTTTACCGCGCTGTCCGGCCAGCGGCGCGTGCGCTTTCCCGCCCCTCACGTCAGGTGGGAATACACCGCCAGTCCGAACCCGAACGCCGCCAACCCGATCAATCCCGCGGCGATACCCAGTGGGCGCATGCGCGTCACCACGGACACCGACGCGAGCACGATCGAAATCTCCAGCGCGCCGGACGTGTATTCATAGCCATGGTAGGCATGGAACGCCTGCTCGCGGTCTCGCTCTTCCACGATCGCCTTGGCCCTGAGCTGCTTCATCCCCTCGCCGGTCGCCGGATCGTCGTGCATCCGGGCTTCCTCGGCACGCGCCGCGGCGATCCGCGCCTGGACGGCAGGCGTGTCGGCGTTCGGCAGGCTCTCCAGCACCGCGATCTCAGAATTCCGCATCCCGGCCCGCAGGTTCTTCGCCTGATAGAAATTCCAGGTGTCGGTCGCGGCGATGTGATGCGTCAGATAAGCGGTCTGCGTGGCCTTCTCGCCGATTTCCGCCAGGGCGAGTCCGGCGGCCAGGAACGAGACCGCCACGGCCATTCGCCGCGGCCAGGGATCTTTGTCGCCATGCTCGGCGTGCGCTTCGCTGATGTGCTCTTGCGCGGTATCGACCGGATCGACCATCCACCTGCTCTCCCTGCCTCGTGTGGCGCGACCGGAGGCTGTTTCCCCATCGGCCACGAGGATGCATGGCTTATCACGATCTGGCCCAGCCGGTATTCGCCATCGCCGTAGGCGTGCCGGCGTGAGCGTGCCGGCGTCTTGTGCGGCGCTGTCACACTTCTTGCACCGGGCGGCGCGAAAAGGGTAAAACCGCATCCATGGCATACCTCACCGCCGCATCTCGTTTTATCGCGCCCGCCACCATTCTCGTGTTATTGAGTGGCTGCGGCGGCGACAGTTCGCTGTCGCGGACATTCGGGTTGGTTCGCGATGCGCCGGATGAGTTCACCGTGGTGACCCGCGCGCCACTGTCGATGCCGCCAGACTTCACCCTGCGGCCGCCACAGCCCGGCGCCGCGCGGCCGCAGGAGCAGTCGGACCGTGCCCGGGCTGAATCCAATTTGGTGCCGGAGGCGATTTTGGGCGGCTCGCGTGCCGCCATGACGCCGGGTCAGGCGGCGCTGCTACGCGATGCCGGCGGGACGGCGCCGGCCGATATCCGCCAACGCGTCGATCAGGAAGCCCAACTCGGCACCGACAACGACAGTTTCGTCGACAAGGTGCTCTATTGGCGGAAATCGGACTCGCAACAGGCGGTCGTTGACGCTAACGCGGAGGCGGCACGGCTGAAGCAAAACGCGGCTCTGGGGCAGTCCCCGGTGACCGGCGACACACCGGTCATTCGCGATAAAAAGACGGGTTGGTTCCAGAGTTTATTCGGATGGCTGTAGCGGGTGGCGATCATCCCGCATTACACCCAGGCTGGCGGCGCCCCCGCCATCACGGGTGCGGGGTTCGGTCTGTTCAGTTGCGATTGCGGCAATTCGCTGCTGATCGCGGGCTACGAGCCGCGTAACTTCCTCTGTATCGCGATCCGGTGCGCCGCCTGCGGCCGGATTTCGGAAACGCCGGGCCTGCCGCAAGGCGCGGTGCCGCCGCCATTCGTGACCCTGGTTGAGCGCGGCGCGGAAAGTCCGCCCGCCGCCATCGCCAGCGGCGGGGTGCTGATCGGCCGCGAGGAAATGGAGCGTATCGCCGCGCTTTATCAGCCCAGATCGACGGAAACCGACCCCCATGTGATCAGCGACGCGCTGCTGGACGAGGTGGAGTTCCAGCAGCTTCGCTGGACCAGCGAGCCGCTCAATCGCGCGCCTCTGAGTTACAAGGATCATGCGCTCGCCTGGGCTGTCGCGCACTTCCGGGCGCGGTTGCGGGACCCGGACTGGACCAGCTTCTCCGAGGACACCGACCTCGTCGCCGTCACCGTGATCGCGGCGTTCCGCGATCTGTTCGCCAGTTGGGCGCACCATCCGCTGTTCGGGGCGATGATCGGAACCGCCGCCTCGCAGGGCTATTCGCTCCACGCGATGGCGATGTTCGGAGCGGCGAAATCGATGGCCTCGGCGGGCAACCGGGTGGGCTTCGTGCCGACCGGCGGACCGCGGCCACGGATCGTGTCCTTCCGGCTTGTGTTGGGCGGCCCGGACGATATGTCCGTCGTGGTGAACCGGTTCGACCGATTCGAGTGGCCGGACGGCGCGCCGGCGACAGCACAGACGGTGCGCGCGGCGGTGATCGAGGCGATGACGTCGGTGAAAGGCAGCATCAACCGGCTGCGGCCCGGCATGCTCGTGCTGTCGGCCGGGGCGCTTGAACAACTGTTTGTCGAGAGCATCGTCGGGGCTGTGGGCTCGCACGGGAAGCGGCATCGCGGGCTGGCGGCGGTGTCGGTGATTTTCCCGAAGATTTCCATGACCGGAAAGCATCGCGAGGTGCGGTTTGGCTATTCGTTTTATCCGGTGGCAAATCGAAACCATACGGTTGGTCAATCGGTACGGATCGGCTCACGGGCGGATTTCGCGGACATCCGCTGAGCGGTACCAGTCCGGTTGGTCGCGCGGTGCCACCGGCCGGTTTATATACTCAACCGCCGCGGCAATCTGCGACGCATGCATGCGAGAAAGCAAGCTTTACCACAAAGACACTAAGACACCGAGAAGAAAGTATGCAGTCCACAGCTGACAATCGTCTCTGTGTCTTAGTGTCTTTGTGGTGAATCTTTTTCTTACGTAGTGCAAACGGAGACGCGGATGATGGAGCACAGGCGGTAAACCAATCGTCACTACCGTTAACTCTTGAACGCACGTCATGCTCCTCCCTCGACTCTTGATCGGGGGAGGAGCATGACGCTCAAGGTGCGGTGCCACCGGTCAACGGTCGTGACGATTGATTTAAATGGCCATGTGTTGGCCGGGCGCCCGTTCGGGGACACCGGCGAGCACGGCCCGATGCTCGGCGAACAATGCTTTGACCCAATCGATGACCGCGCGCACGCAGGCCGCGCGACGCAGATCGCGATGGACGATAATCCAGTATTCGGCCGCGAGTTCGGGGATCGGCGCGCTCAGCCGCTCAAGCAACGGATGGCCGTCACCGACATAGCAGGGCAGCACGCCGCGGCCGGTACCAGCACGGATCGCTTCCAGGTGCATCAACATCGATGACGCGCGCAGCGCCACCTTCATTCCGGTCTCTTCGACCTGCCGCTGGACCCAGCGCGCGGGCTCGTAGTGCGCTTGCTCTTCGGTGTAAGTGACCCACGCGTCAGCAGTCACGCCACGACGCCCGTAAATCGCGACCGCGAAGGTTCCCGCCCGGGAGACGTAAAAGTCGCCGCTGTCCGGCGGCTGGTGGCGCAACGCCATATCCGCCTCGCGGCGCGCCAGGTTCGCGGTTTGGCGTGACTCGACCAGTTCCAGGGTAATGCCGGACGGCAGCGATGTCGTCGCCGATCCCGACAGGCAGCGCGCCAAAAATCCGGCGGCACACTCACCGGTCGCGACCCGAACCGTGCCGCTCAATACCGGTGAAGCCGCCGCCCGCCGCCGCTCCAGGGTCAGCGCGGCGGCCTCGACGCTCTCGGCCGCCGGGACCAGTTGTTCGCCGGCGGCATTGAGGCGCAGCCCGTCGGGCAGGCGGTCGAACAAGGTTGGGCCGCCGAATGTGGCCTCGAACGCTGCCAGGCGGCGAGCGATGGTCGGTTGGCTCAACCCGAGCGAGCGCCCGGCGCCGCGCATCGAGCCCTGGCGGGCGACCGCGAGGAAAACCCGGACATCGTCCCAGTCCATCACCCCACGACCTCGCTCTGGGTGACCTGGTCGCGGCGCGGGCCCGGGAATCGCCAATCCGTCAAGGGCAGCCATGACATGTTCCTCGTTTGCCAGGTTCAACGTGCCAGTCTCGGCGGGTCATTTCTCGGCCGGTCATTTCTCGGCGGGTCATTTCTCGGCCGGTCATTCCTCGGCGGGTCATTGGTAGCAGCAGATTCAGTGCTACGTAAACGTTCCAGGGGTCTGCGAATTTGGGGATCACCGCAATTAAATCGTGGGCTACAATCCTCGGACAATCAACCGAATGCGACGGCGGCCAGGCCGCCCGTGGAGGCACCATGCCGATCATCATGGATATCAACGCGGAAGCCGCGAAACTTACGATGTTCCGCGGACGGACGCCGCGAACGACGTTCGCGGAGCGCGAGGGCAGCGCGGTGCGACTGGCTGCTTTCGGCGACGGGTTGCTACTTCTCAACAAGTCCGCCGGGAAAGGCCATTGGGAGACCCATCCCGAGGATGAGATCGTTTACGTGCTCGACGGTGCGCTGACCGTGGACATCGTCGAACAAGATACGGTGCGAACGTTCGAGCTCCACGCCGGAATGATGGTCATCGTTCCGCCGGGTGCGTGGCATCGCGTTCATTCCGCGAATGGAGCGACGACACTGAGCGTGACCGTTCCCGGCGAGCATATCGATCTCGATGTCGGCGACCCGCGGACAGTCGAGCGCCAGCCGGCATGAGATGTGACGCCTTGGCGCGAGCAGCCGTTTTTCATGGAGAGTGGCATGGATAGCAAAACCCCCACGATCGCCGATCTCAACGCAGAACTCGCGAAGCTGACCATGTTCCGGCGGAGCCCGGGGTCGACGGCGGCGGAGCGCAAGGGCAGCGTCGCGCAATTGGGTTCCTATCGCGACGGCCTGTTGCTGGCGATCAAGTTCTCGGGGAAGGATCACTGGGAACGCCATCTGACCGGCGACGAACTGATCCACATTGTCGACGGCAGCGCGACTCTGGAGATGGTGTGCGATGACGGGCCGCCCAGGTGTTTTGAACTTCACGCTGGAATGGTCGCGGTGATCCCGCGAGGTGCATGGCATCGCCTTCATTCGCCCGAGGGCGCGACGGAAATCGCGGTCACGCCATTTCCCGGCGAGACCATCGAGCTCGATGTCGATGACCCTCGGACGGTCGAGTCGAGGCCGGAATAATCCTGGCCGATTTGACGCTTGACCGATGCGGGCGGCTTCCCCGCGTCATGGCCAGGCGCGACCGCGGCATGACACGCCATGCGGGCCGGCGGGTCAATCCGTTGAATGTATCTCATGGCATTGCTCAATTTAGTGTGCGGCCGATCATCGGTTTATCTTTGGGCCACGATTCGCCAGTTGTACTACCAAGACACCACGACACAGAGATTTTCATTAAAATTCAATTCACGATGAACTTATACCAGTCGGCATAACCATTGACTCTTGCTAGTACCGTCATGGCCCGGCTTGACCGGGCCATCACTCAGTCCATCGTGTCGCGGTTGATGGCCCGGTCAAGCCGGGCCATGACGGGTGGGGCGGCAGTGTGTCAATCGTTCGGACAGTTGGTATTAGTGTCTGTGTGTCTTTTTGCGAATTCTTTCGACAATTCAATCGCAGGCGTGTTCGTTGGAGTGCATGGTGCCGGCACAGCTACCCGGGATCGGGCATCGATCAGGTACGAGTGACGGGTGTGCGCGGCTCCACACCAATGTCCGGGATGGCGGTGAGCCATTGGTAACCTGATGCCCATGCCGTTCGACCGGACAGCCGTCGTTCCGAACCCTCTCCCGCGGATTACCCCGAAAAACCCGCCAGCTCTCTCCATTCCAGTTCCGAAACCGTTTTTACCCCCAACTCCTGGGCCTTCCGCGCCTTCGATCCGGCGTCGGCGCCAACCACCACGAGATCGGTCTTCTTCGAGACGCTGTCGGTGACTTTCGCCCCCAACGCCTCCGCGCGCGCCTTCGCCTCGGGCCGTGTCATCGTCTCCAGCGTGCCGGTGAACACGATCGTTTTCCCGGCCACCGCGCTATCCGCGGCCTCGGGCTTCGCGGCGTCCTCGATTGTCAGATGCGCGGCCAGTTCATCCAGCGTCGCGACGTTGCGCGGCTCGTCAAAGAAGTCGGCCAGTTCTTCGGCGATCGACGGGCCAATGCCGACAATGCCGCCAAGCGTGCTCCGCGCCTCGGAACCAATCACCGTGGCGGCCAGCATCTGCGCC
>Ga0207051_1109_pt1 | contig 12276 bp, 12 predicted proteins | sample Alteio_BWMinCont_61_FD_153292 | JGI IMG/M metagenome (GOLD analysis project Ga0207051, IMG submission 153292) | Enriched cells from forest soil in Barre Woods Harvard Forest LTER site, Petersham, Massachusetts, United States -... | ecosystem: Environmental > Terrestrial > Soil > Temperate forest >...
GACATGGAAGGGCTCGATATCATCATCCGGTTGCGGGCGGCCAGGTCGATGATTCCGATCATCGTGTTGTCCAGCCGCGGCGACGAACGCACCAAGGTTGAGGCGCTCGAGCTGGGTGCCGATGACTATCTGACCAAGCCGTTCGGGATGGACGAATTGATCGCCCGGGTTCGCGTGTCGCAGCGGCACCAGCTCATGCGCGAAGGCGAACGGCCGGTGTTCCGCGTCGGGGACCTGATGGTGGACCTGGTTCGCCGTTCTGTCACGGCGCGCGGCGAGGCCGTTCATTTATCGCCGCGGGAATACGACCTTCTGCGGCTTTTGGTGCAGCACGCCGGCAAGGTGTTGACCCGCGATTTCATCATGCGCGAGGTGTGGCGCGGCGACGTGAACGTGCAGTATCTGCGCATTTACATCCGCGCGCTCCGGCAAAAGATCGAGCTCCTGCCGGAGCGGCCGTATTATATCCAGACGGAAATTGGGGTTGGTTACCGCCTGCGGGCGCCGGAGTAAGGGCCTCCGCGAAACGCCGATCACCCGTGTTGCCCGCCAGAATTCGGTGACAGTGTATCCCATGCAATTTGGCGCATCGCCGAAGATTATATGCGCCAACACCGAAACTCCTGAACTCATGGCGGAATAAAGCGCTTTTTGGCAAATGCCTGACCCGAGCCAGACTTGAAGTATCGTTCAAGAGCTCTGGCCTGAACCTCTGCTTCCACGGCAACATACGATTTGAGTGCGACAGGCAGATATGATCGCGTCGAGATAACCTGACCGTCCTGATGGGATTTGATGCGCTGGCGCAGATCGTTCGTCGAGCCGACATAGATGTCGCTGTTGTTGAGCCTGAGGAAATAGACGTACCACAAGGCACCAGTCTCCCTACGCTCAAGGGGAGCTTCGGGAGACACAATTCGCCCTGTCGGGCTTCGAGCAGTGGCCTGCCGCCCGAAGCCCGGCAGGGCGAAGGCTGGCGGAGGGGATGAGATTCGAACTCACGGTACGATTTGACACCGTACGGCGGTTTAGCAAACCGCTGCCTTCAGCCACTCGGCCACCCCTCCGCCGGGAGAAGCACCAACCCGGGGAACCCCGGACACAGCGTTTGCGCTTTCATGTTTAGGCAAACGCCGCGCCGGGGTCAAACGCTGCTTACGACAACGCCACCTCGAAGCCTTTCTTCGTCCCCGGGCGCGCCATGCACCGCTCATACCAGGCCTTCACGTTGGGGAAATCCGCCAGGTCGACCTTGTGCCGCTCATGGCGCCAGGCCCAACCGAGGATCGCGAAATCGGCGATCGAGCACGCGCCGGCGACGTACTCCCGCCCGGTAAGCCGCTTGTCCAGCACGCCATACAGCCGCCGGGTTTCCTTCATGTAGCGTTCCAGCCCGTATTTCTGGTCCTGGGGATTCTCGACGCCCAGGAAGTGGTGCACCTGACCGGGCATCGGGCCGAAGCCGCCCATTTGCCACATCAGCCACTCCAGCACCGGCACTTTCGCTCGCATGTCCGCCGGCATGAATTTGCCGGTTTTTTCCGCGAGGTAGATCAGGATCGCGCCCGACTCGAACACACTGATCGGCTGTCCTCCCGGGCCGTCGGGGTCGATGATCGCGGGGATGCGGTTGTTCGGGCTGATTTTCAGGAAGTCGGGGTGGAATTGCTCGTTCTTACCGATGTTTACCGGATGGACGCTGTACGGCAGTCCCATTTCCTCCAGCGCCACACTGATCTTGCGGCCGTTGGGCGTGTTCCAGGTGTGTAATTCGATGGGCATGGGTCAGGTTTTCCGTGGCTGATTATGTCTCGCGAGCACTTTGATCGCCGCGCCGTGCCGCGTCCAGCATCCTGCCCAGAGGCCCGCGGTTGCCATTTTGGCGGACCGGCCGCCCCAATTCGTGATCCTCGAGCCTGGCCGGAGGATCAGTCAAACCCCGCACAACCGCCCCAACATACCGCGAGCTTCGGCGTTTCACACCGCACGTCCATAAGTCACGATATTTAGTCCGCGACTCGTGCGGCGACCGGCTGGCGCTCGGCATCGGCCGGAGTGTTATCCAACCGGCACGGCCGGCCGCGCGATCAACTTCCCTTGGGAGCGTGTTCGATCGCTTCGCTCAGGTCCGATGCTTCCTCGCAACCGAACGGGCAAACGCCTTTCAGTTTCACGAGATTTTCCTTTGCTTTGTCGGCCTGGCCAAGAGCGACATACAGTTCGCCCTGATACTCCAGCGCGCCACGGTGCAGCGGGTTCAGCGCCAACGCCTTGTTATAATACGCCATGCCCTGCTGGCGATCGCCGGTCTTCCACAGCGCGTGGCCCAGAAGAGTGTAAGCGTCGGCGGTCGGGTACTTGACCACCAACACCTTCAATTGTGCCAGCGCCGCGTCGTACTTCTTTGCCTTGATCAACGCGCGGGCCGGCTCCAGGTCCTTCGTCTCGGTGGACTCCGGACCGGTGGATGGGCTGTCGGCGGCATGGACCGGCGGCGAGTTCAGCGCCACGCAGGGAAGGCAGGCCAAAGCCAGACAGAGAACCAGGTTTCGCATGGGATGACGTCCTCCAGCTTCGGCTGGAAACCCGGTTTTTCCCGGCGGATCGGGCTCCAGCTCGCGTGCATGACCGTCTCGTACCAGACGGCGGAAAGAATGACTCTCGGTCGCCTCCTTCGTCATGGTCCGGCCCCCGCCTTCGCAGGGGCAGGCCTGACCGGACCATCGGCTCGAACATCATGTACAACGTGTTTTGACAGATGGTCCGTTCAAGCCCGACCATGACGGGTGGGAACGAACCGTACGTCATTCATTCGGCCGTTCGGTATCATATTCGGACGATCCGCGCGAGGGCCCCGGGAACAATTGGCCGGCGGAAACTCGCCGGGGCAAATTGAACGGGAGAGATTGGCCGGGAATAAATCGCCGTCCCGATGTATCATCGTGCATGATGATCCGATCGGCCACCGAGGCAAACCGGCGCGCGGCAAAGGGTTTCGAGCAGCAGGCGCTGCCGCACCTCGACGCGGCGTTTTCGCTCGCGTTCTGGTTGATGCGCGACCGCGCCGACGCCGAGGACGTGGTCCAGGACGCCTATATCCGCGCGCTGCGGGCGTTTGGCGGCTTCCGTGGCGAGAATATGCGCCCCTGGCTGCTGGCCATCGTGCGCAATGTGGCGTGGCGCGCTCTGGCGGTCCGGCGGCGCGCCACCAACAACGTGATTCCTATCGAGGCTGCCTATACGAGGCCCGGCGACGACGATCCGGAACCGATGACGATCGCATCGGATGAACCGTCGGCCGAGACGAGGCTGATCGAAGCCGGCGACCGCGCTTTGCTGACACGGGCTTTGGACACGCTGACGCCATTGTTTCGCGAGGCGCTGTTGCTGCGGGAGGTGGAGGAGATGTCCTACGCCGAGATCGCCACCGTCCTCGGCGTTCCTCAGGGAACGGTGATGTCGCGGCTGTCCCGGGCACGCGCGGAACTGCGGCTCCGGTTCAAGGAACTGGCTCAGGAGCCCCGGCCCTGGAAGGACGACAAACATGCGGTGTGAGGAGGTCCAGGATCTGGCGAGCGCCTGGCTGGACAATGAGTTGTCCGAGCCTCGCGCCGGCGTGGTCGCCGAGCATGAGGCGGGGTGCGACGCATGCCATGCCTACATCGCGGATTTACGGCTATTGGCGGAGCAGATGGCAAAATACGGGCGGGAACCGGCGCCGCCGGATTTGGAGGAGCGCGTGCGCGTGAACCTCGCGGAAGAGCAGGGGCGGTCCGTTATACCGGAAACGCGGCCCGGACGTTGGCTGCCGCCCGCCACGACGCAATGGCTCACCAGCATGGCCGCCGTCTGCATCCTTTCCATCTTCGGCACATGGGCGGTCGTGCGGCCACCGGGGACGATCCCATCGACACAGCACGACGTCGTCGCCGCGCACGTCCGATCGCTGTTGCAGAACAGCACGATCCAGGTGCCGTCGAGCGACTCACACACCGTGCGCCCCTGGTTCGCCGGCAAGGTGGAGTTCGCACCGCCGGTCAAGGACCTGACCGCCGAAGGATTTCCGCTTGTTGGCGGCCGATTGGACTACGTGGACGGGCATCGGGTCGCCACGCTTGTCTACCACCACGGCCTGCACACGATCAGCGTGTTCGTCTGGCCGGAGACGGCGGCGTCGGCCTCCGCTGGCCCGGCGCGGGTCGAGGGGCTGAATGTGCTGTCCTGGACCAAGGACGGGATGGTCTGGTGGGCGGTGTCGGACATGGAACCCGGGGAACTGAAGGAAATGCGCGCATTGTTATGACCCTTGGGGTTATGACCCTTGGGGTTATGACCCTTGGGGTTATGACCCTTGGGGTTATGACCCTTGGGGTTGTGACCCTTTGGGTTATGACCCTTTGGGTTGTGACCCGTGGGGTTGTAGCCCGTGTGGTTGTAACCCTTGGGCTTTGACGCTCGCACGCCGCGGTGGCAGTGATTGGGGCATGAAGATCGCCACCTGGAACGTGAACTCGATCCGTCAGCGGGAAGGCCACGTGAAGCGGTGGCTGGAACGCGTGCAACCCGACCTGCTGTTCCTGCAGGAGATCAAGTGCGAGACGCCGGCGTTTCCGGCGCTGACCTTTCACGCGGTTGGCTATCAGTCCGACGCCGTGGGGCAGAAGGCCTATAACGGCGTCGCGGTGCTGTCGCGTGTGCCGTTCAAGGTGGTGCATCGCACGCTGCCGGGTTTGCCTGAGGATGACGCTCAGTCACGGTATATCGAGGTCGAGGCGGCGGGCCTGACGATGATCGGAATTTATCTGCCGAACGGCAATTCCCGCGGCGACGAGGGTTTCGCTTACAAAATGGCCTGGATGGACCGGCTGGCAGAGCGCGCCCGGACGTTGCTGGACGCGGACGTTCCGCTGGTGATCACCGGCGATTTCAATGTCGCGCCGACCGATGAGGACCTGGCGCCGGGCGCTCTGTCCCCCGGTGACGCGCTGGTGCGTCCGGAGACACGCGCGCGGTTTCGCCGGCTGTTGTGGATGGGGCTGACGGACGCGATACGGGCGATGCATCCGCATGGGCGCGTGTTTACTTTTTGGGATTACCAGGGTGCGGCGTGGGAGCGCGATTCCGGCCTGCGGATCGATCACGCGCTGCTGTCGCCAGCGGTGGCCGAACGCCTGATCGCCGCCGATCCCGATCGGGAGGAGCGCAATCAGGCCCAGCCGTCGGATCACGTACCGGTGGTGGTTGAGTTGGCGTAGGGCCTCTGTTCGTCATCCCAGGGGCCCCTGTTCGTCATCCCAGGGCCCTTGTTCGTCATCCCAGGGGGCCCTGTTCATCATCCTCGGCCCCTGTTCGTCATCCTCGGCCCCTGTTCGTCATCCTCGGCCCCTGTTCGTCATCCCAGGCCCCCTGTTCGTCATCCTCGGCCCCCTGTTCGTCATCCTCGGCCCCCTGTTCCTCATCCTCGGCCTTGAGCCGAGGATCGATCGACGCGCGTAAAGCGCCGGTTCAGGTCCCTGTCATGTGGATACAAACGCTCGGGTCAAACCTGGCGTGATTCCGCCGGTTGTTCGACCTCGCCATTGGCCGCGTGTCGCGTTGGCGCGAGGATCCGATCAACCCCGCACCAAGGACTTGCGCGGCCGTGTCCGGCGTTGTGTCATCGACGTATGGCCATCCTCGTCACCGGCGCCGCCGGGTTTGTCGCGCTCAACATCGTTGAGCACCTGCTGTCCGCCGGCCGTGACGTCGTCGGTCTGGACCGCATCCCCCTGCCACCGCGCGCCGCGCGAGATTTCGCCGCGCTGCCTGGGCGGTTCACCCTGATCGGCGGCTCAATCCTGTCAGGCGCCGACCTGTCGCGCGCTCTGACCATCGCGCCGGTCGAGGCGGTCATTCATTGCGCGGTCATCACCGCCGGAACCGCGCGCGAGAAATCCGATCCCGAAACGATCGTCGCGGTGAACATCCAGGGCGCGGTGGGTGCGTTGATGGCGACGGCCCGGCGTGGCGTGAAGCGGTTCGTGTATCCCAGTTCCGGCTCGATTTACGGCCACGCCGCCAAAGGTGTCGCCGTGATCGACGAAGACGCGCTGACCCCGTCCCCGGTCATGCTGTACGGCCTGACCAAACGCGCCGCCGAAACGATCCTGCCGCGGGTGGCGGAAACCCAGGGCGTTCGTTTCACCGCGGCGCGATTGGGTTCGGTCTACGGTCCGTGGGAATACGCGACCGGAGTGCGCGATACGCTGTCGCCGATGTGGCAGGCACTGGAATGCGCGCGCGCCGGAAGAGAGGCGGTGTTGGGGCCGCCCTGGCGCGGCGATTACATTTATTCGCGCGATGTGGCCTCTGGCCTGGTCAGGATCGCGGACACGTCGTCGCTGTCCCGAAGCGTTTACAATCTTGGTTCCGGCCGCGCCGTGAACGCTGAAGATTGGTGCCAGGAACTCGCGACACTGGTGCCAGGGTTTCATTGGCGGCGAGCCGGGGCAGGGGAAGCGCATGCGGTGGAAAGCCATACCGGCTTCGATCGAGGGGCGTTTGATATAGCGAAGATAACGGCTGAGACGGGCTTCAATCCGCGGTTCGATCTGGTGACGGCGGCGGCTGATTATCTTGCATGGTTGAACGCGGCGTAAGGTCCGCGGACACCACGCGGCATTTCAATATTATGTTGCAATATATTTTTGCCGTTGCGCCCTCCTGGCATCGCCATGCGCGGGGTCTGCCTCCGGCGCGATGGAAGCGGCCGCACACACGGCGAGACATGTTTCGGCGTGGCGGTTTTTGCTCCCGTGCCGGCACCGCTACCAATGCCCCATCAGGCGGTTCCAGAACCAGAGCAAATCGGCGAACAGATCGTAACCAATACCAGCGACCGGACGGATCATCGGTAGTCCAACGATCCGCGCGAGGCCGCGATCCCCTGGCGTGCGCCGCCAGATTTCGATCGCGCAATCGATGCCGGCGAAGAAGTGCCCCTCCGCGTCAACCCCATGCAGTCTGCGACGGACGTCGTTGACGCCGGCACCAAATCGGGAGAGCGCATCGGGCTCGAGATTGATGTCGCGAAACTCGATCGCACCAGCGCGGGCGGCGCGCACCAGCCGGTTGTTCTGCCAGTTTATGCCAGCGTTACAGACCGGGCATTTGGTGTTGTACCATACGGTGAGTTTGCCATGCATACCGAATTCGCCTCGCCTCTCGCGCGTCGATCGGCGCCGTGCCTTGCGCCGGCCACGCAGCGCACCGAGACGTTCCTGAAGTGTCATCGGTAGCGCCTCACGCGGGATCGATTCCGGGTCGAACGCTTTCTGACCGCCAATGGACGCGTAACGCACCCAGGTCGCGCAACTGAAGACCCCGAGCGCCAGGACCGGAGCAACTCCCCACCAGCCGAGTTCGCGATAAAGTTGCTTCACCCCAATGGTGTAGATAATGACCGTGAGCAACAGCGCTCCGCCCACCGTGCCCATGAACAAGCCCATGATCTGGGTTACGCGGCGATAACCGTGGCGAAAGATGATTCGCGACCGGCGCTCTGGCCCAAATCGTTCGATCAGCGCACGCACGAAATCCCGGTAGGCCACGATCTCCGCATTCGATGCGGTGGCGATGATGACGGTCAAACGCGTGGCATCGCTGAACCCAATGTCGCAGCGGGCCGCGACGTCCTCGCCCATTATCGTCTCAAGCTCCAATGAGACGACCTGATCGAAATCCTTCAGGCATGCGGCTCCAGCACTGGTCCAACATAGTGCCGATCCCGACAGCATGATACCGCGCCCAGCGGCACCGCTGTAACGTGTGTCAATATCGAATCGCATCTCGCCATCGGAGGGACCGGCGCGGCTGGACACCGGCGCACGTTCCGCCGCCGTTCAGATATCGGCGTAGCAGTGGCTCTCGCTCTCCGCTCCCGGATGCGTCAGCGCGCCGAGATGCGCCGGCCCGACCAGTTGCGCGTACTTCCAGATCGCACCGGAATTGTAGTCTGTACGCCGCGGCCGCCACGCCGCGCGGCGAGCGGCCAGTTCCGCGTCCGGCAGCATCACATCGATCGTGCCTTTCGCCGCGTCGATCACGATGCGGTCGCCGTTCTTCAGCAGAGCGATCGGGCCGCCGACCGCCGCCTCCGGACCGACATGGCCAACGCAAAATCCGCGTGTCGCACCCGAGAAACGGCCGTCCGTGATCAGCGCCACTTCCTTGCCCTGATGCTCGCTTTGGCCGTAGATCGCCGCCGTCGTCGACAGCATCTCGCGCATTCCCGGGCCGCCCTTCGGGCCTTCGTAACGCACCACGATGACGTCCCCCGGTTTGTAAGCGCGCAGGCGGACGGCTTCGAACGCTTCCTCCTCGGAATCGAAACAAAGTGCGGTGCCTTCGAAGCGCAATTCGGTCATGCCGGCGATCTTCACGATCGCTCCGTCGGGCGCCAGATTGCCTTTCAGGCCAACGACACCGCCGGTGCTCGACAGCGGCTTCGACACCGGGCGAACCACGTCCTGATCGGACGGGAACACCACGTCCTTCAGGTTCTCCGCGATGGTCTTGCCGGTCACCGTCATGCAGTCGCCATGCAGCAATCCGCCGTCGAGCAACGCTTTCAGCACCACCGGAATGCCGCCGATCTTGTGCACGTCGAGCGCCACGTATTTGCCGCTCGGCTTCAGGTCGGCGATGTACGGCGTGCGGCGCATGATCTCGACCACGTCATCCATGGTGAATCGAATGCCCGCCTCGTGCGCCATCGCCGGCAGATGCAGCGCGCCGTTGGTCGAGCCGCCGGTCGCGCCAACAACCACCGCGGCGTTTTCCAGCGACTTCCGCGTGACAATGTCACGCGGCCGCAGCCCGCTGGCCAGCAGCGCCATCACCGCCCGTCCCGATTCGACCGCGAATCGATCGCGTTCCTCGTATGGCGCGGGAGACCCGGCCGAACCGGGCAGCGCCAGGCCGATCGCTTCGCTGACCATCGCCATGGTGTTGGCGGTGAACTGGCCGCCGCAGGCACCGGCCGACGGGCAGGCGACACATTCCAGCGCGTGCAGGTCTTCGTTCGACATCCGGCCGGCGGAATGCATGCCGACCGCCTCAAACACGTCGACCACGGTCACGTCGCGGTCCTGAAACCGCCCAGGAAGGATGGAGCCGCCGTACATGAACACACTGGGCACGTTGAGGCGCAGCATCGCCATCATCATTCCGGGCAGCGACTTATCGCAGCCAGCCAGACCGACCAATGCGTCATAGCAATGACCGCGCATCGTCAGTTCCACCGAGTCGGCGATCAGATCGCGCGACACCAGTGACGACTTCATCCCCTGATGCCCCATCGCGATGCCGTCGGTGACGGTGATGGTGGTGAATTCGCGCGGCGTGCCGCCGGTTTCCGACACGCCTTTTTTCACCGATTGCGCCTGCCGGCTGAGTGCGATGTTGCACGGCGCGGCCTCATTCCAGCAGGTGGCGACGCCGACGAAGGGCTGGTCGATCTCCGCCTCGGTCAGGCCCATCGCGTAGTAGTACGAGCGATGCGGCGCTCGGCCGGGTCCCACCGTGACGTGGCGGGAGGGCATGTGAGATTTGTCCCAGGACCGGGTCGGCATGGCGGTGTTCCTTCTGTGATCCGTGGCATTCTTGATCGGTGCGTGACGTTATAGCGCCTGACCGCGAGGGGCCAAATCCATACGCGCCAACTTTAGGGTCGCGGGGCTTATACCGAGCGGCCGAAAGAATGACACACTGCCGCCCCAACCGTCATGGTCCGGCTTGACCGGGCCATCAGCGGCAACGCGACGAACAGAGTGATGGCCCGGTCAGGCCTGCCCCTGCGAAAGCGTGGGCCGAGCCATGACGTTTCGGTGACGAGTCAATCTTTCTGTCACCCGGTATTACTTTACACGTCATGGCCCGACATGTTCGTAACGATTAAGTTAGCGCGTATGGCTGCCAAACCCCGGGCCCAGCCCAAAGAGAAGTGATCGGCCGCGGGTCGCCCCCTACGCCTCGTTCCTTAGCCGCACGAGCGTAAATATCCCGAACGGCGGCGTCGAACCAACTTCCATCCCGGCGATCTCCTCGGGCTCGAACAGTGCCCGCATGGCGAAGTCCGGATGCCAACCCAGTCGGCGGGAGGCTGGCGCCATGGCGCGTTCGACCCACCAGCGCGGTCCGCCCTCGGCGGCGAAGTGGTTGACGAACAGGATGTTGCCGCCCGGCCGCACCACGCGCCGCAACTCCGCCAGCAGGCGGCGCGGATTGGGCACCACAGAGGCCACGAACATCGCCACAGCGGTATCGAACTGGCCGTCGGCGAACTCGGTCGCCTCGGCATCCATTTCCAACAGGTGATCGACGTTGCGCAAACCAAGCTCGGCCACGCGCTTACGGGCCAGCGCAAGCATCTCCGCCGACAGATCGATGCCGACGATTCGTTTGTCCGGGACGTAACGCGGCAGCGCGAGGCCGGTGCCAACCCCGACCTCCAGCACCGCCCGGCCCGGCAGGTGGTTGACAAGAGCCGCCGCTCGCTTGCGCGCGACCGACGATACGCCGCCGAAAACCACGTCGTAGATCGTGGACCACCGCCGGTAAGCGTCGCGGATCGCCGCGGCGTCGAGCGCTACCTCAGGTGTGGCGCCTGGCAGGCGCCGCCATCGGGCGCGTTGTTCCAGGGTTTGACTCATAACGTCCCGCCCTCATTACGCATACTGCACTAGATGACGATTCCGCGCCGTGCAAGCCCCACGCGCTGACCGGACGCCATGCGACCGCTCCATGCCCACGACAGGACATGGTTGCCGGGCCGCCATGGCCGGGATCCGGGGCCGGGTTCGGGGCTATTTATCCAAGCGGCCCGGCCTCTCATCCCAGGGCGAAAGCGCGTAACTGTCAGCCGGACTCGGCCAGATTCACTGCCGCGGCGCGGCCGTTCGCCTGCTGCTCGATCTCGAACGCCAGTTTTTGCCCTTCGTTGAGCGTGCGCATCCCAGCCTTCTGGACCGCGCTGATGTGGACGAAGATGTCCTTCCCCCCGGATTCCGGGCCGATGAAACCATAGCCTTTGGTCGCGTTGAACCACTTCACGGTGCCTGTGGGCATCGTCTTGTCGCCTTTCCGGTCACGGGTGGCCTGTTCCAGACCTCCAGCCAGACCACCCTGTTGCACAGGGGCGCGACGGTTAAGATACACCGCGACGCCCTCCCTAGGCGGCGTTCCCGGCGTTATTCAGGCGGCCGGGATAGGCCTCCACGAAGACGATATCGCGTCATTGGGCTGACGGCAATGAATCGCCGCGGTCATTTGACGAAAGATTGCTCGCATCATCGCTTGCATCATTGCTTGCATCATCGCTTGCATCCGTGGGCGGACCGGGCCATGTGTGCGGCGACTGGATGGCGAGGACCAGGTCCGGGGACCAGCCGTGAGACGGAGGATCGAGTGGGCAGCTTCAGCATTTGGCACTGGATGGTCGTGCTGCTCGTCGTGTTGCTGCTGTTCGGCGGCGGCAAGGTGAGCAGCCTGATGGGCGATTTCGCCAAGGGCATCAAGTCGTTCAAGAAGAACATGGCGGAGCCCGACGACGCGTCCATGGAGGACAGCGCGGGCAAGCCGGCCGGGACGATCTCCGGTCCGGCGAACGAGGCAGCCGCGCGCACCACGCGGGAGACAACGTCCGCGCACTGACGCCTGGGCGACGGAGCAGCGGGACGGTTACCTCGGTGATATGCCGCGCCGGCACCCGTCGCGTCGATGCCCGCGAGCGGGCGCGATTCCATCGCATGTATTGCACACTGTTACTCGGGCCGTGACCGTGGCCGGTTGCATGATGCCAGCCTCTCTCGGCACGGTTCGCCGGACACGCCCGGGGATTTTAGCCTCGACCTCGCGGTTCACGCCGTACACTCGTGTCATCAGCGGTGCGGTCCCGCCACTGTTAGGCGGCGCGCAAAAATAACCGCGTCATCCCCCGGCTCGTCCGGGGGACCTATCGCAGCACCATGCTTGTACAGGTGGCCCGGACGAGCCGGGCCATGACGTTGAGAGGTTGGTGCGCCAATCGATTCGTTCGTTTTTGCGCATCGCCTTACGTCCATCACCGGCGGTTTCTGTCCGCCCAGAGGTTGGTACCGGCTCGCCGCGGCGATAAATGCCGCCACCCGGTTGCCAGCCCGGAGCGCGAGAGTGAAAATCCACGACCTCGCGATTGATCCCTCCGCAATCAAGGACCCACCATGGCCACGCACCACATCGCTCCTTCACCGCAAACTG
>Ga0207051_1111_pt1 | contig 12215 bp, 6 predicted proteins | sample Alteio_BWMinCont_61_FD_153292 | JGI IMG/M metagenome (GOLD analysis project Ga0207051, IMG submission 153292) | Enriched cells from forest soil in Barre Woods Harvard Forest LTER site, Petersham, Massachusetts, United States -... | ecosystem: Environmental > Terrestrial > Soil > Temperate forest >...
ATCGACTTCCATGACGACGCGATACTGATTCAGCTGGGTATAGATGGTCGTAGAGAGTGTTGTCGATATCAGCGGGGAGCACACCAAGGCGCGAAGCGGTGTCGCGGTCAATGATGAGCGTGGCGAGGAGGCCATGGTTCAGTTCGTCGCTGGCCACGTCGCGCACAGATGGGATGGACTTCAGTTTCTCGATGAAGCGCGGCGTCCAATAGGCGAGCTCTTTAGGGTCAACATCTTCCAGGCTGTACTGGAATTCCGTGCGGCTGACGCGGTCTTCGACGGTGAGGTCTTGAACCGGTTGCATGAAGAGCGAAATGCCATCGACAGTTGCAAGTTGAGGCTGGAGACGGCGAATGACGTCGGAGGCACTGATTTTGCGCTCATCGAGCGGCTTGAGATTGATCTGAATGCGCCCAGTGTTGAGCGTGGTATTGGTTCCGTCGATGCCGATGAAGGAGGAGAGACTTTCGACCGCCGGGTCTTTCAGAATAACGTCGGCGAGAGCTTGTTGGTGCTGCGACATCGCGGTGAAGGAGATATTCTGCGCGGCTTCGGAGACGCCCAGTATGAGCCCGGTGTCTTGAACGGGGAAGAAGCCTTTGGGAATGTAAATATAGAGGAGGATGGTCCCGACAAGCGTGCCAATCGTGACGAGGAGCGTGATGGCGCGGAACTGAAGCACGAATTTCAGAGTGCGTCCGTAGAAAGCAATGATGGAATTAAAGGCGAGTTCGGACTTGTGATAGAACCAGGTCTGGTCTTCCTCTTTCGTATAGCGAAGGAGCTTGGCGCACATCATCGGAGTGAGGGTGAGAGAGACGAAGGCAGAGATAAGAATCGTAATCGCGAGGGTGATGGCAAACTCGCGGAAGAGGCGGCCGATAATGTCGCCCATGAAAAGCAGAGGGATGAGCACGGCGATAAGAGAAACAGTGAGCGAAATAATGGTAAAGCCGATTTGCTCGGAGCCTTTGAGCGCGGCGTTGAGGGGCGTATCGCCTTGTTCGATGTAACGGCTGATGTTCTCGATCATGACGATAGCGTCGTCGACGACGAAGCCGGTAGAAATGGTGAGCGCCATAAGTGAGAGATTGTTGAGCGTGTAGCCGCACAGATACATGACGCCAAAAGTGCCGACGATGGAGAGCGGCACGGCCAGCGCGGGAATGACGGTGGCGCGCAGGCTACGCAGAAAAAGAAAGATGACCATGACCACCAGGGCGATGGTGAGCATCAGCGTAAATTGCACGTCTTCGACGGAGGCGCGGATGGTGCTGGTGCGGTCGGTGAGAATCTCGATCTTCACGGAAGCGGGAAGCGCAGCCGAAAGCTGCGGGAGGAGTTTCTTGACGCGATCGACCACTGCGATGATGTTGGCGCCCGGCTGGCGCTGAATGTTTAGAATGACAGCCGGATTCTTTCCCGCCCAGGCAGCTTGGTTTACGTTTTCCGTGCCGTCGAAAACAGTGGCGACGTCCGACAGCCGCACCGGAGCTCCATTGCGATAAGCCACGATGAGCGGACGGTAACTATCGCTGGAGATGAGTTGGTCGTTTGCGCCGATGGTGTAGGCCTGATGAGGCCCATCAAACGTGCCCTTCGCCTGGTCGACGTTGGCGGCGCCCAAGACAGTACGCAAATCTTCCAAACTTAAGCCGTAGGAAGCGAGCGCCGTCGGATTCGCTTGGACGCGCACGGCAGGACGCTGGCCGCCGCTGATGCTGACGAGTCCGACGCCTGTGAGCTGGGAAATTTTCTGGGCAAGCGTGGTGTCCGTAAGGTCCTCGACCTTGGAAAGTGGCATCGAGCTTGAAGTAAGCGCCAGGGTGAGGATGGGCGCATCGGCGGGATTGATTTTGTTATAGATCGGGGGATTCGGCAGCCCTTGAGGGAGAAGATTGGAGGCACCGTTGATGGCGGCCTGGACTTCCTGTTCGGCGACGTCAATGTTGAGATCGAGATTGAATTGCAGCGTGATGATGGAGCTGCCGAAGGAACTCGTGGAAGTCATTTGGCTGAGGCCGGGGATTTGGCCGAATTGGCGCTCGAGAGGGGCGGTGACGGAAGAAACCATCACGTCGGGGCTGGCACCAGGATAAAAGGTCTGGATCTGAATCGTCGGATAGTCGACCTGGGGAAGCGCGGAAACAGGAAGCTGGCGGTAGGCCACGAAGCCAACCAGCAGCACCCCGATCATCAAGAGGGTGGTTGCGACAGGCCGCAAAATAAACGGCCGGGACGGACTCATCGAGACTTGCCTCCCGGCTGACTTGCGGCGGAATTTCCGGACTGCGGTGCACTCTGCGCAGCAGGCTGAGCGGATGCTCCTCCAGCGGCTCCACTAGCTGGAGCGGGGCTGGGAACAACCTTGCTGTCATTCTGAAGCTTGTCTTGGCCGTCAATCACGACCACATCACCCGCATTGAGACCCGAGCTGACACCGACGTTGTTGCCGGTGGTCTGGGCGACGGTGACCATCCGAATGTTCACGGTATCGCCTTTCGATACAACGTAGACATACGTGCCTTGCGGCCCGCGTTGAATCGCCGCGGCGGGAACAATGACTACATTTCGTTTGGTGTCGACGAGCATGTGAACGTTGACGAATTGATTCGGGAAGAGGACGTTGTTGTCGTTGGAGAAAATGGCTTTGAGCTTGTATGTGCCGGTCGTCGGATCAATTTGATTGTCGATGGTGGCGAGTTTGCCGTCCGCAATCTTGGTGGTGTCATCGCGATCGTAGGCTTGGACGGGAAGCACGCCTCCGCCACGGATCTTGACGAGGACTTGCTGAAGCTGGTCCTGCGGCAGCGTGAAGATAACGGAAATCGGCTGGAGTTGCGTAATGACGAGAAGACCCGTTGTGTCAGTGGCGTGCACGATGTTCCCGATATCGACGAGACGCAATCCTACGCGGCCGCTGATAGGCGCCGTGATGCGGGAATAGACGAGCTGCAGTTTTGCGTTATCGATCGTGGCTTGATCGGCTTTAATCGCGCCTAGAAATTGACCGACCTGGGCTTGCTGGGTATCGACCTGCTGCTTGGGGACGACACCTTCGTTGTAGAGAGTCGTGTAGCGCTCGAAATCGACTTGCACGTCGTGGAGTTGCGCCTGATCCTTTGCGAGTTGGCCTTCGGCTTGCTCCAGCATGACCTGGAAGGGGCGAGGGTCGATTTCCATGAGCGCATCGCCTTCGTGGACGAACTGGCCTTCAGTAAAGTTCACTTTGACGATTTGGCCATCGACGCGGCTGCGGACGGTCACTGTATTAAAGGCTGTGACAGAGCCGAGACCGATGAGATAGACCGGGAGATCGCCCTTTTGCGCCGTGGCGACAACGACCGGCACAGGCCCGAACATCCCATAGTCGCCGGGGCCTCCCTTTCCATAGGAGCCTGGGACCCCTTTAGCGCCAGCTTCGCTTGTCGAGTGCGCTGCGCGGTAATACCAGATGCTAACGGCGATGAGGCCGAGAACGACAATCCAGAGCCACCAGCGGCTCTTGACGGGCTCTGTCGCGGAAGATTCACGCGCGCCCCGATTGGGAAGCTCTATGGAGTCAAGATGGCCCATCCGTTCTCTCCTGTCAGTAAACGCCAATAAAAGCGATCTTTCGAGTGAGTCTGCCGGGCAAGACTGGGGGGTACATACTTAGGACTCCCCCGCGGAACACATTGAGCCTATCGGAAACGCAGACCTACGCCTAGATTGGACGGATTTCAGGAGCAAATGGTTACGAAGCCCCCTCCTTAGGACGGACGATGCCAAAGGGTGGAAAGAGTGAAGGTGGATGGACATACTGAGGGGGCGCCTCCCTAACTCACAGATAATTCTAGTGGGCATCGGGGTGGGCGAAAGTTTACACTATCGGCCCCCGCGCCCAGGTGGGTCGGGGAAGCTGGTGGCGGGATTCTGAAAAGGGCGGGTGAATGGACACATGGTAAAGGGCTTAATTGTCGGCATTCTGATCGCGATATTGGTCGTCGCGGGAGGCGGTTACTTCTACTTTGCAAGCGGGCGCGCACCAGTGGCGGTGACGGATCCGCCCATGCCCTTTGAGAAGAAGTTCGCCCACATGGCCCTGAATGCGCATATTGAGAAAGAGAAGATTCCCGCATCGCCAGTGGTTGCTGAAGAGAAGAGCTACTTGAGCGGCGCGGAAGTCTACAAAGAGAACTGCGCAGTGTGCCACGGGCTGCCTGATCAACCAAAGACTAACATTGCAGAGGGCATGTACCCACCGCCGCCCCAGCTTTTCCATGGAACGGGCGTCTCCGATGATCCGGCGTCAGAAACTTATTGGAAAGCGGAGAATGGCATCCGGTTGACGGGAATGCCGGGCTTCAAAGGGCGTCTGACGGAAACGCAGATTTGGCAAGTTAGCGTGCTGCTAGCCAATTCGGACAAAATACCGGCTTCCGTGAAGGCGGCGTTGACCAGCGCGCCTGCGGCCCAGGCTGCTGCCCCAGCGAGCGGGGCAGCTCCTACGCCTACAAAGATAAAACCATAGCCCGGTTACGCACGCCGGAACGTCGGGCTGCGCCACTTCTCAGTTGCACAATTTCGTTAAGCTTAGGCCGACCTGTTCGGCAAAGAATGGATTTGTTCGACTTTCCTCAACTCAGGAAAGCGCCACGCCCAGATAGCTGTCACCACGAGTGTTCCAATGCCCCCGATCACGACGGCGGGCACCGTTCCAAACCATTGCGCCGTGAGGCCTGACTCGAACTCCCCAAACTCGTTGGAAGCGCCGATAAATACCATGTCGACGGCATTGACGCGCCCGCGCATCTCGTCGGGTGTGGCGACCTGGATGAGCACGGCGCGAACAATTACGCTGACCATATCGGTGGCACCAACGAAAAACAGTGCGATCAAGGAAAGTACGAGGCTGTGGGAGAGCCCGAAAAGGATGTTGAAGAAGCCAAAGCCGGCCACGCACCACAGCATGATGAGGCCGACCTTACGCCGCATTGGGCGATGCGCTAAAAAAAGGGCCATTGCGGCGGCGCCAACTCCGGGAGCTGCGCGGAGAAGACCGAGGCCCCACGGGCCTGTCAGCAAAATTTCGCTGGCGTAGACGGGCAAGAGGGCAACTGCTCCGCCGAGGAAGACCGCGAAGAGATCCAAAGAGATGGAGCCGAGAACCACTTTTTCGCGCCAGATGTAGCGAAGGCCGGCGGAGACGGTCGTCAGGTTGATGGGCTCGCGGGGACGCGGCTTCGCTTGCGTTTTGATTTGCAGCGTGCAGATGACAGCCGCGATAGCCATCATCACCGCTAACACATAAACGGCAGAGGGACCGCGAAAGAAAGCGTAAACAAGTCCACCTAGCGCAGGACCGAGGATAGCAGCACCTTGGAAGATGGTCGAAGCCCAGGCCACGGCGCTTGGAAAATGCACTTCGGGAATCAACTGAGGGAGAAGCGCGCGGCTTACCGGACCGGTGAAAGATCGGACGATGCCGAGAAGGATGAGAACAGCAAAGATGTAGGAGACCGAGCGTACGTCGCGGATTGCTGTGAGAAGAAGCAAACCACAGCAGAGAGCGAACCCGACGTAGCAAATAATGATCAAGCGGCGGCGATCGTAGCGATCGGCGACATGGCCAGAAACTAGAAAGAGAAGAATGCCCGGCAGGAATTGCGCCAATCCAACAAGGCCGAGATCGACTGGGCGTTTGGTGATCTCGTAGACTTGCCAACCGACCGCAACCGATTGCATTTCCGTGGCTAGGACGATGCAGAAGCGGGCCGTTTGAAAAAGTACAAAGCTGGGATATTGGAACGCGACACGGCCGCCGGCGCTGGAGTTTTCGAGTTCGGCCATCACGCATTACTCTGCCATAAAAACAAAGTGGGGACGAGTTCAGGGAACGCGGGCGGATTGCTGCGTAACTACTCTTTTGCGGATATGGAACCGCGTTCACTCTCGGCAGGATTTGCGTTTGTGGTCAGCGCCTTGCGGCGAATCACCCAATACGCCAGCGAGATGAGCAGAAGGAATGGCACAAAAGCTGGGACGGTGTATTGCAATCCATCGACGTAAAAGGTGCTTGCGGCAATTCCCAAGAGTGCTGCGATGCCAAGTGCGCTCGAATAAGGAAAAAAACGGAGGCGCATGGGAAGTTGGGCGACACGCTCGGGGCCGACGGCTCGCCGGAAAGCGATGTGCGTCAGAAGGATGACGATCCACACGAAAAACATGCCTGCCACTGCTACGCCATAGAGCATCAGGAATGCGCGGCTGGGAGCGTAGACCGCGAGCAGGATTGCGGCGATCATGCCTGCCGTGGAAACGGCGAGGGCGCGGCGCGGAACGCCGTTGCCGCTGAGGAGTCCCAGCCAGCGCGGGGCGTAACGGCCTCGAGAAAGAGAAAAGAGCATTCGCGTTGTGAGATAGAGGTTTGTGTTGGCGCTCGAAAGGGCGGCGGTAATGACGACCAGATTCATGATGCCTGCGGCGAAGGGAATACGTGCGATGGAAAGCGCGCGAACAAAAGGACTGCCTGTCAGGTCACTGCCGGTCTGATTCCACGGAGTCATCGCCAGCATGATGCCGATGGCGAGAACGTAAAAGATGACCAGGCGGAAAACGATCGTGCGCATGGCGCGCGGGATGGATTTGGCGGGATCTTGCGCTTCGCCGGCGGTGACGGCGATGACTTCGACGCCCATGTAGCTCGTGATCGCAAGCGTGAGTGCTAACCAGACTCCCTTCCAGCCAAACGGAAGGAAGCCGCCATGGGCCGTGAGATTGGAAAGGCCAATCGCCGGCGCGGGTCCCAAACCGATAATCAAGGCCAAACCCAAAACAATGAAAACGATGATGGCCACAACCTTGATGAGAGCGAACCAATACTCGAACTCGCCGAAACGCCCTACCTGGAGCGTGTTGACGGCGACGAGGCACATCGAGACGGCGACCACCCACATCCACTGCGGAACGGCGGGAAACCAAAACGCAAAATAGATTGCTACCGCGGTGACTTCCGCGCCGATGGCAATGATTTGCACCAGCGCATACGTGGCACGCACTGAAAAACCGGCCCATGGACTGAGATAAGTTTGCGCATAGACGCCGAAGGAGCCTGCGACGGGTTGTACCACGGCCATTTCCGCTAGTGAGTACGCGACGATCAAGGCGATGAGCGCGCCGATTAGGTAGGTGACAATAACGCCAGGGCCGGCGAGGCGGATGGTTACGCTGCTCCCGAGGAAGAGGCCGACGCCGATAGCGCCGCCGATGGCTAGCATGGTGAGCTGGCGTTGAGTCAGCCTGCGCCTTAGCTCGTCGGGATTTGGCGATGTTGCAGACGGCAAGCCTTCTTGAGCGGATGGCGGCGTTTGCGTGCGCAGAGAATCTGAGGGTTCAGCCATGCTTTGTCAGATCAAGCAAGGCGTTACCGAAGCTACGAATCTCATCGATCGTGTTGTAGTGGACCAAAGACGCGCGAACGACTCCACTTTCCAGACGCACGCCCAATCGTTTCATCAGGCGCGGGGCGTACATGTGGCCGTCGCGAATGCCGATTCCGGCGCGAGCCATGGCCTCGGTGACTTTTGCCGGCGCGACATTTGGCAGGTTGAAGCACAAGGTTGGCACGCGGTCATGTACTTGATTCTTTCTGGCTAAACCATAAATCGTCGCGCCGCAATTGTTGAGGACTTGCAACATTTCGAGCGAGAGCGATTCTTCGTAAGCACGGATACTTTGCATCGCGCGAGCGAGATTCGCGCGCTTGGAGTCTTTGTTTGCACCATCGCCGGCGGCTTGGGGGCGCGTGCCGAGCGATTCGAGATAGGAAATGGCGGCGTCCATGCCGGCGACATTTTCATAAATGAAAGTGCCGGCTTCGATTTTTCCCGGCGGCTCGTCGGGGATGAACTCCTCGCGAAAGGTAGGAAGTTTTTGGAGGAGTTCGCGGCGCCCCCAGAGAAAACCCATGTGCGGGCCGAAGATTTTGTAGCCTGAGCAGACGAGGTAGTCACAATCGAAAGCCTGGACGTCCATCTGGCCATGCGGGCCGTAGTGGACGCAATCGAGAAAGACTTCCGCGCCAGCTTCGTGCGCGATTTTGGCGGCCCCGGCGACGTCCACGATAGAACCAAGCGAATTCGCAGCGACGGCGCACGCGACCAGGCGAGTCTTGGAGGAGACGAGAGGTTTCAGATCCTCGACGTGCAAGTTGCCGTCCTCGCCCATCTTCCACCAAAGAATTTTTGCGCCGTCTTTTTCAAGTGCCATCCAGGTGGCGACATTGGCTTCGTGATCCATATCGCTGACAATAATTTCGTTGCGCTGACCGAGCGTTTGTCCGATGGCGAGACTTATGAGCCGGATGAAGGAAGTGGCGTTCATCCCAAACGCGATTTCGCTGGGATCGCGTGCGTTCAAGAAATCGGCCACGCTTTCACGCGCACGGGCAATTGTCGCGTCGACTTCCTGGCTTTTCGCATAGCGCCCGCCGCGCTGAACATTGCACTCAAGTAGATGACGATTGATTGCGTCGAAGACGACTTGCGGAACTTGGGCGCCGGCGGCGTTGTCGAAGAAAGTGAAGGCTGGAGGCCGATGCAGCGCCGGGAAAAACGAGCGAATGGTTTCAATAGAGAAATTCAGACTAAGTTGAGAGTGAAATTCTGCCTGCAGAATATCTTGCGATTTGGCCTGCAAACTCTTGCTCCTGAATAAATCCGAAAAAAAAAGTAAAGGAAGGCTCGTGAAATGGACAAATCGAAAGCTATACCCCGGTCGCGGCGCATGTCAAGCACAGAGCGCGTTTTCCGACTGTTTTTCGCTTTCGCGGGCTAGAATATGCCGCGCTCGATTTTGAGAGCGAAAAGAACAGCCAGCATGAGCAAAGTCATCGCCGAGGTCTACGCCGCGCTGCACCGGCAATTCCGTGGCGATTTGTTGCGTCCCGGCGACGGCGAGTATGACGGAGCACGGAGTATTTGGAACGGCATGGTGGCGCGTAAGCCGGGCTTGATCGCGCGCTGTACGGACGTAGCGGATGTGCAATCGGCAGTGAGAGCCGCGGGAACGGCGGACGTGCTGACGGCGATTCGCTGCGGTGGTCATAGCCTCGCTGGATTCGGCACCTGTGACGACGGACTCGTAATCGATCTTTCCCGAATGCGCGGTGTGCGCGTCGACGCGCAGGCTCGGCGTGCGCGATTCGACGGCGGATGTCTTCTCGGCGACATCGATACAGCTACTCAAAAAGTTGGGCTCGCCTTTCCGGCTGGGGTTGTCTCACACACGGGAGCTGCGGGCCTGGTCTTGGGAGGAGGAACGGGCTGGCTGAACCGATTGCACGGGCTTTCTTGCGACAACGTTGTGGGTTTTACGGTCGTTATCGCGGATGGTTCGATTGTGCGCGCAAACTCCGAGGAGAATCCCGATCTGTTCTGGGCATTGCGTGGAGGCGGCGGAAACTTTGGCGTCGTAACCGAGTTCGAAGTAAATCTGCATCCGGTCAACTCCGTTCTATTTGGCACGGGCATGTGCTTCGGCGAGGATATTCCCAAGATCGTGAAGCATTGGCGGGACTTTATGCCGCACGCTCCCGATAATTTGCGATGGGGAATCTCTCTGACAATTGCTCCGCACTCGGAAAATATTCCTGTGCATTTGCGCGGGCGGCCTGCGGCGAGCCAGGGTTTGCTTTGGGTTGGTGATCTTGAAGAAGGGCGCCGCTATGTGGATCACGGGCTTTCTCTCTGCAACACGGTAGCCGTAACAAAGAGCGAACTTTCATTCCTCAACTTGCAGACGATGGCGGATCACGAATTTCCGCATGGGCGGCGGTATTACACGAAGTCCGGCTACTTCAAATCGTTGGCCGACCAGGAGATTCAGCACATGGTGGAAGCGCTGGAGACAATTCCCTCCCCTGCGAGCCAGATCGAACTCTCTTATCTGGGCGGTGCGGCAGGACGCGTGGACGCGAGCGAGACTGCGTTCGGGGATCGGGGTTCGCCGTTCATTGTAAACCTGCTGGGAAACTGGTCGGCGCCTGCGGAGGATGCTGCAAACATCGCGTGGGTACGCGCGCTGTTCACCGAGTTGCGGCCTTCCATGATGCCAGGCGTCTACGTGAACTTCATGAGCGGAGACGAACAAGATCGCGTGCCGGAAGCGTATCGCGAACGGTGGGATCGGCTGGTCGCGATCAAGACGCACTACGACCCTGACAATTTTTTCCGATTGAACCAAAACGTACTGCCGCGGAAACAGTCAAGGAGTTAAGCAAAGAGATGGTTTATGGCCGACCAAATGGCCTCCAGTGCCCAGAGGCCTTCTCATCGGCCCACGCTCGGTCCTCTTGCGGCTCGCCAAGCGCTACAAGGTTCCTCTGGAAGTCATCGCGGATGGAAACGGCGAGAGTTTGCGCAGCGCAGGCGGGCAAGGCGCGCTACTGAAAATAGTCTCAACAAAAGATTTGGCGGATGAGCCTGTAAGCCGGATTCTGTGCTGCGCGCCATCCCGTAAAGGATAGCGCGCTGCGGCGATCATTCCTCTAGGTCACGGCTCGCGCCGTGACTCCAGCAGCCTACCCGAGGGTTGCTCTCGATGATGGCTTGCGCCATCGCCGAGGGAGCGCGCTTGCTTTCGCAAGCGTTCTCAGCGAGCCGGGCCGGCTCTCCCCTCCTATTTGGCCTTGCACCACGCGGGGTTTTCCGTGCCTCCGATGTTGCCACCGGAGCGGTGGGCTCTTACCCCACCTTTTCACCCTTGCCAAACTGAACGAGCGTTTCGAAGACGTCCCGCAGGTTTTCCTGCGCGATGCCACCGTGCTTCTCCCAGCCGGCGGTATATTCTCTGTGGCACTTTCCGTAGCTCAGCCGCACCGCGCCGGGTTAAACCCGGCGCCACAAGCCGAAGCGTGTAACTCTGCCTCGCGGCAGACCCTGCGTGGCAGGCCCCCTGGCGTTACCAGGCGCGTTGCCCTATTTCGTCACCGGCTCTTGCGAGCCTACGACGACGGTGTCCGGACTTTCCTCCCGCCCAGCCATCTTGCGATGACCAAGCCAGCGATCACCCGGCTCACCCGCTGACCTTATTATACCGCGAGACCAATGAATTTCAGGCGGCTGATTCGAGAGGAGGCGTTGGGGAAGTTGCTTCTGCGGTTTCGGTCTGCGCGAAGGGCCAATAACGAAAAAGGAGAAAAGCAACCACCGCCCATTCGAGTAAACGGAGTTCGGCGCTCCATGGAATCGAGTCATTGATGCCCGCCACAATGAGGATATTGGAGACGGTGTGGGCGATGCCGGCGGGAACTATGGACTTCCATCGCAAGGTCATCCACGCAAAAACGTAGTTCCACACCAAACATATAAGTATTCGGTAAGCTAAGTTCAACAATACCCCGCCGACGGAAAGGTCGGAGTAGGAGTCTCCTCGGAAATGATAAGCGCCCCATACAATACCCGTCAGAAATATCCCGCGATGGAATCCGTACCGCCGCATCAATTCTTGCAACAACATCCCGCGAAAGACGATCTCTTCGGCGAATGCTCCGAAGACCATCAAAAGAAGCCAAGGTTGCCACAATCGAGTTAGGTCGAAATACATTGCGATTTGCGGCGCAAAAGTTTGGTTGAAAGCATAAGCGGCCCAATGTACGCGATCCATAAGGAACTCCGAAACCTGAGGTAACCCAGTGATCAAGATGGGGAGCAGAAGCGCAAATAAGGCATATCGAGGTTCGGGTAGCTGAAGCGATCTACGTGCCGCATTTCTTCCCCACGAACCAAGAATCCAAAGGGCAAGAGCAATAAGAAGCGCTGCGCCCAGCACCGAGCCAACTATCCTCATCATGGACGCATAGTTGGCCAGGACGGATCCGTGCAGAAAAAAGTATGGAAGACCTAGGAGGACGCCGAAGAAACCTGCAATTAAGAAGAGCGGAGCTAACAAGGTAAAAATTAAAATTTGAATTTTTGGCCACAAATCGGCAGCTTCGTCCAACGAGGCCGTCGGACCAGGTAAAGCTAGCGGCAAGGCGGAAGTTCCAGAGCGAAGCCGAAACACAAAAACACCAATTAACAGGAGAGAAAATAGGCAGAAGTCGAATCCCACAGGGCAATGCCAAAAGCTTGCCCGGAGCCACCGGTACACGAGCGGAGTGAGGGCGTGGGAATCCAAAACAGACGTCCCGGACCCGGAGAGCCGATAGAAAACGAAAAGAATGGACACAAGGC
>Ga0207051_1101_pt1 | contig 12155 bp, 10 predicted proteins | sample Alteio_BWMinCont_61_FD_153292 | JGI IMG/M metagenome (GOLD analysis project Ga0207051, IMG submission 153292) | Enriched cells from forest soil in Barre Woods Harvard Forest LTER site, Petersham, Massachusetts, United States -... | ecosystem: Environmental > Terrestrial > Soil > Temperate forest >...
TTCAGGAACAAGGAAGCCGAAAGGATTGGGCTGGCATGCTCGGTCTGCTCACCACACCTGAATCTATTTACGTTTCCGCGGCAGGAACCTTTGCCGCTAAAACGAATGGTCTGTTCGGATACGTCGCCAAGAAGCTGGGCTATAAGGTCTGCGACAAGACGACGAAGGGCGACACGCCCAGCATAAGCGGCGTCAATATCTCCAAGCAGCTCTACGAAAATACCAGGGGTGGATAACGTGCCGGGTTCTTGCGCGGCGCCTAAGCTGATCCAGCAGTACATTGCCGACAAGATAAAGTCTCGAGGACAAATCGACGTCAGCCAGATCCATATGTCTGAGATCTACTTCGTGCCCGATACAGACAAGAACACTGAGATGACTCAAAGCGAAGGCGGTCTCTACTGGACGCCAGGGCTCACTGCACACTCGTGTAAAACTTGCAATAAACTCCTGCCTATGCTCCTTTGCCCTTCCCGCGGTTGAAAGGCTTGTCGCTTGCATTCGAGCGGCGATAATCAATCAAGCGATAAAGGCCGGACATCGGGCTCAATCGCCGCATTCTTCCCCAACCACCGCTTCCGGCACTCCACCCGGCTCGGCGCTCAGGTGGTTCGCTAAATCCACTGTCTCACCGGCCCTCCACACCGCGGCCACCGTTCTGCCCAAAAGCCTCACGTCCGAAAACCACGTGGCCTTCGCCATGTACTCCTCATCCAGGCGCTGCTTGCGCGGAAGCACCCGGCTCGCGTAATAGCGTGCCAGACGATTCCTCGGGATCCCGGCCAGCATCACTTCTTCGCGCGCAAACGCCAGCGAAGCCGCGCCGGTAATGCCGGGGCGGCATCGGAGAGGCGCGGTCTGCTGCTCCGGCACGCGGGGTCTCGGTCCCACCATGCTCATCTCCCCGCGCAGCACATTCCACAGTTGTGGCAGCTCATCCAGCTTCCAGTACCGCAAAACCCGCCCCAGGCCAGTGATCTCCTCGTCGTCGAGCGTCGCGATGGAGCCCCTCCGGGGCTGGCCCCCATGCACCATCGTCCGAAATTTCACGATCGAGAATAGCGTCCCTCCGGTCCCCGCTCTCTTTTGACGGAAAAGCGCGGGACCGGTTGAACCGGCGCGGATGGCGATAGCGATCACGATGCAGAGAGGCGCAACTACCGGCAACATGGCGAGCACCAGCACCACATCGAATACACGCTTGGCCCTGGACCGCGTCCATCGGCTCACCGTGGCGGGAACCACGTGAAGCGCCGCCCGGTCCCATGTCGTGATTTCGCTCCCCGCCCACGCCCCGCCGTGCTCCGGCTCCGCTCTTTCCGCTCTCACGTGTTCCCCCGAATACGCCGCTCTACTCCAGTCCAGCTTGGCGCGCTTCGGGCGTGAACTTGTCAGACCCTCATCTCGTCAATGTAAGAACATTGTCGCTGCGGCGCCCTTCCTGCCGCGGTTTCCACTCCCCGCGCGCACCAGCCAACAAAGTTCTGACAATCGCATGACACCCACATGACACTTCCACCAACGCCGGTGGTTATCGTCGCCAGCGTGGGTCCACTGCGGCACAATTCGAAATTCGTTCTTGGCGTCGCCTTCCTGCTCTCGATTGTCTCCGCGCCGCCGGCCAAATCACAGGCCGTCTCCGACATCGGCCAGGCCCCGCAACCACGCGCGGCCGACAATGCTTCCGTCCAGCCCGCGAGCCCCGAATCGCAAGCCGACACCGCCCAGACCCGCCCATTGGCGCTGCCGGCTGCGCAGATTCTCGCCGTGCTCGATCAGAATCCCGACGCCATCGTCGAGGTGAAATCGCTCTTTGCCGACGCCCTTCGCCAGAAGGGGCTTGCCACCCAGGTAGATTCCATCTCCGACGAACAGCTCTATTCCCAAATCGTCGCCAGTCCCGAGTTACGGGTCAACATCACGTACTTCCTCCGCGCCCGCGGCTATCTCTCCGACGAGGACCTCCGCGCCGCATCGAATGCCGGCACAAGCGCCCTCCAGGGACGCGGAGCTGGCGCTCTATCAGGCCAGTTCTCCCCGGACATCTCCTATTCGAACGACCCGTTGTTCGGCGCCGCCGGCACCGCGACAGAATTCAATGACCTAGCCGGAGCCGCGAACCTTCCCCAATTCCGTCCGCCACCGCGCATGCCGGCCGAGCCGCTCCCCGCGCAGCGCCCCGCGGAGAACCCCCATAACCTCACCGATCAGCCCGAAGGTCTTCATCGTCCCGCGCCTTACAACCTGCTCTCCCTGCGCGATCTCTACACCCAGGTTCCTGACTCCCCGGAACGCCTTCGCCGTTTCGGCTCCGAGTTTTTCCGCAATCACACCACCATCCCCACCGCCAACTTGTTCAGCCCGTCGTCCGCTTCCATGCCGTTGGATATCCCCCTGGGGCCCGACTATGTCCTCGGTCCCGGCGACGAGTTGAACATCAGCATGTGGGGGGGCGTCTCCCAGTCGATCAACCGCACCATCGACCGCCAGGGACGCATCACTCTGCCCGAATCGGGCGAGATCCAGGTAGCCGGATTGACCCTGGAGAAAGCCCAGGATGCGGTGAGCGGCGCGTTGCAGCCTCAGTTCCGCAATGCCCATGTCGCCGTAACCGTGGCCCGCCTGCGAACCATTCGCATCTACGTCGTCGGCGACGTCCAGCGTCCCGGCGCCTGCGACATCAACTCTCTCGCTTCGCCCCTCACCGCGCTGATTGCCGCCGGCGGGCCTAACGCCATCGGTTCCCTGCGTGTGATGCGCCACTATCGCAACGAACGGCTCATCGGCGAAATCGACATCTACGACTTTCTGCTGCATGGGGTTCGCGGCATCGACGACCGCCTGCAGGGCGGAGATACGCTGCTGGTTCCGCCGGTCGGCCCGCAGGTCGCCGTCTACGGCGCCGTGAAACGCCCTGCCATCTACGAATTGAACCGCGAAAATACGTTGACCGCCGTGCTCGACGACGCCGGCGGTCTCACTGTCGCGGCTGCCCTCGGCCACATCACCGTGGACCGCATCGTCGCCAATCAGCATCGCGAGGAGATCAGCCTCACCAGCGCCGATAAGGAGGATGTCGCCGCTGCCTCCGCCGCGATAGCCGGCTTCTCGGTAATGGACGGCGACCGCGTTCGCGTCGCCGCCGTGCTTCCCTACAGCGAGCGTGCCGTCTATCTGCAGGGCCATGTGGCCCGTCCCGGCAAGATCGCTTTTCGCGATGGCCTGCGCCTCTCCGACGTGGTCCGCACCTACCAGGACCTGCTTCCCGAACCCGCCGAGCGCGGCGAAATCGTGCGCCTCGTCTCCCCCGATCTGCACCCCGAAACCATTCCCTTCAACCTGCCCGATGTGCTCATCGGGAATGCCAACCTTCCCCTCCAGCCCTTCGACACCATTCGCGTCTTTGGACGCTATGAGCAGGATGCGCCCACCGTCTCCGTTCAGGGCGAAGTCCTGCGCCCGGGAACCTATCCCATGTTCGAGGGCATGACCGCCGCGCAATTGGTCCGCGCCGCGGGCGGTTTCAAACGCGACGCTCTGCTCGACAACGCCGACCTGATCAGCTATAGCGTCAACCACGGGACGGAAGTCACCCTCGATCGTCGCGACCTGCGTATCGGCGCGGCAGTGCTGAAGCACGATCAGGATGCCGATGCCCCCCTGAAGCCGGGCGATGTTTTGACCATCCATCAACTCACCGGGTGGGACGACATCGGCGCTTCCGTCACCATCGCGGGCGAAGTCGCCCATCCCGGCAGTTACGGCTTCACGCAAGGCGAGCATTTGAGCGACGTTCTCCGGCGTGCCGGAGGATTCCGTTCCACCGCCTATCCCGAGGGCGCCGTTCTCACCCGTTTCGAGGTCGCTACTCTCGAGCAGAAGAGTCGCGAGGAGCTCATCCGCCAGATCGAAACCAGTTCCGCGGCTGCCCGCCTTTCTCCGGCGGCCGCCGGCGAGCACCAGTCCGACACCCTGCAACTCATCCAGCAACAGCAGGACCAGGTGCTGGCGCGCCTTAAATCCGAGCCGGTCAGCGGGCGCCTGGTGATTCACATCGGCAACGACGTGGCCGGCTGGGCCGGAACCGCTGCCGACATTGAAGTCCGAAACGGCGACGTCCTGCGCATCCCCAAGCGCCCCGGCTTCGTGCTCATCAGCGGCCAGGTGTACAACGCCTCCGCCATCACCTACGCTCCCGGAAAAAATGCCTCCTGGTACCTCGAGCGCGCAGGCGGCGCCACCGGGATCGCCAATCGCAAGGAGATCTTCGTCATCCGCGCCAACGGCGTGGTGGTCGGCCGCCGCTCGGGGGGATGGTTTGAACCCGATGTCCTGTCCACCCGCCTCAACCCCGGCGACGTCATCGTCGTTCCGCAAAAAATCATCGGGACTTCGGTCGTCTGGCGCAATCTTCTCGGCAGCGCCCAGGTCGCGGCTTCGCTGGCCATCGCCGCTTCGCTCGCAGCGGGATTGTAGGCACCCATGGCCGCGCAACTCGACCCCGTCACCGCGAATCCGGAGCCGGCCGCTGCGTCAGTCGGCCCGCCCGTTCCCAACTGGCTCACCAACGCGCAGGTCCTCTGGCGCCGCCGCGGGCTTCTGTTGCGCGTCGCGCTCATCTCCCTGGTCGTCACCTTCGGCCTCGTCTTCCTCATCCCCGAGCGATTCCAGGCCACCGCCCGCATCATGCCGCCCGAGCATTCCGGATCCGACACCGCCATGATGGCCGCCCTCGCCGGACGCGCCCTCGGCGGAGATATGCTGGGAGGCCTCGCCGCCAGTCTGCTGGGCACCCACAACACCGGGGCGCTGTTCGTCGATTTGCTGCGCAGCGGCTCCGTCACCGGCCACATCGTCGATCGCTTTCAACTGATGCAAGTCTATGGGACGCGCTATCGCGTCGATGCGGCCAAGAGCCTGCTGCACCGGACGGCGATTGTGCAGGACAAAAAGAGCGGCGTCATTACTGTCAGTGTGACCGATACCGACCCCCGCCGTGCGCGCGACATGGCCCAGGCATACCTCGACGAACTCAACGTTCTCGTCAACCGGACCAGCGCCTCCTCCGCGCACCAGGAGAGGGTCTTCATCGAGCACCGCATCGACGCCGTCCGCCGCGACCTGGAACGCGCGCAGCAGGCCATGAGCGATTTCTCCAGCACCCATTCCACCATCGACATTCGCGAACAGACCCGCGCCACCGTCGACGCGGCCGCCAAGCTACAGGCGGAACTCATCGTTACCCAGGGCGAATTGCAATCCATCCAGCAGATCTATGGAGACCAGAACGTGCGCGTCCGCGCCGCCGAGGCGCGCATCGCCAACCTGAAACACGAAATGGGAAAGCTGGGCGGCTCGTCCGCGGACCTCGCGTCCAACACCGCCGACAACCCTCTGCCTGGAGCCTCTCCCTCCGCGGATCCCGCCGCCTATCCTCCGCTGCGCCAACTCCCGCGTCTTGCCGTTCCTTTTGCGAATCTCTATCGCGAAGTCCGCGTGCAGGAGAACATCTTCGAGTTGCTCACGCAGCAATACGAGATCGCCCGCATCCAGGAAGCCAAAGATATCCCCGTCGTCAGCATCATCGATGCGCCCGGCATCCCGGAGAAGAAGTCCTTCCCCCGGCGCAAGCTCACCACTCTCATCGTGACCATGCTGATTCTCGCCGCCACGTCCGTGTGGCTGATCTTCCGCCACCACTGGAATTGCCTCGACGCGCAGGATCCGCGCCGCGTGTTCGCCGCCGAAGTCCTCGAGACACTGAACCTCAAGCGGCACTGGCCCCTGCGCTTTGTGCGGAGGCCCGCGTGATCGAATCCGGAGCGTTTCCCGGCAGTATCCGCGTTACCGCGAACGATGGAAGTCATGCTCGACTTGCTGCCACCGTTTCACTTACGGCAGCCGCCGCCGGCTTCTTGTTTTCTTTTCGCTCCATCCTCGCGATGGTTGCTGCGCGCTGGCTGAATATCGGAACCGAACCGGGAGTGGCCGCCGGCCTCGCCGCCGAATTGCTCCTTCTCGCGGCCATTGCGTTTTCCGCTTTCGGTCCGGCGGCTCTTCCCCTCCGCTCGATCGCTCGCCAGGCTCCCGTCCGCTGGGTGGTCCTGTTTCTCGCTTTCTCCTGTTGCAGCCTGCTTTGGAGCGCCACGGTCTCGCCCTCGGCTTCCTTCCTCTATTGGTGCGCAATGGCCGCCGACGTGGCCATCGTTGCCTTGCTGCTCCGCTCCCGGCCCGTCGACGACATCGCGTCTTCCCTCATGCGCGGCTTCATCGCGAGCACCTGCCTGCTGGCCCTCATCGCCTGGATCATGCCCGGGCAGGAAGACCTCCGTCTCGGCGACCAGGATTACTTCAACACCAACCAGATCGGCAATCTCTGCGCCCTCGCCATCTTCATGGCCCAGTGCCTGGCCAGCCGCAAAGAGGGAAAGTGGCGCTTTGTCATCGCCTTCCTCACCATCACCCTGTTGCGCAGCCTCAGCAAGGCGACCATTGTTGCCTTCGTCATTGCCGAGGCCTTCCTGCTGCTCTACGACAGAACCCTCTCCCGCAGGAAAAAGGCCTTCATCCTTGTTGCCGCGGTACTGCTCATACTCGCCTTTGGAGGCCTTATCGCCGCTTATGTTGATGTCTACACCACCACCGGCAACCAGGCCGAAACCCTCACCGGGCGCACCGCCATCTGGGCTTACACGCTCAATGAATCGCTCGACAAGCCGTGGATCGGCAACGGCATCGACGCCATGTGGAAGGTCTTTCCCCCCTTCGGCAGGGAACAGTTCGAAGCCCGCCACGCCGAAAACGAATTGCTGCAGCAGTTCTTCGCCTACGGTCTCGCCGGCGTGCTCCTCCTCGTCGGCCTTTACGGCAGTTCGTTCCGGAGAATTCTCAGGCTGCCCGGGGGACCTTCAAAAGCCGTCCTCATCGGCATCATGCTTTACACCATTGTGCGTGGCTTCGCCGAAGCCGAGCCTTTCGATCTCCTGCTTCCGCTTTGGATGATCACCCTGGTCAGTTCCATGGTCGACACCGCACTCCGGGATAACGCGGTTTTCAAAGGCAAGGATCACGTTTTGACAGGGGACAACTTCAGTCGTGCCGTCGATCGCCCCGCGGCCCGTGAAAGTTTATGACAATGCAATCGCGCTTTGTAACCGGGCACAACTTCAGTCGTGCCAAACGCGGGCCAGAATTGGTTGGGGCTTTAGCCCCTGCCAGGCGTGCACACGCCCGGAGCGCCCCGCGATGAAAATCGTGATTGCCGGCGTCTCCGCGCCCAGTCAGCTCAACGGCGTTTCGCGCCATGCCGCCAACATCGTGCGCGGCCTGCTCGCGCTGCCCGACAAGCTGGAGATCCACCTCCTTGCCGGCGAATGGCAATCGGAAATGTTCGCCCAGGCCATCGGATCGGCCAATCCGCGCCTTCGCATCCACTCCGTTTCCATTGCCCATCGCAATCTCGCGCGCATTCGCTGGTACTACCGCGATCTCCCGCACATCGCAAATCAGCTCGCGGCCGACGTCGTCCACCTCAGCTACACCATGCCCATCGACAGGCGCGCCTTCGCCTGTCCCACCGGCGTCAGCCTGCATGACTTGTATCCCTTCGACATTCCACGGAACTTCGGCTTCATCAAGGGCGCCATCAATCGCCAGCTGATGTCGCAGTGCCTTCGCAACGTTGACGGCATCGCATGCGTCTCCGAAAGCACCCGCCGGCGTCTGCGCCGCCGCTTCTCACCCGCGCTCCATCGCAAAGCAGTCACCATTCCCAATGCGGTTGAGCCCATTGCGTCCGCGCCCGTTCGCCCCCCGCAAATCCCCGCGGATCGCACCTTCCTTCTCTGCATGGCACAACACCGGGTCAACAAGAATATTCCGCTTGCCGTGCAAATTTTTGAGCATCTTCTTCGTCGGCGCATCCTCCACCCTGACACGAAGCTGCTCGTCATCGGCATCCCCGGCCCCGAAACCCCGCGCATCCACGCGCAAATCCGAGCGTCGAAACTGGACCGGAACGTCATCCTCCTCAGCGGCATCAGCGAAGGCGAATTGCAATGGTGCTACCTGAATTGCCATTTGCTTCTGGCGCCGTCCAGCATCGAAGGATTCGGTTTACCGATTGTCGAAGCGCTTCTCGCCGGATGTCCCGTCGTCTGCGCGGACATTCCCGCCTTCCGCGAAATTGGCGCCGGTCATTGCTGCTATGTCCCCTTCGGCGACAACGTTCATGCCCGCTACGAAGATGCCATCCGCGTCACCCTCGCCGAGCCTCGCACGACGCCTGTCGCTCTGCCCCGCCTTGCGCCGTCCGTCATTGCGCGCGAGTACCTGGCCTTCTACACGCGTTTGCTCGCCGCCCGGCGCACCTCGCCCAGTGAGTTGGCCTTCTACTGCGACTCGTCAGCCGACGAGCTCGACCCCGCCGAAGCCGGCTGAAGTGTTCGCGTGAGAAAAGTAATTTTTAGGGGCTGGCTTGCCGACTCGCTTCGCTGCGGAGCGGCGCTGAATCGCTGCTCATGTGTGCAAGATGTTCCTGCCAGTCGCTGACTTGCCATCTCGCCTGCAGCGCTTGGTAACCGGGCACGACTTCCGTCGTCCCGAAAAAGCCAACAAACATGCGGGCTTTAACCCCTGCCATGCTCGCAGCTTCCGTTAGGAACCCACCCCAATGCCTCGTACTTCTTCATCCCCGTCAACTGCAAAGCGATGTGCCACAGAAACGTCGCATTGAACAAATTCCGCCGCCACAGGCGCCGCGGGTCCTGCGCCAGCCTGTGCAGCCAGTGAAATCCCATGCGCTTGATCCAGTGCGGGCATGCGCGAATCCGCCCGGTATGAAAGTCGAACGCCGCCCCTACGCCGAACATCAGTCCTCGATCGAGACGCGGAAGCAGCCGCTGCATGAATAATTCCTGGCGCGGCGTGCTGATGCCCACCCAGACAATGTCTGGCTTCGCTCGCCGCAGCCGTGCCACCAGCTCGGCCTCCTCCGCGTCCGTCAAATCCCGAAACGGCGGCGTCCACGTACCGGCAATGCGGGTCGCCGGAAACTTCTGCTTCCACGCAGCCGCCAGGTCCTGGGCCGCCCCCGGCTTGCCCCCGTAAAAGAAGTGCGAGCACGCGGCGAACTCCGGCCGGCTCAGAATCTCACCCATCAAATCCGGGCCCGTGACCGCTCCAATCTCTCGGCAGCCCTCGAGCCTTCCTACCCAAACCATAGGCGTTCCATCGGGCGTCACCATGGCTGCCTCGGCGAACACCCGCGCCACGCGCGGATTGCGCCTCGCCTCCAGAACCCCGTGCACGCTCACCGCGCAGACATATCCCTTCTGCCGCCGGCCGATCATGTCCGCGATGCGAGCCAGCGCCCGCTCCAGGTCCAGCGAATCCACCATCACGCCCAGCACATTGGCCACTGCCCGCCGCTCACCCATCACGCATCCTCCAGCACCGCGGCGCCGGCCGCCGGTTTCGCACCCGGCTGCGCGCGGACGAACCGCAGGAACAATGGCACGTACACGCCCAGCGTAATCGGGCCATAAGCCAGCCGCGCGATCGCCATTCCGCGGATGCCGTATGCCGGCACCAGGCGGAACATGGCCGCCACCATCAGTCCGGACGCGGCCACGTTCAGCCAGGTCACCAGCTGCACCCGGCCCATGGCCAGCATGGAGTAAGATCCCGTGATGCTCAGCGCGGATATGGCCGTGCTGCACAGCACAATGGGCAACACTGGCCTGCCCAGGCTCGCGATCTCGGCTCCGCCCCACGCCCGAAGGATCCAGTGCCCGAAGAACAGCAGCAGCCCGGTCCCTGCCGCCACCGCGATCCAGTTCACTGCCACCGCAGTGATCGTCGTGCGCCGCATGCTTCGCTCGTCGTTTCTCGCGTATTGCATCGAAATGCGCGGAAACAGGAAATGAAATCCGGCCGCGGTAATCCCATACACCGGCTGCGCCAATTGAACGCACATGACATACGAGCTCACCGCTGCCGCCCCCAGCGCCGCGCCGATCACCAGGCGATCCACCTGACCCAGCAGAAGCGCGGAAAGAGCCTGCAGCCACGTGAATTTTCCGAATCCCACCAGCGCCCGCATCGCTTCGCGATCGAATGCCGGAACCACCCACGAGATATCCAGCAGCCTTGCCACCTTGGCGACCTGCAGCCACAGGCTCAGGAGCGATACTCCTGACGCGAACACAAGAACCGCCGTCACCGACGGCCGCGCCAGCGGGATGATCCCGGCCCCCGCCAGGCTCAGCAGGCGCCCTGCGGCGCTCACCCGCACTGCTGGCCCATAGCGTTCGAATGCACGTTGTGTGCTGATGCATACGCTCTCGAGGGCCCGCACCAGCAGCAGCAGGCAGGCGAGTCGCAGCGCACCCAGGCAGTCGGCGCGCAATCCGGAATTCGCCGCCACCAGCCGCCCCGTCATCACCGGCGCCAGCAGCCACACCGCAACCGCCAGAAGACTCCCCAGCGTGAGATGAATCCCCATCGTGCTGCGCACCGCGCGGCACAGAGCGTCGTGATGGCCCGACGCCCGCTGCGTGGCCACGTAGCGAATGTTCGCGTCGCTGAATCCCGATGCCAGGATGGCGCCGACGCTGATGGCCGAGTTGGCCACCATCCAGACACCGTATCGTTCGATCCCCATGGCGCGCACCGCCACCGGAGCCACGGCCAGCATCCCCGCCGGCCAGGCGACGTAGTCGAGAACTCCGTAGAACGCATTGGCAACGGCTGTCCTCATCTGCGATCCGCCAGCGCCGCCAGAACCACACGAGTGCGCGCTCGAGCCGCAGCGCGCCCGCAGGACACAATCCTGGCTTCGGATCAATCTATCGGGTGCGGAATGGCCGCGTGTCATCCATGCGTCAGCGGATTGTCATCGCTTTACGCGGCCGCCTCGCCCGCCCCCGCGCGCCATGTCCCACAGATACCTCGTGGCAAACTATTGCTGTGACCCAGTCCCGGAATCCCGGTCCGCCCGACCTCCCTCCCTCCATCACCACCCTCTCCACCCGCGAGGTCTATCGCAACCCCTGGATGCGCCTGCGCGAAGACGAGATCCTGCGTTCCAACGGCAAGCGCGGCATCTACGGCGTGGTGGAAAAGGAGGAATCGGCCATCATCCTGCCCATCGACGGCGATCGTATCTGGCTGGTCGAGCAATTCCGCTACACCATCCAGGAGCGCGCGCTCGAACTGCCCCAGGGTGCCTGGAAGATGACCGTCGACAACCCCGAAGACCTGGCCCGCGGTGAACTGCGCGAAGAAACCGGGCTCCTGGCCGATACCATGACCTGCCTCGGCGCCTATTGGATTGCCTATGGTTTCACGCGCCAGAAGCAGCACGTGTTTCTCGCCGGCGGCCTGCGCCAGGCCCAGAAAGATCCCGACGAGGAGGAACACGACCTGCTGGTGCGCCACGTATCCATCGCCGAGTTCCAGCAGATGATGCTCGACGGCGTAGTTCGCGATGGCTGCACGCTCGCCGCATGGGCGCTCTATCTCATGGGGAAAGCCCGCCAATCTTCTTGACCAGAACAAGAATCCGCGCTCCATCCTCGCGATTTGTGTCTATCGCGAGAGTGGGAACCGCCATCCTTGAAAAGCAAACTCTCCCCGCGCTTTTCCGCATAATAATTTTCTTTCCGGCCTTCCGCGCCGTTGTACTATCGACTCGCATCATCTCCCTCCCCTTACTGCAAAGCCAAAAAAAAAGATTTGCCTTGGAGATAGCTGTTATGGGAAACCTCCAGCCGTTGAGGCCCGGAGCCCCGCAAGCGTCCGGAAAGCCCGGCTTTGCCGTCCCTGCAGGTCGCGCGGCGGAAGCCGGCGCGAATTCTGCGGAAGCCATCCTGAAAGAAGCGCGCATCCGCTTCCGCGAATACCGCTGCAACTCTCCATTCCCCATCTGGCTCACGGCCGGGAACCAGCTGATGGCTTCCTACACAGCCATGTCGCGCTTTGCCAGGGTCGACCGGCATTACGCAGGATGGCATGCCCATCACGTCGTCGAATCCCAGGACCTCGACCGCCTCGGAGTGGCCAATAGATTTCCGCTGTATCCCGAGCAGCTCACGGTGCTGCTGCCCCAGGCCGCGCACATCAAGCGCGTGAACAGCGTTCTGCGCAACCAGGCC
>Ga0207051_1102_pt1 | contig 12066 bp, 15 predicted proteins | sample Alteio_BWMinCont_61_FD_153292 | JGI IMG/M metagenome (GOLD analysis project Ga0207051, IMG submission 153292) | Enriched cells from forest soil in Barre Woods Harvard Forest LTER site, Petersham, Massachusetts, United States -... | ecosystem: Environmental > Terrestrial > Soil > Temperate forest >...
GGACCTGGCGCCTGGTCGGTGGATGCGTGCCTGTTTGGATGGCGACGCATCGACATTGGAGACGAAAAGGATTAGCTCCGCCTCCCCCATAAGGGGGAGGGTTTCTTCGCTAGAAAAGGCTGCGTTCTCACCCCTCAATAGTGAAAACAAAGCATCCGTTTGGGGTATGTGCTCCAAAGTGAGCCAGCAGGAGAATACGCCCGAAGTAGCTGGGGGGGTAACACCAATGAACACAGAAGATTTTGAAATTGAAACCGCGGACACGACAGAATTTCTAATAGACTTGATTGATATTGAGAATCTGCATATACCGTTCGGAAACTCGCGGATCGCGGAAACATCGAGCACCGAAGAGAATTCGTTTTGCCTTCAAGATGAAATTTGCCCTAAAAACGATTTTGCGGGAATTGTTGGGGAAAGTTCGACGCTGCGGAAGGTGTTCGATCTCGTCACTGTGGTGGCACCAATCGATTCGACAGTTCTCCTTTTAGGCGAAACGGGCACCGGTAAGGAACTAATCGCCCGCGCGATTCACGAACGAAGCCGTCGGAAACAGCGGACGCTTGTGAAGCTGAACTGTGCGGCGATTCCCACCGGCCTTCTGGAGAGCGAGTTGTTTGGTCACGAGAAGGGGGCGTTTACCGGGGCGGTTAACCAAAAGATTGGCCGACTCGAACTGGCCGACCAAGGCACTCTGTTTTTGGATGAAGTGGGAGACATCCCGCTCGAGATTCAGCCGAAGCTGCTGCGGGCTCTGCAGGAGCGGGAGTTTGAACGCCTCGGGAGCACGCATACACGGAAGGTGAACGTCCGCCTGGTGGCGGCAACCAACCGCGATCTTGAAGGAATGGTCGCGAACAGAGAATTTCGCAGTGATCTGTACTACCGGCTACACGTGTTTCCAATCCGGATACCGCCGCTGCGGGAGCGCAAGGAAGATATTCCTCTGCTAGTGAGTTATTTCGTTGAAAGATTCGCGAAACAGATGAGGAAGAGGATCGACAGTATTCCTGCGGCCGAAATGAAGGCCTTGACAGCCTGCCACTGGCCCGGAAATATTCGCGAACTGGAGAATCTCATTGAACGCGCGGTGATTCTCACGCGGGGTAGGTCGCTCGAGGCTCCACTCGCAGAATTCCAAACAACGAACACAGAGCTCCCGCCTGCTGACGTGCATGAAGCCAAGCAAGTCGCTCGGGAAAGAACAAATTCGCGGAGTGAAAGAAACAGCGTTGCTGACGAATATGCGAGAAAGCAGCGCGACGCGATTGTGGGCGCACTCACCGAAACTAAAGGGCGCGTGGGCGGCCCTGACGGAGCCGCCGCTCACCTGGGCATCAATCGTACGACCCTGTTGGCCCGGATGAAAAAGTTTGGCATCGATCGCCGGCAGTACGCCTGATCTGCATTTCAAACCCATACTGTTGAAAGCGCCTTAACACAAACCAACTCCCGATGGCTGATTTCAACCGTCGCAGCTCGGACGTTTGGCACAATCCTTGCATTGTCCTAGCTGCGAGGACAGGTGTGCATTGAAAATCTCGCTTGTCGAAGGTCCGCGCAGACGTCGGCTAATCGTGGATGGTAAGCTCATCGCACCCTGGGTGGTCGAGTTCGCGGCCGCGTGCGAAAAGGCCATGGCCGTCCTTCATCGCCGCGAACTCATCATTGATCTGAGGAACCTAACGGCCATCAGTCCGGAGGGCGAAAGTGTACCGCTGCAGTTGATGAGGAAAAAGGTCGAATTCCAATGCGGCATATTTATGAAGGAGTTGTTAAGACAACTCGCCCGTAAGAGCCCGACCAGGGAAAGGGTGGCAGGAGGTAACGCACCCCCGAAAACTCGGATGGGGCAAAACGGTTTGAGAGTCGAAACGGCGACTGTCAACGTTGACAGTTTCGACAGTTTTGACAAATTCGCCATTCTAGCCGGTTCTTATCGGCTCGCTCCGAAGCGCCAGTTCGAAAGCCGTGGCTTCTGCACCTCGCTTTCAGGATCGAACCTGTATGTGTGTGCGGCCGTAGCTCGCGCATCTTCGGCAGCTGCGCGGGCTTTTTCTTCTGCTGCGCGAGTAACCCGCTGCTCGTGGATTTTGATCATGCTCTCGGCTTCATTAGAAGTTGCAATGCCCTGTGGAAAGCGTCAGCCGCATAGTGCTCGGCTCCCGCCTGACGTGCGATTGTCACAGCATTGCGAGCTTAGTGCATGTCGAGGGGTGTCTTCTCGTCAGGTCGATGGCAGCAGGTCAGCCTCTTACAATTTTCTTCAGTGTTCAGACGCCAGAGGTTGTAGAGCACAATGTAGTCGCTCGGGCGCTTCAAGGCGAAATATGGTTCGGCTGTCACTATCATGGCGCATCGTGGTAGGTCAGTGAAGCTTGCCAGCATTCCGCTCCCATTTTTGGTCTTCAGTTTGCCCAGGTTCTGAATTTTAAGGTCCGGGGCCACATCTGGATGGATCGAGCGTGCGGCAGACTGAACTTTCCTTGGAGATTCGCAGTACTAATCGCCCCCTAAAAATTTCGCCCCCCTTAAGTAGATCCGAATGCGGACAGTGGAACGCGACGTGCATTCAGTCGCATGGTCGAAGGAGTTTGACTTATGGAAACGATAGTAGCAGCTATCAGTGACACCCAAGAACCGACGGTATCCCACGACCAAGAAATCCAGGAATTGACAAATATTTTCACCGACCGTCTCTCTTCTCTCACTCGGATAGCAGCCCGCCTGGTGGGCAACGCAGCAGATGCCGAAGATGCGGTCCAAGATGCTTTCGTGTCCGCCTACACGCACGTTGACCAATTCAGGGGTCAGGCGCAGATGTCGACTTGGCTGACTACGATCGTAATCAATGCTGCGCGTATGAAAGTACGTCGGCGTCCCCGGCAAACGCATATTCCCTTGGACCAGCAAGATCGAGAGCAAAACCATGCCCCACTGTCGGAGATGCTGCCAGATCGCCGACCAAGCCCGGAAGAGTTATGTTTAACCTGGGAACTCGAGGATCGGCTGGTGCAGCTGTCCACACAACTATCTCCTATTTTGTGTCGAACGTTTGAACTCAGCGAGCTGGATGGCCTGAGTACTCGCGAGACAGCACAAGCTCTGGGAATACCACACGGAACCGTAAAGACACGAGTCGCGAGGGCACGCAGAAAACTCAAACAGCTGCTGCAGACGCAAGTGAATCGTTGTCGGGATGACAACAGCGACGCTCTGCCCGACACCGATTGCGTCAAAGGCTCAAGAGAGATTGGCGGATCGGCCGTTATACGGTGCGGGTATCGGCGAGCGAGAGGAATGCGCTCTGATATTGGGCCAGTTCGTGCACGTAGCTGACACAGCATGGAGGTAAGTCTCATGAGCACAGTTCCTAAATTCCGCATCGATGTCGATATTCATAATCTCTTGATGGACAAGCAGTCTAACGGTCCTGTACCTGCCGCTCGCAAGAATCTGACACTGCCCACTCCGCCCTTCCCGCTCCATCCGGAGTTGCTGTGCAAGCCTGCTCCGGCGGTTTTGCCTGACCGGCGGCGGTGGAATGCGGACAAGATCTATCGGGCCATGAGAGGTTGGCTGTTTCCCTACGTGCGCTCGCGCGTTCTGCCGGGCGAATTTCATCCGATCACGGCGTACCTTTTCCTCGAATACAAGTGCAATCTGGACTGTTGGTACTGCTGGGCTTTCGACAACAAGGTCAAGGGCATGACGGAAGACGTCGCGCGACGTTCGATCGATTGGCTCCATGACAGCGGTTGTCGCGTGCTCGCGTTAATGGGCGGAGAACCCTTGCTGCGCCCGGATTTTGCGCACAAAGTAGTCTATTACGCGGCGAAAAAGGGATTCTGGGTCTACATCGGAACAAACGGGCGCCTGCTGCGGCCCGACGTTGCGGATCGCCTGGGGGACGCCGGTGTTGCGGTCTTTAATTTCGCGCTCGATGCGTGGGATTTGAAACCGGGGTTGCCCAAGGCGCTTGTGCACGCACGAGGCAATCTCGAATACGTGCTGCGGAAGCAATATGTGTATGACTATATGGTCTTCTTCAACATCAATATATGTCGGAGCAACTTGGAAGACGTGCGGCTACTGACCGATTTTGCTCGCCAGCGTCGCGTTGCCACCGACTACCACATCAACGAGACACCAATGGTCGAACAAGATGAACACTTCAAGCATCTTTCCGAGAACCCGACGTATATTCGTCCGGAGGACTGGCGTGCCGTGGATGAGTTAATCGACTGGATCATTGAAAAGAACAAAGCCGGCTATCAGATGGTGAACTCTGTCAAACGCCTGCAGGAAATGAAGGCCTTCGTGCGCATGGGCTCTGGGGTCGATTTGCGTCAGTATGGTTGGTATGGCGATGGCACCAGTGGCAATGACGAAGTCACCGAACTGCTCGAGTCCATGCCCGGAGTCGTTCGCGGTTCGGATGGCAGCTTGCAATTTACTGAGTGGAACTGCCGCGCCGGGCAGAACAACGTAATTATTCGGACCGACGGAACCGTCGCGCCCTGCTTTCCCATGTACGCTTCCACTTATGATTGGGGGAACATCGATACGCCCAAGTTCGATCAGGGTCAACTGGGCGAAATGAAGAAGACCTGCCAGCGGCACTGTTTCTCGACCTTAAATCACAACCTGGCGTACTGTTACAACGACGCTCGGGTGATCAAGTGGCTGTGGTCCAACGCGATCAAGAATAAGTTTCAAGGTGGCGCACGGAGTTTTGAGGATTGAGCAAAGCGCAGTGAGAAAACCTGCGAGCTTACAAAGTTCGAATGTAGGAAACCAGTCCGGAGCAGGTTTGTCGGGAGTTTGAGATGCGATTCGACACGTGGATTATGCTGTTCGTTCTTTTTGGTTCTCCAATCGCATCCATCGCGGCGGATGAGCCCCCGGCGCCTAGTTCCGACGACATTATTTCCAAAATGATGCTGCGAAGCGTTCAGCGGCAAGCACTTCTAGGCCAATACAGCGGGATGCGGCTCTATATCCTTGAAAACGAAAGAATGCACAAGCGTGCACAGATGCTGGTGCGTATCAAGTTCGAGCCAACTGGTGCAAAACAGTTCGAAATCGTCTCGGAGGAAGGATGGGAAGCTGCTAACAAGCACGTCTTACGTAAAATGCTCAGTTCAGAAGAAGAAACATCTACCCCCGAACAACAAAATAAAACACAGTTAAACTTCGAGAACCACTACTTTAGCATTGCAGGTATTGAGGATATTGCTGGACGGTCAGCTTACATTCTGGATGTCTTGCCAAAGCGACGTGACAAATACCTCATTCGCGGGCGGATTTGGGTAGACGCAGAGGATTTCGCGCTTGTCCAAGCTGAAGGGCAACCCGCGAAGAATCCATCCTTTTGGACGAGAAGCATTCGGTTCACCCAATTCTATTCAAAGCATGGACAGTTTTGGTTTGCTGCCCGCACTCAAAGTGTCACTGACGCTCTCATTTTCGGTAAGACCAACGTGACAATCAGCTATTTCGGCTATGACGCTAAATCGGACGCAATTGACAACCCAGCCCCCGAACCTGGGATAGAGAAGGAACGGGTCTCCGCTGGACCTTAAGTGGAAGTGCGATGAGGTGGATGGACCGCTGATGTGGGAATCTCTTACTCCGCGAATCGGCGGTGTCTTGCATACGGCCATGAGCACAGAAACGGAACTTCAGCGCAAACAAGAGCGGTTTGAGCTTCTCCTGAATCTGACAACCAGAATCACGTCGAGTCTGGACCTGCGGGAGGTCTTGCGCGCGATTGCAGCGAATATACGCGAAGTGATGCACGTTGATGCCGTAACCGTTTCGCTGCCCGACCCCACTTCGGGAAAATCCAGGGTATTTGCTGTGGATTTTCCTCACGGCAAGGGGGTCATCAAGGAAGAGTTGCTCCTGCCGCTAAGCTCCGAAGCTAAGAGAGCGATGGATACCTTGAAACCGATAGTCTTTGACCCGCGGGAACGTGACGAACACCCGCCCGAGCCATATGACGTCGCGGCTGCGGAGGGCCTAAAGGCCGTTTGCAGTATTCCACTCGTAGATCGCGGCCGGGCTCTCGGAATTCTGTCGATTTTACGTACGACTGAGACTCCGTTTACGCCGGAAGACGTCGATTTCCTCGGCCGGGCCTCAGGCCAAATAGCAATCGCAGTTGAAAATGCGCTGGCTTTTCAAGAAGTGTCCAGCCTAGGGGCTCGGTTGCAGATGCTGCTCAACCTGACAAACCGAATCACCTCTAACCTGGAATTTCGGGAACTGTTGCGGGCGATTGCCGCCAACATTCGAGAGGTCTTGCAAGCCGATGCGGCGGGTGTTGCGTTTTTCGATGAGGCCTCGGATAAGAGTCGGATTTATGTTGTCGATTTTCCCGATGCGAAGGGATTCGTTAAGGAAGAGATTGTGGTCACGCCAGGCGGCGCCCTCAAACGAGCTTGGGGAAGCGCTAAAGCGGTAATCGTAAACACAAATGATCGTGAGCAACTGGGGCCCGAAGTATACGACTTGGTGGTTGCAGAGGGCCTGGCCTCGCACTGTTTCATACCACTCGTGAGCCGTGGTCGACGGGTGGGAGTCCTCATAATCGCACGTAAGCGACCGACTTTGTTTACGTCTGAAGATGTCAATTTCCTCACCGGGGCATCAGGGCAGATCGCAATCGCAATCGAAAACGCCCTCGCGTTCCGGGAGATCTCAGAACTCAAGGACAAGCTAGCCCAGGAGAAAGTCTACCTGGAAGAAGAATTTCGCAGCGAGATGGGATTCGAGCAGATCATTGGTAAGAGCGCGGCGTTAAAGCACGTTTTGCAATTGGTTGAAACGGTTGCCCCCAGCGATTCTACTGTTCTGCTGCTTGGCGAAACGGGAACAGGGAAAGAGTTGATTGCCCGAGCGATTCACGATCGAAGCCGTCGCAAGCTGCGCACCTTGGTGAAACTTAATTGTGCTGCGATCCCGACAGGGCTGGTGGAAAGCGAACTCTTTGGCCACGAAAAGGGCGCCTTTACAGGGGCGATAAGCCAGAAAATTGGGCGGCTCGAACTGGCCGATCAAGGCACTCTGTTTTTGGATGAAGTGGGAGACATACCGATGGAGATTCAGCCCAAGCTGCTGCGGACCCTGCAGGAACGGGAATTTGAGCGACTCGGCAGCACGCATACGCGGAAGGTGAATGTCCGGTTGGTCGCGGCAACGAATCGCGATCTCGAGAAGATGGTGACGAACAAGGAATTTCGCAGCGATCTGTATTACCGGCTCAATGTTTTTCCGATCCGCATACCTCCCCTGCGGGAGCGCAGAGAAGACATTCCTCTGCTCGTGAACTATTTCGTCCAAAAGTTCGCGAATGAAACGCAGAAACGCATCGAAGCGGTTCCTGTAGCTGTAATGAAAGGACTGACGGCTTGGGATTGGCCCGGCAACATTCGTGAACTGGAGAATTGCATTGAACGAGCCGTGCTCCTGACGCGCGGCAAGTCGCTCGAGGCTCCGCTGTCAGAACTCAGAAAAGCAAATACGGACGAATCGCCGCATGCCAACCTGTATGAAATCAACGAAGTCGCTAGAGACAGGATCAATTCGCAAAGCGACAAAAGCAGTGTTGCTGACGAATATGAAAGAAAGCAACGCGATGAAATCGTACGGGCGCTTATTGCATGCAAGGGGCACGTGGGTGGTGCCGATGGTGCTGCCGTGCGCCTGGGAATGAACCGCACAACGCTGCTCTCTCGGATGAAGAAATTTGGCATCTACGCGAAGCAGTATGCCTGATCTGCAGCCCGCCTCTTTGCCGTGACCTCATCAATGGCTTCGACAGTTTCGACCCTTTCAACTTCTTCAACTTTGACAATTTCGACTTCGGCGGCCCTCTCTCCAAAATTCACCAACTTGCGACCCGGAAGTTTGGTTGATCCAGCAGAAAGGTTGACGCACACCGTAGCCCTGTCGTGGTGCGCGGTAAGCGGCACGACTTGGCGCCATCTCAATTCCTCAGGGCGCGTGTTTTATGCCACGCTGTTGGGTATAGCCATCACCACGAGTTCATAGGGTTTTGTTTTGCTCGGAAGCCGACGTCATATCAAGATCACCAGCTGATTCCGAGTGTCAGCGGAACCCCTCTCGTGGGAATGTTTCCGGTACTGGCATACTGATATCTTGCTTCGGCGAAAAATCTTGTCCCGCCCACAAATGGGAGATCGAATCCTACGCCCAGACTTCCGCCCACGCCTCCACGAGTAATGTCACCGAGGACGATGTCCGCTGGAACAACCTCGGAAAAGAATGTGTCAAAAAACGGGTCGAAGAAGAATACGGGGGTCAACGTGGGTTGCGTGAATTCGATGGTGCGGCGATAATATCCAACGCCGCCGACGAAATAAGGGTCTACTCTCCTAGAGGGACGAAGTCGGAGCTTGGGATCCACGGTGATCGACCACATGTGGGAGTTCGCCCCCGGAACGGCAGCTTCGGTCAATACCACTTGCCGGACACCGAATCCGTCATATGTAAATTGCAAATTCGTTTCGAAGTGACGTGTGAAGCGATACCCGCCGCCGACGGTTATGTTCCATCCGTTGTTCAAACGATCGCTGATCTGGCCCACGAGGGGCGAAAAACCCGCGCCTGCGTTCAAAGTCAAGCGACGCTCGTCTTGCGCGCGCCCGGATATTGTTGTGGTCAGCAACACGACTGCCACGAGGGCGTATTTTCTGTAGGAAACTCTGAGGTAGTTTGTGGTGCTCATTTTAAAATCCCCTCCTTTATTCCTGATTAGCCCGGACTCGGGTTTTAACTTTCTTGTTCGAAGACTTTCTCTGTCAGCGGCCCGCCGTTCGAATCTCGGAACTTCAGCGGCTGGGCTGCCTACGTTCCTGCAACTCGAAGTCCTTCGAACCACCGATTAAATGCACGTTGCGTTCCACTGCCCGCATTCGGACCTACTTCATCGATACAGTCGCAGGGCTTAGTGGAGAGGTTTGGTGGAAACCGTGAAGGAAGGCGCGGGCGGCCGTCGTGCCAACGTACATCTTTTACGGCGACCGATATCGGCGCCGTGCTAAGAAGCATAAATGCGCGAGCTACTGGCCGAGCAGTAACAGTAAAAAGCGTCGACCTCTATGTCATTTCCTCCGAACCGACGGGAGTTTCAGTGAGTTGCGCGCTCCTCGGTCGATGCAGCTGGGCAACGCCAGCGCCACGCAACATGGAAACACATACGGGCTCGATCCTGACCAGCGAGGTGCAGAAGCGACGGCTTTCGAACTGGCCCTGAACCATTGTGGGGAGCCGAAAGGACTGTCCAATCATGAGCTGTCAAAACCGTCAAAACTGTCAACGTTGACAGTCGCCGTTGCGGCGTCACAAACCGTCTTGCCGCCGTCCGAGTAAGTATCGCGACGGATGCTATGACCGGAGCAGGCGCGCACCATACGTGCGCGTCCCGCCTTTGTGGAGTGGAAGGACCTGAAATCAGCATCTATGTGAAATGCAGTCTGGCAGCTAGCTGAGATTGTTCAAGATAGGCGTCTTTGAGGCCCAACGAGCCGCGTGGCAATGCCAAGCAAGAGACTTACCGATATTCCGCACATCAATACGCCCATAACCCCCTCCAGCGGCCCCAACATCCGCCACTTCAATGGGAGGGTAACATCGCCGTACCCAACTGTCGCATAACTGCTTGCGGAGAAGTAAACCGCCGACTCCCAGGACGGAAAGCAAAGCCAGCGATAACAGCTCGCCCACAGCAGAATCTGTAGTGCTTGCAAACCGACCAATGCTGTTGTAAATCGGACGACGAGCGAAGCAGACCGAAACACTCCAGATTTGTGAATTTCGTTTTTCGTGACATGTCTTATCCAAGCTATGAGGACGGCGATCCCACCTGCCTGCAACCACAGCGTAACGGTTACGAGAACGAAAGCCACGCCAGCTTCATGGACAAATATCATGGTCGTTGCGTTTGTCACTTTATTGCCAGCCGCCGCCGAGCGCCTTATAAAGCTGAATGAGACTCTGGAATTCGTTGTTTCGCGCCTGAGCCAAAGTGAGTTCGGCGTCGAATAATGATCGCTGGCTATCGAGAACCGCGAGATAATTAGTCGTACCGCCTCGATAACGTGTGAGCGACACCTCCACTGATTCTTGGAGATCTTTCACCGACTGTTCCTGCCGTTCGCGGACAGCGTGGTATTTTTCATAGCCAATTAGGGCGTCAGAAACATCGCCGAAATCTCGCTGGATGGTCTGCTCGTAACTCATCACGGCTTGCCTGCTGACCAGCCAAGACGGTTCCGCCTGGCACTGCGGCATCGATGAAGCCAGCATCCATAGGCAGTCTCTCGTGTACATAAATTGCCCTCAACTCGGCGTTCAAGCTTTTAGCAAGATGGATGCCTGTGAGTAATGCGCGTCCAGATTCAGCAGATCCATCGTACGCAACTAGAATTCTCTTAAACATCTTCGCTCCCTTTCAGACAACTATTTCCTGCGAGAATCTCTCCACCGTTTACGTCCGGTATTGAATGCACTTGGGCTTTCCTCGATACGTCTACAGCTGCGAGTGATCGTATTCCTGTGCGCCTTAAAGTCTGTGCGTAAGGGACAACCCACGACTCGGCCGGTATCGTGTTCAACCTGACGCGCTCTGTCGTCGAACAACAACGCCATGTCCCAATCCTTTTCATAAGTAATAGGTAGAATTTGGCCAAGGTGGTGTTCGCACCAAGCTTCAATGTGCCTGCGAGCACGGATTGCGTCGAATGCACCTTGATTGGGATTTACGCGAGCAGTGAAAATACGTACATCCTCGCCGTGCGCGAGCCACTTCTTCACCAGTTTCACCATAGGATCGATCGGGGGGCCGATCTCTTCTGTCTGTACTGCACCCGACTTGGCGAGAGTTCCATCCAGATCTACCCCAATCCATCCACGCGTCCTTCTTTCTGCATCCTCGTTGTTTCCAGGTGCGCGTTTTCTCATGTTCAAGCGTGAAGCCGACGCGTCGGTGACTCGGCGTACGAGAATGGTGATCTTCAACATCGCTGTTTCGGCACTCGTGATAGAGGCAAGGCCCATACCAAACTTGCCGGGCCGTAAGTCGCTGAAGTTTCAGGGAGGTCCGGAGGAAGTCGAAAATGTCGAAGTTGAAAAAGTTGAAAGGGTCAAAATTGTCGAATTTGTTAGCGAGGGCTACAGATGGGATGAACGGCGGACAGCATCAGAAGCAGCGAATGCAATTCCGAAAATGCGAGTGGACCATCCCATTAACTGACCCATACCAACTGGCGCCGAGGCGCGCGGTGCGATTTTCGGAGTCCCACGACTTCCGACGCGACAGCAATGACACCAGAATCTTAGTTGAGACATCACACCCCTTATGGTCGGTACTTACTAGCTGAGAGGCTAAGCACCATAAGGAGTCGCCATGAAGAAGTCACTCTTGCTCGCGGCTGTTGCGATTTACGGGGCGGGCCTCGCGCACGCGGGTGATAAACCCCAATCCGGTACGATTATCTCCGAAACGTCTGTAGCCTGTGGCGAGAAGAAGAATAAGGACACCAGCGTCCAAGTCCTGTGCCATGAGTACACCGTTCGTGCGGCAGCTACCGACTATCACATCCGTCAGCCAAAGCCCGCCGATGAAGCTTTAATCCCGGTCAACACGCCCATCGAGTTCACCCTGGACAAGGACAAAATGAAATTCAAAGCCGGCGGCAAGTCCTACGAGTACCTCGTCGTTTCGGAAGCCGCGTCCCTTGGACGCCTCTAACAAAGGCGTGAACGATCTGGGGTAAAACAGTTTTCTATTGAGTGGGTTTGGATTCGCCTGCAAAGTGGTGATCCGTAAGGGGTGTTCCCGCCGACACAGCAGGCGGGCGTAGCGAACCGGGCTCAGGTGGCGGCCCGTCGTGGCGCTGCGTGCCTCTCCGAAAATTGCGATTGCGAACGCGAAAAAAGCGGGCGTCACCTCATTGTGATTGGTTCTCCACGTGGGAATTGTCCCTACGCCTTTATTCGGCAAGCTGCCAACTCAAATCCGGCATGTCTTTGCCGACG
>Ga0207051_1114_pt1 | contig 11943 bp, 7 predicted proteins | sample Alteio_BWMinCont_61_FD_153292 | JGI IMG/M metagenome (GOLD analysis project Ga0207051, IMG submission 153292) | Enriched cells from forest soil in Barre Woods Harvard Forest LTER site, Petersham, Massachusetts, United States -... | ecosystem: Environmental > Terrestrial > Soil > Temperate forest >...
TTCTACGAGAATGGTTCTGGCCGAGTCTCCTCCAGTGTGGCCCAGTGGCTGCTTTATTACAATAACACGATTTACGGTGAAATCTCCGGTAACATCTGGTATTCCTGGAACGGGGCGACCTGGGTTTCCGTAAGCGGCGACCCTCGGCCAAGCGGCAATCCTAACGCGTCGGCAAGCGGTACAATTATGCCATCGGCATCCCAGATCATCGACACTTATGGCAATGTGTGGACGCTATTAGGCGGTTTATTCTACGAGAATGGTTCTGTCCGGACCTCCAGTGCGACCCAATGGCTAGGCTATTACAATAACACGATTTACGCATTAAACATCGGTAACTCTTGGTATTCCTGGAACGGGGCGAATTGGGTCTACCTAAGCGGCGGCGACCCTCGGCCCTCAGTGACCGCAACGCCTAATCCTTGCGTTGCACCTGCAGGAGGCTCTTGTACCGTTACAGTAAATTGGAAATCGAGCAATCTTACTGAAGTCTGGTACCAAATGGATCAAAATACGCCTAAGCCGGTTAGCTGTGGAGTGGGAGGCAGTCAAAATGCTTCAGTTCAGCCAGGGCATACGTTTATTTTGACGCTTTATAATGCCAGTGCATGTACGGTAAGCGGACGCTTTGGTACTCCCATTGCCTCGTTTACCCTTACAAGTTAGCCTAATTCGCTAACAGGTGTTATGTCAGTCGATTCTCCACTTTTGTATCCTCTCCATTGACAAATTAATTATCATAGTGTATATTTAGTTAGTGGAATATTTCACATAGTGAAATAATTCGCGGCCCCTGGTCCCCAGTTAAAACATCCGGGGGTGACAGTTCGATGGGGCAAATAAAAGGAGTGCTCATGGATGAATTAAAGCTGGATGAATTTGGCGACCGGATGATCAAGCTCATCCCCAGATTGAAAATTGAGCTGGGCTGTTATGAAACCAGCACCTTGACGCGCCGTGATATTACGACAACCCAACTTTTGGTCCTGGAATGCCTCTCAACCTGCGGCCATTGCAAGATGCATACCCTGGTCAATGCCCTTAAAGTCAAATTTTCCGCTGTGACCGCCATTATAGATAGATTAGTGAAGACAGGTTTTGTCACCCGTGAACACGGCAAAGAGGACCGGCGTACGGTTTTCGTTGCTTTAACTCATAAAGGAAGAAAGGTGCTCTCGGAGGTCTATGAACAGCGGCGTAAAGGTTTTATTCATGTATTCAGCCGGGTCAGCGCTGTGGAGCGGCAAGACTATTTAATGATCCTTGAAAAATTGGTCGACAGTTTTAAAGAAGGGAATGGTTAATGAGAAAAACACTCACTTTAACGGGTTCGCTCGCAATGACACTCATTCTAACGGGTTGCGCCAAGCAAAACGCGCCGATGCAGCCTCCAGCGTCGGAAGTTGGGGTAGTGACAGTCACCTCACAAACTCTTCCTATAACAACAGAACTTCCCGGAAGGATCGATGCCGTGCGGGTTGCGCAAGTCAGGGCACGGGCCACAGGCATTCTTCTTAAGAGGATGTTTGTGGAAGGCTCTGAGGTCAAGGAAGGTGATGTGCTTTTTCAAATTGACCCGGCACCTTTGAAAGCAAGTTATGATAGTGCCTCTGCCGGCTTGGCCCATGCCAAAGCGGAATTGGCACAGACACAGGCCAAGGCCAATCGTTATAAAGCGCTTGTTGCCATTAACGCCGTCAGTAAACAGGATTATGATGACGCCTATGCTGCTGCATTGCAAGCCAAAGCAGACGTGGAAACCGCCCAGGCTAATGTAGAAACAGCTTCTTTAAATCTTGGTTATACCAGCGTGACTGCGCCGATTTCCGGGCACATCGGTGCTGCTTTAGTCACTGAAGGGGCATTGGTTAGCCAGACCGATGCGACACCCTTAGGCCTGATCCAGCAGTTAGATCCCATTTATTTTGATTTTACAGAATCGAGCACAGATGTTCTAAAGCTCAGGGATGCTTTTGATCAAGGGCAGCTGCAAAAAATTTCTTCGGATGAAGCCAAGGTCGCTTTGAATTTGGAAGACGGCAGCACATATAAAACCCCGGGCAAGCTGTTGTTTAGGGACATAACCGTCGACCCGACCACAAGTATGGTCACCTTGCGGGCGGAATTTCCTAATCCTGACCATATTTTATTACCCGGTATGTTTGCCCGTGTGCAGCTTGAGCAAGCTGTTGTCCAAAATGCCATCAGCGTGCTTCAACGTGCAGTGGCTTTAAACGGCAACGGTACAGGTACGGTGATGGTTGTAACACCTGACAATAAAGTTGAGGCCAAAATCATCAAGATAGGCGACGCAGTGGGTAATAGCTGGATTATTACTGACGGCCTCAAAGCCGGGGACATTGTGATCGTCGAAGGTTTGCAAAAAGTCAAGCCTGGGGCAACGGTCAAAACCGTGCCTTTTAGTGATCCTGATAAATAATTATGATGTCAAAATTTTTTATAGATCGTCCAATTTTTGCATGCGTCATTTCCATGTTGATTGTGTTGCTCGGTATTACGGCTATCAGCCAACTGCCCGTGGCCCAGTATCCGAGTGTGGCCCCGCCTTCAATTAACATTAATTCCTCCTATGCCGGCGCTTCAGCCGAAGTCTTGCAAAATACCGTCACCTCTATCATCGAACAGCAGTTGAGCGGTATTGATAATCTTCTCTATATTACATCCACCAGCAATGCCAGCGGCCAGTCCACCATCACGCTTTATTTCGAGCCTGGCACCAGTCTGGATACGGCCCAAGTACAGGTGCAGAACAAACTTCAATTAGCTATACCCGCTTTACCGCAAATCGTCCAGCAGGCCGGCGTCACCGTCACCAAAGCCACCCGCAATTATTTGATGTTTTTTACATTATCAACGCCCAATGGCAGCATGGACGAGATTTCCCTGGGTAATTACATTGCCTCTAACGTTCTTGATCCTATCCGCCGTGTTCCGGGAGTAGGGGAAGCCAATCAGTTCGGCACGGAAAATGCCATGCGCATCTGGATGAATCCCCAAAAGCTTTATAGTTATAATTTGACGGCCAATGATGTGATCGCGGCCATCGGTGTGCAGAACATTCAAATCCCGCTGGGCCAATTAGGCGACCGCCCCTTTGTCAAAGGCCAGGAACTTAATATAACTTTGCAGGGGCGAAGCACCCTGAGTACACCTACGCAGTTTGAAAATATTATTTTGCGGGTTAATCCTGACGGCTCGCGGGTATATTTGCGTGATGTAGCCAACGTGGCGCTAGGAGGCCTTGATTATTCCACCCGGGCCCGTACCAACGGCTTTCCTTCGTCTGCCGTGGCCATTAAATTGACACCAACGGCCAATGCCGTTGCCACGGCTGATGCTGTGCATGCGAAAGTCACACAGTTGTCTAAATTTTTTCCGCCGGGCGTCAAGGTCGATTATCCTTTGGACCAGTCTAGATTTGTGCGCATTTCTGTGCAAGAAGTGATCAAAACGCTGCTTATTGCCATTTTCCTGGTTTTCTGCGTCATGTATTTATTTTTGCAAAGCATGCGCACCACCTTGATACCGACGATAGTAGTACCCGTGGCATTGATGGGTACTTTCACCGTGATGAAGGCTTTTGGTTTTTCGATTAATGTGTTGACGCTCTTTGGGATGGTTTTGGCCATTGGTATTTTAGTGGATGACGCCATTGTAGTGGTGGAAAATGTGGAGCGGCTGATGCGTGAGGAAGGACTTTCCCCACGGGAGGCCAGCATTAAGGCCATGGAACAGATCACCGGGGCGTTGGTTGGTATTTCCCTGGTATTGACCGCGGTATTTATCCCCATGGCATTTTTCGGCGGCTCAGTGGGTGCGATTTACAAGCAGTTTTCGCTGTCCCTGGTTGCGTCCATGTTATTTTCTATATTTTTAGCCCTGACCTTGACCCCTGCCTTGTGTGCAGCCATTCTTAAACCGGTTGATAAAACCAAACACGAGGAAAAGAAAGGCTTTTTTGGATGGTTTAATAAAGGTTTTACCGCGGGCCGGGATAAATATCACCGTATAGTCGGCCGCATGCTTCAATCCACGGGCCGTTGGTTTATTGTTTATGGAGTCGTCATCCTGGCCGTGGTTATATTGTATGCCCGCCTGCCTTCATCATTCTTGCCGGAAGAAGACCAGGGATATTTTATAACTAATATTCAATTACCCGTCGGGGCAACTCAGGAGAGGACCCTGGCTGTGCTCAAAAAGGTGGAAAAATATTTCATGGGTCAACCAGAAGTGGAAAAGATCATCACGGTTGCAGGTTTCAGCTTTAACGGCCGTGGGCAAAATTCCGCGCTTTCCTTTATCCGTATGAAAGACTGGAAAGACCGTCCAGGGGATGTTCATAAAGCGCCTGCGATCATCCACCGTGCCTTTGGCGCGTTTTCTCAAATCAAAGATGCTATTATTTATCCTGTTAATCTGCCGCCTATCCCGGAACTAGGCACCTCGTCGGGGTTTGACCTCATGCTGGAAGACCAGGCAAGCTTGGGCCATGACAAACTCATGCAGGCCCGCGGCCAATTAATGGAGATGGCGGCCAAGAACCCCAACGTAATGGGTGTGCGCATGCAAGGCCTGGAGGACGCGGCACAACTAAAGATCAATATTGATGAAAATAAAGCCAGTGCCTTGGGTGTCTCCCTGGCGGATATTAATATTGCCATGCAGGCGAATTTCGGGTCGTTTTATGTGAATAATTTTGTCCATGGCAACCGTGTGCAAAGGGTGATTGTGGAGTTGGATGCCCCGTTTCGTATGCAGCCCTCCGATATAGCCAAGGTTTTTGTGAGAAACAGCCATGGTGGGATGGTTTCATTGTCCAGCTTGGTCAGCTTACAATGGACCTACGGGTCTCCGCAGCTGCAGCGCTATAACGGTTTTCCATCGGTAGAAATCGTGGGTTCGACACCGCCCGGTAAAAGCACCGGGGATGCCATGAAAGCTATGGAAGGAATGATCAAACAACTGCCTGCGGGTATAGGCTTTGAGTGGACCGGCCAGTCTTATGAAGAGCTTCTCTCCGGTAAGCAGGCCCCGGCATTATTTACGCTTTCCATCATCGTCGTGTTTTTGGCCTTAGCTGCGCTTTATGAAAGCTGGTCTATTCCTTTTGCAGTCATATTGGTTGTGCCTTTAGGGGTCTTGGGTTCTTTACTTGCGGCCACCATGCGCGGTATGCCCGACGATATTTATTTTAAGGTGGGCCTTCTGGCCATTATCGGATTGTCGACCAAGAACGCTATTTTGATTGTTGAATTCGCTAAAGATCTTCAAAAGGAAGGCAAGGGGCTCGTCGAAGCTACACTTGAAGCCATACATCTGCGTCTCCGTCCGATATTAATGACTTCGTTGGCTTTCATTTTAGGGGTTACGCCTTTGGCCTTGAGCACCGGTGCCGGTTCCGCCAGCCAGCATGCGATCGGAACAGGTGTCGCGGGGGGCATGTTTACAGCCACGTTTTTGGCCATTTTTTTAGTGCCGGTATTTTTTGTTGCTATACGACGTATTTTTATGCCGAAGGAAAGGACAAATGATGACAAGCCTTTGTAGACGAATTTTTTCGGCTGCGGGTCGTCTTTTTCCGCCAATCTTTTCTAATTTTTCAGAAATACAACGCGCTTCGCGCTGTATTTCTGAATCGGTGTCGAAGATTGGCGGGACTCCAGCAGCCTTCAAAAATTGTCTACAAAGGCTTGCTCTTATTTTATTATGCATTTCCTTCTCCGGGTGCACCTTAATTCCTAAATATCATCGTCCATCCTTACCGGTGCCGGCCCAATATCCCTACACCAGTGCCCAAAAGTCAGCAGGGAATGCGGCAACTTCCGATATCGGCTGGCAGGAATTTTTTAAAGATCCGCGTTTGCAAAAACTCATCGGATTGGCTTTAAAGAATAACCGTGATTACCGGGTGGCCCTTTTAAATGTGGAGCAGATCCGTGACCAATACAAAATCGTGCGTTATGCCTTTTTGCCTTCCTTTGAAATTGATGGTTCGGGCACGCGAAAACGCGCATTGACCAGCGGAGCATATAGTACGTCGAGTACTTATCAGGCCAGTGTGAACACGTCTTATGAAGTTGATTTGTTTGGGCATATCCGCAGCCTTAAAGCCCAGGTCTTGGAACAATATTTGGCGACAGAGGAAGCTTCCCGTGCCGCTCAAATTACTTTAGTGGCAGAAGTGGCGGTACAATATTTGACCCAGCGGTCCCTGGATGAGCAATTGGCATTATCACGCCAGACGCTCAAGTCAGTTGAGGCGAATTATGATTTGACCAATAAAAGTTATCAATTAGGTAATTCCTCCGCAGTGGATTTACGGCTGGCCCAGACCCAAGTACAATCGGCAAAAGTTAGTATAGCCCAATATGAGCGTCAGCGTGCCCAAGCCCAGGATGCTTTGGTCCTTTTAATCGGACAGTCCATACCCCCTGATCTTGTGGATGCGATGCCCCTTTCGAGTCAAGATTTAATAGAGGATTTACCGGTGGGGTTATCCTCGGATTTGATTGAGCGGCGTCCGGACATTCTGGAAGCCGAACATCAACTTAAAGCAGCCAACGCCAATATAGGTGTTGTGCGGGCGGCTTTTTTCCCGACCATCACTTTAACCGCTTCGGATGGGACCTCCAGTGCAAAGTTATCTAAACTATTTACCCCTGGGACCGGCATTTGGAGTTTTTCTCCTCAAGTTTCATTGCCGCTTTTTAATCAAAACACCAACCTGGCCAATTTGGATGCCGCGTGGGTAGGTAAACGGATTGAAATTGCCCAATATGAAAAGGCCATTCAAGTGGCTTTCAGTGAAGTATCCGACGCTATGGTGGCCAGGGACACGTACAATGATCAATTCAAGGCCCAGCGGGATTTAGTTGCTGCCCAGCAAAGCCGTTACGATTTGGCAATCGCCCGTTATAAAAACGGGATTGATAGTTATCTTACCGTGCTTCTGGCCCAGCAAGACCTGTATAGTGCCCAGGAAAATCTTATTCAGGTAAGTGTCGATCGACTCACCAATCTCATTTCCTTATATAAAGCTTTAGGTGGAGGATGGAAAGAAAATAATTAATTCGGGTAGCCAACCAGGGGACATGTTCCTGTCAGAACAACAAGGAACGTGTCCCCAAGCAGGTTGCCAACCAAATAAACCATTGAGTGTGAAAGCAACCCAGGGAAACCAGCGTACGCCAATTGGAACTTTTTGGCACTGCGTATTGTCTAACTCATTGAAAGGGTCAACAATTTAGGTCAACAAAACAGGAGGTTCACATGTTATTAAAGACAACAATCGCAGGATTTATGACGGCTTTAATGGCTTTATGCGTACCCGTGGTTTACGCGGATACCGGGGATGTTAAATCCCCTGGTGGTGGAGAAGCTTCCCATCAGGATGGTGATTGGCATCATGGTCAAAAGGACAATAAGATGGCCGAGATCCTTAATTTGACGGAAGACCAGCAAAAGCAGTTGAAAGAAGCCCATCAAAAACAAAAAGAAGCCAAGAAAACCGTTTTTGAACAGATAAAAGCCAATAGAACAGCGTTTGATACAGAGATCACCAAGGCTGCAGTGGACATGGCTAAGATCAATGATATTCAAGCACAGCTTAAAACCATTCAGGCGCAAATGGTTGATAACCATTTAAATTCCATTTTGGAAATCAAGAAAATCATGACACCTGAGCAATTCGCAGGTTATATGGCCCTGGAAAAGCAAGAAGATATGAAAAAGCATGAGGGGCATGATGGCCATAAAAATTGGGGTGATAAAAAGGATGAAGCAGACGAAAAATAAATTGAAATCATTATATTTATTTAGAATAAAGGAGAATATAATATGTTGATGAAGACGATTTACGCCTTCATAATGGGGTTATTTTTTATAACAATACCCGTCTACGCGCAAGACCAGCCGTCAGGTGGTGAGCATCAACTGCCAAGCGCTGCTGATATCGTCGCGAAGATGCAGTCTAAATTAAATTTGACCCAGGACCAGATCGCGGCTGTATCACCGATCATTGAAAAATATACTTCCAAACGTGAGGTTCTTCGGCAAAGTATGCTAGACGGTACTGCGGACAAGGACAGCATGCGCAGTCAAATGAAACAGTTAAAAGAAGACGAAAAACAGGAATTATCCCAAGTCCTCAGTGCTGACCAATTGGGCCAATGGGAGCAAATGCAAAGCAGGCGCAAGCACAGCGATGGTCAATCTCAACCAGACAAAGTCGAAGGAACAGGGAATATAGGAGCAGGGAATATAGGTGGTGGTGAGGCCGGTGGTGGAAATACCCAAGGACAATAATAAAGATATTCCGCTTCTCTTGACCAAGCCCAAGAAACGTCTCAATCGACGGATATGGTTCATAGTGATCGTCTGCCTGATAGCTTTCGGTGCTTACAAATTTTGGCCCAGGCCCGCCAAAGTTGCCGCAGATTCAACAGATACATCTCAAAAGGGCAAGCACAGCTCGGCGGGCAAGTCATCCCGCACCCCCACTGACTCACCTATTGTGACAGCAACGGCAAAAATCGGCGATATTAATATTTATCTCAACGGTCTGGGTTCTGTTACTGCCCTGAATACAGTCACGGTCAAATACCTTGTAGGCGGGCAGTTGATGAAAGTATTTTTCAACGAAGGCCAAATTGTCAAGGAAGGCGAGGCTTTGGCAGATATTGATCCCCGTCCATTCGCGATACAGTTGTCGCAAGCCCAGGGACAATTGGCCAAGGACCAGGCTTTGCTGGATAATGCCAAATTGGACCTGGGCCGCTATCAGGTATTACTCACCCAGGATTCCATACCCAAACAACAGCTGGACACCCAGGATGCATTGGTCCGCCAGTATGAAGGGACGGTCAAGGTCGATCAATCCCAGGTTGACAATGCGCAATTGCAGTTGACCTATGCGCATGTCACGGCACCGATCAGCGGACAAATCGGATTACGCCTGGAGGATGCCGGTAATATGGTCACTCCCGGCGACACAACCGGATTGGCCGTGATCACCAAGCTGCAGCCTATTACAGTTGTTTTTTCTATCCCCGAGGACAATCTGCCGCAGGTATTGAGCAAATATCAGGCAGGGGTAAAGCTTGAGGCGGACGCGTATAACCGTGAAGAAACCAAGAAAATAGCGACGGGATATTTACTCGCTGTGGACAGCCAAATTGACCAAACCACCGGTACGGTCAGGATGAAAGCCATTTTTGACAATACAGATAATGCTTTGTTTCCCAACCAGTTCGTTAATATTCATCTGCTTGTTAATGTCGACAAAGGGGCTGTGATTATACCGGTGGCCGCGGTACAGCAAGGCCCTCAAGGGTCTTTTGTTTTTGTTGTCAAGGATGATAAGACCGTGACCGTACGCCAAGTCACCCTCGGGGCGACCCAGGGAGATAATGTGGCCATTGAGGATGGATTGTCAGAGGGTGAGGTGGTGGTGGTGGAAGGGGCTGACAAATTAAAAGAAGGCAGCAAGGTCACATTGGCCTCTACTAATAAACATAAAAGTTCTTCTTCAGGTACATCATCTCCTGGAGATACCCCATGAATCCCTCCCGCATATTTATTATGCGGCCTGTGGCTACTGTCTTATTGATGGTGGCCATTATTCTCGCCGGTGGTGTAGCCTATTTTCAACTCCCCATTTCCGCTTTACCGCAGGTTGATTATCCTGTCATTCAGGTTGTCACTTTTTACCCGGGCGCCAGCCCTGATGTCATATCAACGGCCATTACCGCCCCCCTGGAACGCACATTTGGGCAAATGCCCGGCCTCAAACAAATGCGCTCCACCTCTTCAGGCGGCAGCTCAGTCATCACCCTTCAGTTCAGTTTAGATTTGAATATTGATATCGCTGAACAGGAAGTACAGGCGGCTATCAATGCTGGCGGAAATTTATTGCCGGCGGACCTTGCCAATCCGCCTGTGTACAGCAAGGTAAACCCGGCTGATGCCCCGATCTTGACCTTGGCCCTGACCTCATCGACAATGCCTTTGCCCCAGGTTGAGGATTTGGCTGATACCCGCCTGGCCCAAAAAATTTCCCAAGTTTCAGGTGTGGGCTTGGTAAGCATCAGCGGGGGACAGAGGCCGGCTGTCAGGATCCAGGCCAACCCGACGGCGTTGGCTTCCTATGGCCTGACCGTGGAAGATTTACGCACCGCCATAGGAGCTGCCAATGTCAATCAGGCCAAGGGAAGTTTTGACGGGCCGCGGCAGTCTTCCATCATCAATGCCAATGATCAGCTCCACTCGAGCAAGGAGTACCGCGGCCTGGTGGTCGCGTATCATAATGGTTCTCCTGTATTATTATCTGACGTAGCAAACATCGTTGATGACGTTGAAAATTTTAAACAGGCGGCCTGGATGAACAAATCTCCGGCGGTGATCATTAATATACAAAGGCAGCCCGGCTTTAATGTCATCCAGGTCGTTGACAATATCAAGAAGATGCTGCCCCAGCTGGAATCTTCCCTGCCGGCATCGGTGCAGGTTTCCATATTGACAGACAGGACCACCACCATCCGCGCCTCGGTGGCGGACGTCCAGTTTGAACTGATGTTAGCCGTTGCTTTAGTCGTGATGGTCATTTTTCTGTTTTTACGCACCTTGGCCGGGACGATCATTCCCAGCATTGCAGTCCCGGTATCCCTCATTGGCACTTTCGGGATCATGTTTCTGCTTGGATTCAGCCTCAATAATCTGACTTTAATGGCACTGACCATCGCGACGGGTTTTGTGGTGGATGACGCGATCGTGATGATTGAAAATATTTCCAGGTATATTGAACAGGGGATGCCTCCTCTTGAAGCTGCCCTTAAAGGCTCAGGGCAGGTGGCTTTTACCATCCTTTCTTTGAGTATTTCATTGATCGCGGTACTTATTCCGTTGCTGTTTATGGGAGATGTGGTGGGCCGTCTATTTAGCGAGTTTGCCATTACCCTTGGCGTTACCATTGTCATTTCAGCGATCGTCTCGCTGACGTTAACGCCGATGATGTGCGCCTTATTACTTAAACATATACCGCCGGAAAAACAGGGAAAAATCTATCATGCGTCTGAAGAAATTTTCCATAAGGTCATCAAGCGCTACGGCGAATCGCTGCAATGGGTGTTGAAGCACCAGAATTTGACCTTAATGGTGGCCTTGGGAACTCTTGTTTTTACGGTGCTATTGTTTGTTTTTATCCCCAAAGGGTTTTTCCCTATCCAGGACACCGGGCTTATTCAGGGCATATCCGAAGCTTCCCAAACAATTTCATTTCCAGCGATGTCAACGCGACAGCAGCAATTGGCAGCTGTAATCCTCAAAGACCCCGCAGTTGACAGCCTTTCTACTTTTATAGGTGTCGATGGCACCAATACCACACTTAATAGCGGCAGGATACTTATAAACCTTAAGCCCATCAACGAACGCAAAATTTCAGCCAGTGATATTATCCGGCGATTGCAGAAGAGTTTGGCGAAGGTTAAAGGGATTACGCTTTTTATGCAGCCGGTGCAGGATTTGACAGTCGATGATACGGTCAGCCGGACCCAATATCAGTACACACTGGAAGATCCGGATGGCGATGAGCTAAATACATGGGCGCCCAAGGTGGTGGATGCCTTGAGTGCCCTGCCGCAGTTACGGGATGTGGGCAGCGATGAACAGGCGCAAGGTTTGCAGGAGTCCCTGGTGATTGACCGCGCTACCGCTTCACGGCTTGGTGTGACTCCGTCGGTGATTGACAGCACCCTTTATAGTGCGTATGGCCAGCGGATCGTGTCTACGATATTCACCCAGCTAAATCAATACCGCGTCATTCTCGAAGTACAACCTGATTTTAAAAAGAACCCAAATAAATTACACAATCTATATGTGCGCGGAGCCAACAGCGCACAAGTGCCGCTTGATGTGATCGCCAAATTT
>Ga0207051_1117_pt1 | contig 11793 bp, 8 predicted proteins | sample Alteio_BWMinCont_61_FD_153292 | JGI IMG/M metagenome (GOLD analysis project Ga0207051, IMG submission 153292) | Enriched cells from forest soil in Barre Woods Harvard Forest LTER site, Petersham, Massachusetts, United States -... | ecosystem: Environmental > Terrestrial > Soil > Temperate forest >...
GCCAGGTAGTTCTCCTCGCGTTGGATTTGCAGGATCCATTCGCTCGCGTTGCCGGGCTTTCTGAACGGGGGAGCTTGAGCTATCAGCGGGTCGCGCTCCGCCAGCCAGCGCGCTTGTCGCTCGCTTTTCTCATCAAGTGCAGAAACATCTGTTGAGGGCCGGGCTCCTTCGGGAAGCGACTGAATAGCACGAAACCGGACGGGGCCATCGATAGAATCCGATCCGCTGAAGGGGGCGGGCGGGGTGACGGCTTCTTCGCCGAAGCGGCTGCAGGGTGCCGAGGCAAAAATAGGCTCAGCCGCAAGCAGTGAAGCGGAACAGAGAACGGCCAATAGGCGATGAAGAAAAGGCGGCATAAATAGATACACCGAACGCGCACGCGTGCGCGTTCGAGGAATGATCAATTTTAGGGTGAAATGGCGGTCATCACAATTGGCCGAAAGGGAAAAGTTTTATGGGCCTAATGACCTGAAAAAATAAGCCTGATGATCATGGGTAGGGAACGTATTTAAATTGTGGGGTATTATTGGGTGATGGTAGGCGTAGGGAAGTTGGCGTAGGTGTTGGTATCGCGTTTGAACCCTTGTGCGGTGGAGACAGAGAGGATCCAGCGATTGGCTTGCTGTACCGGTCCCAGGGCATAAGCCAGGTCCACCCGGATGACGGTTCCATCCGCCGATCGGGAAAGGCCGAATCTCATCCCCAATCCGACGTCCGTGTGAAGGTCCTTGCTGTTATAGCCCATTCCCTGCGGCTGGACTTGGCCGGCATCCAAAAAAAACGCTCCTCCCATATAGACTAAGTGTAAAAATTCACCCGGTAGAAAAAAACGGTTTTCCAGGTTGAAGAGAATGCTTTTGTTGCCCGTAAAGGAATTGACTTTATAGCCCCGCAAGCCGGTATTTCCGCCCAAGGCCAGCACATTGTCCGTGTCGGGATTTTGCAGGTAGGCGGACTCCAGATGCATCACCCCGGTCATGGGGAAATCGTCCATCAGATGACCGTAAATATTCATGTTGGCAAAATAGATCGTGTTAAACAGCCGTCCGGCCGTCTGGCCTTCGGTATAAAGTCGGTATCGGCTGGAGGTTCCATAAGAGGTCAGACCAAACCAGGAGCCATCCCCTCCAAACCCGAACGCATCATTAATGGCAAACGGAATGGAGTTTTCCGTGGCGCCGAATTTCCGGTCGACAATCCCCAAACCGGCATACGCCTGGTGGCCCAAATTAATATCTTCGACGCGACCGGTCTTATCCACAAAGGTGTCCTTGATAAAGTCGGATTGGATGAAAGTCGAGCTTAATACCGGACCGGACAACGCTTTGGCTGTCGGCAATGTCCCCGGAGTCGTGGAATTCTGGCTAAAAACATCTTCTGCGTATCGATAATTCAACTGTGTGCGAACCACATTCAACGGATCGTCGTTCACCCATAACCCGAAATACGGGCTGACGTTGAGATGTTCTTGATCGTATTGGTTGATCTGTTGCGCTCCCTGAAAAATCTTTTGAAGCGCATTGTAATGGCTTAACGACACGCCGCCCGCCGATCGCGTGTTGAGAGAATAAAACGGCCTCTCGAGCGTCAAATCCTGATTATTACCGCTGGGAGTATCTTGAAAGCTGGAGGATAGGCGCGCGCGAGTGTTGAGGAATTGAGGATCGCTATACCCGAACACATGGCTAATACCATCGACATTCTTCTTGTACAGATAGGTTACGTCTTTGCCGTATCCCAACAAGTTAATTTCTTCAAATCCAACCTCCGAGCTGGTTTGCCCGCCTTCGCTGCTGACATCGAGCTGCGGCTGGGTGGTCCAGGAATCCTGGCTGTGAACCAACAGGTCCATTTTCCCGCCCGGCGCAGGCTGCTGGACAATTTGAGCCGTTTTAATAAACGGCAGCGCGCGCAAATCGCGCTCGGCTTCCTCAATCCGTTCCAGGTCCGTCCAGCTTCCGGGGTACACCAGAAGTTCCCGCCGGATCACGGACGGTTTTGTCGGAATATGAAGACGGTTGGCCAGACGAAACAACCAATTGTCCTCTCCCGGCACGGTGGGGTCAAAAACATTGCGGATATCAATCGTAATCGAGCGGATCGCCACCGCGTTTTGTGCCCGTCTTTTCTTTTTCTTCTTGGCGAACGCGAAAGAAGGGACCAGAAACAGAACCAAAATTCCAACCGGGAGCGCGTTGCGCCAGAAGCGCCGCCCTGTTACACTGGACGTCGAATGAGCACGGAACAAGCGGCGCATGTCATCATCCGGGGACGCGTTCAGGGGGTCGGGTTTCGCTATTTTGTTCAACGTGAAGCTCAATCTCTTCACCTGGGCGGTTGGGTTCGCAATTGTCCCGACGGTTCGGTGGAGGCCTCCGCGGAAGGGCCGAAGGAACGCCTCGATGCCTGGATCGAACGCCTCAAGAAAGGCCCGTCTTCATCGCGCGTCGACCACGTGGACGTCGATTGGCTGCCGCCTCGGAACGTGGAGCCGTCGTTTATTATCACGACGTAGCGCCCCAACCACATCATTTTACGGCGCTGGATGTGGGGTTGTTGACGGACAGGATATCGGGCCTGGTTTCAGGCGCCGGCTTGCCGATATGGCGAGGTTGTTTAAAAGCGATCGAACTTTGCTCATTGACAGACCAGTCGTAGGTGAAGGAACTCGTTCCGTAGGATCGCTCGAGCAAGGGACGTACGGCGTCGGCGTCGCCGCCCTGTTCGGGGGATAAAAGCGACATCAGATAGTGTTGGACCCCGCCGACACTTGCAAAATCATCGGCATACCATTTTAAGAGGCTTGAGAGCTTCAGGTGTCCGTCTTCCACGGCGACATATTTGTACGAGTTGGCAAAGGCTGCCGCGTTCACTTGAAGGGTCACATTTATATTTTCGGCTGTATAGGCAAAATTTCGAAGAGTAGGGCAACTGACTGTACCGTTAACGAGCGCGAAATGAATGCGGGGGTCCACTTTTGAAAAGCTTAATCCAGGGATCGGACCTTCTCCATTCTTGTCATTCTTCGTGTCGCGCAAAATGCGGTGCTCGATATCATTGAGGGTGAGCATACGGCCGGCCACCTTAAACGGCTTATCGAAGAGGGCCATATCATCACTGACCAGGCGTAATTTGGGTCTTTCCGCGATGAGGTAGAGCACTCGCGCGTTATAGGCGTTGATCCAGAAAGCCAAGCGCTCGTTGGTAGACCAATCCTTTGGGTTGGCCTCGGCCAAACGCTCAAAGTAGCTTTCCAACGCCGTCATGCTGTTTTGCCGAATGGAATCATAATCCACCAACCCCTCGTCATCCACGTAGTGGCGCAGGACGGTGTCATAGGAAGAATGGTCGAATTGTCCTGCGACGGCGGGCAATGCCGGAGCGAAGAAGAGACTAGTCCCTACTGCCAGAGACCACCACCTTTTCATACCGTCAAGTGTAATAAATTGGGATAAAAAATACCTTTTAAAAGCGGAAGTCGGCCCAAAGGAAGGTGTGATCCGAGGACTGAGTGGCTTTTCGCGGTTCGATGTCAACCTCGACCTGGGTGCATTTCTCAGCCAGGGGGGTGGTCGCCAGAATATGGTCGATCCTCCAGCCTAAGTTGGCTTCCAGCGCTGACTTTCCATTAGACCGGAAGCGGTAATCCCAGAATGTAAACTGCTGTCGCCCGGGGTGCAACTTAAGGAAGACATCTTCAAACCCCCACGCCAACGCTCCGGCGTAAGCCTTTTTGGCGTCCTCATGGAAACAGACGTGGGTCAGATGCTTTTCAGGGTGATGGACATCCAAATCTCTCGGGGCCACATTCATATCACCGCACCAGAGAAGGGGATCTTGGGGCGAAAAGTGCTTTTCAAAATAACGGCGAAGACGCTTAAACCATTCTAATTTATAGGCGTATTTCGGAGATTCAAGCAGGTATCCTTGCGGAATGTAAGTGTTGATCACGGAAAACCCTTTGAACACCGCGCGGGCAAGCCTCGGTTCATCGGCGTCTGGAGCGTCCTCGAGTCCAAAATGAATGGAGTCGGGCTTTTGCAGGCTGAGGATCGCGACCCCGTTGTAGGATTTCATTCCTTTAAAATTGAGGTGATAGCCTGATTTCTCAAAGGCTTGAACGGGAAATTCATGATCCTGGACTTTCGTTTCCTGAACACAGAGAATGTCCGGTCGCTGTTTCTCGAGCCAAGGCACGATTGTTTCCAGCCGCTTCCGGATGGAGTTCGCATTATAGGTCGCAATCTTCATGGAATCTTCATCTTACTTTTTTGCGGTTTGCGAGTCAGGACGCCGTTCTTCTAGGTATAATACCGCCATCAATTTAACCGGCTGTGCGCCGTTTTTAAAGGAGATCTTCAAAAATGAACCGAATACGTTATACAGCAGGCCTCATCAGTCTTTTCGCCATGGGCGCTTTACTGCGCGCCGATGTTCCGGCCGCCCCGGTGCCGAATGTAAAAGATTTCTTTTACGTCTATGCCGATAAGAGCCGCCATGAGATTAATCATTATGCGCCCTCCGGGTGGATGGGCGATACGGGCGATTTAAAGTTTGAAGAAGTCAATGACCCCTCCAAAGCCGGTTCCAGCATGGAAAAGATCATTTATACGGCCAAGGGTTCCAAGGGAGCCGGGTGGGCCGGGGTGTACTGGCAAAACCCGAATAATAACTGGGGATCTCGCGCGGGCGGGTTTAATCTCTCCCAATTCAAGAAACTCACCTTTCAGGCCAAAGGCGCCATTGGCGGCGAAAAGATCAGCGATTTCAAGATGGGCGGCATTCAGGGGGATTTCGGGGATACCGATACGGCCAGCTCCGGACCCGTGGAACTGACCAAGGATTGGAAGACCTATACCATTGATTTGACGGGGAAGGATCTTTCTCGCATCATCGGTGGATTTTGCTTTTCGGCCAACCGAGATGACAACCCCACGGGCTTTACGATGTACCTGAACGATATCCGGTACGAGCCCTAAGCGATCGCCGTACTTCAGACCGCTTCAACCCAGCACCGGCCATCTCTCAAAAAGAAATGGCCGGTGTTTTTTTTCGGGAACTTATTTCCGCGAAATGCGTCTAAACTTCTAAAGATAATTAAAACTATCCAGGAGGATCGACGTTATGAAGACAAGCGAAAATAAAGCGAAGAAAACTTCGTCGCGGATATCCCGGGGCAGACCGGTCGGTTCTATGTCCAATCCCGCCTTAATTTCCGTGCCGGACTCTAAAATCACAGAAAAGGATGATTTTAAGTGGTTGGCGGAACTTCATACGATGCTGTCGCCTTATTGGTCTGCGCGATTCACCAAATAAGTAATATCTAAGTCCGCTCGGACACTGACAGGGGTGATCAAAAATAAGATACGCTCCTTCTGAGCGGCCCCGTCATGTCTGTCAAAGAGACTCTCCAAACGCACTGGCAGGAATATCTGATCGAAGCATGGGCTTTGGGCTCGTTCATGCTGTCCGCCTGTTTATTTACGGCCCTTTTGGAATATCCGGGGTCTCCCCTCCATCCTTTGATTGCGAATGAAACTGCACGGCGGGGACTTATCGGACTTGCCATGGGGCTGACGGCAGTCGGGCTGATTTACTCTCCCTGGGGTAAACGATCCGGCGCCCACATGAACCCTTCTGTAACACTGACCTTTTGGCGGCTGGGAAAAATTTCCATGGACGATGCTGTTTTCTATGTACTCTTTCAGTTCTTGGGAGGCTGGCTTGGAGTGGTCCTCTCTTCCTTCATTCTTGGCCGCGTGATCGCGGATCCTGCGGTCGCCTACGCGGTGACCGTTCCGGGTCCTGCGGGTCCCGTCGTCGCCTGGTGGGCAGAATTTGCCATATCCTTCTTTTTGATGGGAATGATTCTGGTAGTTTCCAACCAGTCGCGGATCGCCTCGATGACGGGACTTTTTGCGGGCGTTCTAATCGCCTTATATGTGCTAGTGGAAGCTCCCTTTTCCGGAATGAGCATGAACGCGGCCCGGACCCTCGGATCCGCTCTCCCGGCGAAGAGATATGATCACCTTTGGATTTATTTTACAGCGCCTGTCCTTGGAATGCTTTTGGCAGGAGAGCTGTATCGGCAATGGCGCGAACGGGTCGTGTGCGCCAAGCTCGTTCACGATGACAAGGTCCGCTGCATTTTTTGCGAAACGGTAACATCCAGGTCATGAGAAGGAGAATCCCATGAACACTTCATTCGACATCATTATCATCGGTACCGGCGCTGGAGGGTCGACCTTGGCGCATTCGCTGGCGCCGACCGGCAAGAAGATCCTCATCTTAGAACGCGGCGAGTTTCTCGTTCGTTCCAAAGACAACTGGGACCCGGAAAAGGTTTTTCGACAGGAGATCTACCATACCCAGGAAAAATGGCTGACCAAAGAAGGCGATGAGTTTCGTCCGGGTCAGGCGTATCTGGTGGGTGGCAACACGAAAGTGTTTGGAGCGGCGCTTCTTCGCCTACGCCAGCGAGACTTTGGCGAAATCCAGTACGAAGACGGCGTCTCACCGGCCTGGCCAATTTCTTATGAGGACCTCGAGCCTTACTACCAGGAAGCCGAACGCCTTTATTTCGTACATGGAGAGCGCGGAGAAGATCCGACAGAGCCCCCGGCGACTAAGCCGTTCGCCTATCCCAAGCTTTCACAGGAACCTCGCATGCTGGAGGTCTACAATCAGCTTAAAGGACTGGGGTTAAAACCCTTCCATCTGCCCATCGGCATCCAACGGTTTGAAGATAACCTCAAGGACAGCCCCTGCATCCGCTGTAATACCTGCGACGGATTCCCGTGCCTAGTGAATGCCAAAGGCGATGCCGAACAAAGCTGCCTCATCCATGCGCTCAGGCATCCCAACGTCACGATCATGACCGGCGCCAAAGCTGAACGGATCGAAACCACCGCGGACGGACGCCGGGCCACAGGCGTTCAGGTCACGGTTCGAGGTGAGGCGCAAACGGTTTCGGCCGAAACCCTTGTGGTTTCCGCCGGAGCGATCAACTCGGCGATCCTCCTGCTGAAGTCCGCCAGTGCCAAACACCCCAACGGCCTCGCCAATTCCAGCGGCCTGGTGGGCCGCAATTACATGTGCCACAACAACTCGGCGATGCTGGCGATCGACCCGTTTAAGAAGAACCCGACAGTTTTCCAGAAAACGCTGGGCGTCAATGACTTCTATTTCGGAAAACCCGGCGATCCGATCGGCCACATTTCCTTGATCGGCAAAGCCACCGAAGGCATCCTGGCCGCCGATCAGCCGAGGGCGCCTCGTGCGGTCCTGCGTTTTATGGCCGAACATTCCATGGACTGGTGGTTTACAACCGAAGATCTCCCGCGCCGAGAAAACGGGGTGGTCTTGACCTCGAGCGGTCGCATTCAGCTGAATTGGTCGCCGACGAACCGGGCTCCTCATGAACGGCTGGTCAGCCACTGGAAAAAAATTCTCTGGAAAATCGGGTTTCGTGTCATGTTGACCAAACCCATGCCGATCAACGCGGTGGCTCATCAAGTCGGGACAGCAGTAATGGGTAACGATCCTACGAAGTCCGTTCTCAATACGGAAAATCGCACACATGAAGTCGAAAATCTCTACGTTGTGGACGGCAGCTTTTTTCCGTCCGCTTCCGCGGTGAATCCGGCGCTCACGATCGCGGCCAACGCGCTTCGCATCGGAGACAAGATAAAAGCGCGCCTAGGCGTTGCAAAAGAGATTCAGCATGCGCAAAACTGACAGTTATTACCTAAAAAACGCGTCCCTCCGCTTCAAATTGTTTTCGACGGCGGTCATTTTCTTCAGCATCGCCCTCTTGGCGTGGAGCTGGTACATTTCGTTGACGGTCCTGAAGTTTCACCGCCCGTCCAATATGTGCGTTCTTTTGGGGGATGATCTCTGGGCGCTGGCGCACTACAAGTCGGGCCTTTACGGCATGTTGTTCTTTTTTCAAGCGGTGGCCTATGGTGGGATTTTCGTGACGTCGCGGGTTCTTTTCCAGCGCACATCGCTTCGCCGCCGGATGAAAAAACTGCTTCTGTTGGCGGCGATGCTGTTAGTCGTCTTGGATCAATTGATTTGGGCCGCGTCCCCGTTCATTCGGTTTGCGCAAGAGACGGTTGGCTATGTGGGTCTGGCGTCGGCCGTCGCCTTGATCGCACTGACCATTCCACCGCTGTTTCAGATGTGGTTCTACAAGCGCTGGCCGAATCCGAAACCGGCGCGCGTCGTGATTGTCGGCGGGGGCTTTGCGGGTGTCTATGCCGCACTGGGATTGGACAAAAAGCTGGGGTATCACAGGCACCTGGAAATCACGGTCATCGACAAGAAAAATTTTTTCTTATTTCCGCCGCTCTTACCATCAGCGGCAACCGGAACCATTGAAATGCCGCAAGTCACGCAATCCTACCGCCGTATCTTTGAAACGACCAATATTCATTATAAAAAGGCGACCGTAACGAGCATTGACCCTGCAAAGCAAATCGTCCGGATGCATGTCCATCTGGAAGGGGAAGACATGGCGCGCGAATCCGGGGCGGCGGAGGTCGATCTGGCCTATGATTATCTCATCCTGGCGCCGGGGTCGACGAACCAGACGTTTAACACGCCGGGCGCCGAGGAGCACGCGATTTTCGTCAAAGAACTGAAAGACGCGATCCTCATCCGTAATCGAATCATCGATTGCTTTGAACGGGCCGCGGTGGTCGAAGACGAGACGATTCGCCGTGAACTCCTTCGCTTTGCCGTCGTCGGCGGAGGTCCCACCGGCATCGAGATCGCGACCGAAATCCAAGATCTGATCCATGAGGTGCTTCTCAAGCGCTACCCCGAGATAAGCAAGGAGCATCCTGAAGTCTCCGTTATTCAATCGGGACCGCAAGTGCTTCCCGGCTGGCCGGACAGCGTGGTGCGTCACACCACAGCGCAACTCCAAAAATTGGGCGTGAAGCTCGTGCTGAACAATCGCGTGATGGAAGTGCGGCACAATGCGGTCGTCTTGAAAGATGGGCCGCCCGTGTCGACCCGGAGTATTCTCTGGTGTGCCGGTGTGAAGCCCTCGCCGCTCCTAGCCGCCTGCGGCGTGCCATTGGACAAGTCCGGCCGTATTCCCGTCGGCGCTGATTTACGTCCAACGGGTTATGAAAACATCTTTGTTCTAGGGGATTGCGCTCTATTTATGGATGAAAAAACGGGCAAACCGCTTCCGCCCTTGGGGCAAGTGGCGTTTCAGCAAGGGGATCATACGGCCATGAATCTAGCGCGTATTCTCTGCGGGGAGCCGGCCGAACCTTTTAAGTATTTTAATTTTGGCGCTCTCGTGTCGGTGGGAGAGCATTATGCCGCTGTGGATCTTTTAGGAATCAAATTGACCGGGTTTATCGGCTGGTTTGTATGGCGGACGCTTTATCTGGCTAAGATGATCGGCCTCAGTACCAAAATCCGCATCATGACGGATTGGACTTTGGATCTTCTAATTGAACGCTCGATTGCCGTGATCGATGAAACACCTCACTCCGCGTCTGACGAACCAATGCACTCCTGATGTTCATTTTTGCCTTTGGAATGGCGGTCGCCAAAGCGCGCCAGGAATATAACCTCCAAATGGTCACCTGCGTGATCCGGCCTGAGCAGTTGGACTCTGTGGTGTTAGCGCTTGAGAAGGAAAATCTTATGGTCGGCATCACGGTGATGGACGTACGCGGTTTTGGCCGCCAGCGCGGAGACAAAGATCGGCTCGCGCCCTCTACTTCTGATCAGTTTTGCCTTCTCCCAAAGATCAAAATGGAAATTCTCGTTCGCCGAAAAGAGGTCAAGCAAGTACTCGAGGTGATCGTTCAAACGCTTCGGACCGGGAACGGATTGAGGAAGCCGAGCGCGATTTGCGCGCGCTGCCGTTTATTAAAACGGCTCAAATTGTCCAGCAGCCTGCGCCGGGCGGGAAAATGGACCTGTTGGTTCACAGCCAGGATTCCTGGACCACCCAGCCGCAGCTCGATGTCAGCAGCGAAGGCGGGCAAACCAGCTCGGAGGTTGGATTTGAAGAAATTAACTTGTTGGGATACGGCAAAGACGTAACCTATCTGTACAAGAAGAATGTCGATGGTATTAGCCATGTGTTCGGGTATAGCGATCCTCAATTCCTCAACACTCGCGCGCGCCTATCCTCCAGCTTTCAAGATACTCCCAGCGGTAATAATCAGGATTTGACGCTCGAGAGGCCGTTTTATTCTCTCAACACGCGATCGGCGGGCGGCGTGTCGTTAAGCCATTACAATGCGCTTCAAAAGATTTTTCAGGGAGCGCAACAGATCAACCAATACGATCAAGAACATCTCAACGTCAGCCCGTATTTCGGGTTATGGGTGAACGACGATCCGTTGAATGTGGTTCGCACACAGTTGAATTATCGATACGCAGAAGATGTTTTTAGCCAGAATTCCACGACTCCGGGGACATTGCCGACAGCCAAAGCGTTGTCCGGTCCGGTATTAAGCTCGACTTTCATCCAATCCGACTTTATCAAGGACACCTTTGTGGATAAGACCGGTCGCGTCGAAGATATTAATTTGGGCCACCAGGCGTATGCCGGTTTGGGGATTGTCGACCGGAAATTCGGCGCCACGGAAAACTCCATTCCGTTTGCCATTAATGATGCGTTCGGGTTTGGAGGGGATGGCTCCTGGTTTGGTCTGACCTCTTATGGAACCTCCAGCCGATACCGACTTTATACCGAAGGCCAGACGGCCGGACGGCTGTTTAACACGATCTATTTTGCCAACATGAATATTTACGGTCATCTGATGGACGATTTCCCCATGACCGGGGTGATGCATCTGGAGTCCGCCTACCTGCAAAATCCCGACACGGACAATGTGCTGGCCTTGGGCGGAAATACCGGCTTGCGGGGCTATAAAGTCAATTCCTTTACGGGCAACAAAAGCATTCTCTTCAACCTGGAAAACCGTTTTTTTCTACCGGGTGAATTTTTACACTTAGTCTATATGGGAGGAGCGTTTTTTTTGGATGCCGGCCAAGTCCAGCCGCAGGGAATGGGCTATAACAGCAAGGACCTTCACACGGACGTCGGATTGGGGATGAGATTCGGCCTTTCCCGATCGGCGGATGGAACCGTCATCCGGGTGGACCTGGCTTATGCCCTGGGACCGGTACAGCAAGCCAATCGCTGGATCCTCTCTGTCTCCACCGCACAAGGGTTCAAACGCGATACCAACACCTACGCCAACTTCCCTACGCCTACCATCACCCAATAATACCCCACAATTTAAATACGTTCCCTACCCATGATCATCAGGCTTATTTTTTCAGGTCATTAGGCCCATAAAACTTTTCCCTTTCGGCCAATTGTGATGACCGCCATTTCACCCTAAAATTGATCATTCCTCGAACGCGCACGCGTGCGCGTTCGGTGTATCTATTTATGCCGCCTTTTCTTCATCGCCTATTGGCCGTTCTCTGTTCCGCTTCACTGCTTGCGGCTGAGCCTATTTTTGCCTCGGCACCCTGCAGCCGCTTCGGCGAAGAAGCCGTCACCCCGCCCGCCCCCTTCAGCGGATCGGATTCTATCGATGGCCCCGTCCGGTTTCGTGCTATTCAGTCGCTTCCCGAAGGAGCCCGGCCCTCAACAGATGTTTCTGCACTTGATGAGAAAAGCGAGCGACAAGCGCGCTGGCTGGCGGAGCGCGACCCGCTGATAGCTCAAGCTCCCCCGTTCAGAAAGCCCGGCAACGCGAGCGAATGGATCCTGCAAATCCAACGCGAGGAGAACTACCTGGC
>Ga0207051_1068_pt3 | contig 11728 bp, 8 predicted proteins | sample Alteio_BWMinCont_61_FD_153292 | JGI IMG/M metagenome (GOLD analysis project Ga0207051, IMG submission 153292) | Enriched cells from forest soil in Barre Woods Harvard Forest LTER site, Petersham, Massachusetts, United States -... | ecosystem: Environmental > Terrestrial > Soil > Temperate forest >...
GGTCAGGAATCGCTCGCCGAAGCGCGGCTGGCCACGATGCGGCAGACTGCAACGAGCGAACTGGAAGCCGCGCCGCTGTATCGCGACGTCGGCATTCCGCTGCTGGAGGGAATGACGGCGTTCCATCGCGGCGACTACGCGCGCTCGGTCGAGTTGCTGCGGCCGGCTCGTTTCGAACTTTGGCGGATCGGCGGCAGTCACGCGCAACGCGATGTCGTCGATTGGACGCTGACCGAGGCGGCGTTGCGCGCCAATCAGCGCGACGTGGCGCTGGCGCTTGCGTACGAACGGTTGGGCTCGCGCCCGCGCAGCGCGGTGAACCGGAATTTCCTGACACGTGCCGAAAGGATCGCCGCATGACTGAACGTTTGTTTCTCGATCAGCAGACCTTGGCGCGTGTCGATGCGACGGTGATATCCAGCGCGACCGACGGGATCGTGCTCGATCGCACCGTCTTTTACGCGCGTGGCGGCGGGCAGCCCGGCGACGTCGGCATGCTGTGGTGGGAAGGTGCCGAAGTCGCCATCACCGACACGGTCAAAGGCGAGGGCGAGACGATCCTGCATCTACCGGCACCAGGTGGAATGCTGCCCGCGCCCGGAACCGTCGTCAGCGCCGAAATCGACTGGGACCGCCGTCACCGGCTGATGCGCATGCACACGGCGATGCATTTGCTGTGCAGCCTGATCAAGGGCGCCGCGGTGACCGGCGGCTCGGTCGGAGCGGATCGGTCACGGCTGGATTTCGATCTACCCAATCCGCCGCCGAAGGAAGAAATCGAAGCTGGCCTCAACGCTTTGATCGAGGCGGACCACCCAGTGCGCATCGAATGGGTCGACGAGTCGGTGCTGGACACCGATCCCGGGCTGGTGCGCACCATGTCGGTGAAGCCGCCGCGTGGTACTGGCCGATTACGCTTGATGCGGATCGGTGACGATCTGGTCGATCTGCAACCGTGTGGCGGGACGCATGTCGCGCGCACCGGGGAAATCGGGCCGATCAGCGTCGTGAAGATCGAAAACAAGGGCAAGCAGAATCGCCGCATCATCATCGCGCCCAAGGACGCCTGACAGGACCCCTGATTGACTAAGGCGATACCCAACAATAAGCGAGCCTGCTGACGTGCCTGCCCCTCATCGTCATCCCGGGGCTCGTCCCCCGGGGACCTGTTGAGGTACATCGCCGCGATGGGTCCCCTGGACGAGCCAGGGGATGACGATGAGGGGGATGACCGGCCAGCGCGATAAATTGTTGGCGGCGCCTAACGGGACCGGCTGGGACACTCCCTGGTGGTGTCCAAACCAGGAGGGGAACACGATGGGACCGCTTGTAACGACGGAATGGCTGGCGGGTGAGCCTGACCTCGTGATTTTCGACGCCACGAAGTACCTGCCGAATGAGGATAAGGACGGCAAAGCCGAGTTCCTGAAAGCACACATTCCTGGCGCGCGGTATTTCGACATCGATGAGGTCGCCGATCCGGATACCGACCTGCCACACATGGTCCCGACACCTGGCCGCTTCGCCAAATTGATGGCTGCGATGGGCGTCGGCAATGCGTCTCGCATCGTGTTCTATGACCAGAAGGGCCTCGCGTCCGCCGCGCGCGGGTGGTGGCTGATGGGCCTGTTCGGTCACGACAAGGCGGCGGTGCTGGATGGCGGATTGCCGAAATGGATGCGTGAAGGGCGACCGACGGAGGCGGGATCGCCCGCCGCGCCCGCGCAAGCGAGTTTCCTGCCGGAGTTCCGCGCCACCAGGCTGCGCGGCGTCGGCGATCTGACGCGCAATGTCGTGTCACAGGCGGAACTGGTACTTGACGCGCGCGCGGCGGGGCGTTTCACCGGCGCGACGCCCGAGCCGCGGGCGGGCATGCGGTCAGGCCACATCCCGGGATCGGAAAACGTGCCCTATACCGACCTGCTGAACGCTGACGGAACGTTCCGCTCGGTTGCCGAGTTGAAAGCGCGGTTCGCCAAGGCGAGCGTCGATGGCTCGCTGCCGGTGGTGACAAGCTGCGGCTCGGGCGTGACCGCTTGCATCCTGACACTTGGCCTGCGGCTGGCCGGCCTGCCCGAGGGCGCGGTCTATGACGGATCCTGGACCGAATGGGGCGGCCGTTCCGATACGCCGGTGGAAACGAACTGATGACAAAGCGTGGCTTTCGCACGACGCTGTCGCACACCGGCCGCAAGACCAAACACGAACACGGGTTCGTCAATCCGCCATTGCATCGTGGTTCAACCGTGCTGGTGCCGACGGTGGCCGAACGGCAGGCTTTGCAGGCACAGCGCGGGGCGCGCGTGCTGACTTATGGCCTGGGCGGTTCCGAGACGCATTGGGCTTTGGAAGACGTGATGGCGGCGGTCGAGGGCGGGACGCGATGTTTTGTCGTGTGTTCGGGCCTCGCGGCGGTGACAACTCCGTTGCTGGCGTGGCTGAAGGCCGGCGATCATTGTCTGATGCCGGATCATGTGTATGGACCGGCTCGGAATTTCTGCAACGGTTTTCTGACGCGTTTCGGTGTCGAGACGACCTTCTACACGCCGGAGATCGACGAGGCGGGCATCGCGGCGCTGATGCGGCCGAACACAACCGTTGTGTATACGGAAAGTCCTGGCAGCCACACGTTCGAGGTGCAGGACGTTCCGGCGATCGCTCGTGCGGCGCATGCGGGGGGCGCCAAGGTGTTGATGGATAATACCTGGGGCATTCACCACTTCCAACCGTTTATGCATGGCGTCGATGTGTCGATTCAGGCGGCGACGAAATATCCGGCCGGCCATTCGGATATCATGATCGGCACCGTCACGGTGAACAATGACGCGGACTGGATGACGTTGCATGCGACCGCCCGGGGCCTGGGTCAGTACGCGAGTCCGGACGATTGCTGGCTGACGTTGCGTGGCATGCGCACTCTGGCGGTGCGCCTGCAAACGCAGATGGAGGCGGCGATCCATGTTGGCCATTGGTTGCGCCATCAGCCGGAGGTGGCCCAGGTGCTGCATCCGGCTCTGCCGGGGGCGCGGGGGCATGAGTTGTGGAAGCGCGACTTCAGCGGTGCGTGCAGCCTGTTCGGGGTGGAATTCAAGCCGGAGTTTACCAGCGCCAGCACGCATAAGTTCGTTGAGTCACTGGAACTGTTCGGCATTGGCGCTTCGTGGGGTGGTTACGAAAGCCTCGCGGTGCCGTCCACCATGTCGATCACCCGTACCGCCGGGTCCGGTAGGTTCGACGGACCGTTGGTGCGGCTGCATATCGGGCTGGAGGACGTGGACGATCTGACCGCCGACTTGCGGCAGGGGCTGGATGTGATGCGGCGGAGTTTGTGATGGCTACCCACTGTCGCCGTGGCCGGGCCTGACCCGATGCGCGCTAAATTAGCGGTATCGACGATGTGGCACGGTCCCCTTCTTCGTCATCCCCGGGCTTGTCCCGGGGACCTCTACCAGCAAAGTGCCGCGATAGGTCCCCCGGACGAGCCCGGGGATGACGTCGGGAGAGAGTGTGACGGAGCTTCTTTAGCACCAGTGGTGCTTGACCCGGCCACGACGGATGAACATGGGAAATGAAAAATGCATCGACTTATAATCGTTCTCGCGATGATCTTCGCCTCCGGCCTGTCGCCCGTGTTCGCGCAGGACAAGGACTTTAACCTTAAATTTTCGTCCTGGGTGCCGCCCCAGCATCCGTTGAATCCATCGCTGATCGCCTGGGGCAAGGACATCGAAAAAGAAACCAACGGCACCGTGAAATCCACGATGTTTCCGTCGGAGCAACTGGGCAAGGCGTTCGATCATTACGACATGGTGCGCGATGGCATCGCTGACTTCGGCTACATCAACCCTGGCTATCAGCCGGGCCGCTTCCCGGTCATCGCGGCGGGCGAACTGCCGTTTCTGATCGCCAACGCCAAGAGCGGCAGCGCGGCATTGGACGCCTGGTACCGCAAGTACTGGGCTAAGGAGATGAAGGACGTCCACGTCTGCTTCGCCTTCGTGCTCGATCCCGGCACGTTCCACGGGCGTAAGAAAATTCTGGTGCCCGATGATCTGCGCGGCGTGAAAGTCCGCCCAGCGAATGCCACCATGGGTGGGTTCATGACGCTTCTTGGCGCCACCAACGTTCAGGCATCGGCGCCCGAGGCTCGGGAAATCCTGGAACGAGGTGTTGCTGACGAGATCACCTTCCCCTGGGGTTCCATCATGCTGTTCGGCATCGACAAGGTGGTGAAATACCACATGGACATGCCATTCTGGACCGCCACCTTCGTGTGGGCGATGAACAAGGACAAATACGAAGCGATGTCGCCCGCGCAACGAACCGTCATCGATAACCACTGCACCACCGATTGGGCCGAGAAAATCGCCTCCCCCTGGGCTGACTTCGAGCATGCCGGCCACGCCAAACTGGAAGCGATGCCAGGCCACGAAGTTTATAAAATCACGCCGGAGCAAACCGATCTGTGGCGCAAGGCCGCCGAACCACTGAAGGCCAAATGGGCCGCGCAGGTGAAGGCTGCCGGCTATGATCCGGATGCGGTGTTCGCGGACCTGATCGGGGAACTGAAAAAGCGCGACTCCCTGGCGGAATAATCCCGTGCGTCACGCGATGGACCGCTTCATCGACGGGATCGAGTGGATCGCCGCCGCATTCGTCGGCATCGTCGCGCTGGACATCTTTGTCAGCGTGCTGTTGCGGTACTTCTTCTCGGTCTCGATCCCCGACAGTTATGACTTCGGCAAATTGCTGCTGGGGATTTTGATTTTCTGGGGCATCGCCGCGACGTCGTATCGTGGTGGGCATATCACCGTTGATCTGATCTGGTCGTCGGTGGGACCGCGCGCGCAACGAGCTATCGACATATTCGCGACCCTGGTGCTGCTGTTCGTGGTCACCGTGCAGACCACCATGCTATTCGACAAGGTACGGTTGATCTACCGCGATCACATCCTGACCTTCGATCTGAATATTCCAACCTGGCCGTTCGCCGCGGTCGCCTGGCTCGGCGATGTTTCCGCCGTGCTGTTGATCGCGGTGCGGACCTACCGGCTGATCTTTCATCCCGAGGACATCCACGACACCGGCAAGGGCACCGAATAGTGCCCGAATTCTCACCGGACGCCGTCGCCGTCATCGGCTTCGTCACCTTGTTCGCCCTGATGCTGCTGCGCGTTCCGGTGGGCATGGCGATGGGGCTCGTGGGGGTGACCGGCTATGGCTACCTGACCGGTTCTACGCCGGCGTTGAAGATGGTCGGCCAAACCTCGATGCGGATCGTCACCGATTATACGTTCGGCGTGATCCCGATGTTCCTTCTGATGGGCGCGATCGCCACGCGATCCGGCATGAGCCGCGAATTGTTCCAGGCGGCGAACCGTTTTGTCGGGCATTGGCGAGGCGGACTCGGCATCGCCACCATCGCGGCTTGTGCGGGTTTCGCGGCGATCAGCGGTTCATCGGTGGCGACGGCGGCGACGTTTTCCACCGTCGCCTATCCGGAAATGCGGCGGTTCAATTACCCGCAATCCTTCGCCACCGGTGTAATCGCCGCGGGTGGCACTCTGGGTGCGATGTTTCCGCCGTCGATCGTTCTGGCGGTGTATGGACTGATCACCCAGCAGGATATTGGCAAGCTGTTCATGGCCGGCATCCTGCCGGGGCTGCTGGCGGTCTCGATGTACATGGTGACCATCGCGATCATCGGCCGGGCCAGACCAGGATGGCTGCCGATCACACCGGCGAGCGGATGGGCGGAACGACTGCGAGCGCTGCGGGAAGTCTGGGCTCCTGTACTGCTGTTTCTGTTCGTGATCGGCGGCCTTTACGGCGGGCTGTTCACCCCGACCGAGGCCGGCGGCATGGGTGCGGGCGGCGCCTTGTTGATCAGCGTGGCGCGCCGCCGTCTGTCGCGCGCCGATTTGCTGCAGTCATTGCTGCAGGCGACCCGCACCGCGGCGGCGGTGTTTACCGTGCTGATCGGAGCGATCCTGTTCGGGTATTTCCTCACCATCACGCAGACGCCGCAAAAGGTGACCGAATTCGTGACCGGCCTTGGCCTGGGTCCGCACGGCGCACTGGTCTTGATCATGCTGATGTATCTGGTGCTCGGCTGCCTGATGGATGCGATGGCGATGATCATCCTGACGGTGCCGATCATCTTTCCGGTCATCGAGGCGCTGGGTTTCGATCCGATATGGTTCGGCGTCATCATCGTGATGACGGTGGAACTGGGGTTGATTCATCCTCCGGTCGGAATGAATGTGTTCGTGATCAAGACGGTGGTGAAGGACGTCAGTTTCTCGACGATCTTTTATGGCGTGCTGCCGTTCGTGGCGACCGACATTCTGCGGCTGGCGATCCTGATCGCGTTTCCGGCGATCGCGCTGTTTCTGCCGTCGCGAATGTAGCGGTGCTGTTCCTGATAGTGGCATTCGGCGCCGCGGTCGCCGGGTTCGTGCAGGGAATGACCGGGTTCGCCTTTGGTCTGGTCGCCATGGCGATCTGGGCGTGGTCGCTGGATCCAACGCTGGCCGGACCGTTGGTGGTTTTCGGTTCGTTGGTGGGACAAATCTACGCAAGCCGGTCAGTCCTGCGCGGCGCCAACCCGCTGCACGCGGTGCCGTTCGTGATCGGGGGAGTATTGGGCGTTCCGCTTGGCGTCATTTTATTGCGTTACATTAATCCTACCGTGTTCAAGGCCAGCGTGGGTGTGCTGTTGGTGGTGTGGTGTCCGGCGATGCTGTTCGCGAGGGAACTGCCGCGGATCGAATGGGGCGGCAAATGGATGGACATCTTCATCGGTTGGATCGGCGGCATCATGGGTGGACTGGGCGGGTTGACCGGCCCGGCGCCGATCCTGTGGGCCACGTTGCGTGGTTGGGATCCCAGGGCGCAGCGCGGCGTGTTCCTGGTGTTCAATCTTTGCATGCACAGCCTGACAATGACGATTTATATTGTATCCGGAACGGTAACGCGCCAGGCAGCCTATCTTTTCGCGGTGATGCTGCCCGCCATGGTGATCCCGTCATTCGCCGGTTTTCGTCTGTATCGAAGGCTCAGCGACCTGGCATTCCGGCGCATCGTACTGGGTTTGCTGGCGATTTCCGGCGCCGTGCTGATTGTGTCAAGTTTGGGAAAGCTGCTGTAATACCAGCCCGCTTAAGCGTTGACGTACGCCACGCCCCCGGTCGTCATGGCTCGGCTTGACCGGGCCATCTGTAAATGCGCATTGGTTTTGAGTGATGACCCGGTCAAGCCGCATAGGCATTAGGTTAAGCCTTTCCAGGGGAATTCCATTTGTCGTTTCCGTTTTCGTCGTGGGTTGGCGAGCAGAGCGAGCATTGCCTGATCGGCGCTGAGCAAAGCGGCGAGCGAAAGCCGTCCAAGCTGCAAAGCCGCGCGAATGGTATCGATGATGAATTTCTGGATCCGCCAGACTGAATGATGTTTGCCGGTCTCAGCATGGTCCAGAGGGGGAAGATTCCAGGATTTCCTGGCAAATGTCTTCGGTCAGCAGTGCGAGAATGAGGTGCGGATAGATCCAACTTCGCCCGCCGGCGTCGGTCCGGGTGGGTAATTTGTCCACCCGGATCAGCGACTTCAGCCGTTTGAACGCCAGTTCGATTTGCCACCGCAGCCGATACACCGCGCAAATATCGGCAGCCGGAAACTCTTCCGCCAACGAGGTGGCCAGTATCAAAAAACCCGCCGCGAGCAACGTGTTCGGATTGAGATTGCTCTGCTGTTTGCTGGCGGCGCGGCGGATCTTCGTGCGTGCGATCTCGACCTTGTCGGGCGGCAGCGGCAGGATCGCCAGGCGAAGCGGCAGCTTGCAAATACGCTTGCCGCGGCCATACAGCGCCACCCCGGCCCATTCGTTCGGCGTGGGATTGTCGGCCGCGGGTGGCCTTTCCGCCATCTCGGTCAGAGTGGCGATCAGATCGAAAGGCGAACCGTCGGCGTTCTCCAGACGCAATGAGTTCCAGCCGATCCGGACAATGTAATCCCCGGTTCTGTCGCCATAAGGCCGGAGAAAAGCGGCCATGTCCCTCGCCCGTGCGTAACCCCGGTCGGCAATCGCGATCGTGCCTTCCGCCGGCGGGCCATAGGTCAGGGTCTCCGGGCCTTTCTCGTCGGTCAGTTCCAGATGGCTGAAGCTCGCGCTGCCCAGATCGTAGACGGCGTGGATGCGCCAGTTGGTCCCTTTGCTCCCCGGTTGGCTGAGGCTGCTGGAATCGTGCAGGTGAAGGCACCGCCCGCGCCAGGGCGATGATGGCGCCGGCGCGCGGGCCGTCAGCAACCGACGGACGATCGCGGCGAAAAAAGCGACCGATTGATGCCGCCGGTCGCTCAACGAGGGGGCGGTGAGTTGGCAAATCCCGCTCCCATGCGCCCAGGCGGCGGTCTGGGGCAGGCTCATGCCGCCGGGGCCGTGCGCCAGGCCGAGGCGCAGCAGGTCGGAGCCATCCGTGATCTCGCGGCGGCGCAGAAGGGCCTTGGTCTCGCGGGCCAGTTGATTGAGGTTGAGGTCGGCCGGCAGTCGATCGAGGACGGTCAGCCATTCGGAGTCGAAGGAAGATGCGGTGTTGGGCATCTCCGCTACGAATCGTACGGACCCGCGTCGGGGGAAGCATTATTTTCTCCCCAAAAGCGTTATCCTAATGCCTATGCGGTCAAGCCGGGCCATGACGTGAATGGCGAGAGTCAACGCTTAAGCGCGCTGGTATAATACCAGGTAACCGAAAGGTTGACTCGTTATCACAACGTCATGGCCCGGCTCGACCGGGCCATCACTCAAAGCCATCACGCATTTACAGATGGCCCGGTCGATCCCCCGATCAAGTCGGGGGAGGGCCATGACGGGTGGGGTGGCAGTGTGTCAACCTTTCGGTCACCTGGTATAAGGTCAGCCACGTAACAAATAAATCGGGCTCGACCACATCCGGTGGCCATCCTCCTGTTGAACACGTACGAACAGCCGCGCCTCGCCGCCTTTGGGCACATTGACCTTGCGGCGCAACGACAGCCGCCGCCCGGTCATGACCGCCGGTAAACGCTGCAAACGGATAGCGCGCTCGAGGCCGCCCGCCTCGAACACCAGCGGTACGATGCCCAGAGCGGCAATCTCCGCCGTGCCCGATACCGGCGTTGTGCGGAACGACAGTGACCCTTGCGCGGCCTTCTCCAGCCAGACGTCGATCGCGCCGTAATTTCCGGTGGTGACCGCCTTCCAGGCCAACGAGGTATCGTCTTGCCTTTGGATGCCGCGATCGAGGTTCCAGTGATTGATCACCGCGGTGCGCTCGATACGGTTGCCGGATATTTCCAGGGAGCCGTCCCAGTTGGTCGTGCGTGCGCGTCCGCGATACTCGGCGCCTTCGTAGACCAGCCGGATGCGCGCACCGAGATCGGCCGCGGTGTACGGCCGCACGGTTTCCAGTAAGTCGAGTCCATCGAATAGATCCAACCGCTCGATCGGAGCGGAGCCTACAACGTCGATGATCAGATCGACGGAATCGGCATTCACCCGAGCGATGTCGCCCATCATCAGACGGCCCACCGGGGTGGTCGCCGGCACGCCGGGCAAAGCCGGATCGCGCTCGAACAGATGGCCGCCGGATGGCAGGTCCACCGCGACATCCAGCAATGCGCGGTTGCCCGTCGTCGCATAATGCCGGCGGCGGCGCATGGAACGGAATATCGCGTCCCGGTCCAGCCGTTCGGCGAGAAAGCACGTCAACCCGCCATAGCTGCCGAAGAACGATGCGCCGGGGTAACAGGCGCCGGGCCGGCCCTTATGGCCGTCCGAGTTCGCCATGATCCCGACGCGATAACCCATCTCGAGCGCGTCGCGCAGGATCCATTCGAACGTTCCCCAGGCGGAGTGAACCTCCACGGACGTTTCCAGTTCGACATCATGCGCGAACTTCACATCGGCGTAACGGCCGCCGACATGGGCGAGCACGACGCAGTCCTTGCCTTTCAACTTCGCGAACAGTTGATGAGCGTCATGGGCATCCTGGTCCTCGTCGCCGATATCGGCCGCGCCGGCGATTTGCGCGTGGGAGGAACGATGGATCGACTCTCCCTCGGTGCGATAATGCACGTTACGGTCGCCGCCGACGGCGGTGTTGGCCGACCACTCGTAACCCGGAATGCAAACGAAACGGCCAGGCGTATCGAATTCCCGGGTCAGATCGTTCAGGTCGCGCCAGAACCGGCCGGTCATCTGGAAGTCGTTGCCCTGGTGGCCCATGACGTCCAGATGCGCTTTGTCGCGGCCGAATTCGAAGTATTCCCGAGCGGTGTTGGTGCCCAGTGTTTCGTTTGATTGACCGTGCGTATCGCCCCAGTAATGCACAAGGCCGGTTTCGCCGGGGACGACTCGCAGTGGATTGGAGCGAACGATTTCGTGGCCCTGGTCATCGGTGACACGGATGGTGAGGTCACCCGGCTCGGCAACCCGCAGGTCGTCGATGACCGTCCCAAAGGAACCGGGGTTCAATTGAACGCTGCCGGGCAGGCCGCTGATGTGGCCGTCCGCGAAAAGATGGACTCGTTGGCCGCATTGGTCCGACGGATTGCCCCACTTGTCGTCGATCTTCAGCGCCAGCCGGAATGGCTCATCCACGCGCACCACGGTTGGCAGAATGGCAAACCAACGCACGCCCGGACCCGGAACCATCGCGATCTTCGGACTGTCCGGCAGCGCGACATAGTCGTAGGTTGCGATCGCATCGACCAGAACGTGGAACTCGAATGCGCTCTCGCTATATGTCTGCACGCGAATGCCGGGCGAGCCTTGCCTTCGGTCGCCGAACCGGATCGTGATGGTGTCGCCCGGCGCCAGGAAATCTTTTACGATGCCGATGTACAGCGACCGGCTCCAGGGGCGGATGTTGCGTTTGAACTCCCATTTCATTTCCATTGTCGCGTCGTTCGACGCCTCGACGGTCGTGTATCCGCCAGCCTGAGGATCGGTGAATTGCACCGGCCCGAAATCCGTCGCGAAACGAAAGCCGATTTTGATGGACCCGGTATCGTCGACGCCAAAGCGGCCGGCGGTGTAAACCAACGTGAAGCTTTGCCAGGAACCGGCCTCGAAGCTGCCCGACGGGTGCAGCGTGGCGCCGCCCATCAGGTCGGGACGGTACAGCGACGTCGGCATACGCTTCGCTCCGGCTAAAATCCCCGCCGAGCGATATCCATGGCGAAATACGTCAGGATCAGATCCGCGCCGGCGCGTTTAATCCCGCCCAACGTTTCCCGCACCACCCGATGCTCATCGATCGCGCCCGCCTGGGCCGCGAATTTGATCATCGCGTATTCGCCGCTCACCTGATACGCGGCCAAAGGCAACAGGCTACGTGCGCGCACCTGGCTTAAAACATCCAGATAGGGCAAGGCGGGTTTCACCATCAGGATGTCCGCGCCCTCCGCCTCATCGGTCAGCGATTCACGGATCGCCTCGCGCCCGTTCAACGGGTCCATCTGATAGGCCTTGCGATCGCCCTTCAGGTCGCATCCCGCCGCCGCACGAAACGGACCGTAAAACGCGGAGGCGAACTTCGAAGAGTAAGCCATGATCGGCAGTTCGGAAAATCCACCGCCATCCAGCGCTTCGCGGATGGCGGTGACCTGACCGTCCATCATCGCGGACGGCGCGATCATATCGGCGCCCGCGCGCGCGGCGACAACCGACTGGCGGGCGAGATTGGCGATGGTG
>Ga0207051_1119_pt1 | contig 11478 bp, 6 predicted proteins | sample Alteio_BWMinCont_61_FD_153292 | JGI IMG/M metagenome (GOLD analysis project Ga0207051, IMG submission 153292) | Enriched cells from forest soil in Barre Woods Harvard Forest LTER site, Petersham, Massachusetts, United States -... | ecosystem: Environmental > Terrestrial > Soil > Temperate forest >...
AATTGACCTCTATGCCTTCTTTTTTCAGCCCTTCTTCAATACCTTCGGCAATGGCACGGGCCTGACGGTCGGATGTCCCTGTAGCAATGACAAAAAAATCACAAAAATTAACTAACTCACGCATGTCTAATATGACAATGTCCTGCGCCTTGGTGTCATCAGCAAATGTTGCAACCTTTTGGGCTAATTGCTCGGACTTTAAAACTTTCTTACGAATAAAATTATCCCTTGGCCTTACTTCTTTTTAAGTTTAGCGGCCTGGTCCTTGCTTAACACGCGCCAGCATTCATGCGTACCTTTAAGGGATTTGGTGACAGCGAAAAAACGCCCGCTTTTTTCTTTCACTGAATAATTGTCAGAATCAAATTTGGCTTTGGTCTTCACATCGTAGAAAGATAATTTCTCCATCCATTCCTCCTGTTTTATACTATTGCTGATTGATAAACTCTGTTAATAAAACTTTATTAAATCTAACCATTACGTTCTCTTGATTAGGGATGAGTCTAATAGATAATTTTTTCTTTGTCAATATGCAAAATTTCTATTCCAAATTCAAAACTTCTATTCAAAAATTATTCGGATTTTAAAGAACGTCCCATCAAATCCTTCATGGCATTTTTAGCTGGCTTATTTTCAAAAATGATCTTATAAACTTCCCTGACTATAGGCATGTCCATTTTTTTCTTTTGACTCAAATGATACACAGCACGGGCCGTCACAACGCCTTCGGCCACGGCATTCATACCGCCTAACACGTCCTTTATTTTTTCCCCGCGCCCCAATGCTTCCCCGACACTTCGATTACGGCTGCTGGGACTAAAACACGTGGTCACCAAATCCCCCAAGCCTGTGAGCCCATAAAATGTTTCCTGACGGGCGCCCAAAGCCATTCCCAGGCGGGTTATCTCAGCAAGGCCCCGGGTCAAGACCGCGGCCTTAGCATTGGTCCCAAGTTTTAAGCCATCGCAAATTCCGCAAGCTAAAGCTATGACATTTTTGACACTGCCGCCGAATTCAACGCCAATTACATCCGTGTTTGTATAAATACGGAAAGTATCTGAATTAAAGACTTTTTGGATTGAGCCCGCCAACTTTTTATCCTTGCAGGCCGCCACCGCGGTGGTTGGTATCTGTTTGGCAACCTCACCGGCAATGGTTGGTCCGGACAAGACAACTAAGGGGACTTTAGGCAAATACTCCTGAATGATTTGGGACATTCGCTTAAAAGACCTTGGGTGTATGCCTTTGACCACGCTGACAAATATTTTACCTTTATACGAAGTGTTTCGGATTTTGCTTAAAGTATCAGATAAATACTCTGAAGGTGTCGAAAGGACAATCAGGTCTCCAAATGAAATGGCTTCATCAATATCGGAAGTTAACCGTACTTGAGAAGGGATTTTAATGCCGGGTAAAAACTTTTTATTTTCGCGGGATTTCGTGCTTTGAGCAATACTTTTCGCAAATGCGCCCCAAAGCATGACCGGATATTTTTGACGGCTCAAATGAATGGCCAGGGTCGTTCCCCAGCCTCCGTCGCCGATGATGCTGATTTTTTTAATTATCTTCATATTTGTCATTCCCGCGAAAGCCGGAATCCAGAATCAACGCCAAATGAAAATCTCCCTCCAGATTTCAAACATGTAAGCCGCGCCCCATTTTAAAACCTGTAATTTGCGCTCCCCGCCTTCACGGGCCGGTTCATCGCCGGGGATATCGGCAACTTGTAATCTGCGCTTGGCCGCGCGGATTGATAAAAGCGGCTCCCAGCTGATTTTTGTCCTGAATAATTTCTCTTCAAACGAATAACTGGAATCTTTATCTAAATCCAGGTCATATATTAATTTTTTAGGATATGCACGGTAAATGACCATGGCATCGGTATACTTGGAGCCATGTAAAAAATTGATGCATCCGGTAAATAACCTGTTGCCAAAAGCAGTCACTGCATCATCGTCATAGCTTTTGGCACCCTCGGCATACCGCGACACAATGCACATATCATAACCTTCTTTGACTTTGGCGATACAAGCAGGGATAAGTTCCGGAATGGAATTACCATCAGGACTAAAGGTCAGGATAATGTCTCCTTTAATGAAGGGAAGCGCGTCCATATAAGCGCCGCGAATGCCCGGGGTTTGCTGGATTACCACATCATAGCCCATTTCACGGGCAATGTCAGCGGTGCCATCCTTGGATTTGCCGTCAACGATCAAAACCTGGTCCACCCATTCCCTCTTAACTTTGGGCATGACTGAACGCATACCCACCGCTTCATTTAAAGTCGGCACCAGCAAGGTTACTTTCATACACATCCTTTATATTTGTGTCATCCCTGAATTAATCGTATGTCATTCCCGCTTCTTATACTGTCATTCCGGCGAAAGCCGGAATCTTTGGAGCGGGAGAACGGAATCGAACCGTCGTTACTAGCTTGGAAGGCTAGAGTTCTACCACTGAACTACTCCCGCGCTTGATCAATAAACACTGGTGGGCAGGGAAGGATTCGGCGCCCTACGTTCGTCTTCGCCTCATCTACGGCGAAGACTCACTCCGGGTCGGCCCCCCGCCCTATAAAGTCCTCCTATTCGTCGGACTTTATAAACAGGGCTCCATTCTCATCCTTCCAATACACCAATAGTAATTCTTTAATATGGGCAGGGAAGGATTCGAACCTTCGAAGCGCGAACGCAACAGATTTACAGTCTGTGCCCTTTAGCCACTTGGATACCTGCCCGAAACATTGTCATTCCCAACGTCTATTTATTGTCATTCCGGCGAAAGCCGGAATCTATCTGGAGCTGGCTAGAGGCTTCGGCGCCCTCCGCTCTCCTCGCCGCTTCTGGCGGCTCGGTTCGCTCCGGGTCGGCCACTCGCCCTAGAAACTCCTCCTATTGTCGGAGTTTCTAAGCAGGGCTCATTCTCAGCCTCTCGCAATATCAAAAAGCTGGCTAGAGGCTTCGAACCCCCGACCTGCTGATTACAAATCAGCTGCTCTACCAACTGAGCTAAGCCAGCGAAATCTCTAACTACTTTAAATATATCAACTTGCAACAACATGATCATTGAAAACTTTTTCACTTTTTATGCTTGGTGTCCAAATAGTGTCCATCTTTTTTGACAAAACATCTACCGCCCGAGACTTATAATTTGGTGATAAATGTGAATATCTTAATGTCATTTGAACGGACTTATGTCCAAGCAATTCACGCACTGTGTTTAGATCTATTCCCGACATCACTAATTGACTGGCAAATGTATGGCGAAGATCGTGAAAGTGAAAATCTTTTATACCCGATTTTCTAAGAGCAGTCAAGAAGCTTTTCTTAATATCTCCAATAGGTGATCCATCTTTTTTGCAAAATATATATTCACTATTAGGGTTTCTTCTTGTGTTGATTAAAGACGTTTTGACCTGCTCATTAATAGGGACTTCTCTCTTTTCCCCGTTTTTGGTATTATGCAAATAAAGCACGTTTCTTTTGATGTCCACATCCCGCCATTTGAGTCCTAAGATTTCACCCCTGCGCATTCCGGTATTGAGCGCAATTACAATAATGCTCCTTAAATACGTTTTGGAATTGACTAATAGTTTAGCAATTTCTTCCTGTTCAAGAAACCTCATTCTTTGATTGTTTTCTTTAAACAGCTTGATCTGTTTCATAGGGTTGTTACCTGTAAATTTCTCCCATGTAATGGCTTTATTGAATATGCTTTTAAGACAGGCTAAATTTCTATTGACCGTTGCCGGAGAGACCTCGCTGGCTCTTTCCTGTTTAAATTGGTCTATTAAATGCGGTGTTATTTCATGCAGATATTTTCCCGAGAAACTTCTTTTTAATATTCGAATATATACGGCATCTGACCTATACCAAGACTTATTATTGACCTTTGAATGCAGCTTAAGGTATTCATCAGCAAAATTCTCAAATTTAATTTTAAACTTTTGCTTTTTATCCAAAAATTTACCTTCGGCAATTTCGACCAAACGTTTTTTCAATACCGTTTCAGCCAATACTTTGCTTGAACCGATTTTCTCTCTTCGTCTGATTCCTTCCGCTCGATATTCAATATAATAATTCTTTTCGTTGGATTTGATTGCGGCCTGAATTCCACAACCGGAACATTTAAAACACAAAGCATCGTTATAAACATTACGTCCCTTCCTGCATTTTGGACAATACACGCGATTAAAAATGGCCATTTTTTTGTTAACCTTTAAAAAACCGGATCATAATAATGAAAAATGAATATTTTTTAACCCTTCTGACACGCTCCCTATATTCTGGCTCGTGGAAACGACAAAACTTGGGGCCTTTATTTTCCCAGTTAATTTATGCCACCTCGAAATATTCTTTACTTTTGATGACACAATGGTCGAAGATAATTTAATTTCTAAAGGATATAGGTTGTTTCCTGATTCTAAAAGAATATCGACTTCGACCCCATCAGTGCTCCTAAAAAAATAAAGATGCTTCTCATCACCCCAAATAGATAATCTCTTAAATATTTGCGAAACACACGCTGTTTCAAACAACGCCCCAGCCATCGGCCCTTTTAACGCATGTTCTGCCTCTTGTAGACCAACCAAATAACAAACAAGTCCTGTATCCATAAAATAACACCGGGGAGTTTTAATGATTCTTTTACCAAAATTATTATGATAAGGCATTAAAAAGAAAATCAGCCCGCTGGCTTCAAGCAAGGTCAACCATTGTTTTATCGTTGGTAATGATACCCCTAACTCTCTTGATAATTCAGCGGTGTCGATCTGTTGGGCCGTCCTTGCCGCCACTAACTGAACAAATCTTTCAAAATCTCTTAAATTGGTATCTTTTATATGACCCCTGACATCTTTATCAATATATGTCTGCACATAGCTTTTAAACCATATTTTCCTTGAATCTTTATTGCTAAATAAACTCTCTGGGTATCCACCTTTTAATATCCAATCCCCTACTGAAATTTTATTCGAATTAATTGCTGACGCCTCTTTAAGATCAGTAATATAGCCTTCTATACCCTTAACCGTTTGATTAGTAGTATGCAAAATTTCATCTATTCCAAAAGGATATAAATGCAATATGGCTATACGGCCGGCCATAGATTCACTAATTCCCTTCATTAAAGCCCATTGCTGAGAACCTGTAAGTATCCATTGGCCAGGTTTATTGTCTTTGTCTGTCCTGGCCTTAATATAAGAAAAAAGTTCAGGAACATTTTGTATTTCATCAATAATGACCGGAGGAGCGTGTTCTTCTAGGAACCCTCTAGGATCTTGGGAGGCATTAGACCGGACATCCATTTCATCAAGAAGGACATAATTGTAGCCCTTAAACAGATGCTTAACCAACGTGGTTTTCCCTGCCCTGCGAGGCCCCCCTACAAAGATCGCCGGAAAGGATTTTGCCGCTTGAATGAGCGTTGATTCAAGGTTTCTTTTTATATACATGTTTGACATTATAAAGTACTACTTTAGTTTGTCAATATATTTTATTCATCAAAAATCTTCATCAATCAAAATCATCCAACAAATAACCCAAAAACCAAATAACCTAAAAATCATAATCCAACCGAAATCAACAAAACTCAACCACACAACCCAACACAACCATACCTACCTAACTCAACTCATACAACTAAACTACCCTTACCTTACTACCACTAACCACACCCACCACCAATCATCAAAATACCTACCTCTCCCATTTCCAATAGTTCCCGACCTCTATCCCCCGCTTAACCATGGTTGGGGGAGAGAGGTCGGGAACGTTTTTGGGTGCTTCATCCCAAAAAACTATTGGAAATGGGAGAGTTACAGAGGCCAAAAGGTACAAAACCAGAACACGTTTGTTCATGTTTTGTTCAGGTTTTGTTCAATGACTTATGGACTAATTTGCAGATGTGAAAATTCAGGCGTTTGGCTTGCGGGTTTGATGGAAAGAATAACGGGATCTAAGCCTTCAATATTACTTAATTGGGCCAAGTCTTGTTGACTCAGAGGCAGCGGCACACCATGGCCGTCACGCTTGATTACCAAATTCAAATTAGCAGAGTTTAAGTCGATACCACCTCGTGTCATAACAGGATTTCGCTCATACATCCCTGGACCTTTACTTGCGGTCATCGCCACGTCCCCTGCCGTGCTTTCAGGAAGATGACGTTTTATTTTTGAAATTGCAAGCGCATATCTGATCCCTCTGAAGGCATCGGTGCTAAATTCACGCACATTTCGGCTCCCACCCTCAATGAAGGGTTTTTCCTCTATGAGCACTGTTTTGTTTACAGCATTCAACTCTCTAACGACGCCCCCTTTGCGTTCGATAAAATGCCGTTTTCCACTAAAAAAACCATAAAAACTAAAATCTACCTCATCTCCCACTTCGACCCTGCCATCAAATATATCATCCCCTTTAGCCGGTACTTTTAAGGCGTCTTCTTCGGCTTTGCGCCGCAAGTTTTGGATTTCAGCCAATTTTCGTTCGATCGCCGATTGATAATCACTTAAAGCACTGTTGGCTACACTGATAAGATCAGGATTATTAAAAGGACTAACAATGCTTATTCCATTGGAAAGTGTTTTGAACTCAGGGATCTTATTCAAAACCGTCCTGACAACGACTCGTTTTCCTTTTCTTATTGTGAGTACGCCTGATAAATTTGGACCCGAATCTGTTATGATCAAAAAAACGCCGTCATCTTCCCCTAATTCTCCTGCGTCCCTGTAACTTTGTATGACTTTGACATTAAATCCGCGTCCCGGCTCATCCCTTTCTAAGGATTTTTTAAGCCTATTGCCTTCTTCAAGATTTGGATTAATGATTAAAATATGCGGTTGAGGTTGACGACTATCCATCGCCGCATCGATACTTATACCAGCTATAGCCCAAGCAACATTTACATTAATATTTTTTATGAAATAATCCGCCCTTTCTGTAGGAACGACTCTACGCTTGTTTTTATCAAAAAAATATTTAATTCCGCCAATTTCATCTTTTGTAGCCCGTCGCGCTTTATTCCAAATCTTGGCAATTTCACTTCTTCCATCATCTGGTAATCGAAAAGGTACAGGAGATATGCGCTCTATGTCATCTAGATTAAGTACACGAAATTTATTATTAATATCACCATTCCCGTCTATAACCCCTAAGTCTTGAAATTGAGCCCATAGCCATGGACCATAACGACCAGTGGCCAGCGTAAACATGTCTTCATTAAGAGTATCAGCATAAATAAATTCCGCCCGAGCAAAGGAATCAGTTGCACCATAAATTGATATATTTTTTAAACCTGCTTCAGACAACCTATGTTTTAAAGCGCCTGTCCCCCCGGAACCTTCACAGCTATCAAAAAAAATATTAGATCCTGAGGTTAATACCTCCCCTAAAGCAAACTTATTACCATTGGGTAACGTATACGATAATGGTAAAATACCTTCTATTGAAGGAGAATAGTTTAGCCCAAAATTTATATGGTAAGATTTTCGAAGAACACCTAAAACCTCTTGGGAATAATTGCCTGCGATTTCGCTGATTCTCGGGTCTTCCAAACTCTTGTTAAGATTTGGTAATAACTGGTCTCCAGGAATTACCTCTAAAAATCTATCGGTGGCCAAAGCATTTAAAATTTTCTCACCCTCTCCATTCAAACCAATTCCCCTAATCTTTGATGTTGGGAAAGGACTCGTGCTCCCGTGACCTCCTAAAATAATTGTTGAAATATGATACCCATCTATTTTTGCCTCTATAAATGGTTGCTGTGAATCTGAAGGTACGTTCTCTTCATAATATAAAAGAACCTGCCCACCATCTTTTTCTCTCTCAATAGCTTGTTTAATTAAACCATTATCATTAAAAACACCATTATGATCTGTCCCTGCATATAACGCTACAATCACCTGGCGGCCTCTATATTTGCTTACGTTTGACCTCGATGCAAAAAGGTGTTGCCATGTTTCTGGTGTAAAACGGAACACGGAATAAATCCCTAACTCTCGCGCTTGGCTTAACAAATCGTACATTCCTAAATTTTCTGAACCAGCGCTGTCTCTTCCCCTATTAACCAACTGGTCTAACCATTGCCTTCCTGCGACTGGCCCCATAGCCACAGCAATTATTCTTCTTTGAAGAGGAGAATTATAAACTTCTTTTAAAATTTGCCATTGATTATTAACACCAGTCAGTAAAGCCAGGAAATTAGTCAATGCCTCTTTAGGAGTAGACCATTTTTGGGCTTCCAGCAAAATTGGCCAAAGCCTATTAAAATCGCCTTCATTTCGTACAGTTCTCCGTGTCGCCGCCTCAACAAACTTACCGTCTATTCTAAAGCGCACTTGTGTCGGTGAAACTTTCTCCCATACAGTAAATTGATCATCGGGATCGAAATCCGTACCTTTAATTGATGAGATTTCAGAGAGTCTTGATATCTCAATGATTCCCATATGATTTATTTCTCTTTCTTCATTCAACTTTTGTAAAAGATTGGCAACTTCTGGGGTATTAACAAAATCTTGAACAGAATGCCTTTTCAAATATTGACCAATAAATTCAGTAAGAGAATCAGCATCATTTTCAGTATTTAAAAAATCATTAACCGCAAGTGCCACTATATCAGCATTAGAACCAGAAAAAAGCGGCGTTAGGCTATATAATGCTTTTTTTGCTACTTTGTAACCAATATATTGAGGATTACTAACAATCTTTATCAAATATTGCTTAATTGCTAAAACTAAGCGCGGATCAGAAATGTTAATTTTCGTAAAATCAATTTTTGATAATGCAGTTATCGCATATTCTCCAAATGGTACATGCTTCTCTAGCCATGCTAATACCGTTTGTTCAATATTGGAATTATAAGGATAGCTAAGAAGCTCGGCCACTGCACGTGCTTGTTTTCCAATGATATCTTTTGTTGGTTCGTAACGGAGATCTAACAATAATTTTTCAACGCGTACTCTCCTTAAAACACTTAAAACTTCTGGACTATTCTTCCCGGCAATACGTTGAATATGTTCTTCATCCAGCGGTTCATCATGCAAGAAGAGATTCCCATCAGACTCATATAAAATGCCTTTTTCTTTTAAGTTACTTAAGAGAGCATCTCCGTTAGCACCAATCTTAGTAATATCTGTTTTGGCAAAAATCATTTGGTTAATATCCTTATTCTTACGAATTGTCTCTGCTTGAACACGAACCCCTTCCTGGTAATCATTCCACAAATAATTTACTCCATATGCCAATGGAAATGTTACACCAATAGTTATGGCAGCCCTTTTCAGCCATACATTCATCGCCGCATCATTCTTCTTTTCCCCTGCTTCTGCTCCTGCCCTCGTCTCGTTTGAAGGACTAATCTTTCCCGCGGCTTGTTTACTTGCGGCTTCTTTATCTGTTATTAACTTTCGATGAACCAAGTCCTTAATATCTTTAAGCCCATCCCATTGAAGTTCTTTATCTGCTCTGTCTAATAAATTATCCAAAAACTCCACATCTGTTATTCCTGGCAACTCGTCTATATATTTCTTTGCTCGAGAGTCACCCGAGACTTCTAATACTCTTTCTACGTGCGTTTTCAATTCATCCACAGTACTAATTATAAATGGAGAATCTAATCCTTGCTTACCCTCTGTTGCATTCATTGCCGCATCCCATTGAACTTTTGTACCATTTAGCGAATTTAAGTCATTAATTTGAATTAGATGCGTACCGGTAACCTTATCAGTTGTAACCTTAAAAGTAAAATGCCTGGATGACAATGCGCCATCATTTATTTGATAATTGCCTAACGTACTGCCTACTGTGAATTCCGTATTTAAAGAAACCGTTCTTTCTGAACCCAGTTCTGAACCGTCCTTTTTATCATACCTTCTAAATTTCACAATCCCATTCTCGACCCAAACCCTATAACTATAATTTCCTGCAGTAATCCATACAGAATCTCTAAAAGATTCTTTCATGCTTCCGCCTTTACGACTTCCCCCTAAAATTCGTGTATCGGATTTGACTTGAGAGATGCCATAAGTTTCTAAAACCTCTTTTTCAGCAGCTTGAATGTTTTCTCTATAATCAAAAACATTTAAAATTTCGCTTAACTGATTATCCTGATATCGTTTCCCGTTAAGGCCCCAAAAATCCTTTAACCCTTTAATAATTTTTTCCGCATTAGTCCGACTTAGATTGGTAGGGCCAAAACGTAAAATCTTTAATAATATAGGAGTCATTGTAATCCTGCCTAAAAGGAATAATGCCATTTGATGTTCGCCTTTCAAGCCTTCAAGTAAAATATTGATTTCATTATCATCGACTTTTTGGATTTTTAGGTCCCTCAAAGCATCCAGTGTATGCAAATTGTTTAAGCCCTCTTCATCTACATTCTTCAATATATTTTCTAATTTATCTTTATCGTTAATCATCGCCGCGTTTGCTTCTACCATTGCAAAGCCTGCAACTTCGTCTTGTCTCTCGTCTTCTCCCATTGCTTTATCTCCAAGGGCTTCATCCCCCGTTATCCCCACAACATTATGTCCAAACACTTTTGCGGCCATTGCAAAATCCCCTGTTCCGCCTGAAAAATATTTTCTTGGAATCGTTTCACTCGTATATTTATCCACATCTTCTTTAATGAAATTGAACACGCCTTTTTTGTATGCTTTTAGGTATTGCCGGTAAATCCGTTCATTGGTTCGAGGATCCTGGTCAACTCCCTTGACCCTCGCTTTATTAGCGTAAATCTGGCCTAACAAGGATTGCTTGAGTTCCCGCTTAAACCACGTAGCCAACAACATTCCACTATATACTTGCCGTAAGGCCGCAAAATTCTTGTCTTCATTAACCTCGCGCTGTAATTCGGGAAGGACGATTTCACGGACGATTTTGGATGCAATGGTATGTGTCTTATCGATGGGTATGCTCTGGATGCCTGAATGCTTTTGCAAGGACAAATAATCTTCTTCCAGCATCACCCGTAAATGGTTCTTTAACACATAGGCGGTATTGCCCTTCTCATAAATGAGTGCGTCATCAGGAAGTATCCAAACCTTATTAAACGTATTCACCGGTATATTGGTTGTCCCATATTGCTTTTGGGCTTGTGTATAGATCCTGTCCCAAAATTTCTTTCCCAAATTGTCTTCTGGATAAATCAAAGAAGCAGTGATTTGTTTGAGCATGTAATCCTCAGCCAGAAGATCACGTCCCATCTCTGTTTTACCAAAATCATCCTTAATAATACGGTCTTTCTCATATGGGCTGAGATTCACCCATTGATCATCATCAGGAATGGCAAGCGAGGCCAAGAAGTATTTGGTTAGCTTGGTATATTCTTCTCTTTTTTGGGCATCAGTCAGCACCTTGTCGCCTTTATAAATGATAAAGTCAAACTTAAGGGCATTCTCGGGATGGATCACTATTCCTTTTAAATAGGCAGGTGTATATTCAGGGCTTAGATGCACCATGGCGCCAGGCTTGGGCATAAAAGGCA
>Ga0207051_1121_pt1 | contig 11325 bp, 13 predicted proteins | sample Alteio_BWMinCont_61_FD_153292 | JGI IMG/M metagenome (GOLD analysis project Ga0207051, IMG submission 153292) | Enriched cells from forest soil in Barre Woods Harvard Forest LTER site, Petersham, Massachusetts, United States -... | ecosystem: Environmental > Terrestrial > Soil > Temperate forest >...
TTTTCGATTGAATGCAGAATCTGCTAACAGTATTGGCTGAAAAGCATGCGCTAACGGAGCCAAACACGACCTCGCGGTCCAAAGGGGAGAGAATTGGCTCGCTCGCCACGCTCACGCCGGCTCCACGCTCCGCGGCTCTCTCCGCGAGTTAGCACGATGAACTGTTTCCTGGCGAGCCGATAACGTGTGATGAGGGTAGGCAGTGGATATTCGCGGCGCTTTGGGAAACTCGCTGGATCTACGTGGCGTGATCGATTCAGTCGAGGTCCCCGGCATCTGCGACGCGAAACACGTTCGATTCATAAGCCCGGAGGCGTGCCGCGGCGTCTTCGGTGAACGCGAGTATGGCTGTGCCGTACTGTGACGGGAGTACCGGGGGACCTGCGCTGACTCAGCTTCTGGTTTCCCAGCTTCTAGTTGGCAGTACTCGCTGAACGCACGAGATGATGGCGCAGTCTTCCCCTTTGCGCAGGATCTGACGAAAAGCCGGCGTTTCTCCAGCCGGCTTCACGAATTACGAATAGCCCGGCCCGCGCGATTTCTTCCCAAGTTCGAGTGGGCTGGACGATTTGGGTCATGAAAACTAAGCGGCCCTGGCATTCGCAGCCGGCTTGTGGCTGCAGCAGACGGAGTGCGGCAGTCCGCCAACCAACTTCACCGCCAGGGAATGGGCGCACGAAGGGCAAGTGGACGACCAATCGCCACCGCACGCTGGGCATTTCTTGAGGATGAGCTGAGCGCCATCCGGCGATTTGCCGTTTACACGCCGGTCGAGGACAAAGCGACATCCGGGGTTGTTGCAGATTAGAAAGCGTTCCATAGGGGTAGCCTCCTTGAGGGCACGGTAGGGATACGTCCGAGTCCTAAAGAGGTCAATACAGTAGATATACCTACAGTCCAGTCCCTACCTAGCTACTGGTAAGCCAAAGGCTGGTCACTTGCTAAGCGGGCGGGAAATCTACTGGCTCTTGCCTAGCAGGATGCCAGAGAGTTAGCGGAGCATTCACCATGGCCTGCGCCCAAAGAACGCACCACTCGTTAGCACGGAATTTGTATAAGATAGCGCGCCGCGCATCGAGACGAAACCGGAAATGAGTCGTCGCGACAGGTTACGTTCCATCCCGGCGCGTCAAGAAAGAGAGTGCTTATGCAATGCAATTTCAAGCACAGAAGTTCATTCGCGCAACAGCTTAGCGTGGCGTTCAGTCTGCTGCTCTTCATGGCGCCAAAGAGCCTAGCCCAGACTTCGACTGTGGCCGCCACGCCGCCCATGGGTTGGAATAGTTGGAATCATTTTGCGGGAAAAATCGATGACGCAACCGTGCGCGCACAAGCCGACGCGATGGTTTCGAGCGGAATGCGTGACGCGGGATACGTCTACATAAACATCGACGACACCTGGCAGGCAGAGCGCGACGCACAAGGCGTCATTCATGCCAACAGCAGGTTCCCAGACATGAAGGCACTCGCTGATTATGTCCACGGGAAGGGCCTGAAATTGGGGATTTACTCCTCACCGGGACCGAAAACGTGCGCCAAGTTCGAGGGTAGCTACGGCCACGAAGAACAGGACGCACAAACGTACGCGGCGTGGGGCATAGATTATTTGAAATACGATCTGTGCAGCTTCGGCAAAATCATGGAGGCGGCTGATTCGCCGGAAGCGGCGCACAAATTGATGGTCGATGCCTACGAGAAAATGCACAAAGCCCTGCTGAGAACAGGCCGGCCGATGGTCTACAGCCTTTGCCAGTATGGCGCGGACGCGGTTTGGCGCTGGGGCGCTTCTGTGGGCGGAAACGCCTGGCGGACTACGGGAGACATCTCGGACAAATATTCGAGCATGACGCAGATCGGCTTTGGCCAGGCGGGCCTTGCGAAGTACGCCGGACCGGGACACTGGAACGATCCGGACATGCTCGAAGTGGGAAACGGCGGGATGAATTTGGAGGAATACCGGACGCACATGAGCCTTTGGGCTTTGCTGGCCGCGCCGCTTCTTGCAGGCAACGACTTGAGGACCATGAAACCCGAGACGATTGCTCTGCTGACGAATCGCGAGGTGCTGGCAGTCGATCAGGACCGCCTTGGCAAACAAGCAGACCGTGTTTGGGCGGAGGGCACGCAAGAAATTTGGGCGCGCCCGCTAGCGGACGGTTCAAAAGCTATCGGCATTTTCAACCGCTTCGACTGGCCGCAGAACATTGAAATCAATTTCCACGAAGTGGGTTTCAAGGGTGGCGTGAAGGCGCGCGACATTTGGGCCGCCAAAGATCTCGGCGCGCTGCCGAATAGTTACAAAGCGCGCGTGCCGCCGCATGGCGTGGTGCTGCTGCGCGTCTCAGAATAGCGCACGCGTGTCCGCTTGCTACTCCGTCGTTTAGTCGTTGATCGGAAGAATGCGGCGGCTAAACGCCAACGCCGTTGCGCGGCCTTTGGACGCGAACAAATCTGGTATCTTGAATTGGCTCTGATTCGCATTCAATCGCGAGAGTGGTGAGCGGATGATCGGGGGCATCCGTCGGCAACCCCATAAATCGTACGCGAAAGCGATCCTGTTCGAACTTAACCTCATTGCCGGATGCGAAAAGCCGCGCGGATTTTACTTTTGTCATCAGACCTGCCAATGCAACGGTTTCGCCTGGCCAGAAATAAACATGCATGTAAAGTGTGTTGCCCTGCCGCGTGAAGCCGGCAAACTCGGAAGCGTGCACCTGACAACGATCCGTCGTATGAATAGAAGCGCCATTCCGCGACATCCACTGGCCAACGTCCGTGAGAACACGCACCGACTCCTCGGGAATCGAGCCATCCGGCTTCGGACCGATGTTCAAAAGATAGTTGCCGCCATCGCGCGAACAAGAAACCAGATTCCGCACGATAGTCTTGGAGCTCTTCCAATTGTCATCGGCCCGGTGGTAGCCCCAGCTATCATTCAGCGTCATGCAGCTCTCCCACGAACGGCTCCCCTTCTCCGCGACGATTTCCTGTTCGGGGGTTGAGAAATCGCCCGGCAAACCGTTGCGGTTGTCCACAATGATGTCCGGCTGCAGCCCGAAAACCATCTTGTTCATGCGCTCGGATTCCCATTGCTCAGCAGTAAGCGGCCAATCCACGTCGTACCACAGCACATCGATTTTTCCGTAGTTGGTCATCAGCTCGCGGACGAGGCCGTGGGTATACTCGACGAATCGCTTGCGCGCTTCCGGATCGGTGGCACAGCGTGCGCCATCCGGGTGATGCCAATCCATTAGCGAATAATAGAAGCCGACGTGCAGGCCTTCGGCTCGCGCCGCTTCCACATATTCCCGCACGAGATCGCGCCCCGGCCCTTGTTGTGGCGCGCAGTAGTTTGTGAGCTTCGTATCGAAATTGCAAAACCCTTCGTGATGCTTGGTGGTCATCACCATGTATTTCTGGCCCGCTGTTTTGGCCAGCTTGGCCCAGGCACGAGCGGCATTCGGCTGCGGCTGAAAGCGTTTCGCCAGCAGTTCGTACTCACTCACCGGGATGCCTTCTTCTTCCATGACCCATTCATGCCGGCCGAGAACGCTGTACAAGCCCCAGTGAACGAACATGCCGAAGCGCGCTTCGTGCCACCACTTCATGCGGCGAACGCGGTCGGCATCCTCTGCTTCGGAAGAAGCTTGTGGCTGCGGCGCTGGGATCGCAGGTTTTCCAAATGCGGCCGCGTTACCGGAAGTAGCAGCGAGCGTGGCGAGCGAAGCGCCCGTGCCCAACAGCCAATCGCGCCGCAATATACGATTTGATCCCATGGCAACTGCCTCCAAACAGAATGGTTCCTGTTTCTGGAACGACCTACGTCGGCAAATCTCGACACAAATCAAGCCGACGCATATTCGGCTACTCCAACTTATTTTTCAAGCTTGAAGATTCTTTCCATTAGCAGCCACTTCTCGCCGGGCTTGGCATTAACGAGCGGCTTTTGAAATCTCCACATCAATTCTTCCCACTCGCGAACCTTCGGATTCTCGCGATCCGCTTTCGCTTTCGCCTCGAAAGAGAATTTCTCGCTTACTTCCATCACCATGAACATGCGCGTGCCAAGCAGATAGATCTCCATGTCTTCGATTCCGGAGTCTTTTATGCTTTTCGTGATCTCGGGCCAGATCTTCTCGTGGTAACGCTTGTACTCGGCGATCAGCTTACCGTCGTCCTTGAGATCCAGCGTTAGGCAATATCGTCTGTTCATTTTGCCTCGACGATGGCCACGGATTTCCCGGCGGCCACCCACTCTTTTGATTTAAGTCTAATCAAGTTAGAGCGCGATCGAGATGAGTATAGCCACCGTCCACGAACACGTGCTGCCCAGTGATGTGCGACGCCTGCGAGGAAATGAGAAACAGCACCATCGCGGCGATCTCACTGGGCTGCGTCATGCGCTTGCCCAGCGGTATTTTCGAGACGATGTGCGCAAGTTTTGCTTCGGGATCAGGAAACGTGCTGACCCACTGCTTGTAAAGAGGCGTGCTCACCTCCGCGGGGACCAGGGCGTTCACGCGAATGCCCGAAGAAAGCAATTCGGCCGCCCAATCTCGCGTAAGCGAAAGAATTGCACCTTTCGCCGACGTATATCCGGAAGTACCGCCCTGCCCGGTGACGGCAACCTTCGACGCAATATTCAGAATGCACCCCTGCGATTTCTTCAGCGCCGGCAGAGCGAAGTGCGCCATGTTGTAGTAATGGAAAAGGTTGAGCCGGAGCGAACTCACAAATTTGTCGGGCGTGCCGTTCTCGAGTCCAACGTTGTCGTTCGCCCCCACATTGTTGACAAGAACATTCAGCCGCCCGTACTCCTTCAGCGTTTGTTCGACCGCCCCACGGCAACTTTCGACCGATAAGACGTCCGCGGAAATCATGCTGCAGGTTGCTCCTGCGACCACCAAGTCCGTCTGGAGCCGCTTCCCCGCCTCGGCGTCCTTGTCCACAAATACGGGTATTGCGCCCTCGCGGGCGCAGCCGCGCGTGATGGCCTCCCCGATTCCTTTGGCACCGCCAGTAATCAGAACAACCTTGTCTTTGAGCTGCAAGTCCATCAGCTGCCGCCTTTAAACCGGATCAATTCTCAATGATCTTCATTCTCGACTGAGCTGGACATCTGGCCAACTCAGTGGCCATCAAGATAGTGCGTTTCAGCCAGGTTTCTCAACCTCGCAGCGGCGCCTTCCGCGGTGATGTCGCGTTGCGGGCCGGCGAGCAGCTCGTAACCCACCATGAATTTTTGTACCGTGGCGGATCGCAGCAGAGGCGGGAAGTAGTGTGCATGGAAATGAAACTCCGGATGAGTCTCGCCGTCCGTGGATGCTTGGTGGAACCCCATCGAATAGGGAAAGGCCGTTTCGAATAAATTATCGTAGCGAATGGTCAATCTTCGCAGGATATCCGCGAGATGTCCCTGCTCTGTGTCGTCCAACTCCGTAAGGCTCGACGCGTGGCGGCGGCTCAAGATCATCGTCTCAAACGGCCAGACGGCCCAGTAAGGCACGAGCGCGACAAATCCCTCGTTCTCACAAACAATGCGCTCTCCATCCTCAATTTCCAGGCGCAGATACTCACACAACAAACATTTCTCGTTCGATTCCAGAAACTCGCTCATGGCCAACTGCTCTCGCACAGGTATATTCGGCACTTCTTCATTGGCCCAAATTTGGCAGTGCGGATGCGGATTGCTGGCGCCCATGAGTGCGCCACGGTTTTCAAAGATTTGTACGTGTTTCACCCAGGGCGCGTCACCCAACTCTTGGTACTGCTGCGTCCACACCTCAACAACCCGCTTCACTTCTTCTTGTTTCATGCGAGGTATGGTTAGATCATGGCGAGGCGAAAAGCACACCACGCGGCAAATCCCTCTCTCCACACTCGCAACGATCAAACCGTCCTGGTCCGTTTCGTAGGGCGAAACATTGGGCAGCATAGCGGGATAATCGTTGTCGAAGACAAACGTCTCGGTGTAGGCGGGATTCCACAATCCTTCCGCCCGGACATTTCCGGGGCACAGATAGCACTCCGGATCGTATTCGACGGCCGGCGGTGGCGCGGTCTTGTCGACTTTCCCCAGCCAGGGACGCTGCGTGCGATGCGGCGAGACCAGCACCCATTCGCGCAGAAGCGGATTCCAGCGGCGGTGCGGCGTAGTGCGAAGATCTATTCCGTTCATATCCTGCTTAGCCAACCCTGCCATTCATCTTCGGCTTGTGGAGTGTACTTCGATTCGCGGTAGAGGAAAACTAAGACTGAGCGGCATGAGACATAGGTAACACATTGTACCGGACACATAGTTGACATTTTCTCCCCTTAGAGGGGAGGGAGCGATGCCTTGGAAGGAGTGTTCGGTAATGGATGAGAGACTGCAGTTTGTGGCTCGCCGGCTAGCCGGCGAGCCGATGGCGGAACTTTGTAGGGAGTTTGGCATCTCCCGCAAGACCGGTTATAAGATCTTGATCGTTATCAGGAATGCGGCATGCAGGGGCTTACGGACCGAAGCCGACGTCCGTATCGCTATGCCAACCGACTCCCATTCCAGGTCGAAAACTTCATCTTGAAGGTAAAGCACGAGCACCATGCTCTAGAGCAACGACATCGCGTAGTCCGCGAGACTAGTGTTCAAATCAGACTCCTCGAACATCTATTGGGCTTGAGTCGGTCCATGCGTAGTGCAGTTACTGCCGAAGAGTTTAGAGGCACTTCGACAGTGTGTAGTTTCCCTTGCGACCAACTGTAGAAGCATGTTGCCAAAATGAAAAAAAACGCACTCACGCCTAAACAAATATCCTCGGTCGCTTGTCCTACCTGTGGTGTCCCTTCCGGGAAGTGCTGCGTGCTGCATTCAGGTCTTCCTCGTTCGCAATCACACGTAGACCGTAAGTTTGCCGTTTTGGAAGCCATCGAGAAGAAACCGGGCTAACTCCCGATACCTTTGTGCTTATTGGTACAGACAGGCGAACTGCGGCCTACCAAAGTCATTTTATTAGCACGCCGATTTGTTCGAGAAAGACAGTCGGCAACCGTTGGAAAAGAAACATCCCACAGAGTCAGTCCCGTGCTCCTGCGGTAAGTTCGTCTGGAAGGGCTAGTGGCACTGAGCTAAATTTCGACACGCCGTTGGCGTTGGTTAGCTCCGAGGGTTCCTTCTCCGCTGTCCGCGCTGTAATTTACCCTCCGAAGTCTCAATCACGTTCGAAGTTTCAATCTGAACGCATCCACCATTTTGTATACGCTCTGGATTTGCTGATTTTCCGGGCGTATTCTAGGCCCACACGTCGGGTACGCTCTTACACAAGGAGGTCACATGGCAGACATCCAGCGAATCAGCGCGCAACAAGCGCACGCAAAGACAAGAGCAAACCAAGCCCTGCTAGTTTGCGCATACGAGGACGAGGCGAAATGCCGGATGCTAAATCTGGACGGGTCCATATCCTTCTCCAGCTTGGAGTCACGGGCGGCGTCGCTGCCGAAGACACAGGAAATCATTTTCTATTGAGGTTGACCCGGCGAAGCCAGCGCTGTCGGTCAGGCAGCGAAATATCGAAAGCAAGGTTTTACCAACGTCAAGGTGCTAGAGGGCGGTGTGGGAGCGTGGAAGGCCGCTGGTTACTCAATGACCTGAAAAAGGAGTCCCGCCGACCCGTTTTTGGGGCTTACGTGCGGCTTCATGAGCTTTCCCAGCCCAGACCCCTCATGCCAGTAATCCGACGCAAACTCGCATCGCCCGCACCGCAGCAGCCGACTGACCAACGCGGTATGAACGTCAAAGCCGCCGCTGTTCGATGCTGATACACCGGGCGGTCCCGCTTACTTCGGTTTCGACGGCATTCCTTCTTAAAGCTTTAACCAATTTTCCGCGCAGTTCAGAAAATTCCGCATCACACTGCCCTCCGGATACGTTTTCGCCAACTCCAGCACGGGCTGTACCGCCGCTTTGACTTTCTCGGGATAATGCTGAACGACCACTTTAAACAGTGCTCTGGTTATTTTGTCGTGCAAAACTATTTGGTCGTGCGTAACTTGCTCGCGAGGAGGTAAGAGTTCGCCCCTTTCATATTTTTCGACCACTGCAACGTCAACTCCGGCTAGGTCAGCGATATCTTGCTGGGAAAGGCCGAGATGTTCTCGGGCGTTAATGAAGGCCGTGTATCGGGCTTGGTCCATGTCAGACTCCGTTCAAATTGTTTATCCATCTCACGTTTTTCTATCCACCGCAGGCCAACTGACGAATGCGAATATCCACAGAGCCACGAAGTTCACCAGCGAAATAAACATCAGGAGAGACCATAATCCGCTGTGCCCGGTTCTGTTTAGGATTCGCCACACCGGAAAGACAAGAATTATGAGAACGAGAGCCATCATCACCAGTGGATTGCCTAGTAGGTGGTTCATCATTTCACCTCTCTCAGCGCGCTCTGAATCGCCGCGACGAGCTTTTCCATCTTGTCTGGACGCCGGTGGATTACAAAAAGACGAAGCGTGGCGTCGGGAATGGTGCGACAAGGTGGGGCTAGGCTTCTCAGTTGGGCTACGTGGGCTACAAACTGTCGTGGAAACTGATTCGCAGAAAGCCGCATAAATGAAACCCGGAGCAGGTTTTAGAATGGCGCGCCCGGAGAGACTCGAACTCCCGACCTTCTGGTTCGTAGCCAGACGCTCTGATCCAACTGAGCTACGGGCGCGCGGTTTAGAAATATTAACATAGCGATGCGCCGCTCATCCAGTTGCGGCAAAATTCGGCGTTGGGGTAGTTTCCGATTGCCGCTGCGGGCACTAGGCAATTATCTGGGGATAACGCACGGCCCGACGGGTTATCTGCCAACGCACATAACCTCATTTCCTCGGTCCCGACCTTGGTCTACTGTGCTTTAAGCTAATTCTCTGTCTACCTCATTTCGATTCGGGGCGGTGGAGCAATCGTGTCTATCAGTTTGAAGATCACGACACTTTTTGTGTGCACCTTTTTGCTACGCGTATGCAACAGCGCATCATCTGCTATCCCGCAAGAAGAGACCCAAGCAAGCGGTCAAAGCGGGTTTCAATGGTTAGATTCCCATCGTGGCTCAGGAGACTGGAGTAGAGTTCATCTTGCCTTCCGGAAAGAGTTAGAACCAGATGTCCCCAACAATATCAACGGGGGCGTCGTGGCATATAAATACAAATACATTTACAGGGTTGGAGTTTTCAAAGCTGCGGCATTGGTCGTAATCGGCCATCGAGCAACAGTGGGAGATAAATCAGGCGACTACTTTTCGGCATTCAACTATGACATGCGAACTGGGTCCAAATCTGCCATTGAGGACGCCGATGGACTCTGGGAGTGGAAATTCGTCAAACTAGCTCAGTTCCAACCTTCGGTCACACCTGACGTGACCTTCAGATACGTAAGTTGCACCGAGTGTGAAGAACAGACCTTTGTCGCTTCTTTTCAGTACGACCCTGCCAAGAACCTTTGGGACCTGAGAAAGTGGGGTCGTGACAAACGTCTCTTAGTCGGTGAAACGCCAGAGCCCGACGATGAGGTTGTTTCGTTCGGTTGTCTCCACAAAATAAGTGACTGGAATGCTGACGGATTCGATGATGTGGCCGTATGGTGTAAAGAAGTCAGTCGAGATGGGAAGGGCAGACCCAAAATCGACAGTTCCACCACAATTTACAGTTTCAAGGACGGACACTTCACGAATACAACGCTGACCGGCTCCGAAGAAATCACAGTTCACACCGAACTGTGCCGGGAGTCAACAGGCAGCTATTTATGCAAACATCGTAAAAACTAATGACTAGCTCCAGGTTAGGCGTAATCGTAAACTGGCCCATTGCCCAAAATTCATTGAGAAATAGGCGCGCGCGCCGCGCGCCCGGGAAACACGCCATCCACGAGTTGGCCGTCCTTCAAGACCGCAACGCCATTGACTAGCACGAACTGTATCCCTGCCGAATACTGAAGCGGGTCGTCAAATGTAGCCTTGTCGATGATGCGGTCGGGATCGAAAACTGTGATGTCGGCGTCGGCGCCAACGCGAATCCGTCCCTTGTCTTTGAATACGGGCGCCCTCTTCTCCAAGCGCTGAGCGGGCATCAGCGTCATTTTGCGCAAGGCCAACATCAGATCGAGCGCCTTTTCGTCTCTTACGTAATGTCCGAGCACTCTGGAAAATGTTGCTTGTCCACGAGGATGCACCTTCGAACCAGTAATCGGCATGCCATCGCTGGCGATCATCACGATGGGGTTCGCCACGGCGGTTCGAGCGGCTTCCTCCGGAATCGAGTGGATGACCACGATTCCGCCCTTCTTCCGATACGTCTCAAACGTCTCCGCCGTCAATCGCTCGCCGGTCTCCGCCCACTGCACATCTTTGTATGTGATTCCCATATTCTCTTGCCAGCCCGGATCGAAAATCGCGGACTCCAGCGCCGTGCTCCCCGCCGTATACGGATAGCATTCCGTGGTCACATCTAGCCCATGCTTCTGCGCGCCTTCCACCATCGCGATCAATTCCGGCGTAAACTTCAACCCCATGCTGGTGATGTGAACAACATGTAGCGGCGCGCCGGTCGCGACTGCCGCAGCAAGAACCTCTTCCAGCCCCGCAACTCCCGTCGTGGGCTCTTTCAATCCCGCGTATCGCAGATGCACGTGCACGGAAGCGCCGTACTGCGCCGCGATTCGGAACATCTCCACAATCTCCAGGCGAGTGGCTCCTGGCGTGTAGTTCACTCCCATCCCTTCCGCCAAAGCGCCCTGACGAAAGCCCTGCTCCATGTCTGCTTTCATTTGAGCGAGTTCCGCGGCGGTTGCTTCGCGATGGGCTGCCTCGCCCGTAGGCAGCGTGCTTCCCGATTTATCTTGCAAAACCTTCATGCGCACAGGAATGTGCCCAATGCTCACGCCGAAATTAATCAGTGACTTCCCTTCCCGCTTCGCATACCACCCGGCCACGTCAGCGGTCCCTGCCTCCAACTCCAACGAAGTAGTAACTCCGTCATGCGCCTGGAATTGATAGTTCCTCGGCTCTTGTCCGTGTTCGTGCAAATCGATAAATCCCGGCGCAACGACTAGCCCCTTCGCTTCGATCGTCGCCTTGCCTTGCAGCGGACTAGACGAAATCGCGCGAATTTTCCCTCCGCTAATCCCCACGTTGCGCACCGCATCCAGCCCCGATTCGGGATCCATCACGCGTCCATTCGCGATGACCACGTCGTATCTTTCGTCGTCGGCCGCCAGCCCTGCCCCGACGGAATAGCTCAAGGCCATGCCTAGACAAACAAACGCAAACAAAACTGTCCTAACAATTCGAAATCGCCGCTGCCGCATTATTC
>Ga0207051_1122_pt1 | contig 11322 bp, 7 predicted proteins | sample Alteio_BWMinCont_61_FD_153292 | JGI IMG/M metagenome (GOLD analysis project Ga0207051, IMG submission 153292) | Enriched cells from forest soil in Barre Woods Harvard Forest LTER site, Petersham, Massachusetts, United States -... | ecosystem: Environmental > Terrestrial > Soil > Temperate forest >...
AAGCTTATCCCATCCGTTCAAAAAGACAGGCCTACAATCGAGGGTAAGCGCACCTGGTATTATCGCTTTCCTTCCCTAGAGGTGTGTCGCAAACATTTCTTAGAATTTACCAAGCAAACCGAGAAAATATGGGACGATGTCCAAGAGGATTAGGAGTTAGTCTATGAAGAGATTTTTACTAAATTATTGGCTATCAATCGAATGTCCTATCGTCCAGGCAGTCCAAGCTATTGTTGTGAGGGGAGTAATATACCTCGTACGTTTTTTGTCTCAGAGTAAACCTGCTTAGACAAGTTGGACTCCTTGGACAGATCTTGCTGATCAACGATTTAGCTTCTTCTTTGCATGGACAGGAACTAAACAGGGGGATGGACGGTTTATGGAACTATTAGAGTTAGTTTGCAATGATCAGTTGAACCCCAAAAGAGTTGCCACAACAAATGGAGGCGAATATCATTCCCCCTGCCCTGGATGTGGAGGAAAAGATCGTTTCATCATTTGGCCTGCTAAGAATCGATATCTATGTAGGCAGTGTAGGAAAACGGGGGATGTCATTCAATATTTGAGAGATTTCCGTGGTTATTCTTTCCAAGAGGCTTGCTGCAAGGCAAACGTTGAGTCGAAACCTGGGCGAAGCTCTTTTATCAATAGAAATAGAAACACAGGTTTTACTCCATTGAAACTCGGGCTGTCCGATCCTCAATGGCTCCTCAAAGCCATTAAATTCATTGATGAGTCTCATCACTCTCTCTTAACAAATTCTGAGGCTTTAGCTTTGGTTAAAAATCGAGGCTTTTCACTGGATTCAATCCAAAAGTTCAAGATTGGCTGGAATCCTATATTCTTATCTGTCGAATGGCTTGCTGAAACCCCAAAACGAAAGATTTGGCTCCCCAGGGGCATTGTCATTCCTTCATTCAGAGATGAAAGCCTTCAAAAAATAAAAATCAGAAGAACTGACTGGACTCCAGAGGATGAGTTCCCTAAGTATCTAGAAATACGGGGAAGCGTATCTGCTCCATCCACCTACACGATCACTCAAGGCAACCCTATCATTATTGTAGAATCTGAGCTGGATGCAATGCTGGTCCAGCAAGAAGCAGGAGATATATGCAATCCAGTGGCTCTTGGGGGTGTTTCTAAAAAGCCTGATGAGTATCTACATTCGATTTTGTTGAAAGCTCCACTGATTCTTTTTTCTCTAGACTATGACGAAGCTGGAATGAAGGCTTTTGCATGGTGGAAAAAGCAGTACAAAGCTCTATCCATTTGGGTGACTCCTTTCGAGAAAAGTATCGGTGATGCCTTTCTGAAGGGCCTAGACGTTAAAACCTGGATTTCTCTCGGGATAGAGAAATTTTTAAACCCTGAACAACACTAATAAAGAGGTCGTTATGACTACAGCAAAACAAAATAAAGCCAATCAAAATAATGCTCTGCTTTCCACTGGGCCTGTAACGGATAGTGGAAAGGCCATCGTTTCTTTGAATGCGATGAGACATGGTATCTTCACTAAAGATTTAATCGTGACGTGCTCTTTTGGTAAAGAGGATCAGGAGGAGTATGAAGAGCTATTGAGCAATCTTATAAGTTCCTTGTCTCCTCAAAACCAAATCGAGAGCCTGTTGGTCGAGAAGATTGCTATCGATTTTTGGAGGCTTAGGCGAGTTATTCGATTTGAGGCAGGAAGTATCGGTAAATATCTCGAAACGATTTTCCAAGAGTTTTATTCCTATGGTAAGCAAAACAATTTAGAGATCGAAAAAGAGATAGAGGGGAAACAGCAATACATCGACTGGATCGACCGCTATGTAGAATGTCTCAAAAAGGAAGAAGTGAATTTTAACAATCCGACCTGGGCAGGAGAAGACGTTGAAAGCAATATAGTCGATGATTTTTCTCTCATAATAAAAACGATAGACACCCTGTCTCGTGATGAGAAAGATAGGCTCCTATACGATAATTGCTCCTATGAAGAGTTGAAAAAAGTAGTCTCAAAAAATGGATATTCTTCAAAGAAGGAAATTTCCACGAAACTCACGGAGATCTACGGAGAACAGAGGCAATCTTTAGAGAATGAGATCAGAAAGTTAGAAAAAAACAAAGTGGCGAATATTGAGGCTGATAAGCTCAACGGGATGTTGGGGATGGTTCCTCAAGAAGAGAATACAGATAAAATTCTAAAATATGAACGTTCGCTCCAAAAATCCATTTTCCAGAATCTATTTCTTCTGAAGAAATTGCAGGGTTGCTGCTGAAAAACGGGTTTGTTTTGGAAAAAATTGGTGGAATGCCAGCGATTTTACCTAGCTTTCTTTGGCTAAAGCGCCGATGATGTTTGGGCTTCTGCTTGGTTTTAGCTGTCTTATTTAAGAAGAGGATTATTGGGACAAGAAAGTTATGTGTCTTAATTTAAAACGCTTATACATTCATTAGGCAATGAAAAAAAATAATTTAACTACATGTGAGTAAACATTAATTTAAAAATTCAAATAAAACAGTAGTTTATGCTACAATAAATTGCACTAAAAAAAGGTATTAATTATGACATTGCATTTAGATCTTAGAATTAGTGGGCGTGAAACATCGAGTTTAAGTCTGGCTGAACCTTCAGTTTCCTTTGAAAGAAGAGCGGGGCTCCCATCTTGTGGAAATAAGTACGATGGGCTTGTACGTGTTAAAATGGCCTTGCGAGAAGAGACTGCGCAGGTTCCTTTTTTCTTTGGGTTTACAGACAGTCAGATTCTTTCTCTCTTTAGCGACTCCACTCTAGATCTATGGCGTAAAGTGGGAGAAGCGGCGAAAGGTCCCTCGTTTGCTTTACGGGATATTGATTTTCTACTCCATCAACTCCAATCAAGTATTAGAACAGATATTTTGAGCGGAGAATTTCCTTTCTCTGCCTCACAAATGGAGGCTCTAGCTGCTTGCAAGGATAAAAAATTAATTGTGCGCAGTTCTTCAAACGAAGACACTCTAGCTGTAGTTAACGCTGGCGGTAACGTGAGTGTCGGCGGGATCAGTCCAGAAATCAAAGCAGTCAAAGAAGCAATAGCAGAGGTCGTCTCATCTTATTTTAGTTATCCTTCATTGAAAAACCGTTCTGCTTTTGAAGATCCTTTTAAAGACCTTCCTCTTTGCAGTGTACTTGTAATGGAACAAATTGCCGATAGCAGTGAAGAAGAACCCGTTGTGAGTGGTGTTATGATGACTCATAAGCCATCTTGGATCTCGGGAAATGAAAGCACAATTCCTCATATTGCAGCTTCATGGGGATTTGGACAGGGGGTAGTTTCAGGAAAGGTGCCGAGCGATGAATGGGTCCTAACAGATGGAGTGCCCTATGCTACGATTCGGAATAAATCGCATAGACTGGTGATCGGCCAGAGTGGGAATGTATCGGAGAGAGCGAATCCAGTTTCACTTCGAAAACGTCCAGTTCTTAATGAGCAGCAGATTCTTCAGCTTCGCATTGCAGCTCGAGAGATAGAAGATTTCTTTAAAAAACCTATGGATGTGGAGTTTGTCTTTCAGAAAGAGCAACTTTACATTGTTCAGGCAAGACCTATTCAAACTCAAGAGATAAAAAGTCCTACTTTTATCGACCCAAGTGTGATTCCAGGACATATTCCACGTTTTTGTGCAAAAACAATTCTGCCAGGGTTAAGTGAGGTGGTTTCTGTAGCTCCTGATCAAATCCTCTTTGAGTCCGATCTTGAGCATGCTGATCTATCTTATGATCCTTCCGCTCATAGAGTGGTGATTCTGTTTAAAGAGCCAGAAAGCGCTAACATTCACGCAGAAGTTAATTTAGCTAGCCAATCTCCTCCTGTTCTTTGTTTTGTGCTTTCTGAGGAAGAGTGGAAGAGATGTCGAGATATGTTAAACCCATCTTGGTATTCTCGAGAGAGCGGCTCAGTAAAGATTTGTCCTCAAACAGGTCTTTTAGCCGTAACTGGAATGGATTTACCTACCCGTAAAGGTCTTTTTGTTCATCCAGCCCGATTTCCGATCAGTGTGGCTCTTGAAGGGAGAGGACTTCAGGGAAGTTCATCTCATCCCAAAATAGTTCGACTGAGGGAATTGATAACAACGACCCCAGAACAGATTGGGATCCATTTGCCTGAAGCCGAGAAAACTCTGGGCGATTTTTTCGTAGAAATACTTTCTCGTTCTACATGTCTTGGAAGTTTTAGAGAAACGGCAGAAAAACTTCAGATATGTGCTACCCAAATATTTCGTGCTATGAGCCAAGCAGCGGTTGAACGTAAATCTACTCTAGTTTCTTTCCATGCCACAGCTCTAAGACAAGTGTTGGGACAGGTAGCTCCTCAAATCATAGGGGCGCACAGTTTATCAGGATTAGAGGCCGCAACAAATATAGCACCTCAGATTGAGAATTTCTTAAGAGACTTCCAACATCAAAAAACACTCTGTGAATTGGCTATGATGGGAAGAAATGCTTTTGATGGATCTATGCAAGCCAAGTGGCTTCTCTTTTTAAGGGAACATAGCGCTGCAACATCTGAAGCTACATGGGATACTCTTCTTTCTCAGGTGAAGAAATTCGATGCAATGGATCAAATGTCTTTATGGTTTTCTTTTCATTTCAAAGGGACAGATTTGCCTCAGATTGATGCATTGATCGAGCAAAATGGGGCAATGGAGGGATTCCTTAGTTCTTGTGCAGATTTTATAGAGAGGCTACGTCTTTTAAGTGAAGCTACAGTGCGTGCTGAAACGGTGCATGAATTGGATGAAGCTTGGAAAGGCTTGGAAGCTGTATCTGCAGCTTTTCTCTCATTTTGTGGCCAATGTCCAAAACAAAACCTTCTTCAAACTCTGCAAATCTCTCACTTGCTCTATGAACTCATTCAATTATGGGATCTCAATATAAAAACAGCCCAAACTTCTAAGATTGATCCGCAGATTTCTGATAGCAAGGCAATGCGGGATCGAATCGCTGCATTTGCCGAATTTGGTAAAATGCTTATTTCAAAGGGTCTAGTGAAGGTGTCTGAGAGCCATAAACACGAATTAATGCAGGTATTCAGAGAGGTTTTTTATGATTCTGCAAGTGGTTCTAGGCAATTCTTTTTACAGCATTGGCTAGTTCCCAGAGGGGTTGTAAATGTCCCAGTTCATACAAATGACCAGCGCCTTACAGTCATTCATCAAAATTTATTGAAGGCAATTGGACCTAATTTTGCTGATATAGCTCCTATTCTCCCTTCTGCGCTCGCATCAGCAGTGGAGACTTTTCGGGCGACACATTCCGATGTCACTAAGAGATTTGGAGAGCACAAAGGTATTTTTGCGATGATGACAGATAGCAGTGCATCAGTAATTATCAATATTCCTCTTAACTACCATAGCTTTGTATTGACGATAAGGCAAAATAAAGGGAGTGAAGCGTTAGAGTTCACTGCAGAATGGAGAGGGTCGGACAATTGCCAGGGTGCCCATTTATCATTTTTTGAGGCATTGGCTGATTTAAGCAGTCAATGTGCTGTCCAAAGCTCTTTTACCGTAGGCTCTGATTTGAAAATAATTTTTTCTGTCCAAGGAAGGTCAGAAGTTGAGATGCTAAGTAAAGCTATTTTCCATGTAAATGCTGGGACTGTTTACTCTCAAAACTATTTTGATACTTTAGCTTTTCTGCTGCACCCAACAAAATTAGATGATAAGACGTGGGAAGAACAAGATGAGGAGCTTATAGAGACAAAGCATCGGATTCTAGATCATATCTGGAAAAGATTTGAGGAAACTGGAGAGATAAATAATGGAGTTTTTCAAACCATCCTAGAGAGCCGTTTTACTTCACGTTATTTGGATAAAAGAGGGTTACTGCCCAAGGTAATAGAGCAAATGACAGCTGAATTAGAGGGACGGATTGCTGGCGAAAAATATTTAAGATCCTTTGATAAATCAATTCTTAAATCACTTCCTTTAGAACGCCGAAAAGAGCTCTTTTGGAGGAATCTTATAGGTCCTCAAATTGTTATTTTTACAACCGCTTTTCCCGATGAATTAAAAGGGGAAATGTTAGCACGTCTGCAGAAGGAAGCTCTAGAAAAGTTTGAAGAGTACTGTTTGAAAGATTCCTTCGCTATAAGGGCTCTGGAGAAATTTCAAAGTCTTATCAGCAAAAGATGATACTCTTGGATGCTCCAATAATGCTCCAGTAGAACGCAATATCTTGCCACATCTCGCCAAAATTCACCTTGAATAGAATCCCCCTAATTCCCTAAAATTATTGCTGTTACACGTTTTGAGCTGTTGTGGAGTACGGCAGCTTAGAAGACTGTTAATCCATTGGTCGTAAGTTCGAATCTTACATCCGGAGATTCCGCTAATTGATGTGATGCTTCAGTAAAGTCGAAAAAGGCTCGCAATTGGTTGTATTGCGATAATTGCCGATAGAGGTTGTTAAATTATGTCTTTAAATTCTGCGTCTGTAAGTCACTTCGATTCAATCCAATCCTTTCAAGCCTATTTTCGTGAAAACGATGCGTTATTCTTGCCTGCCGACCAACCGTTAGAAATTCGAAATATTTCTAACTTAACCAATCAAGAAGACGATCCTTTTGAAGCAAAGGAGATATTGCCTAAAGAGATCTCTCAGCTCGTTCTTTATATTCTTCATAAAATGGTTCTCCCTTTAGCAAAAACGATAGAAATTCAATTTTCTGATCACGGCAAGCTCAGATTTGACATAGGAGATAATTTTTATCTATCTTTTTCAAAGAGGGTGACGTTAAAAGTACAAAAAGGTCCAATTCGTGCTCGTCTTACCGATCTTTTTAAGTTAATGATTGCTTCTTCTATTTCTAAGATGGAATTTGTTCCAAATCAAGATCTTATCGTGCTTGGAATTACGGAAAAGGAATGGAAACTTGAAGCGACCGTTGGCGCAACCATAGACAAAATCCTTTCACCAAGAGTCCCGGCAGGGTTCAAAGCTATTATTGAGTTTAAAGGTAAAGGTGACAATTGTCAGGTCTCAAACGGATGGTTTACCTATGGAAGTGCCGTTCAACAAAGGAGTTTTACAATTCGATCTTCCTACAAATGGAATCTTACTCTTTCTGAGTCGGGGCAGTTTTTATTTAGCATGGATGGGTTTCGCCGGCGGATGAAAATCAAAGACGAATTAATGGTTCCCGCTAACCAGATTCTCAGAATTCAAGATGAAGCTTTTTTAAGCTTACACGATCAGTATTCCGATGCAACATTCACAGCTTCAAATTTTGCACAGTTCGCCTTGAATCAAATTTTTCTGCCTTTAGGAAGAACAGTAGAAATTGTAGAGCATGGCACAAATGGATATGAGTTGAAGTGGGGTGATGATTTTTTGGAAATCTCTGCTGTTGATGGATTTACCTTAAAAACCCAGTTTGGACATCTTTGGACAAAACTAACAGATTTAGGTCGGTTCCTGATTTCGAACCATGTATCTTCTTTAGTTTTGCATCCTCAGCAACGGCTGTACATCCATAGTCTTACTGAGGCTCAAAAAAAACAACTTGCTACGTGGGTAACATCGACGGATCTTGAAACTGTGAAAACAGGTTTTGAGGGCTTTTTTATGCCCTATAACCCTATTGGTTTTATTTGGCAGCTAAAATGGATTAAAGATTTTGACAAAGCGTTAGTCATTCGGGAAAAGGATACTCCTCCGCTTGCTCTCATGTTGAGATCATCCGAAAGGCTAGAGCTCAATCTAGAGCGAGCTTCCGGAGAATGGTTAGTGTTGAACTTGATCAATAACTCTTCTTCAGAGCTACTGCAAAGCATTTTAGAAGCGGATGAGAAAGCCTTTATTTACATCCTCTTTAAGGCTATGTTTTACTATTGCTGCGATGATTTTCGGCATTTCCGTAAGGATGAGCTTCCTGGTTTTTTCAAGGAAACGACGCAGCTGAAGCTGTTAGATCTATTAAAGAACAATCTAGATTTTACCGAATCTCTTCGGCTTGTAATAGGAAGTGAAGAAATGTATTCACGGCTCTCAAAACTTCTTCGATCTTCTCCTGAGGAATTCGATAAGCTGCATCTCGAAACACTTCCGGCTCCTTTACAAACCCTCATGAGGGTAGTGATGAAGTTAGTATATGAAGAACTTCAAGGAAGCCCCTTCATTGCTCAATCTGTCCAAATAATCACAAAAGGTCTTACTGATGGGAGCCTTAAAAACCTACTAAGACCACCGATACCTGAAAAGGCGAATTCTCCTCAATCGAGCTCGGAAAGTACTGAAACTATTGATGTGAATGAAAATCAAATTGTATCTACTGTTGGAAAAAACTCAAAAACCGTTCCTATAAAAAATCCTGCTAAAATACAACAGCTTCCTAGCACGCCATCTCCAGGCATAGTTTCGCGTTTTCTTTCTTTTGTATGGACGATTATTTCCCGATTGTCTCGCTTTGTGTCTTGGTTATTAAAAGGGTAAACTGGACAAGAACATCAATGCTGTTGTTATTCGCCTTTAAGTATTACACTCTTTTCGCCTAAGGCAAAAAAAGTATTGTTTTGTGCGACGTTGTTTACAGTCACAACGTACGGTGTTGGAAAACATGTTAGGAACGTACAACCACATTGAGAGCATGGTCCGCACGATAAAGTGCGTTGAGCATCATCACCCAGGTTTAAAATTGCGATATCATTTTTAATTGAGACAACTCTATCCCAAACGGAATCTATATGAAACCATGAGTCAAAACCAACCTGACAATACTTGGCAATGCACTCCTGATAAAGCACATTTACGGCCGGCTTAAGTAAAGATGGTCTTGGATCAGGTGCCCAACCAAATCCAGTACCATAACCCAGAGAGGCATGTTGTTTGCCTTTTTCATCGTAAACTTGTACATTTTTTGCCTTGCATCTGATGAAGCTTACTCCATTAGATGAACCGCAACTAAATCCTGTTGATTGTTTGTCTTCAGGGTTGATGGCAAAAATGTCTTTAACGAAGCAATCACTTACTGTGACATTATTGCCATAGATTTCTATTCCTGTCGCTTTTGCGCCTTTTTTAGCTTTTCCAGCTCCATCTAATACATGAGAGACTTTGCTTTTCTTGACGATCGCATTTTCACACAAAAAAACACTCATACCATGAGCATCATCACAGCAACCTGTGACATTAGAAACCAAACACTTATTAATTACGATATTTGTTGAAAGGGTTGGGATGATTCCTATTGCAGTGTGTCCTTGTGTGTTAAGGTTATTGATAAAAGTAGTTTTAATGTTATCTAAGTGGCATGATTGGATAAGTATATCATCGCAAAGTATATGACCAATGCCCGAGCATGCACCATCTCTATTGAGCAGATCTTTGACCTTGCAGTTAGTCACTTTTGAAATCAGTGTAGCAGTCAATTGAATGCCTGCACAAGATGCGGTTTTGACATCGATATTTTTGACGGTGCAATTATCAATTATTACGTTGAGGCTTTCGCTTGCTAAGATTCCCGTAGGGACTACGAAATTGACAATGTCTTCAGCATTAAGTCCATCTACTTCAATTCCTTTAATGGAAACATTTGCGCAGAATGTGCATTGGATCCCAGCAAGCCCCATATTTTTAATTTTTCCATTTATGACCTTAAAATTTTCACTCGTTACTACTGAAATTCCTATGGTCTTAAAATTAGTGGTAGATGATTTTAAGGTAAAACATCGCATATCAAGGACCACATCATTTGCTTGAATGGTAATGGCTGATCCATCGGCCTCTGGATGCCAAGTAAGATCTTTTTTAAAATAATAGGTTCCAGGTGTGTTGATAAAAATTCCACTTGGTGGAATTTCATCAATCACGTGATTTTCTCCAAAAAGACCTGCTTCATTCCCAAATGTTATGCAAGCGATCCAAATAAAAACCCAATATAATTTTTTCACGGTTCAATCCTATTGTGAAGTTTGGTGTAACTTAATGATATATATTATTTTTAAGAATTTTTGCCATCATTTTTTAAAATCGAGGCTGAACTTCAGTGGAAGGCGTGTTACCAAATCTTAGCCTACTTGGCTAAGCTTTAACAATTTTCAAATGACTCTTAAAGGACTATCTCGACGAATCTTCAACAGGAGCAGCGCAAACGTCTTTTGAAACAACCCATAGCTAAAGCCTCGCAGTAACAAAGACTAAAGACCGCCAGTGCAGCTACTGCCACACCTGTCACAACGCCAATGAGAATTCCTTTATCAGACTGGGGATTAGATCTATCGGCAATGATAGAGGCAATACAGCCAGTACCGACGCCAAAGATAACCCCCCCCACGACAAAAACTGCAACTTTAGTTGAGGTGGATAATCTATTCGAAGTGGCTGGTGCTTCGTCTACTTCTGGTTGTCTGAAATAGGGGTCTTGTACTGCTATTCGTACATCTGCTGACATAATAAGTATCTCCTTAAAGGATTCATAAAAGTTATGTGATTTGCCGGTAACGACAATATTTAAGTTTATTCCGCTAAAGGACTATCGCGACGAATCTCCACCACAACACACTTCCCTCAGCGACCAGAGCTTCCCGCAGCAACCAGAGGCCGCTAGTACAGCTACTGCCACACTTCCCACAATACTGCCAATGACACCTCCAGAACCGTAAGTCACTAGATTGCCAAGCATATGGCCCATATAACCACCAATGACGCCCTCGGAAAGAGTCACGAAGGCCACTGCACACACTTTTGCCTCCTGACTAGCTACAGTGGTGTGTTTATTTAAAGTGGCTGGTGCTCCGTTTACTTGGGGTACTTGGGATAGTCTGGAATATGGTTCTACTGCTAATTGTACGTCTGGTGACATTATAATATCTCTTTAAAGGATTCATAAAAGTTATGTGATTTGCCGGTAACGACAATATTAATGAGCTAGAGATAAAAGATTACCGATTTAAGAGCAAGTGAAAGAAAAAATTAACAGGGGTAATATCTTATGCCCTCATTCTCTTGATAAATGGATCCGAGAATTTGGATTAAAAATAAGCAATGTTAAGCCTGAGCAAAGACAGTATTTAGCTTCGGTATAGATGCTGCTCGCAACATACTTCATCGATGCTGGTTTGATGAAGAGAAGTGCGCAGAGAGGCTGTGAAAAAATCGAGACCGGTCTGATTTTTTAAGCATTTTCCGAAGATTTTTGCGAAGCGAGGCCTCCCTAAACGCCCCGCGTGCCGTTGTGGGAGGTCTCGCTGAGCAAAAAGATCGGAAAAGGCTAAAAAAGCAGGCCGGAAATCGATTTTTTCACAGCCTCAGAGGGGGGGGCAGCCTTGATAGCTACAAGAAGGAAAGGTAACTGATTTATT